>Ga0255123_1000003_pt1 | contig 123261 bp, 102 predicted proteins | sample Law_Cont_RepA_8d_FD_188585 | JGI IMG/M metagenome (GOLD analysis project Ga0255123, IMG submission 188585) | Freshwater microbial communities from St. Lawrence River, New York, United States - Law_Cont_RepA_8d | ecosystem: Environmental > Aquatic > Freshwater > River | place: USA: New York...
TTCCCTGAACCATTTCCAGCGATCAATGCCACCTTCTCACCACGACTCAATCCGAAGGTAATTTGATCAAACAATACCTTTTCATTCCAACTCTTACTGAGTCCTTCTACCGATAAATAATTCATATTTTGCGATTACCGCTCAAAAAAGCAGCAATTATTCCGCAAAAATACGGCTTAATCACGGTCTCACTTGCCCAAAATAATTAGATATTTGGAGCTACACAAAACGATGCGATTTACGATTCACTCTTTTTATTCCTGTTTCCTCTGTTTTCTTTGTTGGACTGCACCCAATGTGATTCTGTCTCAGTCAAACCAAACCCAAGAAGAAATCACGAATCAGCAAGTCCTAATTCAACAAAAAACTCGCATACCCGCATGCCACCAAGAACCCTTTTTCGGCCACTATAAAGGCACACTAAACATTTACAAAAGCGCCAACGAGGTAGGAATGACTGCCACCATGGAAATCATCTTTGGTAAGCCCATCACCACCCCGCCCACAGAAAAAAACCTCAACCCCCAACTGCGCTACCCCTTCATCATCAAATACGATGGCGATATCCGCCACTACCAATTGGTTGCCGATGCCCACAATCCCAACAACCTATACATCGATGAAATGAACGGCATACACATCGATGCCTCCTTCTTCAACAACACCCTGTTCTCTGAATTTACCGTTTTGAACAGCACCATTTATAGCAGCTACAAGTTCTTTGGCGATTCGATCCAATTTACCCTCACCTCGCAGCGCACCCAACCCAAATCGCAAAACAAGGATACCCTACACATTGTGCCGCGCTTCAATACGATCGATGGAAAAATCACCGGGTACGATACCACCGAAATCCCCGCCGTAAAGTCGTTTCCCATTCAATCGTATCAAACCGCCACCCTCGTTCGAACACCCAACGCCGCGCCAAGTCAAGGTCGCATCGACCGACTTCATTATTTTCCCTCCACTTTCGTGACTGCTAGAAACGTGGATGTTTGGCTTCCAAGCGATTACAATCCTGAAAAAAAATACGGGGTGATTTACATGCACGATGGACAGAATCTGTTCGATGGCAACAGCACCTGGAACCACCAAGAATGGGGGATCGATGAGTCCGTAGCTGCCTACAATTCCAGCATCTCTTCCACCAAAAAAAATCAAACTGATAGCAGTAATTCAGACCTATCCCCAAAAACAGAGTACATCGTGGTAGGCATCTGGAACGATGGCGTGAACCGCCACTCAAACTACTTTCCGCAAAAGGTCTATGAATCGCTGACCGCCAAAGAAAAAGCGGCCATCATGGAGGCAAAACGACAGAATCAGTCCGATGTGTTTCACAATCCCATCAACAGCGACGACTACCTCAAATTCATCGTCTACGAGCTCCGTCCATTCATCAACAAGACCTACAGTACCCATAAAGATCCAGCGCACACCGTCATTGGCGGCTCTTCGATGGGCGGCTTGATTTCAATGTACGCCATTTGCGAATACCCAGGGGTTTTTGGAACCGCTGCCTGCTTTTCAACGCATTGGCCAGGTATCTTTGAAATGAAAAACAACCCCATTCCCGATGCCATGGTGCGATATTTCAAAAAGAACATGCCCAACCGCATCAACCACAAAATCCTCTTTACCCATGGCACCGAGGGATTGGATGCTTTGTACGGTCCCACCCAAAAACGCATCGATCAAATCATGGCAAAGTCTGGATACGAAATCGACAAATACCTCGTCGATGGAACTTTTTTGCCTGGCAATTGGAAAACCCAAGTAGATCAGGGACTCGGCCATGAAGAATCCACTTGGCAAAAGCAATTCAAAGACAACGCCGCTTTTCTGTTAACACCCCCTCCCCTGACCAAAGACCCCAATGAAATTGGTTATTAGTCTATCTTGGAATAAGAAAATGACAATTTATTGTCAGACCAATTTAACAGTTTACGAATCCTTGGTTCGGAAATACTTATTCATCAGGAATAAAAAACCAAATAATAGCAAATAGTGATAGACTTCTATAAATGGATAGACAAAAAGACTGCGTTTAGAAATATCTGATCCAGATTTCAAATACATAAATTCAATCGGAATTCGATCTATTAAAAACCAAACCATTCGCAGTGAAAGGATACTTAAAACTATCTCAAATAGATTGTATGGAAATGACAAAAATCGGCGGTATTTTTCATTCATAAGACACAGCAACACCAGGAAAATAGCATTTGGAATACCCAAGAGAAGTGACTCGAGCACTCTAATTACAAAATAATCTACAGAAATAATTTCGTCAATAACTATGCCTACAACAACGTGCATCAATATTAAAATCATAGATTTTTTTAAGTACCAAAGCATTTGTTATTCTTTTGAAGATTCTAATATCGCTCGCTATCTATTGGTAAATTTAATCAAATGATTCAAACTAACAAGAAATTGCATTTCGTCGCTGGGAATAGCGAGTTAAACAACCTATTCAAAAGAGATTTTGTTGTATTAGTTGATTGTCTTAGTTTCGTTTAGGTTCTAGTTAACATGCATTCCCAATGAGACGACAGACAAACAAAATGTTATTATGGACTGGACTAATCACATTAATTGTTGATATCGGACTTAGTATTTCAATGTTCTTATCACAAGCTTGGCCAACTTATTTGTTCTTAATATTTTGCGGCATTGGAATTATTCAAATCTTCATTGCATTGGGGTTTAAAAAAATTAAGATGGGATGGCAAATCTTTTTGAGTATTCTTCCATTCTTGACACTTTATGGAATTATAGCAAAAGACAGCGCTTCATATGACATTTTTCTAATTCCAGACGGTTATCATGGAAAAGTGGTTATTGAATATGGAGTTCAAGATGGTTCCAAAGAAGAATTTGAAGGTAAATGGAGAGTATACAGAGTTCCAGCGAACGGACACTTAAAGACAACATTCACATTAAAAGGAAATTCGATAAGACTTTCTGACTCTAAGTACTATTATGTTGACAAAAATGGAAACAGAAAAGAGCTAAAACATTTTTGTGAATATTGTAAATACAAAGACACGACAAGTTTACAAGTCATTTACGGTTCTTTAAGTACAAGTAACAACAGATCATTTCAGGACTTCATTATTGACATTCCTAACTATGATTACAAAAACAAAGACTATTGAAAACGTCAAACTACATTTAAAAAACAACCTACATATTAATCTTGACCGTTTTTGGGTGGATAGCTTGCAAATTAAAATTGACCGACATTTCAACGGAAGAGAAGAAGCCCGAAAACGTTATGCCTCACCCCAAAAGACGACGCTTAACCGAATCAAAAGACTATGAGATTGACAAAAGCACTTCAAATATTATTCACTCTGACACTCGGTCTAATTCTCGTTTTTTGGTTTAGTGACCTTTTTCTGGGTACCCCTGCTGACGTGAGTGACAGAGCAGTTATAGAAGATTGGGCTGACGATGGAAAAAGGTATGCAGCAGAGAAAATGAAATCACGACTTTGGACAATGGTTTATGCAATTCCAACACTTATCTTATTGACTGCAACCGTTAAATCCATTAGACAAAAAAATGAACTAATGTTCTATCGGACATTTTTAATTGGCCTGACAATTTTTCAAATAATTCCAGTAGTTGGACTAATAAAAGACAAGTCAAATGACCCTCCATTTATTTTTCCTATTATCTTGACGTTCTTCTTAATTTTTATAAGCGGACAAATATTTTCGGTTCTTAAAATTGTAAAACTTACGAAAGCCATGTAAGTAGGCCCAAAATAAATCCCAAACCATGACCAAAGAAACCATCCAAACCCCTGAAGAATACATCGCGCAGTTGCCGGCAGACCGACAAGAAATCGTCAAAGCCATCGCTGAGACTTTGTCGCAACACCTGCCCGAAGGATTTCAGCAAGTGATGAGTTATGGTATGATTGGCTTCGTGGTGCCACACAGCATTTTCCCCGATGGATACCACTGCAACCCCAAATTGCCGCTGCCCTTCATCAACCTCGGCTCCACCAAATCGCATATCGCCCTGCATCACATGGGACTATACGCCAGCAGCCCACTGTTGGATTGGTTTCAGAGCGAATGGCCCAAATACAGCACCAAAAAAATCGACATGGGAAAAGGTTGCGTGAGATTCAAAAAAGCCGAAAACGTGCCGCTAAATCTCCTTGCAGAACTCGCCAAAAAAATGACCGTCAACGATTGGATACAAACCTATCAAACGCAGTTTAGGTCTGCAAAATCCCAGGATTAAACGGCTTCACAGGCGCGTGATTGGCCGCCTCAATGCCCATCGAAATCCACTTGCGGGTATCCATGGGAGAGATGATCGCATCAACCCATAAGCGCGCAGCAGCGTAGTAAGGCGTTGTCTGTGCATTGTATCGATCTGTGATTTTGGCCAACAATTGCTTCTCCACCTCCGGATCGATGATCTCCCCCTTCGCCTTCAAACTCGCTTTTTCTATTTGCAACAAGGTCTTCGCCGCCTGTTCGCCACCCATCACCGCAATCTTCGCACCCGGCCAAGCCACAATCAAACGTGGATCATACGCCTTTCCGCACATCGCGTAGTTGCCCGCCCCATAACTGTTGCCCATAATCACCGTGAACTTGGGAACCGTGCTGTTGCTCATCGCCATCACCATTTTCGCACCGTCTTTGATGATACCGCCATGCTCACTCCTACTACCCACCATAAACCCAGTAACATCCTGCAAAAACAGCAAAGGAATCTTCTTCTGATTGCAATTCATAATAAATCGAGCCGCCTTATCCGCACTGTCAGAATAAATCACCCCGCCAAATTGCATCTCTCCCTTCTTGCTCTTTACGATTTCTCTGTTGTTCGCCACGATACCCACCGCCCAGCCATCAATCCGCGCATAACCGCACAGAATCGACTTGCCATAGCCCTCTTTATACTGCTCAAATTCACTGTTATCCACCAGTCGCTCAATCACCTCAGCCGAATTGTAAGGCTTGTTGCGCTCATTGGGTAAAATTCCCCAGATATCCTCCATTTTTTTGGTTGGCTGAGACGATGCGATGCGATCAAATCCCGCTTCCTCGTACTTGCCAATCTTATCCATGATGTAACGAATGCGATCCAAACACGACGGATCATCCGGAAATTTATCGTCGATCACACCCGAAATCTCTGTTTGCGTAGTGGCACCACCCAGCGTTTCGTTGTCGATGTCCTCGCCAATCGCCGCCTTCACCAGGTAACTGCCTGCCAAAAAGATGCTACCATTGCCTTCTACAATCAGGGCTTCATCGCTCATGATGGGCAAATAGGCACCACCGGCAACGCAACTACCCATCACCGCCGCAATCTGGGTAATACCCATGGCACTCATCTGGGCATTGTTGCGGAACATCCGTCCGAAATGCTCCTTATCAGCAAAAATCTCGTCCTGCATGGGCAAAAACACCCCCGCACTATCCACCAAATAAATGATGGGTAAGCGGTTTTCCATGGCGATTTCTTGGGCACGTAAATTCTTTTTGCCGGTAATCGGAAACCATGCACCGGCTTTCACCGTAGCATCGTTGGCCACAATCACACATTGCTTGCCCGATACATATCCAATGCCAGTAACCACACCACCACCCACACATCCACCGTATTCAGCATACATTTCATATCCGGCAAAAGCACCGATCTCTATCCACTCAGAATTGGGGTCGCGCAGGTAATCAACACGCTCCCGACAAAGCATTTTCCCTTTCTCTTTTTGCTTGGCCGATGCTTTCTCTCCGCCGCCTCCATAGATTTTCTCCAATCGCGATTTTGCCAAATCCCAGTCTTGCTTGTTCAAATCTTCATTCTTGTTAAATTGAATGTCCTGCGTGCTCATACAAGGTCAAAAATACGACCAATATAACTTTAAATTCTAGGAACTATACCAATGTTGACATTTTCTTTGTATCTTTGCGCCGCTTAATTCATCTAGAGTCAGTCTTTAACAACGTGCTTTCATTGCTCGTTTGCGATAAAAACACTAGCTCAGAAGTGTTTCGCAGGAAGACAGTAATCTAAAAAACATACATGCAATCATTTGAATCATTGGGGTTAATCGCCCCCTTGGTGAAGTCTGTTTCAGAACAGGGCTACACCACCCCAACGCCAATCCAAGCATTGGCCATCCCAACCATTTTAAAAGGAAGCGACCTTTTCGCTACAGCCCCAACGGGTACTGGAAAAACGGCGGCATTTGCCATCCCTATTATCCAACAAATTATGGCCAACCCCCAACGCAAAACACATGCATTGGTTTTGGCTCCAACGCGTGAGTTGGCTCATCAGATTTCTGATAACTTTAAGAAGTACGCCAGCGGAACAAACCTACGTATCGCCTTGGTATACGGTGGTGTATCGCAAATGCGCCAAGTACAAGAAATCCGTCGCGGTTGCCAGGTAATCATTGCCACACCCGGACGTTTGCTCGATTTGATCGAACAAGGTTTCATCGACCTTTCAGGCATCCAAACCTTTGTGTTGGATGAGTGTGACCGTATGCTTGATATGGGCTTTGTAGCCGATATCCGTGCCATTGGTAAATTGATGTTGGCAGAACGCAAACAAACTTTGTTGTTCTCAGCCACTGCACCCCGTGAAATCAAACAATTGGCTTCTGAAATGTTGGTAGATCCCGAGCACATCGATATCCTTCCAACAATAGAAGACAAACCAAAAATCACCCAGTGGTTGTTTGCCGTTGACCGCAACAACAAATACGCCTTGTTGCGCGATATGTTGGAAGATCCAGCCATCGAATCTATGCTTGTCTTTACAAAAACCAAGCATGGTGCAGACAAATTGGTAATGTCGTTGAAAGACGATGGTTACTCAGCGGTTGCGATTCATGGCGACAAATCTCAGCGTGAGCGTTCTAACAACTTGGATATGTTCAAACGTGGACGTGCCAAATTGTTGATTGCAACAGACGTTGCCGCCCGTGGTGTAGACGTAAAAGAATTAAATTATGTATTGAACTTTGATATCGCTATGGATGCCGATACCCACACTCACCGTATTGGCCGTACAGGTCGTGCCGGTGCCGAAGGTATCGCCATTTCATTCTGCGAACGCTCAGAGGTAAACTTGCTTGAGCAAATCTACCGCATTCACGGTCGCGAGTGCATGACCGAAATGGAACACGATTACCGCATCGAATTGCCTCAACGTCGCAGTGGCGGTGGTGGAAGCGGTGGCGGATCTAGCTTTCATCGTGGTTACGGCAACAAAAGCCGTGGCGGCAATGGCGGTGGCGGATATGGTGGAAATCGCAGTGGCGGTGGTGGATACGGTGGAAGCCGTGGAGGTTCTAGTTATGGTGGAAACCGCGGTGGCTCTAGCTACGGTGGAGGTTCTAGCTATGGCGGAGGTTCTAGCTCTAGCTCAAACTACAGTGGTGGAAACGGCGGTGGATTCAAAGGTGGATCTGATCGTGGTGCCGGATTCGGCAACGACCGCGGTGGCAGCAAGCCCGGATCAAACTTTTCTTCTTCACCGCGTGAAAGTCGCGTAAGCGATAGACCTTCTGGTGGTTACCAAGGTGCGAATGCTGGTGGATCGGGTGGAAATGGCAACCGCAACAACACTCGTTGGGGTGGAGCAGGCCGTAGCCCAAAGAAAACAAATCAGTACTAAGATTGGGAAAATAAAAAAGGCGGTATCGCGCCGCTACAACCCATTGTCCTTGCTGCCTTCCGGCCCTGGGGAAGTGAATGGGGAGCTGGCCGTACCGCCGGTACAAATGTAATGATAAATTGTACCACTTAAAAGGGCTTCCGCTGCGCGGAAGCCCTTTATTTTTTGCCCTATATTTGTAAAGATGAAACTACGCTCAGAACATTTGGTGAAACAATATGGTGCCAAGCGCGTCGTAAACGACGTGAGCGTAGAGGTAAACCAAGGTGAAATCGTAGGACTACTCGGTCCAAACGGCGCAGGAAAAACCACCTCCTTCTACATGTTCGTTGGATTGGTACGTCCGGATGAAGGCAAAGTATTCCTCGAAGATACCGAAATCAGTACATGGCCCATGTTCAAACGCGCGCAAAATGGCGTGGGTTACTTGCCACAAGAAGCCTCTGTTTTCAGGGAACTCAGCGTGGAAGAGAACATTCAGGCCATCCTCGAAATGACATCACTGTCTAAGGCCGAACAAGCCGACAAATTGGAGTCGCTTATCGCTGAATTTGGACTTGGAAGGGTTAGAAAAAACCTGGGTAAAGTGCTTTCTGGCGGTGAACGCAGAAGAACTGAAATCGCGCGGGCATTGGCAACTGACCCTAAATTCATCCTCCTCGATGAACCCTTCGCAGGCGTTGACCCCATCGCCGTGGAAGACATTCAGCAAATTGTGGCCAAACTCAAACAGAAAAACATTGGCATTCTAATCACCGACCACAACGTACAAGAAACCCTCAGTATTACTGACCGAGCCTATCTTTTGTTTGAGGGGAAACTACTTAAACATGGCACTGCGGAAGAATTGGCCAGCGATGAAATGGTGAGAAAAGTATATTTGGGACAGAACTTCGAATTACGTCGCTCCAAATCGGCCACCTAATGTCCTCCCAAACCTTTAGATTTATTGTCTCTCCCTCCACGGATGTGTATTACAATCTGGCGGCAGAATCGCATTTCTTGCACCACACCTCCGAAAACCTCTTTCTGTTCTGGCAAAGTGAGTCGGCCGTGGTCTGTGGCAAACACCAAAATTTGTGTGCCGAGATCAATTATGCTGCCTGTGGGGCTTTGGGTATCAAGGCCGCCCGCCGCGTGAGCGGCGGCGGCACCGTCTACCACGACCTCGGCAACCTCAACTTCGCCTTTATCCAAGACCTAGGCACTACCCTCGACAAAGCCGTTAACTACAAACGGTTCTTGGAACCCATCAGACAGGCACTAGCAACCCTAGGTATCGAATCTACCTACTCTGAACGCGACGACTTGCTGTATAAGGGACTCAAATTCTCAGGCAACGCACAGCACATCTTCCAACAACAAAAACGCGTACTGCACCATGGAACGCTGTTGCTGAATGCCAATATACACAACCTTGGAAAAGCCCTCAAAACCGATGGGATTTACCAAGACAAAGCTGTAAAAAGCAATCGCTCCGCAGTAACAAACCTTGGCGTACACCATCCGGAACTCAACGAGATTACCAAAACCATCGAACAGCTGTCACAAGCACTCATCCCTCTGCTCCAAGCCCAAGCATCCAGCATCGCTCCAGAAGAACACCAAGCCATCATCGCCTTGCGCAATGAAAAATTCTGTACAGATGAATGGATTCTAGGCTACTCCCCCAACTACAAGCACCAACGCGAATTCACCATTGACAACCATACCTATCACCTCAACATGGAAGTAACCAAAGGCCTTATTACGCAGTTTGTTTTGTGCGATAGCAACCTTTCACCCGTTTGGGCTGAAGCCTGTAAACAAGTCATCGACAAACCCATTAACCCCAATACATTTGCCCTCGCCTTCGCCGAAACTGCACTTTCATCGCCCCAACACCACCTCCATTTTTTCTAAACCATGAAAAAAGCCGAACGCGTACAATTCATCCTCGATACCCTCGAGCAATACTACCCTGAAACACCCATTCCCCTCAATCACACAGATCCTTACACCCTCCTAGTTTCTGTGCTGCTCAGCGCGCAATGCACCGACGAACGCGTAAACCAAATCACACCCCACCTCTTCGCAAAAGCCAATAACCCGGCCGATATGCTCAAATTGAGCGTCGAAGAAATCCAACAAATCATCAGACCCTGTGGCCTATCGCCCATGAAAAGTAAAGGCATCTACGGCTTATCACAAATGATCATGGAGCTTCACAACGGCGAAGTACCTGCCTCCTTTGAGGCCTTGGAAGCGATGCCGGCTGTTGGACATAAAACGGCCTCTGTAGTGATGTCACAGGCCTTCGGAGTGCCTGCCTTCCCCGTAGATACACACATTCATCGATTGGCCTATCGCTGGCGCCTTAGTGCAGCCAAAAGCGTGGAAGAAACTGAGCGTGATCTCAAACGCCTCATTCCCAAAGACCGCTGGAACAAAGCCCACCTTCAAATTATTTTTATGGGTAGAGAATTTTGTCCTGCTCGCGGACATATCATTGAAAAATGCCCAGTATGCTCAGTGCTTGGATGCCGGGAAAAAGCCAAATAATTACGAACAAATGGCGCTGATAATCTGATCAGCCGTTATGCCTTCTGCCTCTGCGCGGAAATTTCGGACAATTCTGTGTCGCAACACCCACTTTGATACCGCAACCACATCCTCACGATCTACGGAGAACTTCCCATGCATCAATGCATGACATTTGGCGGCCAAGATAAGATTCTGTCCTGCTCGCGGACCTGCACCATACGATAGATACTTTTGGGCCATCTCGTGGGCCTTGGGCGTATTGGGACGGGTTTGTTGAACCATTTCCACGACCTGTTCAAAGACAAAATCGGTTACAGGCACATCGCGAACCAATGATTGGAACGCACGAATTTCTTCTGCATTCATCACAGGACTGGCTTTTTGAATACCTGATCCCGTGGTCTGCTTCAAAATATTCACCTCTTCCGTGAAATTTGGGTAATCCAAAATCACCTGAAACATAAAGCGATCCAATTGAGCTTCCGGCAGCGGATACGTGCCCTCCTGCTCAATGGGATTCTGAGTAGCCAATACAAAAAACGGCTCCTCCAAATCGTAACGTTGTCCCGCCGCCGTCACTTGGCGTTCTTGCATTGCTTCCAACAAAGCAGCCTGGGTTTTCGGCGGCGTACGGTTAATTTCATCCGCCAAAATGATGTTCGAAAAAATCGGTCCCTTCACAAAGTGAAACTTGCGCGAATCGTCCAAAATCTCACTGCCTATAATATCTGATGGCATCAAATCGGGCGTAAACTGAATTCGGTTGAACGACAGTTCCAAGGTCTGAGACAAGGTCTTCACCAATAAGGTCTTCGCCAAACCCGGCACACCCACCATAAGTACGTGTCCATGGCAGAAAACTGCGTTTAACAAAGCCTCAACAACCTCATCTTGTCCTACGACCACCTTTCCGATTTCTGCTTTCAACGCAGAGACCTTCATGCCAAATTGTTTCGCTTGATCCAAAGAATTACTCATGTTCCCAAGCCGTTAGGTTATCACAATCCAAATTGCGGGCCTTGATACGGATATAGGTTTTGGTCCGATGTTTCAGTACCCAAGCATCTACCGCCTTCTGCTTTTTCTGGTTTTCCGCTTCCATTTGAATGCGGCTATAATCTTGTATCAAATTGGCCTGGTGGGGCGCAACAAACGACTGCAAATAAATGATCCGATATACCGACCTACCATCTTGGGTGGTCACTATCTCTGGCTCGCTGTATTCCCCAGGCTTGAGCTTGTCTACCACTTTCTTCACATCACTAGGCAAAACATCAAAGGTGGTTTTTTGCATGCCGGTCATTGGATCCAATATAAATCCACAATTGCCCTTGGCATCACGGTTATTCTTATCCTCCGTGGCATACTTTTTCACTGCATCGCACCAAGTCATTTTACCCGATGTAATCAATTGATAAACGCTATCAACCCGCATACTGGCAATTTTATAATCCTCGGTGGTATTCTCTGCGCGAATCAAAATATGTAATGCAATTACCCTCTCGCCACGGCGTTTCAATAACTTCATGATGTGAAAACCATAGTCGCTCTCAAAAATTGGACTAACACTATCGGGTTTCAATCGGAAAGCCATACGTTCAAACGCAGGAACCATATCGCCCCGACCAAATTCAGGCAACAAACCACCCTGATTCTTTGAACCCGGATCCATACTGTAAGCCCGAGCCAATTTTTCGAAACTCTCACCACGCAACACCCGCGAACGAATGTCTTCCAACTGCAACTTCGCAAAATCTTTCGCCTCCAGCGTAATCAAAGGTTCTATCATCAACTGTCCCACCTCTACTTCCGTTGACACAATCGGCAAACTATCCTGAGGTATAGAATCGTAGAACTGCTTTACCTCCTGGGGCGATATTCGGATGTTTTTGGTGATTTCACCATACATCTGTTTGGCCAGCAACTGTTCGCGCATTTTCGGACGGATATCGTCTTTGAATTCGACAACGGTTTTGCCCAAATATTTCTCCAATTCGGCCATACTACCCGCCTGACGCTGATAGTAACGCAAACGATTGTCAATTTCGCTTTCCAACTGATCCTCTGGCACCACCAAACTATCCAATTCGGCTTGGTTCAATAACAACTTTTGGACAATCATGTCCTCGAGCAAACGACAATGCATCGACTGAGAATCTTTCAGGGTAGCACCTTTGGTCATTTGCATTTTTTCAGTTTCAAAATCGCTTTGTAGGATGATTTTACCGCCCACAACGGCCATAATTCCATCCACGTACTGCGGGGGCAAATACGGACCGCTCGACTTAATCTGTGCTTCAGCCGTGCATAGCAATGACATCGCCATCACTGCGAAAAACCCGCGCAATCCTTGCAACTTCAACACTTTATTTTTTATTAACCAATTTCGTTTCAATGTCCTGCATCGCAGATTCATTCACCGTCACCGCATAGCGATTTCTCAGTGATTCGATCCATTCACGTTCCAACTGCTCTTGATACTTTGAGGCCACGGGACCACGCGTTTCATCCAACGTTTTTGGACCGGCTGGCAAATAAGCATTCACTTTTATTACTATAAAATCAGCACCTACTTGTCCAACTTGATAAATACCCGGTTTGTTATACTTCGGCTTCTCGGCCGACAAATCTGCAAACATCATTTTCAAAATGGGAGATGGCGCGAACAAAAACGTATCGCTCATTTCAAATTTTCCTGTGCGATAACTAAAATCCAAAATATTCTGCTTGGTGTGTTGTCTGCGAAGGCTATCAGAAGAAATGCCTTTTTTCACTTGCTTGGCAACTGTCTTCATCATTTTCGCATCGTTGCAGAAATACACCCCAACATCAAAACGATTGTTCCAATTATATTCACTTTGGTGTTGAGCGAAATACGCCTTCAACCCTACTGTATCGTTGTTTGCGCGGTCCCAAACCAACTGTTGCATGCGGTTGAACATCAAAATGCCTTCTTTGTACTCTTGATAAATGTCTCTGAATTCAACAGACTTCTCTTCCAAATGCTCGTTTTGATATTCCACACAGGTTTTGTCTATCCAACCATTCAAAATACGCTCTACACCATCGCGCTTGGTGCCCGTTACCGGCTTGGTATTGTACGTGAAATTGGTAAACAAATCAGCCACTGAATAGGATTCTTCGCCCAATTTGAACACTTCCATTTTGCGCAAATTGAATTCTGTGACGATTTTTTTCTTGCCATCCATCTTAATCACCTTGTGCATCTCTGGCATAGCCATTTCATCGAATTTGCCACTCATGAAATTGCTATCCAAATACTGAATCACGGCATCAACAGCCACATTGTTCAGTTTAAACCCATTCTCTTTCTTGATTTTCACCACCAAGGAGTCCACTGAAATCTGTGAACGCTGATTTTTCTGTACATCCATTTTCAGGATAGAACGCATTTCTTTGTCTTCAAACGAACGGAGCGGACGCAAATTCACGCGTTGCAACAAATGCCATCCATAATTGGTGCGGAATGGCGTGGTAATATCTCCATCTTTCTTCAATGAAAACGCTTGATCAGCCCAATACTGTCGGTCCACATCACCCACAAACTGTGTCACGTTGATGTAATCCATGGCACCACCATTGTAACGACTGTTGTAATCCTCGCTATAGGTTTTGGCCATGTTTTCGAATGTCTCTTTGCCCGAGCTGATGTTCAACATAATCTCATCAATTTTCTTGCGGGCCTCGGTATCTGAACTCTCGTCTTTGTTCATTACACGAACCAAAATATGGTTCACTTTGATATCGCCACGATTCACTCGCTTGTCGTTCACCATCAAAATGTGATATCCAAATTCTGTTTTGAACACAGGAGAAATACCGCCCAAGGGGGTAGTGTATGCTTGGTTTTCAAATTCGTAAACCACCTGCAAAGCGGTCATCCAACCCAAATCGCCACCAGCGCTCTTGGTTCCAACATCTTCAGATTCGGTTCTTGCAATATCCCCAAAATTCAAAGCGGTTGGATTGCGCATCAACATACGGTGTATGTTCTCAATCTTATCCAATGCCTTTTTCTGATCAGCATCAGAAGCATCAGGAGAACACAATATCAAAATATGCGATACTTTCACCTCGCTTTGCATACGGTCGTATGCTTCTTTTACCAATGCATCCGTTACAGAACGATCATACAAATAGTTTCGAGCCAACTGATCGCGGTACATCTGCAACTCTTGAACATAGGCCGTGGCTGTATCCAAACCGGCATCCTTGGCATCCTGAACCTTCAACTTGAATTTGATGTACAAATCCAAATAATTCCGGATGTCTTTGGATGTGACTGCATCCTCTTTCAAATTGATATTTTTCAAGTACTGACGCTCAAATTCATCAGCGTACACTTTGTCCTTGTCGATACTGAATACGAAGGGAGCCGCTGCACCCGTTTTCGCTGGTTTTTCAACTTGCGCATTGGCAACTCCCAACAACAAACCACCGAATACAATCAATCCAACTATTCTTTTCATACAATCTATTTACTGTTTTTCTATAATCTTCAAAAATACAAACTACCCAGCAATTTTGTTAGACATCAGCAGACACCGTTTTCCATAACACATCCAACAATTCACCCACACCCTGCTCGGTTACTGAACTGAAAAACAATACATCCACACCCTTGAGTTGTGCCCTGATTTCCTGTTTCAATTCGTCATCGAGCATATCTGCCTTGCTCACAGCCACAATACGCTGTTTGACAACCAATTCGGGGTTGAACTTTTCCAATTCGCTCAATAACGTCATGTATTCGGTTTTATGATCAGCACTATCCGCCGGAATCAAAAATAACAAAGCAGCATTTCGTTCAATGTGTCTCAAAAAACGATGACCCAAGCCCCTACCTTCACTCGCACCTTCAATGATTCCAGGTATATCGGCAACAATAAAACTGCGGTAATCGCGGTAATTCACCACGCCCAAATTCGGTACCAACGTTGTAAATGGATAATCTGCTATTTCGGGTTTCGCTGCAGAGATAACACTCAACAAAGTGCTCTTACCCGCGTTCGGGAATCCAACCAAACCCACATCAGCCAACACCTTCAACTCCAATACAATCCATTGCTCAATCCCGGGCTCACCCGGTTGTGCATACTGTGGCGCTTGGTTAACACTGTTCGCAAAATGCCAGTTGCCCAAACCCCCACGTCCGCCCGGTACCAAAACCTTCTTCTCGCCATCCTCTGTGATTTCGAACAACACCTCGCCAGTTTCAGCATCCTTGGCTACTGTACCCAAAGGCACTTCCAATACCACGGATTCACCATAAGCACCCGAACTGCGATTTTCGCTGCCCGCAATACCGTCTGTGGCCATCACGTGCTTCCTATATTTCAAGTGAATCAACGTCCATAATTGGGCGTTTCCCTTCAAAACAATATCTCCACCCTTTCCGCCATCACCGCCATCCGGTCCGCCTCTAGGGTTCATTTTTGTGCGATTATAGTGCCTGCTGCCCGGGCCTCCGCTGCCGCTCCGGCAACAAATCTTCACGTAATCAATAAAATTGCTATCGGCCATGAACCGCAAAGGTCGTTAAAAAACCGCCATCTATTGTATTTTCGCACCCGCAACCTTTATGTCAGCACAATACTCTTTCTCGGAAATCGAAAAAAAATGGCAAAAACACTGGGAAAACACCCAGTTATATGCCGTTTCCATTGACGCCAACAAGCCCAAATACTATGTGCTCGACATGTTTCCTTACCCTTCTGGAAGTGGTTTGCACGTAGGACATCCCCTTGGATATATCGCCAGCGATATCGTAGCCCGATACAAACGCCTCAATGGCTTCAATGTGCTGCACCCCATGGGATATGATGCATTTGGACTCCCCGCAGAACAATATGCCATCCAAACCGGACAACATCCGGCCGTTACCACCGAACAAAACGTTCAACGTTTCCGTGAACAATTGAATATCATGGGTTTCTCTTATGATTGGGATCGACAAGTCAAAACCTGCGACGCCAATTATTACCAATTTACCCAGCAAATTTTCTCCCTGTTTTTTGAGCATTGGTATAACAAACAATCCCAAAAAGCGGAACCCATCGCCCAGCTGATTGCGCATTTTAACCTCCACGGCTCAGCCAATCTGCATGCGCACGGTGGAAAAATACACGACTTCACCGCCCAAGATTGGTTGGAAATGTCGGCCCTTCAACAACACGAAATCCTCAACCAATTCCGACTGGCCTTTGTCGACGAAACCACGGTAAACTGGTGCGAAGCCATGGGAACTGTCTTGGCCAACGAAGAAGTGGTCAACGGCGTAAGTGAACGCGGCGGCTACCCAGTGGTGCGTAAAAAAATGCGACAGTGGAGCTTGCGCATAACGGCTTATGCAGATCGCCTATTAGACGGACTCAATTCACTCCAATGGAGCGATGCCATCAAGGAAATTCAACGCAATTGGATCGGCAAAAGTCAAGGTGCAGAAATCGATTTTGTGGTTCGCGGCACACTCAAAACACTCAAAGTCTTTACCACCCGCCCCGATACCATCTTCGGCGCCACCTTCATGGTTGTTGCCCCCGAATTGGAAAATCTCAGAGAGTTTTGCAGCGATGGGCAATGGTCCGCAGTGCAAGAATATGCCAACAAAGCCAAAAATCGCAGTGAAATTGATCGCATGGCGGACACCACCAAAACCGGGGTATTTACCGGAATGGAAGCCATCAACCCATTCACCGGAGAACCCATCCCCGTTTGGGTCAGCGATTACGTATTGGCCAATTACGGAACCGGCATTATCATGGCTGTACCGGCCCACGATGAGCGCGATTTTGCCTTCGCAAAAACCTTTAACCTCAATATTATCCCCGTCATCAAACCCGCCAACAACGATCTAGAACTTCCCTTGCAAGAAGCCTTTGTCGCCAAAGATGGTATCTGTTTTAATTCGGGATTTTTGGATGGATTGACCGTAAAAGACGCCATCTCCGCAGCCATCGCCAAAGTAGAAAAAGCAGGGTGGGGACAAGCCAAAGTCAACTACCGATTGCGCGAAGCTGGATTTGGTCGTCAACGGTATTGGGGAGAACCCTTTCCCATTGTATACAGCGAAGATGGCATCCCCCAACTGGTAAAAGAACTACCCGTTGAATTGCCCCAAGTAGAAAGCTACAAACCCACAGGCAATGGCGAAAGTCCGCTTTCTGCCGTCACCAATTGGGTCAATACCCCTCAAGGCAAACGCGAAACCGATACCATGCCCGGATGGGCAGGCAGTAGCTGGTATTTCCTGCGTTATACCGATCCCAACAACACCCAACAATTGGCATCGCCCGAAGCCCTCAACTACTGGCAACAAGTCGACCTCTATGTGGGTGGTTCTGAGCACGCAACAGGACATTTATTATACAGTCGCTTTTGGACAAAATTCCTCTTCGATTTGGGAATCATTTCCTGGGACGAACCCTTCAAACGTTTGGTAAACCAAGGGATGATCATGGGGGAAGACGGACAAAAAATGAGTAAGCGCTGGGGCAACGTGGTAAATCCGGATGACGTGTGCGCGCAATACGGCGCCGATACCCTCAGAATGTACGAGATGTTTTTGGGTCCATTAACCGATTCAAAACCATGGAACACCCATGGAATTGAGGGAGTCAGCAGATTTTTTGGCAAATTCTGGCGCTTGTTCTACGAAGGCGAACAATGGGCTGTAAACCAAGAAGCACCCACACCCGAGGAACTCAAAATACTGCACAAAACCATCAAAAAAATCACCGAAGACATCGAGTCGATGAGTTTCAATACCTCGGTCTCTGCTTTCATGGTCGCTACCAACGAACTCGGTACACTCAAATGCCGGAAACAAGAAGTATTGGAAACCTTGTTGATTCTCATGGCTCCGTTTGCACCCCACATCGCGGAAGAATTGTGGCACCAACTCGGACGTTCAAGTAGCATCCATACCGCAAATTGGCCCAAGTACAATGCGCAATATTTGGTTGAAAGCTCGTTCAATTACCCCATAAGTATCAACGGTAAAACCCGCGCCCAAATAACATTCGACCTATCGGCTACTGAAGCAGAAATCCAATCTGCTGTACTTGAAAATGAATTGGTGGTAAAATGGATGGAAGGCAAACCCTTGAAGAAATTCATCCTCGTAAAAGGACGAATCGTCAACGTGGTGGTGTAAAACCAATTATTCGGTACCAATCGTGGCCAACTGGCCCTCAAATTCAATGACCATACCGGGGTACAATTTGTTTCTCCGGCGAAATTCCTGCACCTGATTCACTAAAACCATTCCTTGGTCTATGACCTCATTGGCCATGGAACCACTTTCTACCCAGCCCAACAATTTAAGGGCTTGGTTGAGTTGTATGTATGGTGTATGAATTAGGAGCGTTTCCATCAAATGGAGAAACTCTCGCCGCAACCACAAGTGCGAGAAGCATTGGGATTGATGAAATTGAATCCTTTTCCATTCAACCCATCACTAAAATCCAACTCGGTGCCACACAAATACAAAAAACTCTTCATGTCGCACACGATTTTCAAGCGCTCATCGCCAAACTCCATGTCGCCAGGCTTGCTCTCATTGTCAAAATCCAACTCATAGGTTAGACCCGAACAACCGCCGCCTTTTACGCCAACGCGCAAAAAGTGATCAACAGTAGAAATGTTGGATTCACGCATCAAATCATAGGCCTTGGTCAACGCCTTGTCTGTGATGGTGATTTCATTTCCCTGAGCTATCATGGTTTTTATGATTAAAAGTGTGTCTTCTCACTCTCAATGGGCTCCAAACCGTTTTTGGCTCGGTAGTCATTGATGGCTGAGCGAATCGCGTCTTCCGCCAACACTGAACAGTGAATCTTTACAGGGGGCAATGCCAACTCCTCAACGATTTCCATGTTATCGATTTTCAACGCCTCATCAATCGATTTGCCCTTCAACCACTCCGTTGCCAATGAAGATGAAGCAATGGCAGAACCACAGCCGAATGTCTTGAATTTGGCGTCTTCGATGATGCCCGTTTCATGGTTTACCTCAATCTGCAAACGCATTACGTCGCCGCACTCGGGTGCACCCACCAAACCGGTACCAACCGTGTTCTTAGACTTATCCAATGTTCCAATGTTTCTTGGATTGGTGTAATGATCAACAACTTTATCTGAATATGCCATGATTTTTTTCTTTTACAAATTTACAATTTAGATAGATTCTAAACAATTATTAATGTTCGCTCCATTCGATGCTCTTCAAGTCGATGCCCTCTTTGAACATCTCCCACAAAGGACTCATATCGCGCAATTTATTTACCGCCTCACTAACACACTGTACTGTGAAATCAATTTCTTCGTCGGTGGTGAAACGACCCAAGCCAAAACGCAGTGAACTGTGCGCCAACTCATCGTCCAACCCCAAACTCTTTAAAACATAACTCGGCTCCAAAGACGCAGACGTACAAGCTGAACCGCTAGACACCGCGATATCCTTGATCCCCATCATCAAACCCTCTCCCTCAACATACTTGAAACTGATGTTGCTGGTATGGGGCAAACGATGCGTTTTGTTTCCATTCAAATAACTCTCCTCCAATTGCAACAACGCCTCTTCCAAACGGTCGCGCATTTTCTGCAAACGGACACTTTCTTCGGCCATTTCCAAACGGGCAATCTCACAAGCCTTACCAAATCCCACAATACCGGGAACATTCAACGTACCACTGCGCATTCCACGCTCATGTCCACCACCATCCATCTGGGCAGTTACCTTCACACGGGGATTCTTTCTGCGAACGTATAATGCACCTACGCCTTTCGGACCGTACATCTTGTGCGCCGTGAAACTCATTAAATCGATATGATCAGCCATTACATCCACAGGGATTTTACCCACGGCCTGCGTAGCATCGCTATGAAACAACACGCCTTTGCTCTTGCACAAAGCGCCAATCTCACGGATGGGTTGCAAAACACCCAACTCGTTGTTGCCATACATCACCGTCACCAAAATGGTATTGGGCTTAATCGCCGCCTCAATGGCTTCAACAGTCACCAATCCATCGCCCGCAACCGACAAATAAGTTACCTCAGCACCCAACTTCTCGAGGTGCTTACAAGTATCCAAAATGGCTTTGTGTTCAGTAGATAGGGTAATGATGTGATTGCCTTTGCTTGCATACATTTCAAATACCCCCTTGATCGCCAAGTTGTTGCTCTCGGTAGCGCCACTGGTAAAAATGATTTCTTTTTCATTTCCTCCGATCAACTGAGCGATTTGTTCGCGGGCATAGTCTACCGCTTCCTCAGACTTCCAACCAAATGGATGACTTTTACTGGCAGCATTGCCATAAGCCTCCAAAAAATAAGGAGTCATGGCTTCGAATACGCGTGGATCCACCTGTGTGGTGGAATTGTTGTCAAGGTATATGGGCAATTTCAACATGTTTGTGGTTATTATTTAGAGTGTTTCTAAACTGCAAAATTAACGCATATGGCATCAGATTGTTTCGCTATTTCAACTTTATGCCAAAAGAATGTTCTTTGTAGTGAATTTTTCCATGAATAAACTAGAACACATTGGTATTGCCGTTGCAGATTTGGAGGCCTCAGAAGCCCTTTTTACCAAACTTTTGGGCGTATCGCCTTATAAAAGAGAGGTTGTTGAAAGTGAGAATGTAATCACTTCATTTTTTCAAGTCGGCGATGTAAAAATCGAGTTATTGGCCGCCACCCATGAAGGCAGTACCATTGCCAAATTCATCGAAAAAAAGGGGGAAGGACTCCACCATTTGGCCTTTGAAGTAGATAACCTAGAAGAGTCGTTGACAGAAAAAGCCAACAGCGGATTCGACCTCATCCATACCCAACCCAAACCCGGTGCAGATGGCAAAATCATCGCCTTCTTGCATCCAAAATCTACCAATTCAGTGCTGACCGAAATGTGTCAGACCGCAAACAAATAAATCCCCATCCCGAAAAACAAGAGGGCCAAAAACAAATCAATCTGTCGGATCCTCGACTCGGTGAGGTAGCCTTTTATTTTGCCCGCGCCCCAGGCCACACCCAATTCGGTGAACAAAACCGTGGTTAACGCAGCAACACCAAATATCCATTTGCCAGAATAGGAAAAATCGGCCGCAGGGGGCAAGCTGTATAAACTCAACCACCATGCGATATTGACAGGATTCAATACATTAATGGCAAACGATTTCAACCAAAGCTGCCAATCTTTCATCTGCAACAACCGTTCATCCACACCTTGTTTTTTGGCCTTGTGGTGATGAAAAACGTGGGATATCGCCAAAATCCAAAACACCGCACCGCCCAATTTGGCAATGACGCCCCGGTAATGAACCAACGTTTCTGTAATGGCCTCAGAAAAATGCAGCGACAGGGTCACATAGATTAAATCGCCCACTATCACGCCCAATGCCAATGGCAAACCCTTTCGCCAGCCGCCCGCCAAACCCGCTTGAATCAATAGAAAAAAGACCGCACCCAAAGAAATGCTCATCACGAAGCCCGTGCCAAATCCGAAAATAATGGGTGTCCACATGCTGAAAATCCAAGTGCTTGGGACAAATCACTGTGCAAAGCGCAACAACTGCCGACAAATGGTCTCGCAATTTAATTACTCCCCTTCGATAATTTTTCAATAAAATATAGGCCTCTCACGCCATACCAAAAAGTATGTGTAAAAGTTGGGGAAGAAGAGCCACAGCCATCGCCTCTTGAGCCCTTTGGTTCGCAGTACATTTGAATCAATGAGTTTCTTTTCATCTGATTGGGACGACGACGAAGAAGAGGATGTTTTCCAAGGCGATGTTGATGCTTTGGTGCGAGACTTCGAGAGTAAGCAACGCAAAACTTTCTCGGCCAGAGAATGGCTAGAGTTGTATCGTTACTATGCAAGCCAATTCCCTGCGAAAACAGGTCAATACCGTGCGGATACCTACATTAAGGTTATTCTGGAAACCGCCATTCAACAGTTTCCGTACATGCCCATATTTTCTTTGCACATGGCAGAGTGGCTTGTCCGCGATCAAAAATTGGCCAAAGCCCGAAATGTTGTTTCCCAAGCCCTACAATATACCCCCTTTGAACCTGCGTTGGGCTTTATGCAAGCCCTGATTTTTAGCCTGCAAGGACATAAAAAGAAGGCCATGGAGGAATTGCAGTCTGTGCTTACAAACATGGGCGACGAAGAAGCCATGCTCGAAGATTTCTTGGAAATTTCTTTGTACCATGGGCAGTTCGATTTGGCCATGCCTGTCCTTGAAAAAGCCCTAGATACCGGCGCTGAAGTCAGTGTGATTTTGGAAAAATACATTGAAAAAGCCGAAGAAGGTGGCCTCATCGATGCATTGCTTCCCATGATTCAACGCATCATCGACCAAGACCCCTATTCTGCCGAAGCCTGGTATGTCATGGGATCTGGGCACATGGCACAAGGCGATCACGAACAAGCACTCAAAGCCCTCGATTTCGCCGTTACCATCAACGAAAATTTCGCCGATGCCTGGGTGACATTCTTGGAATGCACCTACGAACTTGGCCATTACCAAGATTTTATCAATACATACAAAGAGCTAGCCACCCGATTCCCAAAGCGAACATTCGCAGAAGTTGAAGGTCTGTTGGCCTGGAGCCACTATGAACAAGGCGATGTAAAAACCTGTCGCTCCATTTACAAAGAAATTCTCAAGCACCAACCCCAGGACGCTGAATGTTGGTATTCCATGGGCCTCACCTGGCACTACGAAGAAAACTACTCAGCTGCCATTCCCTATTTGGAGCGTGCCTACGACCTAGACCATTTCGAATCTGATTACGGCATGGTACTGGCCAGTGCCTATTTCGGTGCCCACATGCAAGAAAAATGGGAAGCCCTCTATGAATCCCTTACCATTGAGCATGCCACCAACCCCGAAGTTTGGCTTGATTACAGTACATCATTGTACGAAATTGGAGAATCAGACAAAGCCCTTGATGTAATTGAAACCGGTTTGCTCAACAACCCACAACACAGTGGATTGTTATATCGATTGGCCGCGCTTTGCTACCTTTCTGGACAAGCATCAGCAGCCATTTTTGTGCTTGAAAAAGCCCTTGAAATCAACGCCAACGAACACATTCAATTGTTTACCTTTGCACCCGAGTTGAAAAAGGCAACCGCCATTCTCAACTGCGTCGCGAAATATACCCAACCAAGAACAGGATCATGAACCAATCGCTTTTCAATTTGACTCAGCTCCCCGAGCGCAGCAGTAAACCGAGAAACAATGGCCTTACCATGGTAATGGATAAAGGTTTGAGTTTGCGTGAAGTAGAAAATTTCTTAGAAAATGGTGAGCAATACACCGATATCATCAAATTGGGCTTTGGCACATCGTATTTCACCCCAAAAATTCAAGAAAAAATTAAGTTGTACCAGAGTGTAAACATCCCTGTATACCTCGGTGGTACATTGTTCGAAGCCTATATTGCCCGCAATCAGTTCGATGATTACTTGCGTCTGCTCGAAAAACTGGGCCTAACACACGTGGAAGTCAGTGATGGTAGTCTAGAAATGAACCATGATACCAAATGTGAGTACATTCAAACCCTCTCAAAAAACTACACCGTACTGAGTGAAGTAGGGAGCAAAGACGCCGAAAAAATCATCCCCCCTTATGAGTGGATCGAGCAAATGGAAACCGAGCTTAGTGCCGGCGCTTGGAAAGTAATTGGTGAAGCCCGTGAATCAGGCACTGTAGGCATTTTCCGTGGAACAGGTGAAGTTCGTTCTGGTTTAGTTGCGGAAATCATCCGTAAAATTCCCCAAGAGAGCGTGATTTGGGAAGCGCCGAAAAAAGAACAACAAGTGTGGTTTATCCAACTTTACGGTAGCAATGTCAACCTAGGAAATATCGCCCCCAATGAAATTATCCCCCTCGAAACCCTTCGTTTAGGACTTAGAGGCGATAGCTTCCACTTCTTCCTGAATAAAGAATCTTAATACGTCGTTAGGGCCCATCAATACATCAGTAAGGGCTAAACTGTGCGTTCGATTTACTTAAAACGGTCCACAAAACCGCTCAAATTCTCATAAGTCTGATAGCCCAATGCCCGTCCTATCACCTGCCCGTTTTTGAAAAACATCACCGTAGGATATCCCTCCAAACGGTAGCGATCGGCAATCGTAGCCTGCGCCTCAGCATCAACCTTCAACACTATCACGTCCTTGCTGCGGTTCTCGCGAATCTGCTGCACAAATGGCGCCATCTTCTTACAAGGGCCGCACCAGGTGGTGTAAAAATCCACCATAACCAACTTGTTGCCACCAATGGTCGCATCAAATGATTGAACCGTAATGGGCTCATCATGTCCCGCCTCAGCTTTGTTCTGACAAGAAACCGAAGTAATCATGGCAAATGCCATCGTTAGCAATCCCAATTTGAAACTCATCCGCATTTTTTTGTTGTTTTCGTGATTTACACAAAGGTACTTATTCAATTTGCATATTTTTGTTGAATGACCCACGGAAATGTTGATTTGTCGATCATCGTCCCCATCTTCAACGAAGAGATGAACGTGGTTCCATTGAACAACCGAATTCTTCAGTCGATTCAAAGCCTCAATCTCTCCTGCGAGATCATCTACATCAACGATGGCTCAACCGATGCCAGCGCCGCCATTCTCAGAGGACTCAGCGAGTCGTACACCAACATCAAGTACATCGATTTTTCGAGGAACTTCGGCCATCAAATCGCCATCACCGCTGGTATTGAGCATGCCATTGGTACCCGAATTGTCATCATGGATGGCGATGGACAAGACCCACCAGAGCTGATTCCCGACCTCTATAACAAATCGTTGGAGGGGTTCGAAGTTGTTTATGCAAAACGCAAAAAACGCAAAGGCGAATCGTGGCTCAAAAAAATCACCGCCAAAGTATTCTATCGCTTCTTGGCAAAAATTACCCAGATTGAAATTCCCATCGATACCGGCGATTTCAGACTCATTCACCAAAAAGTGCAGCACGTGCTCAAAAACATGCCTGAACAACACAAATACCTGCGCGGACAAATTGCATGGATTGGGTTCAACGCCACGTATGTAGAATATGACCGCGAAGAACGCATGGGTGGAAGCACCAAGTTTACTTATGGCAAAATGATGCGCTTCGCCACCGATGGCATTTCAAGTTTCAGCAACTGGCCCCTCAAAATGGCCACCCTGCTCGGATTTGCCGTTTCCGGAATTGCTTTCCTGTTAATCATCTATAGTTTGTACCAAAAATTCTTTGGGTATACCGAAGTAGGATGGACCTCCCTACACATCTCCGTTCTGTTCCTCGGCGGCGTTCAGTTGCTCGGTATTGGTATATTGGGTGAATACCTTGGCAGGGTGAGTGAAAACGTGAAAAACCGACCCACCTACATTGTGAAGGACTCAAACATCCACAACCTCAACGCGCATTAATTTGGAACAACGCCACCCCGATCGCGCCTTTTGGCTGTTTTGGATTTTCATTCAATTGGCTTTGGGATGGATTGATTTTATGGATATGCCTGTTTACGGCATGCACCAAGGGGCTCAGGCCGATCGCGCCTGTGTGGCTTGGAATTTTTGGCACGAATCGATGAATTTCTTCGAGCCCAGGGTAATGGAAAACCGCGCCGCCGAAGGCGTCGCAGGCATGGAATTCCCCATTATTCCCTATTTGGTCGCACTGCTTTACAAACTCTTCGGCTTCAAACCCATCCTTTATCGCCTACTCGTGGGTGCCACGGTTACCTATGGCATGTGGTCGGCATGGCGCTTACTATCGCTCTACATCCCCCGCACCGCAAGCAAATTGGCCCTCCTCGGCATATTTTACCTATCACCCACGTTCGTCTTCTACACCTGGAATTTCCTAGCCGATCCCGTAGCCCTTTCACTGTCCATGGCCGCCTTATACCATTGGATACAATGGCAATTTCACCTCGAAACCAAGCGAAATTTCCGCGCCTACATCTTACTAATAACCCTCACCGGACTCATCAAAGTATCGTTCATGATCGTCCATTTTGCCATCATCGCAGTCCTAATTCTTGAAAAACGCAAGCATCGCTCCAACGTAATCCAAACCAGCGATAACACCTATGAAATTCTTGATGAGAACCAAACCATAACACTGCCCAAGGTTCCCTGGCTCGCCCTAATCATCCCCTTTCTGCCCATTGCCGCCTGGTACCGATATTCGCAATACCTAACCAATAGCACTTACAATACCCACTTCCTGCAACAAATTAACCCGAGCAAATCCATCAGTGAATTCATCCAAGTCACAGAATATAGCCTCAACACCTGGAAAGACTCGCTCTACCCCACTTGGTGCTTGGTAGGTATCGTTGGCATCTGGCTCTACACCATCCTCAAATTCCGTGGCAATCTCACCCTCATCGAAAAACTCAGCCTGTGGCTGTTTTTGGGCTTTGGCGGATTGTACGTGCTCTTCCACCTCCAATTTCGCTTCCACGATTACTACTTCCTCTCCGCTTGGCCCTTCATTTTCTTTGCGATACTATCCCTACAACAGCGCTACCTCAATGGAAAAATACTCCTACAAGGCATGCCCGCGCTGGCCAGTATGCTGGGTCTATGGATCATTCCATTCGTGAACTTTGGTCACGCCAAACGCATGCTGCACCATCGCTTTACACCGAACGATTATTACTGTCAGAACGTCATCACCGATATCAAAGACCTTGAAAACATCGCCCTGTGGCTGAAACAAAACAACACAGAGGATTTTGAAGTGTTCGTGGCCTTCGACCCTTCGCCAAATACCGCCCTTTACGCCCTGCAAACCAAAGGCGTGCGATTGGCACCAGATTACCAAGCCGATCTCGCCAAAGGGATCTACCAGTCCAAATTACAGCCCGTACCCGCAGACTATCCTTGGAAATCGAAAGGCAGGAAATTGGGCTATGTGGTTACAAACGATACCCAACGATGGTTCGCTGAATATGCCAACATCGCCGTGCCCATGAAGGATACCCTACCCCTAACCCGCAGCGGTCAATGGGCCCTTTATCGAATAGAACAACCTTAAAGGTGGAAAATCATCGCTGCGGACAAACCCGCACCGTGCTGCTTGTTCGGCATCGCCCAGGCTTCCAAACCCCTTAAATCTAGACGGAAAAACGTCTTTCCCATACGCTTGATAGGCGTTTCAAAATCAACCGCCATTCCCAAATCATAGGTATCAAATCCACCCGTGGCCAAATAGGGCTGAAGATTCAAAGAAGTCCATTTTTGCTCGCCCTTGGGCAACAAAAGCTTGTTCCACCATAGCCTATTCGATATCCGATATCCCGGAACATGCAAATAGTTGGCGCTCAAACCAAATTTCTGGCCTTTAATGTTCAAATTGAGCAATTCCGCAAACAAGGTAAATGGGACCAACACCGTGCCTGACCGCGTCTGATCTTGCAACTGCAATCTTGATGTTGCGCTATCGCGCTGATTTCCAAACCAATTGCTCAACTGTAACTCCTTTGCATTCACCACAGCCTGCTTCAACGAAACGGTTTTGATGGGCGATTCGCCAGCAACTGAAAGGCCACGCATCGATGCATCCCATACATAGCCACGACTTTGAACCGATACTCGGGGCATGTATAAAAATCCCAAATCCCTTACGCCAACCCGCAAATAATGGGTATTTTCCCGTCGTTTCTCCCCACCCAAACCCCGAAAAGTGAGTAAGCGTGTGAATCCCACCGATAATCCCATGCCCCGCTGTCCCCATCCTTGACTGCCAGTTCCTTGGTTAAAATAGCGTCCGTTGAATGCCAAAGAATCGCCCGAAGCGCTGGTAAACAAAGACATATTCGCTGTTTGTAACCGCGAGTATGAGGTTGCTTGCAATACGGAAACATCAAAAGCCCCACGTTGAGATAAATCGGTTCTAAATCGAAAATCAACGGCATTGTATCCCAAAAACTGAAAATGGTTTTCACCAACCGCCAATGTGCGCCCCCTGTAATATCCATTTCCACGAAAAGCCAAGCGATAAGCATCATCGGAAAATTTAGCGCCAGCTGTTTGCACGGTTCTAACCGATATCGTCTGCAAAACAACTTTGTCTTTCTGTCCTTTGCCGGATTCCATTTTTGCCCCCCAGCCATCAACGCGTGACCGCAGAGGATACACCACTAGAGAAAACTGCTGATGGATTCCCGCACGATTATTTCCTTTCAATCGCGATTCAACATCCGCCGTAACATCGCTGCTGATATAACCGCCAACCGACATTTTACCCACCATGGAAAAGGGTAAAACATTCGATCCCGATGCAAAGGAATATCGAAAAAAATCACCTTGAAAAGTATTAGCCCTTTTAACGGCTGTATTTACCGGCGCATGAACATAGGTTCTATGATAAAGGGCTGTATCAACCGCCTGCGCCGAACCACAAAACGCAAACAACAACCCAATAATTCCCAATCGCCTCATCCTATTTACCCATTTTAACTTCATACTCAAAGTCTACAACCGTTGAAACCGAAATTGAACTCACATCGTAAATCTTCTGCATCTGACCCGAACCCATAAAGGTGGTTGTGATGGCTATGAACTTGGCCTTTTTCAGCGCCTCAATTTTGTCCTTACCCAATCCCAGCGTAAAAAAGGTCTCGGCAGGCTGACTGGGATACCCGTTGACATCTGTAACAGCAGGTTCTATTACCTGATCCGATGGGTCGATGTCTAACTCGGTCAAAGATCCCATTTCTGCATCCAACAAAGTCAACTGCAACTTGGCACCAATTGGAAACGTATTGCTCACGTTTACCTCCATCTTGGCCGATTTGATGCGGGACACATCGCCCATGGTTTGCAAGTCGATGGCTTGGGTATCGCGCAAAACAAATTCACCCACTGAGAAATTGGCGGGTGCTTCCACCTTTAACAACACATCCACCCGGCTGTTGTCGAACACAAAATCCTTATACAAACTCACATTCCCATTGGGATTCACCTCCATATCCAAATTGTAATCCAACATCTGCGGCAAATTCTCTATGAACGTTTTGATGTTCGAATTGCTGCCGTCTAAGACCACCTCCGACACAGTATAAGCATCACGCACGAAGGGTGGAGAGGTAATGAGTATGTCATTCGCCAAGGGTGTAGCATTCAGGGCCACGAAATTCTTTGTGAAGATGTTTTCGCCTTTCAACGAATTGATTTTAACACGTCCATCCGCACCGATGCCATTCTTTACCACCAAGCTCACCTTAAAATCCTTGAATTTAAAGTCTCCATTCAATCCTTTGAATAAGTCAAACGGTGCCTTTTGATCTCCCGTCTGCGTCAGCGATTGACCCATGTAACCAATGGCGTAATCCGGCACCAACGATTCCATGCGGTACTCCAAACGAATGCTATCGCGCAATCCAATGGCCACCTTTCTTCCGGAGCTATCCAACCGCACAATCAAAATCTGGTGAAACGTATTGACCGTGTCTTTCACATCGGGGTTCTTCCCGCGGAAATCAATGATATAATCCGTTAAATCGAAATCCTCGAATCGCTTGCTTGAACCACCCGCTGGTGCTGCGGGTAACTTCACAATACTCGACAAAACCACACCATTCTTCTTGGCGCTCGGAATCTCAAAGTACATGGTCATGTCTTCCTGAATCGTACTCACCAAATTGATTTTCAATTTACCCGCTTTGGCTTTGAAATATTTCACTTCCGCACCGCCCATGAACACCGTAAGTCCTTCGTCCTGCTCAATCACATTTTGTGATGGAAAAGCAGCAATGGCATATCTAGGCCTAAGTTGTGATACCGTCAATTCCACATCCACCCCTTTGTCAGCATCAATCAATACTGGACCATTGCTCGCCTCAGTGGTCAACCGTTTGATGCTTCCCTTAAGCTGTTTTGTGACCGTTTTATCGCGCAAATCGATGCGTTTCGTCACCTTTCCATTCATGGGGATATTGGTAAACGAATCATACGCCACTTGACTGTTATCGCCTGCATTCGTTAATTCAAACACCACCAACTTCACATTCACGGGTAAGTTGTTGGAAATACTGATATCCAAATAACCGCTGTCTAACGTAGCCGTTTCAAAAAATGCGCTAGCATCAATGTCTACAGGCGATAGATTTCCTTGATTCTGCTCCGGGATGTCGGCAGTTTGACCATTCAACAACTTAAAAATGGGGTTGATTTGTCCCAACGTAATTTTCTGTACGATGGTTTGATCGTTGAGCTTTAACTTCTTCAAATTAAACGATGCAGTGAGGCCTGTATCGTATGCCCTCACATTGGCCATGCGGTAGCTGTAAACCAAATTTTCATAGGTGAGTTTATAACTGCTATCCGTAGGAGTTTTCGTCAAAAACTTGGCATCAATCTGCCCCAATCCCAACTTGGTTTTAAACAGCGGTGCCACCACCCGATTGTCCCATGACAAAGGCTCGCGTTTGCAAGCAAATAGGAGTACAATACAGGCAATCGGCCAAAAGAACTTGGTGAATGTCTTCATTTTGGGTACAATTTACGCTTCAACCATAGTATCATACAAACAATTGCCTGAGAAACACAGCATTTTCATGAATACAATAAATAAAGCGCAATCACTACAACGCGGCAATCAAGTACATCCCCGTTCCCCACAACAAAACGGAAATCGACATCAACAGAAGGATTCTATATCGATTCGATTCCATGGTCGTTAATATCAAACAGCCCACGGGAATACTAATGATCAAAGGCGCCAAAAAAACCAATAAATACACCCCACCCTTTTGCTTGACCTTCACCAACCAACGATTCTTTTTGCTAAAACGCTTCGCCGGTGCACCCGTTTTGTTCTTACTCGTTGAAAATTGAACCCATTTTTGTTGAATCCAATGTCCCAAAAAAATCCAAACAAAACTGCCGAAAATCCCCCCAAGAGCAGATACAAACCATCCCAGTAAATCATTTTCTATGAAGGCAATAGCCCAAATCAACCCGCCGAGAAACTTCACACCACTGAGAAGAAAAATACCCAGCAAATGCAAAAAGCCATCGTCTAACATCACGCTCAATATTGCCATTTGAATTTTCTTACAATTTACGCCGTACCGACCAAGGTTGGATATTTATTCGCAAATTTGTGCAGCCTACGCTCTGTGATAAAACAATTGAAAAATACTTGGGTTTTTATGTTCCTGTTTTGGAGCACAACAATCGTTGATGCACAAGTATTTGATCCCACCACACCTATATCAAGGGGCGATTCTGCCGCGCTAAAATCAGACACCACCGCCACCAAACCCAAATCAAAAGTTCCCCCAAGAACCACCAGCATTTCAAATTTCCTTGAGTATAACGCTGCGTTGGAGCCCCTCACATGGTTTTCGAATGATGTCAAAATTAAAACCAAAAATTCCAAGGATACATTAATTTATCCTTGTTATCAAATCGACACCACACAGATCAACGTAAATCAATATCGCTTGCAAGGACCTAACGGCTGGGGCTTTTTACAACAATTTAACCTTGGAGAACCCGGAAGTCCTGTTTACACCGGCTTTGAGATCAACACGCTGCAAGATATCGTGCACCCGGGCTGCAACCCATTTGGCTCGCAAATACAGCGCGCCCGCGACATGAAGTTTTATCGTGCCTTCGCACCGTTCACAGAGTTCAATTATCTCCAAGGACCCGGTAAAACCATCGCACTGAACGCGCTCCATACCCAGAATTTTAGTCCGGGATGGAATGTCACACTCGACTATCGCAGCATCATCAACCAGGAACAATACATCCTATCAGGCCAAAACAACCAATTCCGTAACATCAAGCTAGGCAGTTTGTATCAAAGCAATAACAACCGATACAAGCAAATCATCGCATTCACTTGGAACCGCTCCAACAGAAATGAAAATGGCGGATTGAACGTTGATTCATTCTTCTTCATCCCGCAATCTGCTGAAAAATTGGGTCTAAGAAACTTGGGCTTCTATAACCCTACACTTACCACGGCCGCCTCCAAATTCAAACAATTCGAACACCTGTTTAGTCACAAATACTATCTCAACAACCATTGGGCAGTGAGTCAGGAAGTGTCCTTGCAACGTTTGACCTATGAGTACAAAGACAGTAAACGCGATACCAACTACTACGGTTCAACCTATTTTGATAGCAAAACCAAAACAGCCGATAGCAATGTTTGGCACATTTTCACCCACAAAACGGGCATAGAGTACTATTTCCCGAGAGCGCTAAAATACAAATTGGCTTCATTAAGTCTAAACCACGTTGTACAATCCCAAACCTATCAGTCCAAACAGAGCGGGTTCAATGGCAACTTCACCGATCCATCGGCCTCCCATTCCGTTGAATTTGTTTCAAAGGGCTATGGTAATTTTATTCCGATCATAAACACCATGCATACATTGGCTGGATACGGCAAAGGATCAAACCGGACCACTGTGGGGATGCCAATTTTTTCCAAAACCTACTATTACCCGTCCAAAAAAGGGCCTAATTCCTATGATTCTTCCACTGGTTCGTATATTGACGGACAGAGAGTCATAGGTCACCGCAATAGCAAACTCTCTTGGGGTGTTCTTTTGTACTATAACAATCAATTTCAACCGGCAAGCCTGCAACAACAAGCATTCTATTCCAACCATTTCTTGTACAACAAAGAACTTTTGTTCACGGGCAACAAAAACAACGAGGCATCTTTCTATTTAACAAAATTCAAAAAGGCCAATGAGGCCAATTTAAAGACCAAAATACCTGAAACGAATCAAACTGCATCACTCCTTTCAGATGTACAAAAGGTGAAATTCAATACCTATATCACTGTTCAAACTGGCACTTGGATCAACCCCACCATGTCCATTGATTCCGTGCCCGTAACACAATTAAATGACGCCCAATACACCGCGTTTGTTCTAGGATTTAATTGGTATTTAACAAAATTTTCAATAACTCAATTGATTTCCAATAAAACATTTAAAACCTCTCAATTAAACAATTTGTTTAATTACGGCGTGCCCGTCTGGAAATCCACAACATCGCTCCGATACAGAACCCCCGCATTCCATCATGCCATGGATTTAACCTTGGGGGCCGACATCCAATACACCTCGAAATTTCAAACCACTTACTACCGTCCCGATGCAGCCACCTTCGTGGTAGACGCCAACCAAACCGAATCGGGCAATTACTTTGAACTCGACCTGTACGCCGTTGCACGGGTTCAAACCGTGGATGTCTTCCTCAAAGCAGAACACATCAACGAACTATTTGTGATTCCCGGTTTCAATACCCGTTACCAATACATCGCGGGGTACCCCATCCAACCCTACCGCATCCAGTTTGGTCTCAATTGGAAATTCTATAACTAATCCTCGCCCGCAGTCCCAAATTTCAGAGCCCCAATTAATGGGCTTCTAGCCAATTGTTGCCCTTGCCAGATTCCACCAAAACCGGCACATCCAACTTCATCGCGCCTTCCATCAACGCAATCACCTTGGGTTCCACATAGGCCAACTCCTCCGCAGGGACATCAAACAGCAATTCATCGTGCACCTGCAAAATCATCCGAGACTTCAATTTTTCGGCATTCAACCAGTCGTGAATTTGAATCATCGCCACCTTGATCATGTCTGCGGCACTGCCCTGTATCGGCGCGTTGATCGCATTTCGCTCTGCAAAACCACGCATCACCGCATTGGCCGATAAAATATCACGCATATACCTACGCCTACCCAAAATGGTCTCTACATACCCCTGCTCCCTGGCCTTGTTCACCGTATCGTCCATGTATTCCTTGATACCCCCAAACTGCTTGAAATAGTTCTCAATGATTTCCTTGGCCTCACCACGGGAAATGCCCACGCGCTGACTCAAACCAAAGGCTGAAATGCCATAGATAATCCCGAAATTGACGGTTTTAGCCTTCCTCCGCATCTCTTTGTCCACCTCCTCCAAGTTCACACCCCAAACTTTCGCCGCCGTAGCTGTATGAATGTCTAAGCCCTGCTTAAACGCTTCTTGCATCCCCGCATCGCCACTCATGTGCGCAATGATTCTCAACTCAATCTGCGAATAGTCGCAACTCAACAACACCGTTTCATGTCCTTTCGAAACAAACGCCTTCCGAATCTCCCGGCCCAACTCTGTGCGAATGGGTATGTTCTGTAAATTGGGATTCTGACTGCTCAACCGCCCCGTTGCCGCAACCGCCTGATTAAAATGCGTATGCACCCTACCCGATTGCGCATCCACCAACAATGGCAGTGCATCCACGTAGGTGCTCTTCAATTTCTGCAAAGCCCTAAAATCCATGATGTGCTGTACAATGGGATGCTTACCCAACAGCGCATTCAACGTTTCTTCATCGGTTTGATACTGTCCCGTTTTCGTCTTCTTCGGCTTGTCTGACAGCTTCAATTTATCAAACAAAATCGTTCCCACCTGCTGTGCCGATGCGATATTAAACACACCGCCCGCTTCCTGAAAAATGGATGCCTGTACCCCGCGAACCTGCTCCAACAATTGATTGCTATAATCTTTCAAGAAGTCCACATCCACGCGCACACCCTGCCGCTCCATCGCCTCCAATACCAACACCAAAGGCATTTCCACATCCATCAACAGCCCCATCAAACCGCGCTCTTCCAAAGCAGGCTTGAGAATCCCATAGAGTTGGAATGTAACATCAGCATCTTCCGCCGCATACTCCGCAATGGCCGATAACTCCACATCGCGCATCGATCCCTGTGATTTGCCCTTTTTTCCGATCAATGTCTCAATAGAAACAGGCGTATATCCCAAAAACTTCTCACTCAACAATTGCATGTTATGTCGCTGGTCGGGCTCCAATAAATAATGCGCCAACATGGTGTCAAACATCGGCCCAGCCACCGTAACCCCATAATTCTGCAAAACGGTGATATCGTACTTGATGTTCTGAGCGATTTTTAATTTACTAGACAATAACACCCCTTTGAATCGATCAACCAAAGCCACTGCCTCATCACGGTTCGATGATACCGGCACGTACCAACCTTTGAAGGCGGACGTACTGAACGACAGCCCCACCAATTCGGCGTGCAGCGATTCTACATCCGTGGTTTCTGTATCGAAGCAAAATTCTGCGGCCCCATTCAGCTCTTCAAGCAACGCCAATAGTGATTCTTCGGTATCCGCAATGCGATATTCATGCGCCACATCTTGAATGGTTTTATACACCGCAACCTCTTCTTCCGATACCGATTCTGAATCCTCCAATACCTGATCGAACATCGAAGTTTGATTGGCCGGTTGTGGTTTTACTTTCTTGGGCGATGCCGGGGCGATGGGATTGCCAAACAAATCAACACCCCCGCTGCGACTCGGCGATGAGTCTCCGATACGACTATCTGCGGAAGCCTCGGCAGATCCACCAGATTCTCCCAACACACGACGCATCAATGTTCTAAACTCCAACTCCTCAAAGACCTCACGCAAGGCAGGTTCATTTACCGGCTCCATTTTCAACGCTTCCAAATCCAATGCTATCGGAACCTGTGTATCAATTGTGGCCAACCATTTACTCACCTTCGCCTGCTCGGTAAAATTGCGAAAGTTCTCTTGCATCTTGCCTTTAAGCTTGTCGATGTTTTCCAAGATGGCTTCCATACTGCCGTATTCTTGAATCAACTTTTTGGCGGTCTTTTCACCCACTCCCGGTACCCCCGGAATGTTGTCAGACGCATCGCCCCACAACCCCAAAATGTCAATCACTTGCTTTGGGTCGGTAATTTCCCACTTCTTGAGAATCTCCTCCACACCCAAAATCTCATCGCCATTGCCCATTCGCGCAGGCTTATAAATTTTCACATTGTCGCGTACCAACTGACCGAAATCCTTGTCGGGCGTCATCATGAAAACATCATACCCCAAATCACCCGCTTTCCATGCCAAGGTGCCGATAATGTCATCGGCCTCATAGCCATCCATCGTAATCACGGGGATATTGAATCCCTCAATAATGCGAAAAATATAAGGAATGCTCTTGCGCAAATCCTCAGGCATTTCCTCCCGCTGGGCCTTGTAAGCCTCAAATTGAATGTGGCGCTGCGTAGGAGCAGAGGTATCAAAAACCACCGCCAAATGGGTGGGCTTCTGTTTCTTTATTACTTCCAACAACGTGTTGGTAAAACCCATCATCGCACTGGCATTCAGGCCGGTGCTGGTAATGCGGGGATTCTGAATAAAGGCAAAGAAGGCGCGGTAAATAAGCGCCATTCCATCGAGTAAAAATATTTTTCCGTTCGACATGTAATCAAAGGAGCAAGTTACGCAGAATGCCCCCAAATTTCATGGTCAAGCGGTGCGATATTTCGATTATTACGGCTTTTTCACGAAGCCCAAACTTACCCCGTTGATGCAGTACCTAAGTCCCGTTGGTTGACCATAACCATCATTGAAAACATGGCCCAAATGTCCGCCACAACCACTACAAACCACTTCAACACGGTTCATGCCATGCGATAAATCCGGAATCTCTTTCACCTTGGACTTATCCATAGACTGATAAAAACTCGGCCATCCGCAACCCGCATCAAACTTGGTTTCACTCGAAAAAAGTTCCTGTCCGCACCCCTTGCATACGTATGTGCCCGCTTCCCACTGGGTTTCAAACTCGCTGGTAAAAGGACGTTCTGTGCCTTTTTGGCGCAATACACGGTAGGCATCTTCGCCCAACAACTGCTTCCATTCTTCCTCTGTTTTTTGAATTTTATATGTCATGGTATCTTTTCTAATTGTATCTGCGGTCCCTGATCCGGCCGTGGTGACCTCTGAAACACAGGCCCCTTGAACACCCAACAGTGCAATCACAAAAGTTAGTAGCCATGGTTTGATTTGCGTCATGCTATAACAACAAAAATGTTTGACAAAGGTTGTAAGTTCGCGAGCCCAATGAATTTTTTCAGCCATTTTCTCATCGATCACAAGCCAACATCTCCATCATACAACGTGGCGCTGGTTATGCCCGATTTACTTCGCAATTTCACCCCAAAATCTTGCAAGTTCAATTTTGAGGAAAAACGCAACGAATTACGCCTGTGCGAAAAGACCTCTCTTACCGATTTTTTCTCAGGTTGTATACAACATATAGAACGCGACAAGGCCTTTCACCAATCGCTTTTCTTCGAGCAAAGTTATGCCTTGATTCGCGATGACTGGAAAAGAACGTGTCTGGAATACAACATTCCCAAATATTGGTTTTCACTTCATGTTTTGATTGAAATAATGCTTGATAAATATTTTATAGATAATAATTTAGAAAAATTAACATTATTTTACAATCAACTCGTATCCGAAAGAAATACCGTTGAAGAGGCCTTGGAATTGCTTCAACATCCACAGCCCCAGACCTTTCTTGAGCGATACGATCGCTTTTGCGAAATACGATACCTTTTTCACTACCAAGACATCAACCGGGTAGCCTTCGCAATGCACCGCATTTACATGCAAATAGGACTTGATACACAATGGTATGAGCAACATGAATCAGCCATCGTATCGGCCATTTCAAACATATACGAACGTTGGCATGTGCAGCTTCCCGAATTGGGGCTAGACGAAATACAGCGTGGTAACGAGTCCCATCAATAAGCCCCAACCCATCAATTCTTTCCACCAATAGCGTTTCTCGCCTGTAAAGAAATAAGCAATTAATATCGCGGCAGGAAATGCCGTAAGTAAATGGAAGCTTTTCAGCTCCCGCCAATGCAGGACCAAAAGCAACAAACTGTACAAAAAGAACAAAATCACCACCAGCTTACCCCGCCTCACTTCAACATTGTCGCTGAAGTAATTACCGCTCACTTTTAACAAACCAAACAAAGCCACAACCAAGAAGGAAATATATACTGTGTACTTGGTGAGCATACCCAAAATTCCATTACTCAATTCATCAATATTCAACGGCGTTGTCGTGATGTTTGAAACAGCCGAAACATCCCATCCATTAATAAAAATGAGAGACCTCAGTACATAATAAGGCAAAATCAAACCAAAAACGATGGCCAAAACATCGCGAATAACAATCGTCTTAAAAACCAATACGCATGATAAAATGAACAACAGTATCAACAAATGATCAGGCACAATCAAAATGGCTATACCGAATGCCAAAGCACTGTAAAACAGCAGTACAGTTGAATATCCATCCCGCAGACGCAGCAACAAAATCAACCCTAAAAACACGAAAAAATTCCCGAAATGATACTCGGTAACCAGCATGTTTTCCAAATAAATGCTTTGCAGCAAAATGAAAAAATAGGCCGGTAAATACCCTACTGGGCGCATCATGGCGTGAGACCTAACCATCTCATTGATCATGAATGCCAAAGAAACCACCATTAACAAAGACACAACCACTGATAATACGGGCATCGCATTGATCCATGCCACCAAAGAAGCCAACATACCAGGCTTGGAAATCACAGCCTCCTGCGGAATAATCCAAAGCGCGGGTATGCGAATGGCGATGGCCATCAACACCACCAACAACAGGGTGAACAAACCGTGGTCCTTGAGTCGATTAATCATTTGAGAATACTTGAAGCCAATGCCATTGTTTATCGCGGTATATCGGGACCGTTAATGTGCAATAATCAGAATGCAAACCCTCATATGGCACAATAGCTCCTGGAATATTTTCACTGCGAAACAACCACTCTTTTTCTGATACAAAGGTATTGTCTATTTTCACATGCATCACACGATTCATTTCACCTTCGTCATCGTTGTAAACTACATTCAACGAACCCGCGCAAACATAGTGGGCAAACCCGTGTAAATATGCATTCGACGCCGTTCCCACTTGACTTTTTCTAATCATCACCAACGTGTCCAATTGTCCTTTCGCATTCATGTACATTGCCGCAACATCGCCATAATGATAAAACAACTTGCTGCTGGTCTGCGGCACACCGTTCACATAATAGGTCTCCATTTGTCGGGTTTCATAGAACTGCTCCGATAACCAAACACTGCCTCCGTGGCTCAATGGAATGATTTCGCGTATGAAGTAATTTTCTGGTTTCGACATTTTTTTGGTTGACAACAATCCCGACATCTGCTTGCAGTCCCAATCGCTCCAAACGTATGAGGACAATGACCAATGGTTGTTCGATGAATCGCCATCTTCCCTTTCGGGGCGATACCATCCGTTTACATGTCCCGAGATTTCCGTTTGCTTCCAATCAGACCAAAACCCACACAACAAAAATTCATCGGTGGAAGGATCCAGCGATAGTGCCAATTCCCTAATCATCCCAACTGCAGACAACCTTTGCTGTTGTGTACGCTGCTTGCTTCTGGAAATCACATGAAAATGGCTCTGCTCTTTTCTCGCGTTAAAGATTGTTAGTGCAACTTGATCTTCATAGACTAGGGCCATTTCTCCGTTCTTTTTTACTTCCGCGGAGCGCCACACCACCTCATCTATGCCAAAATCAGTGGATAGAGTCACCCGAAAACTATCCAACAAATCACCGGACTGATTCATGGTTAACCCATGAGCCAAAGTGAGTTTGCGTCCTTCCTCACTCAATTCAGCGGACACCGAAAAGGAAAAAATCCCCATAACCCGTCGGTCCACAGAACTCACAGTTTCCCAATTAGCGATATCCATATCCACCGCCGAAACCGTGTAAAGCTCTTTGCTTACGACCGTCCCCAACATATCGATTCCCAGGCGATGATAAAACAAACGATACACCTGCCGTTTTACTTTCACCACCGAGATCCAATAAAAAAACGAATCTCCAAGTACCAAGCGAAGAATACGCTGCTTGCCCTGGGCTTCAATCTTTCTATCCGATTGAAAGATCATGTCCTGCGAATACCGCTCTATCACGAACCCCAAGCTCAGATCTGCATTAGAAGAATAGACGGTGTAAACCTGTCCTTCCGATTGCCCCAGCGCTTTCCGGTACTGACTTTTCTTTTGGGCCAGTCCCGCTTGATTCGAAACAAGGGTTGTTTGGGCATACACTGACACCGAAAAAAATCCAAACAATACCCAAATCAATGCGCCGAAAACCTTCACCACTCAAAAATCAACCTAGTTGGTTGAATTCCCAAGCACTCGCGTAATTTTGCACTACATTTATTCTTGGCAACAACTCAATTGCATTCTACCGCAAGTCATACCGAAACCGCCATTGTGGTTGGCGTTAACACCCCACAGCAGGCCATTCCCATCGAAGAATCCTTGGCTGAATTGGAACAATTGGTCCTGACATCTGGGGCCGAATCAAAAAAACGTTTCATTCAAAACCTTGAACATCCACAGCCAAAAACCTACGTAGGCAAAGGAAAGTTGGAAGAAATCAAGCAATATGTGATCAAACACAAAATTGATTTGGTCATTTTCGACGATGAACTCACCCCCGCACAAGTGCGAAACATCGAAACGGAAATGGAAAATGCCAAAATCCTCAGCAGAACCCATCTCATCCTGGATATTTTCGCAACCAATGCAAAAACAGCCCAAGCAAAAACGCAGGTTGAATTGGCGCAAAGCATTTTTATGCTGCCGCGATTGACGGGTATGTGGACCCACCTTTCCAAACAAAAAGGAGGGATAGGCATGAAGGGGCCAGGGGAAAAGGAAATCGAAACCGACAGAAGGGTCCTGCGCGATAAAATTGCCTTGCTCAAATCCAAGCTACAAGACATTGAAAAAATTGGTTTTACCCAACGGAAATCGAGAGATGGTGTTTTTCGATGCGCATTGGTAGGCTATACCAACGTGGGCAAGAGTACCGTCATGAATTTATTAAGTCGATCTGATGTATTGGTCGAAAACAAACTGTTTGCTACTTTGGATGCTACCGTACGCAAAGTAGTGATACCCCATCCCGACAACCAAGGAGGCATGATTCCCTTGCTGCTTTCTGATACGGTTGGATTTATCCGCAAACTGCCCACCTTGTTGATCGAGAGTTTCAAAAGCACGTTGGCAGAAGCCATGGAAACCGACTTGCTCATCCATGTGGTTGATATTTCCAATCCCGCTTTTGAACAACAAATGATGAGTGTGAAAGAAATCCTTCACGAAATCGGAGCAAGCAACAAACCTGAACTCATCGTCTTTAACAAAATCGATGCCTTCAAGGAACCCGAAGAAGACGACTTTTTTGTGGGTTCAACCGGCCTTACCCTTGAACAATTTGAAAAAAGTTGGATCGCCAAGGAAAATGCCCCAGCGGTTTTTATCTCAGCCCACAACAACACCAACATCGAAAAACTGAGAACGACCATCGTGGAAATGTTGCAACAACAAAAAAGGGCCAACCTTCGCTGACCCTTTTCATTTCCGTTACCAAAGATTAAAATTCATCTTCATTGAAGAAATAGTCATCATCCGATGGATAATCACTCCAGATTTCTTCAATGCTCTCGTATGGCTCTCCGTCATCTTCTAACTCCTGCAGGTTTTCTATAACCTCCAAAGGAGCACCAGAACGTATCCCATAATCAATCAACTCATCTTTGGTGGCTGGCCATGGCGCATCGTCCAAATAGCTAACCAATTCAAGTGTCCAATACATAATTCTTACTTACCGCGAAAATAGATTTTTGATTCAGAAAAACAAGATGAAATTTGCAATAATATTATGCATCCCGATTGGCAAGACGAAATACACGTGTACTGTGAAAACATGAGCTCCGCTGAAACGCCCTTTTTGCAGGCAATCAACGAGTTCACTTGGAAAAAAATGATCAATCCGCGCATGCTATCGGGTCATTTGCAAGGTCGATTTTTATCATCCATGGTTGCGCTAAAACAACCAGCTTGCATCGTAGAAATAGGCACATTCACCGGATATGCCACCGCTTGCCTACACGAACATCTCCCCAAAGGTTCATCGCTACACAGCATTGAAGCTGATGCAGAAACCGCCCACAAAACCCAGCACTTTTGGCAAGAAAACCATCCATCACACCAAGTCCAATGGCATGTTGGTGAAGCACTTACCGTTCTTCCAAAATTGAATCTCCAACCCGATTTTGTTTTCGTCGATGCCGACAAACACAATTATTCCCGCTATCTTGATATGTGTTTACCCCTCCTGAAAACAGGCGGTGTAATGCTGTTCGATAATACCCTGTGGAGCAAACGCGTGATTATCGAAAAGGACAGAGAATCTGATCGCGATACGCAAAATATGCACGCATTCAATGCCTATGCCAACGCACTGCCCAATGTGCTCGTGGCCTTGCTGCCTATCAGAGACGGCATCACACTCGTTACAAAACTGGATTAACCCCGCAATTCATCCAACAATTCACTCAACAATTCAAAATTGATGTCTGAGCGATGCAAAATCTGTGTTTGTCGCTCAGTGAGCAAGGGTTGGATTTGCGCCAATAGATGAAGTCCCTGGTCCGTAATCACAATGTTCATTTTCCGCCGATTATCGCTATCAATACTGCGACCTATCAATCCCATCGCCAACAAACGATCGCACAAACGGGTGATATCAGGATTTTTATCAATCATCACCTCCTTGATTTCAGAGGGATTGATAGATTCCGGATGTTTACCACGCAATATTCTCAATACATTATACTGCTGAGGGGTAATGCCAAAAGGCTTGTATACATCGCGAAATTCGCCCATCAACCAGTTGGCCGTATACATGATATTGAGCATCGCCTTGATTTGGGGCGACTCAAATCGTTTCTGTTTAATGGCTTCTTCTAGTTTCAATGCTGCGATTTATTAGGATCCTACCGACAAATATGATCAAATTTGCCCAAATATACCGCATGTAAATTATCGTTGTACCTTTGTAGGGTGAATATCCCATTTGAAAGCACCGCAGACTTTGCTGCTCAATTAGACCAGCAAGATACCCTTTCACAGTTCCGCGAACAGTTCATTTTTCCCAAAAACGAGCAAGGGGAAACCCAAATTTACTTGTGTGGAAATTCACTGGGATTGCAGCCGAAGAGTGCCAAAGAAGCCCTATTGAATGAGCTTGAGGATTGGGCTCAGTGGGGTGTTGAAGGACATTTCCATGGACGTAAACCCTGGTTTCACTACCACAAATTCCTCACGGATTACACCGCAGAAATTGCCGGTGCAAAAGCCCATGAAGTGGTTGTGATGAATCACCTTACCGTGAATCTGCACTTGTTGATGTTCAGTTTTTACAGACCAACCTTTACAACCAACCCTTCAGGAGAAAAACTGCCCGCCCGCTACAAGATCATCATGGAAGCCGGCGCATTTCCGTCCGATATGTACGCTGTTCAAAGCCAAGTAGAAGGTTATGGATTCAACTATGACGACGCAGTCATCGAGCTCTCGCCCCGAGAAGGCGAATTCACCCTGCGCACCGAGGATATTTTAAACGCTATCCAAGAAGCAGGCGACCAATTAGCACTCTCCTTCTTTTCGGGTGTTCAATACTACACTGGCCAGTTATTCAATATACCAGCCATCACCAAAGCCGCCCATTCCGTTGGCGCTTTGGCTGGTTTCGACCTAGCCCATACCGCCGGAAACATCGATCTGCAATTGCACGATTGGGATGTGGATTTCGCCGCTTGGTGTTCTTACAAATACCTCAACAGCGGACCCGGTAACGTTTCTGGCGTTTACATCCACGAAAAACACGGACTCAACCCTGAAACCCGAAGAATGTCGGGATGGTGGGGCCACAAAGAAGATGTGCGTTTTTTAATGAAACGCGGCTATATCCCTGAGCCAGGTGCGGCCGGATGGCAAATGAGCAATGCCCCTGTTTTTGGTATGGCAGTTCACTTGGCAAGCTTGCAACTGTTCCATGACGCCGGAATTGCAAACCTGCGCCAAAAAAGTCGTTCGCTTACCGCATACCTCGAATTTGTGCTGCTCCAAGCAAAAGCAGAAAATCCCATTTTGCAGTTCGAAATCATCACTCCCAACAACCCCGATGAAAGAGGTGCTCAATTAAGCTTGCTCACAGACAACAAGGGAAAGGCGTTGTTTGACTATTTGTTCAACAACAACATCGTAGCCGATTGGCGTGAACCCAACGTGATTCGATTGGCGCCCGCACCGATGTATAATAATTTCGCAGACGTGTACGCCACTGGAAAGGCCTTCAGAGAGTTTCCCGGTTGATTGAACAGATTATCCGCGGAAGCGTTTGTCCTTGAACGATTCCCAATGCACACTGTTGTCAACCCCAAGCACCTTGCGAATCTTTGAACGTACGTTGTGAATGTATTGAGGCGATACCCCTACAATGGCCGCGATGTCTTTGGACTTGTAACCATCAACACTCAAGATAAAAATTCGCTTTTCTGTAAGGTTCATTGCCTTCAGCTGTGGATGCTGTTCCAGAATATCGCCCTGCTCTTTCAATTTGGAATCAGCGATTTGCGGACGTGATGTGGTTTCAACCCTACCCAGTGCCTCCAATTCTTTTCTGAGTATTTCGATGTCTGGAGAATTGCTTGTATTCAGTACTTTAAGCTTTTTGCTCAGTTCCAAACTCTTCTCCATCACCAATTCACTTAAGCCAATAATTCTTGCATTCAACTCCTTTTCTTTCTGCAGAAATTCCTTTTCCTCGACCTGCACATGTAACTGCATTTGCGCCCAATCCAATTCCTTCTTTTTCGCTGTTTGTCTTGCCCATAAGAACAAAACCAACAAGAACAAGGTCAACACCACCGAACCATAAGTCCCAGCCAAATAACCATTGATCTTCTTTTGCTGCAGCATTTCCTTTTCGAAAGCAAACTGCTTGGTCTTCATGCTTTCGAAATCCTTCTTTGCCGTAAAGTCTGCACGTTTTACCGAATCATCCAACAAGTGGTATTTGTCTTTGTACTCGTTGGAAATCAATAGTGCTTCATAGGCCTGAGACATCTTTTTAGCATCTTGCTGATAAATAGCCGATAACAATCGATGGTGATTGGATGATGCCATCGGGTTTTCCTCAAATTGCTCCTTAAACTGGTTCTTCCATGTTTCCAAACTATCAGCTTCAAGCAATCCCTCCTCCCAAGAAATCGAGGTAAGTAAAAATGGTTCTAAGCGCGTTACTGCCCCAAAGTAATCATCCGAAATCCAATCTAGACGTTCACCAATTAACTTGGGAATGGCTTTCGGCGATTTTTCTTTTAAATAATTCAGTTGATTGGCCAAATGATGAATACGCAAACTGCCCAAAACCGTTGAGTCTGGAAGCTGCGTCAGCAGTGATTTTGTTTCTTCAAACCTACCCAAATGTAAATTCAACTCTATCCTATTGATTAAAACCAACTGTCTAGAATACCGATCCCTTGCCTTCGCCAACACATCCTCGTTCTTCTTCCAAAAAACTTCCGCCTGCTCATAATTCCCCTCCACTATTTTCACCGAAATAATATTGCCTATCAATTCGGCAGGAGCACCTTTTCCGGAAGGATACGTAGAATATACCTCCAAGAAATACTTCGATGCCGCACCATAGAGCGACTCGTTGAAACAAATAGAACCCAATTTATTCAGAAAAAACCGACGTTTAACCACATCCCTATGGCGAATGGCCTCCTCCAATCCCTTGTTTAAGTAGGTCTTTGACATTTTCAAATCACCCCTCGTTAGGTGATACATCGCAATCAATTCAAAATAACTGCATCGGTTATTGCCCATTGGCATATTCTTCTCCGCTTCTTGAATGTAATAGACCACAGAATCCATTTGTCCTTGAGAAAGCAACACCAAACCATGGCCTACATACATACTGGCTATGCCATATTCCGTATTATCTCTCCCTATTCGGTCATTCATATAGGATAATAACTTCTCATAGGAATCCTTTTGATCATCGTAATATTGAGCAACCTTGTCGTAACCCACCGATTCATACTTCGCTGAGGGCAATTTATCTAACATTGCAATCACAGAATCTACTTCCACTGCTTGCTCAATTTCATCGCGGTAAAAGTCCTGGTCTGAATCAGACAACCAAAAGAAAATCAATAAGATAACAACTGTTGTTACCGCAATAAAAATCCATTTATACTGTTTTAATAAAGCAATTAGGTATCCCATAAAATCTACCACAAAAATAACACGCTTTTTATTGGATAATTGCGATATAAATTGATAATTGTTAGAAAATATGAATTAATTCATCGAAAAAATACGCATTAACATTTCTAACATTTTGGTTGATTGAATACTGCAACGGTTTAATTCCCGAAAATGAGCCATTAAAACCAAAAGGATCGTCAAATGTTACCTACTCACAATTGAGAAAGAGCCCATACTTACTGACACCGGCTAAATTGCCGACCGACAATTTAGCAGATACGTCTATTATTTCTGCCGAATCGGCGTATTTCATGGTAATTGCCCCCCTAAAATTGTAGTTTTGAATATTATTTAATTATTGGCTTAACCTTTGATTACACAAGCACAACATGGAAAACAATCGACCCAATCCCGAAAATAAAAAACCGGGAGGATTCCGCTTTAACCCTTATTGGATTTACGGTGCGCTATTCTTGATTTTGATGGCAATGCTGTTCTTACCCAAAAACACGGGTCAAAGCACGAACTGGAAAGAAACCCGTGAGATGATTCTTCAGGGTGATGTAAAGAAAATTGTGGTCGTGAACGATCGTTTTGTGGAGGTATACCTTACCCAAGAAGCCGTTCAACAAAAACGATACAAAGGTGTTCGCAAACGCCAAGATTACCTCGGCGCCACCGAACCTAACTACAGTTTTGAAATTGAAAAAGGGTATCTAAACAACGAAATCCAAGACCTTAAGGCAACACTGAAAGAGAAAAATCTTGATCCACAAGGTTTGGTGCTTCATTATGAAACCCACAGTGACATTTTTGGCGAGTTGTTCCAATGGATTTTCTTCATTGGTATTTTCTTGATATTCTACAACTTGATGTTCCGCCGTATGGGTGGAGGTGGTGGCGCCGGTGGTGGGCCAAGCATCTTTAACATCGGTCGTTCCAAAGCGCAGCTTTTCGATAAAGACACCAAAGTCAACAAAACCTTCAAGGATGTTGCGGGTCTCCAAGAAGCCAAATTGGAAGTAATGGAAATCGTTGACTTCCTACAAAATCCAAAGAAATATACCAATTTGGGTGGTAAAATTCCCAAAGGGGTATTGTTGGTGGGCCCTCCTGGTACCGGTAAAACGTTGTTGGCCAAAGCCGTTGCCGGTGAAGCAGGCGTTCCTTTCTTCTCTTTGTCAGGTTCTGACTTCGTAGAAATGTTCGTGGGTGTTGGTGCAAGCCGCGTGAGAGACTTATTTAAACAAGCCAAAGAAAAAGCGCCTTGTATCATCTTTATTGATGAGATCGACGCCATTGGTCGTGCTCGCGGTAAAAACCTTATGCAAGGATCAAACGATGAACGCGAAAATACCTTGAACCAATTGTTGGCCGAAATGGATGGCTTTGGTACGGATAGTGGCGTAATCATTATGGCCGCTACCAACCGTCCTGATATCTTGGATAGCGCTTTGATGAGACCAGGTCGTTTCGATCGTCAAATCAGCGTCGATCGCCCCGATCTCCAAGGCCGTGAAGAAATCTTTAAAGTCCATCTGCTACCATTGACAAAATTGTCTTCGGATGTAGATGCGCAAAAACTTGCTGCACAAACTCCAGGTTTCGCAGGCGCAGAAATCGCAAACGTGTGTAACGAAGCGGCTTTGATTGCTGCCCGTCACAACAAAGAAGCGGTTGATATGCAAGACTTCCAAGATGCCATCGACCGTGTCATTGGCGGTTTGGAAAAGAAAAATAAAATCATCAGTCCGGAAGAAAAATCCATTGTTGCTTATCACGAAGCAGGTCACGCCATCGCTGGCTGGTATTTACCTCACGCCGATCCTTTGTTAAAGGTATCTATCGTGCCGCGCGGTGTAGCTGCGTTGGGTTACGCTCAATATTTGCCCAAAGAGCAGTATTTGTATCGCACAGAACAATTGATGGACAGCATGTGTATGACGCTCGGTGGCAGAATTGCCGAGGACATTTTCTTTGGTAAAATATCAACTGGGGCTCAAAACGATTTGGAGAGAATCACCAAGTTGGCCTATAGCATGATTACCATTTATGGTATGAACGAGAAAGTTGGACATGTAAGTTTCCATGATCCACAGGGCGAATACGGATATCAACGTCCTTACTCTGAAAAAACCGCTGAATTGATCGACGAAGAAGTTCGCGCGTTAATTCAAAAAGCTTACGACATCACCAAGGCTTTACTCACTGAAAAGAGAGAACAATTGGAGAAGGTTGCCAAAGCCCTGTTGGAGAAAGAAATTCTCTTTAAATCAGACTTGGAAGATCTTATTGGCCGCAGACCCCACGATCCTATTGAAGAGCCTACAGTGGCTTTAGAACCCGGTGCTGAGACAACGGAAGTTGAAACTAACATAGAGACAACGGAAGCCGCTCAAGAAATTACGAATACCGAAAACGAAAGCACCCAAGAGGATGATGCCACAACGTTGAACAACGACAATGTGGCGTCGGATACTGAGGAAAAGCCTGAGTAATTAATTCGATAACAGTTGTTGGAGTTGAATAAGGTTGTAGTACATGCCTTTCTTCTCCAACAATTCGTTATGAGTACCTGATTCTACCAATTTACCTTTATCCATCACCACAATCAAATCAGCATGCACCACAGTAGATAAGCGGTGGGCGATGATAATACTGGTTCTGTGCTTCATCAATAGTTCCAAGGCCTGCTGAACCGCCTTCTCGCTCTTGCTATCTAGGGCCGATGTAGCCTCATCCAAAATCAAAATTTCAGGATCTTTCAACAAGGCACGGGCAATAGCCAAACGCTGTTTTTGGCCACCACTCAACTTCCCACCACGCTCACCAATTTCCGTATCATACCCTTGTTCCATCTCCATGATGAACTCGTGTGCATTCGCAGCCTTCGCCGCGTTAATCACGTCCTCCAAAGGCAATTCTGGACGACCCAAAGCGATGTTGTTACGCACCGATTCATTGAAAAGGATACTCTCCTGGTTCACGATGCCAATCAGTCTTCGCAACGCCTCTTGCTCAAATTCGCGGATATCTACACCATCAATACAAATACCCCCTGAACTCACATCGTAAAAACGCGCAACCAAATCGGTCAACGTGGTTTTTCCAGCACCCGATGGTCCCACCAAAGCAATGGTTTGTCCCTTTTTTATGTGCAGATCAAATTGTTGAATAACCGGACTGCCATCCAAATAAGAAAATCCCACATTGTTCAATGACAACGAGGAGGTAAAAACAGGGATTTTGGGATTTTGGGGATCTTCTACCGTAATCGGAGCTGAAACAAGTTCCTGGATTCGCTCCAAACTTGCCATTCCCTTTTGCGCCGCATACAAAGCATTGGAAAACGCCTTAAACGGGGGTATCAACTGAGAAAAAATGGCAAAGTAGGTCAAGAAGAACTCTGGATCCAATTCATGTCGAAACACCATGCTTCCACCCAGCCACAACAACAAAGCACTCACACTGATTCCGATGGTTTCACTCATGGGCGACGACAAATCGTAACGCCTTTGCACACCAATATTGTTCTTGGTATAAGCTTCATCTTGCTCGTTGTATTTCTTGGCAAAAAAGGAGGACGCATTGAACGCTTTAATGATGCGAATTCCACCCAAAGTCTCTTCGTAAGCACTCATTACTTTGCCCAACAAAACTTGATTCTTTACACTTCTTTTTCGGAGCGATCTTCCTATCAAGCCAATAATCAAAGCGGTCAATGGAAGAAACAACAATATGTACACAGTGAGCTTGGCAGACAAAACAACCAACGCAACCATGAACAACAATATATTCAGCGGTTGAAAGTAGAGTGCTTCCAGTGACACCATCAATGCAAACTCTATTTCTTTGATATCGTTACTCATGCGCGACATCAAATCACCTTTTCTTTCATTGTTAAAATAGGCGATGGGCAAATCCAAACACTTTTGGTACACGCCTTGGCGGATTTCCTGTATGCTTCGATTTCGAATCAACACCATAAAATTCATGGCCAAGAAACGGAAGCCGTTTTTCATAATCGTTACGCAAACCAATGCAACGCACAGATAGGCCAACGCAGTAAATGGCTCGCCCTTTGCCAAAGAGCCAAACCAAGTAATAAACGACTGATACTGATCACTAAACCACTGACCAACGCCGTAATTTTTGCTTGAAAGCGCTTGAGCATTTGCTCCGTCTTTCGAAAATAAAAATCGCAGCACAGGCATGATCATCATCAGAGTGACCAATTGGAATACCACATACAGCAGGTTGAAAATAAAATTGAGAAAAATCAACCGCTTGTGATTTCCTGCGTAGCGTAAAAACTTTAAAACTGCTTTCAAATCGAGGCGAAATTAACGAAATCAAAACAACCGAAATAAAAAAGGGGGCAATGCCCCCTTTTTTATTTATCGATTCTGTAAAAATTATTGGAAACTCAAGAAATCACTGTACATCTCACCAGCAGTTGTGATGATCTGTACGCGATACAATCCAGCAACTACATTCAGATCCAAAGTCACAGCATTGGCTTTCATCATGTTGTTCATATTCACTTCGCGAACCAACTGACCGCCCATGGTGTAAACCTTCACCGACTTCATGTTCTCAGCGCTTTGAATGTTTACCAAACCACTGCTTGGGTTAGGGTACATTTTGATTGAACCGGCAGCAAACTTCTTAACCACACTGGCTTCATTGTCTTTGATTTTCAAGGTCAACAAGGAATCTTTACCAATGAAGCAAGGACCCTGTGCATTGCGGATCGCAAAAATCAACAATTTGTCGCCATCAGGATCGCCATCATCCGTGATGTTGGCACGGATAAAGAAACTACTTACGTTCTTCAACACATTGATCTTGCGCGTAGCAAAGTCATAGTCTGTAGGAGAAACCGCAGTACCACCTGCAATGGCCACGTCAAATGAGAAATTCTCATCCGCAGGAATCACACTGAAATCCATACGGAATGAATCAGCAGGCTCAAAAATTGAATCTTTACTCTTCGCAAAATTCACCGTTGGCAAAGTAGATGCTTTGAAGTCATTAATAGAACGGGGAGACAATACATAACGCGTAATGAAAGGTGAACTGTTATCGAACTGAGCTCCGATACCTGTTACGTCGAAATATCCAACAGGCGCAGTAGAACCATCCACGTTGGTCTCTGCATCAATGTTCAACGTGTCTACACGACCCGCGGTGTTCATCACACGTACATATTTGAATCCATTGGCAGCCAAAGCAGCAGAAGGCCATTCTGCAGGATCCACCATTTTCACTCGACGCATTTGAACCAATACAGATTCAGTGGTTTCGTCTACACCGCTCACCAACTTGGCTTTCTTCAAAGGCTGGCCAGTGGCAATTTTGATGATGGTATCCAATTTGTCCATTTGTACGGTTCCTTGGAACTGACTCACAGACCCTTGTAACATAATACTATCACCTTCAGTTACTGTGTATCCAAATGTCTTTGGATTGCTAAATACACCCATTCCACCAGTTCCATCCATGATCGTAAAGCCCAAGCCTGCAGCACGCATATTCACACCGTGCACAGTGCCATAAACGCGACAACGAACATTCAAGCTATCAGCCGTTTTATTGGCATTGGTTTGCTTGTTGATGGTTCCAATGCTATAAATTGGCAAATCATCATTCAGCAAAGTAACAATCAAGGTATCCTTGCCTTTGGTGATTTTAGAATTCGACAAATTACCCAAACCAAAGTAAATTTTCTTGGTCAATTCAAAGTTCTTGTCGTCGTAGAAAGGCACACTCACCGTAATGGTATCGGGTGTGCTAGAAGTGATGCTGATGATTTTAGACGTTGGATTGAATTTGAAATCAACACCCTCGGTAGCTGTGCTCAAAGCAGTATAACAGCGCAAGGTGAAATCGGCATCCGCATCCGAACGAGAGGCAACACGAATCTTCACGGCCAAATTGCCAATATTCTCTGTAATTGTTAACCTGCTATCGATCAATTCAACAGTAGCAGGACCGTCGTTATCAGTCATCACCAACGTAATGATCGAATCTTTCAAGTAAGCATTTCCTGATACTTGACGCAAAATCAATGTTACAGTATCATTGGGATCGATGTTAAACTCATCATTCACCTTGGCGAAAATCATGATAGAATCAGCCTTGGTAGAAGATCCCAAATTGAAAGTAGAATCGTTTCCTGATTTACCCAATTGGAACTCGGAAGGAATATAGGTGCTGTCGCCCTTGCTCTTCACAAACAACATCATTTTTGATGGATTGGCTACCAACTTATCCATTTTCAAGGCAATGCCAATTTTACCGGCATTCTCTTTCACAACGATCAATGTTTTGGGAATTTCCACATTGGCGATATCGTTGTCTGCAACGGTAACAGTATGTGCTTTTTCAGTACCAATCACGCAATTGTTAGGTTGGTCTATACCCAAAACAATGGTTTCAGGTCCTTCTGCCGAATTATCATCATTGATGGTAATCACCGAAGTATCTGAAATCGCAGCGCCGGAACCTTTAAAAGTGATGGTACGCTCTGTTACTGTATAATCGTTCGTAGCACCCTTAACTGCTGTTCCTCCGGCAATGTAAAAACGGACCGTTTGGTCTTTCTCATCACTAAACTTTCGGGTTACGTACACATTGTATTTTCCAATGTCTTCTTTTGTAGAAGAAGTTCTGGTCCAGAACTCAACTTTCGTTGGCACCAATGCTGCATCGTCGTTATCCAAATAAATATGACTGCCCGCACCGCCCGATGCATTGACCGTTGATTTCTTTGAAGGACCCCATACACCATCGCCATCGTTGTTGGCGTAAGCCAAAAATCCATTCGATAAATTCAAATTTTCGATGCGCTTCAATCCACCCGACAAATTGTTCGGAATGAATGCAGACCACATACCCGTTACACCAATCACCTTGTTTTTCACGGCCGTTGGCGTAAGCGACTTCCATCCTGCACTCACCGCTGAATTTTCAACCAATCCGATCGACAAAGGACGAACGCCTGCAGAATTGGTTACATCGTACAAGGCAACGAAACTCTTACCAACAGCTTGAGAACTACCCCAAACCAATGTAGCATTGGTAGAAGCGGTTCCGTAATCCATGAAGGTAATGCCATCGGCACAGTATCCAATCAAGGTATCGTTGCTGGTTAACCCCAAGGCAACAAACAAAGGATAAATGGTTTTTCCTGCAGCAAAACGACCATTAGAGGTATTGATTAAACCAAACCAACCTTCGTACTCACCCATCAGGTTGGTTTCGAACGTATCGTTCTTGCCGGCGGTTGATAACGATTGACTGGAGATGTACTTGAAAGTTCCATTGCTGTTGAAAGTAATCATGTTACCTGCACCGGCCGTAGACAAAGCGCGAGTTTTCAAATCCGTGGTATCAGAACCCTTTGTGATGTACTTATACTTTTCATTGGGCTTCAGACCATTAATCCTAACCCTAAAGATGATGGGGGTTCGTGTGGTATCACCCGAAGATGATTTGGTTGCACCCGCATACTTTGGAACCAAAACTGGTCCGATTTGAGAGGATGTCACCTGCGCCTGTACCTGACCCAGCATCACAACACCCAAAAGCAGTAGTATTTTCTTCATTTTTGTTATTTTAAACAAATTTACACAATTATACGCCCAAACAAAAATCGCATCATACCGTGAAGGCCAAACTCATCACCGACGCCTGCTTTACACCACCCAAATACAATGCGCGTAAACATCGCTCCGCCGTTGCACCCGTGGTAAAAACATCATCCACCAAAGCCACATGGTCCAACCCAGCCCAATCCTCCGAAACCTCAAAAGAATGTTGCGTTTGATACCAACGATCCAATCGGTTTTTCTTCGTTTGTGATACCGTGGCATTCCGCTTTACAAGGGCTTTACCCATGACAGGAATGCCCATACTCATCGAGATTCCTTCTGCAATCAGCATCGCAGGATTGTATCCCCGTTTTAACTCTTTTTTGGGATGCATGGGTACAGGAATCAGGGCGTCGCAATGCAAAAATGTATCCGTACGCAACAATTCTTCACCCATCAACGCACCCAACTTTTTCGCCATTATCACGCCTCCGTCATATTTCAGAGACTTCAACACCTTGGAAGTCATCGTTCTAGATTGGTAATTCAATAAATAGTAACCCCCCGCCACAGGCACCCGCCCCCAGAGTGATTTTGCCACTGGATTCTGCAGCCCATATCCGTGCACAGAAAACGGCAATCGCGCAAAACACACCCAGCACATCTCCATTTCCGACTTTAACAACAAATCTCCACAACAAACACAAGCCCTTGGAAATGCAAAATCCATCCAGTCGTCCATCGCCTCTCGAACAAATTGCATCCCTCCTTTTCTGGCAACCATGCCACATAAACACCCAATTGTTGATTCTCACCCACCAATTTGGCAAAAAACGCAGAACTTTGCCACATGGCAGGACCCCACAACCAAGATCGCGACATACCCAAAGCCAAAATTTCGCTCCAAGCGTTCAAAAATTCAATGCGCCTGTTCCGCTATATGTCGGCCAAAAACCGCGGGTGGTTTCTCCTAGGCACATTGTTCCTTGCAATTTCTGCCGCCGCTTCGCTGATGTTTCCCAAATTATTGGGAGAACTCATGGATGGAGCATTCGTTTATGGCAACAACGGCATTTCCAAAGCCCCAAATACCGAAGCACTTGAAAAAGTGGCCGTGTATTTCGTATACCTGTTCATCATACAAGCTGTTTTTAGCTTTGGCAGAATCGCGATTTATGTCCGCGTCACCGAAGACATGACATATGGACTTCGCACAGATCTTTTCAAAAGTGTGATTTCGCAGAGCATGACATTTCACGCACAACACCGCGTGGGTGAATTGCTGAGTCGATTTTCGGCCGATATCGCCCAAATTCAGGATGCTTTTACCACCAACTTGGCCATGTTTTTGCGTCAAATATTGGTCTTGGTTGGGGGTGTGGTTGTACTCTTTATTACTTCAACCAAACTGGCTGTTCTCATGCTCGCAACCCTGCCGGCAATCATCATCATCGCCTTGGTTTTCGGAAGATTCCTGCGCAAAAAATCGAAAGAACTGCAAGACACAACGGCGGCCAATAACGTAATCGTTGAAGAATCCCTTTCCGGCATCCTTTCTGTAAAATCCTTCACCAATGAACAGTTCGAAAGTGACCGTTACGGACAAAGTGCTTGGCAACTGAAAAAAGACTCCATTCTGCGTGGATATTGGCGCGGTGCTTTTAGTTCGTTCATCATCATTTGTATGTTCGGTGCGATTGTTTGGCTTATTTACCAGGGACTTGGACTGGTCCAAGCGGGGGAAATGGGCGTAGGTGAGCTCTTTAACTTTATGATGCTGACAGCATTTGTAGGTAGTAGCATCGGTGGCATGGCCGAACAATTCGTGCAAATTCAAAAAACGTTGGGCTCCATTGAACGGGTGCTCGAACTCATTGATACACCCACAGAACTCAGCACAGAACAACAGCAAGCCCTAAATTCACCCAATTGGCAGGGGGCCATTGCATTGAATGGGGTGTCGTTCAGCTATCCTTCCCGACCAGAATTCTCGGTTTTCAAGAACCTAAATCTTGCCATCAATCCTGGCGAGGTATTGGCTTTGGTAGGTCCTTCTGGCTCAGGAAAATCAACCCTTGCAAGCTTGTTGTATCAATTCTATCAGCCCACTGAAGGCAGCATCACCCTGTCGGACAAAAAAGTCACCGATTTTGATTTGGCCGATTACCGAAAAGGATTTGCCTTGGTTCCGCAGGAGGTTTTGCTTTTTGGTGGAAGCATTTACGACAACATTCGCTATGGGAAACCAGATGCTACAAGCGCTGAGATTGAGGCGGCGGCACGAAGTGCCAATGCCGCCGATTTCATTGACGCCTTCCCAGAAAAATACCTCACAAAAGTGGGCGATCGAGGTATGAGGTTGTCGGGCGGACAAAAACAGCGCATCGCCATCGCCAGAGCCATACTTAGAAACCCAAAAGTCCTCATCCTCGATGAAGCCACAAGCGCATTGGATTCTGACAGTGAATTGGAAGTGCAAAAAGCCCTTCAAAACCTGATGCAAAACCGGACATCTATTGTAATTGCCCATCGGTTGAGTACCATCCGACATGCCCATACCATCGCCTTAATCAAACACGGTGAAATCGTTGAGCAAGGAAACCATGATTCACTGATGAAACTCGACGGTGGACAATACCGCAGAATGGTGGAACAGCAGATTGATCCAAGCGACTACTTCCAACAGCCCAACACATAAACCATGACCGCGCGCCAATCCCCTACCATCAGATTCACAGCAAAACAATGGCGGTTTCCGTTAAACGGACTCCTCCTTGCACTTTTGCTCTGGTTTGGGTATTTGCCAATGACCGCGCAACCCATCACGCCCGACAACAACGATCCCAATTATAATTTGGCCCATTTGCTCTTTGAAAAAAATGAGTTTGCCAAAGCCAGTATCCTTTTTGAAGACCTCGTGGATGTCTATCCCTCCGATGAAAACACCCAACAGCGCTATATTCAGTGCATGGTCAAACTTGGTGAACAAGACAAAGCCATCAAATGGATCAAAAAGAAAATCAAAAAATCACCCCAACCCCTCTCTTGGGTCATCGATGAATGCTGGGTCAACACCACTTATCCCGAAGGGCCAGAAAAAGCAAAACATACCCAGCGGGCCAACGAACTTCTGGAATTGGTGATCGACCAACTCAAACCGCGGGCTGCTTCGCAAATGGGGAATATGCATATTTATGCAGCAAATCGATTTGAAAGACATGGTCTAAAACCCCAAGCCATCGCCATATTGTCGTCCGCAGAAGAAATACTGGGTGAAATTCCAGAAATTTCCAACGAACTCGCCATGCTTTACATGGAAACAGGCAATCGGGAAAAAGGGCTCGAAAAATACACCAATATGATGTTGGCCGGACTCCCCTTCGAAACCGTAAAACCCGTATTCGAAAGTCACGTCACAGACAGCCTTGATTACGTCATCATGCAGCGATTGCTGCTGAAGAAAATCCAAGAATATCCCGAAATCACCGCACTCTCTGAAGGCCTCAAATGGACCTTTCTCAAACAGGAAAATTGGAGCAGCGCATTTCTCTATACCCGGTCCCTCGACAAGCGACTCAAAGAAAACGGTACCCGCGTATACGAACTCGGACAACTCTGCCAATCGAACAAACAGTTTAACATTGCCATACAGTGTTTCGACTATTGCATCAACCTAAAAGAGGCCTGTTTTGACTTGCCCGCTTGTCAATCTGCCCTCATCGACGTCACCTACGAAAAAACCATCTTATCCAATCCGGATGCCGATGCCTTGATCGCGTTGAGAAACCGAATGCGTGCGTTTGAAACCAATTATGGTCCGCAGGAGGCCTCCCTCAATAACGCCCTCAAACTAGCCCAATTGTTGGTTCGGTACGATAGCCTTTTTCAAGCTTCAAGCCCTTCAAAAAGCGTCAGCGAAATCACCGCGAACAAATCCACAGAAAACGGTTCCAACGAGGCTGAAACCCTCCTCAGGAAATACCTCAACGAAGGCAGTTACTTGAAAAAAACCTCACTGGCTAAAGTAAAAATGGCGCTGGGCGATGTGCTTTTAGCGGCAGGCGATGTATGGACATCCGAGCTGTTGTTTGCACAAGTGGAGAAGGACTTCAAGGAAGAGGAAACGGGACAGTTTGCCAAATTCAAGCGGGCCGAACTCAGCTTTTACCGGGGCGATTTCGACTGGGCGAGCATGCAACTGGAAGTATTAAAAAGCGCAACCACCCAACTCATCAGTAACGATGCCATGGAATTGGCCTTGGTGATTATCGACAACCTAGGTATCGATAGCAATTACCAAGCTCTTCAGTGGTATGGCCAAGCTCTTTTGTACGAAAAACAGCATCAATACAGCAAATCTTGGGCTTACTTAGACAGTATCCTAATCAATCATCCCGGCCATGCACTCTCCGACGAGGTGTTGTTTGTGAAGGCACGCATTCGCCGCGATCAAGGACAATTTGCCCAAGCTGCATCACTCCTAGAAACGCTGTCACTCGCTTTCAACTTTGATATCCTGGCCGACAATGCGCTGTATCAACTGGGCATGTTGTACGCCTATCAACTCAACGACCAAGAAAAGGCCAAAGCCGCCTTCGAAAAATTGATAGAGAAATATGAAAGTTCGGTTTATCTAGTGGATGCACGAAGAGAATTCCGAAAAATTCGTGGCTATTGAGTTAATTGCAGCATGAATTTCCGACGCGCACAATCCAAACCGATTATTCCGCTGGCAATTGTGTGTCTTTTCGCATTCATTGTTGCACCGTCAGTCAACGCCCAGATCAACAACGATATTTTCGGCCTTACTCCAAAGCGCTATTATTCTTTCGGTAAAAAGAAACCACAATACTTTGATAGCATGGTTCAAAGGATGGACTCTGCCAATATCAAACAATTCGACAGTGTTATGAGTGAATACTTCATAGCCAAGGAGAATGAAGAATTTGAAGCATCAGAACTAGACATGTTACCGGGTCTTAGGAATCCACATTGGGGGTTTCTGCACTATAACAAAGACAACGAATATTTACAGCGCATCAATCCAGGCGAAACCTTTTTTGGCAATCAATTGTGGGCATTCAACACCTTTGCTCTTGGTCATTCCGATGACTTTCAGGAGTCCATCTCACTCTCATTGGGCGGTTTGGTGAAGTATGATTTCGGGGGATATGAATCCAAACTGAGGTTCAGTCCCATCATGCAAATCAAACTGCAAACCAAAAAAGGGACCCTCATCGCCGGAAATTTGATCTCACAAACCCAGCACAACATGCCAGAGCCCATGATCAACTACGATCTGGCTTTCAAACGCCCCGTAGAATATGGCACTCAGGTTTTTAAGAAAACAAAACATTGGGATACCGAGGCATGGTTGGATTGGCGACAGATGCTGGATACGCAGACTTTCCGACAAGAAATCATCTCTTTTGGAACGCGTTTGGAGTATCAATTATTTGAATCTCACAAACACGCCCTGAACGCCAAAATGCAAGGGTATTTAATGTTGCTACATCGGGGCGGTGAAGGTTTTCGATACTTTTTACCACTGATGAATCGCGGGACCTATTCTGCTGGTTTTACGGTATTTTCTGATCGCAAAGAGGCCAAATTTTGTAACATACCCAAATTTACTCTGAATGCTTGGGCCTTTTATCAAAAAGACTTTTCGCCAAAACTGTCACAGCCAATGCGCGAAGGCACTGCCATGATGGTGAATGTGGGCATTCGATTGAACCGCAGCCAACAATTGATCTTTACTGGTTACCAAGCCAATAAATTCACTACACCCTTGGGTGCCCCGTTTTATCAATGTGTGAATGAAACAAATCCCATCTATTTCAATCCCGTACGGAAAATTGTAGCCGCCCGCTTTATCCAACGTTTTCATTTGGTTTCCCAGCGATTTCAACTTGAAAGTAGGCTAGAACCCATCTACGATTTAGACGATCGGTACTTGTTGTATTCTTTGGGATTGTACCTCAAATACTCGATGTAGTTTTATCCTTCTAAAGGGTATAGGAAAGTCCCCATTCCATGTAATCAGCCGTCGACAAATGGGCTTTTAACCGAGCGATAGCCTGCAACCGCGGATTTATGTGGTAACTCAATCCAACGCCTTCGTAATAGGCCCTTTTGATGTCTTTCGGACGGTATAAGTAGAACCCCGCATCAGCCAAAATACCCCAGCGACCAAACTGCCACCGATGTCCGAAAGTCACTGCTACCTCGGTATAATCCTTGAATCCGACTTCATCTGAATTGGCACCAAATTTTGTGTACGTGTATGACTTATCAAAAAAGACATTCACCCCATAGCGCCATCTGTGACCGGGTCTTTCCATGGCCCGTTCTGCCACATAATCCAACAAAACATTGGTGAACGTCGCCCGTTGATCCAATTCAATTTGCCTGCGACCCATTCTAAAACCAACGCTATGCGACCATCCCGGTTCTCCCGGAGCGCCACACACTTCATACGTAGAAGGATGTTTCCAACCACGGTTCGGACATTCGCGCAAATCACTGATTTCTGTGCGATGAACCCCTACGCGTTGCTTGTCGTTGTATGGCCGAAAGTAACTATGCACCAAGGATTTCTTCAATCCCAAAGCCAGATAAGGCACATTGATACCAAAATTGGGCTGACTCCAGTTGGCGTTGCTAAAATGCATCAACCCAGCTTCCATATTTAGCTTCCATAGGTATTCTATTTGGGTACTTTGAGCGATTTTTTTGCCCGGCCAAGAGGCCAATTCCCAGTGATAACCCAACTGCATCGTTCCATTCCACCGACTGCCGATGGCCACATTTTTTGGGTTCTCTATGGCATCGAATTTTTGGGTGAGGTATCCCAAACCCATACTCAATAAGAAATACCCGTTTCTCCCAGATTGCGCCATAAGTAAAGCGCCTGAACCAATACCATATCCCGCAACATCACTGCCAAGGTCCATGAAATTTAAAGTAAATCCATAGGTGAGTTTATCCCGAAATGCGCCTTGTCCTTCAGGGGCTTTCATGGCTGCACGGTAGCGAAAACCGATACCGTTCACGTGTTTATACATCGCCATCATATCGGAGTGATGGGGTAGTAAAAATCCTCGGAAAGGTTGAACAGACCATTCGGCCGACTGATTCACAATGGGCGCATAGGCAACCCCTGCGTCTTCTACGGTTGAATCCAGCGAATTCACTGGGTCCTTGACTGAAACGGAACTTTGCGCACCTACCACTGGGTTTAGAAGCACAAATGCCATCAAACCAAGCGACGTACGAAACATTACTTACTCGTTTTATCGGTGGCAAGTACCATTTTGATACCCAAGTTCGCACCCACCTGCATCACATCCACCATGTCCTGCACTTTGAGGTCTTTGTCGAGGCGCAAAACCACATTCAACAAACTTTTGCCTTCATCAGACACGCCTGCTTTTTCTTTTTCTTCGGCCAAAATATCGTCCAAATCGTCAAAAGCCACGCGATCTTGTTCTATGTAAATACCCAATTCTTCGGCATCTCCAGAACCTTTATTCTCAATTTTTACCGTCAATGGCAACGTTTTGGTTTCCATTTGGGTGGTGGTAGAGGCCTTGGGCAACATAATATTGATGACATTGGGGTTGGCCAGGGTGCTTGCAATCAAAAAGAACAACATCAAAAAGAACATGATATCGTTCATTGACGAAGCTTCCACTTCGGCTTCTTCCCGTCTGCGTCTGCCTACTCTCATGGTTTCAAGAATTAATGGTTTGACTTGTTAAGCACTTCCAAGAAGCTCAAGCTCTGTTCCTGTAGGCGCTCAGCAAAACGGTCTACTTTGCGAACAAACAGCTGATAGCCGATGAAAGAGATAATTCCCACCAACAAACCCGCGAAACTCGTTACCATTTTGATATACAACCCTTCAGAGATACCACCAATTTCCAAGCCGTTGGTTTGGGCGATGGTATAAAAAATATTGATTACACCCCAAATCGTTCCCACAAATCCCAACATCGGCGCGATACGAGCGATCAAACTCAAATAACCCAAGTTGCCTTCCATGGCGCTCATTTCAACATTCGCCCTGGTTTCCATGGCGCTTTCAATTTCACGCATATTGCTGCCCAGGAAATTTAAACCTGTTGCCATCACTTGCCCTTGTGCCGTATTGGTGCGCTGGCAGTAAGCCAAGGCTGCATCCGGACGGTTTTCTTTTAAGTTGTCTTTGATAACACTCACCAAATTGTGGTCAATTTTGGTGCGTTGATTGATGTAAATGAATCGCTCCACGATGAAATAAATGGCGATCAACATACACAACGCCAAGAAAATCATAACAACACCCCCTTTGGTCATAATTTCCAAAACGGGAGCCGAGACATGTTCTGTGGCTTTGGCAGCTGCGCCAGCAGCGGCTGAATCTTGCGGCACGGCCGCCTGAAGTAAAGTGAATGCTAGTGATAACATAGATTGCGAATTAAGGCCTAAAATCTACAGTATAACGCCATTTGAACCCAAAAATTATCCCCATCCAACGGGGAACTATTTCAAGTTGGTTGCACCTCCACTCAAAACAAATTTGGTGACATCGCCACTTTCTTTGTCGATCCGTCGAACCCGACTTTTTTCAACCACAGTGGTTTCGCCCGATAGCGTGTAACTGTAAGGCAGATAAACCGCACAGCAGTTGGGCAAACCAACCGCACTCATGTCCTCCTGGGTAAGGAATCCAATTTTGTAGACACCCTCGGAAATTTCCACCACCACCGGTTTTGTGAACTTCTTTTTTTCGCCCACAAAGGCTTCGGTCATGTCCTTTGTTGTACCAAAAATAAAATTCAATCCAGGCGCCTTGTCGATGATGCCCTCCAAAAATCCCATGATCTGCTGCGCAATGACCCCTTTGGTAAAAAACCCAATCACTGCGATGGCAAATAATCCAGTGGTTCCATACAACAAAATCGCGCCCGCCGATAGTTGGTCCAAATACAAATACTTGCCAATACCTTTAAGCAACCAGCCCAAAATGCCCACGGTAATCGCCACCGGCAATACCACCAACAAGCCACGCAAAAAATAACTGATAAACAACTGTCCTGGTGTTCTCAACCGCGATTTAAGCAGCGGATCGTATGGCGTAAAATGTGGTTTTGTCATGTTGTTTTTATTCATTTATATCAATCGCATCAAATCCAAACCGATATCCGTACGATTGAATTTTCCATCAAACTGAATCTGCGATGCCAATTCATTCGAGCGCTGAAGTGCCGCAGCAATGTTATCGCCCAGCGAAGTAACAGCAATCACCCTACCACCGTTCGTTACCACCCGATTGCCATCGTGCTTGGTACCCGCATGAAAGAGCCACTGGTCCTTACCCTGCGATGCCGGAAATTGAATTTCTTTTCCCTTTTCGATGTCTCCAGGATACCCACCAGATACCAAAAATATGGTTGCTGCCGTTCGTTGGTCCAACTTCACATCCACTGTCGAAAGATTGTCAGTTGCCATCGCCTCCAACAAATCCAACATCGGGGTTTGCAACCTTGGAAAAATCGCTTCCGTTTCGGGATCACCCATGCGTACATTGTACTCAATCACATAAGGGTCGCCATTCACATTCATCAACCCAACAAACAAAAATCCCTTATACGGATGACCCTCCGCCACCAAACCCTCATACGTGGGTTTCATAATGCGTTCCACCACCTTCTGCATGAATGTTTCATCTGCAAAGGGAACTGGGGAAATCGCGCCCATTCCGCCTGTATTCGGACCTTCGTCGTTATCAAAAATGCGTTTATAATCTTTTGCCGAGGCCAATATCTTCCAATCGTGGCCATCACTGATACCAAAAACACTCAGTTCTATACCCTTCAAAAACTCTTCAATCACAACAACCTCACCGGCCTTACCAAACCTACTGCCATCGGTCATCGCTTGCAATGTTTCCATCGCTTCGTCAAAAGATGGTGTGATAATAACCCCTTTTCCGGCAGCCAATCCATCGGCTTTCAAGACATAAGGTGGCTCCAGCGTCTTCAAAAATGCCGCCGCTTCATCTAACTGCGACAACTGAAACGACTGATACCTTGCCGTTGGGATATTGTGTCGGCCCATAAACGCCTTTGAAAAATCCTTAGACCCTTCCAACTGCGCACACCAAGCACTCGGTCCCGCTACAGATATCTGCAATCCATCGGCCGCTGCAGCCAATTCAATATAATCTGTAATGCCGGCCACCAAAGGGTCTTCATTGCCTGGAACAACCAAAGCAATTTGGTACTCTTTGCAAAAATTGTACACCGAAGCTACATCGGTAGGATTTAAGTTTACATTGATACCAAAATTGGCGGTACCCGCATTTCCTGGGGCGATATACAATTGATCAAGTCGATTACTTTCAGCCATTTTTATGGCAAAAGCATGCTCACGACCACCCGATCCTAATAGCAATACATTCACAAAACAAAGATACCCAATTCCCTCAAACGCAACACCCCTTCAAACGGGCAATGAATAAGGGATTTACCCACAATTATCTCAGCCTCAAGGCAGCTGAAATAGCCACTACGGCCGTTTCCGTGCGAAGAATTTGCGTGCCCAAATCCAATGGCTTCCAACCTGCTTGGATGGCTTCTTCAATTTCGGCCTTAGAGAAATCGCCTTCCGGACCAATCAATATTGTACCCGGCAACGAAATAGAAGACACCGAAAATTTCTCTCGTTCACCACAATAGGCAATATATCGATCCCCCATTTTGTTCGCTTCTAACACTTCTTTCCAACTGTATTGCAAAATTTCAGGCATCCAAGCCCCATGGCTCTGCTTCATCGCAGAAACCGCCACCTTTTGCATTCTCGCCAAATTGATTTTACCCCGCTCCCCATTCTGCGATTGAAAAAACACCATGGAGCTCACCCCCAGTTCTGTACATTTCTCTACCGCCCATTCCATGCGATCGCCTGATTTCAAAATAGAAACACATACATCCAATCCAATAGGCTTTTCAATCGATGTCTTTTTGGTGATGCTCGTTTCAAAACCCTGCTTGTTGCCCCTTGCGATTAGCCCCTCATAGAGATTACCCATGCCATCAGTAAATGAAATTTCATCACCCACACCATACCGCAATACTTGCAATGCATGTTTCGCTTCCGTTTCATCAAAAAAAGCAACCTCTCCTTGAATTGAATTACAGTAAAAGGTGAAGTGACCGGGCATAATGAATTAATAGAAAATAAATTACATTATAACTTATTCCAAGTAGTTCCGTCTTTACCGTCTTTGATTTCAAAGCCCTTCAACTTCAATGCATCGCGAATTTGATCGCTCAAACCCCAATTCTTATCTGCTTTCGCTTGTCCGCGTAACGCCAAAATAATATCCATGGCATCAGCCAAACCATTGCCCTCAACAGCATCCTCAGAAACCAATCCCAATACCCCTTGGCAATAATCAGCAACCAAGGTTTTCATGGTGGCTTTCGTGGATTCGGTCATTGACGCTTTTCCATCGTTTACCAAGTTGATTCTCCTTGCCAATTCAAACAACGACGCGATTACCTGAGGTGTATTCAAATCGTCGTTCAGGCTCGATACCACAGCCGCCAATAAATCATCGGCCTCAATCGTAGCGCCCTCGTTAACAGTAGGCAGATTATTCAACAATTTAAACGCCGTTTGCATGCGCTGCCAACCTTTTTGGGCTGCCAAAAGTGCATCGTTGCTAAAATCCAACGTACCGCGATAATGTGCTTGCAACACAAAAAACCGCAATGTCATCGGTCCAAAAGCCTGTGCCAAAAGCGGATGATCGCCCTTGAATAGTTGTTCGACCATGATGCCATTGCCCAAACTCTTGGCCATTTTCTGTCCGTTGATGGTAATCATGTTGTGGTGCACCCAATACTTGGCTGGCGCGTGGTTGTGCGCTGCTGTACTTTGGGCGATTTCACACTCATGGTGAGGAAACAGCAAATCCATGCCACCCCCGTGTATGTCAAAATGATCACCCAAATAACGGGCACTCATCGCGCTACATTCAATATGCCATCCGGGAAACCCTTTGCCCCAAGGGCTGCTCCACTGCATGATATGTTCGGCAGTAGCATTCTTCCATAGAGCAAAATCATTGGCACTACGCTTCTCATCCTGACCTTCCAACGAACGACTCTGATTGCCAGCACCTGCCTGCAAATCTTCCAACACGCGACCACTCAATTGTCCGTAATGCTGTTGTTCGCTGTAAGCCGTCACGTCAAAATATACTGACCCATTCACTTCATACGCCAATCCCTTGTCGATGATGGTTTGAATCATTTCAATCTGCTCGATGATATGTCCGGTCGCCCTGGGCTCAATACTCGGCTTCATCACATTGACTTGGTCCATCACCCAGTTATAGGCATCCGTATAGGCTTGCGCCACTTCCATCGGTTCAAGCTGCTCCACCTTGGCTTGTTTGGCCAACTTGTCTTCTCCTTCATCCGCATCGCCCACCAAATGACCCACATCGGTAATATTGCGCACATACCGCACCTTATTACCCTGTAAAATCAGATACTTACGCAATACATCAAATACAATAGGACCGCGCACGTGTCCCAAATGAGGAGGGCCATAAACGGTAGGACCACAAACATAAATACCTACGTGTTTGGGCGTGATGGGCTCGAACGGTTCGAGTTTTTTGCTTAGGGTATTGTATAGATGTAATGTATTCATGAGGAAATTCGCACAACCTTAACGGCTGGCATACATGGCTTGATAATAATCGGCATAGGCACCGGAGGTTACGCGCTCCAACCACTCGTTGTTCTCCAAATACCAATCAATGGTCTTTTCAAATCCTTGGTCGAAAGCAACACTGGGCGACCATCCCAATTCACTTTCCAACTTACTCGCGTCGATGGCGTAACGGAAATCATGTCCTTTGCGATCAGTAACGTAGGTAATTAACTTGGCTGAATCACCTTCGGCTCTACCCAATTTGCGGTCCATGATCTCGCACAATTTGTGCACCAAATCAATGTTCTTCCATTCGTTGTTTCCACCGATATTATATGTTTCACCATCGCGGCCGTTAAAATAAATGGTCTCAATAGCACGCGCATGATCTTCAACCCACAACCAATCGCGAATGTTCTCACCTTTACCATAAACGGGCAAGGGTTTGTTGTTGGTGATGTTGTGAATCATCAATGGAATCAACTTCTCCGGAAATTGTTGGCTGCCATAATTGTTTGAGCAGTTGCTGATTACAACCGGTAATTTATAGGTTTCATGGTAAGCGCGAACAAAGTGGTCTGAACTTGCTTTCGATGCACTGTAGGGTGAGTTGGGATCGTATGGGGTTTCTTCGGTAAATTTCCCATCATCGCCCAGCGTTCCGTATACTTCATCGGTACTTACATGGTAAAAACGGCCGTTTTCGGTATCGCCATAAGCCTTGTAAGCGTTCAACAACACCACAGTACCCACCACGTTTGTCATGACAAAATCAATGGGATTGGTGATACTGCGATCCACATGACTTTCCGCAGCCAAATGAATCACCCCGTGAATCGTTCTGGAAGAAAACAAGGATTCTACCGCCGCTTTGTCTGTGATATCGATGCGCAAAAATTCATAATTACTCGCCTGTTCGATGTCTTTCAAATTCTCGAGGTTACCCGCATAGGTCAACACATCCAAGTTGATGATGTGTAAATCGGGGTGATTGTTCACGAATCTCCGCACGACATGACTGCCGATAAACCCTGCTCCGCCTGTGATTATGATGTTCTTTTTGCCCATGGGACTTCAAAATTACTATGTTCTGTTGGCTTTATACCGAAAACTTTGTGTTACTCCGCAGTCACTGATTTAATGACCACTCTCAATGGGGCATAGGCAGGCACGCCAATCCTTCCCTTATTGCCATACCCATTGGCTGATGTCACCAAAAACTCGCCTTCTTCTCCCTCCTCCAAATAGAAAGGCAAAATATTCAAGCACTTCACATCGTATATAGCCAAGGCCGATTCAAAAGGATCCGCATCCACCTTTTCCGCGCGATACAGCCTGCCTTCCATGGAAGAATTCACAAGCAATGTGCCATCGATATTGTATACTTCACAATGAAAGGTTACCGCTTTATTGACCTTTGAATAAGGAGCGTTTTCCAATCGGCGATGTGCCATGTCATAACCACCGTTTTTCTGTTTGACGCGATATTTGATCATTTTGGTTGAGTCTAACAACCATCCACCTTCAGGCAAATTGGCCACACCATTTTTTGCAGCGTATTCGTCGATGAGTTTGTTTTCAGCCATGATCCGATTCAAAAACTTTTGATTGCGATACGCGTCATAATCTTCGGCCGACATTACTTTATCAACCCGGATGATAAAACGCGCTTCTTTGCCCGATTCCAGCAATCCAATCAAGGGTGAGCCCCCGATTTTTTGCTTCAAACTATCCGTGCTAATTTTTACCTCCATCTCGGTACCGCTTCCCATCATCATCAGAGCCTCTAGCAATTCGTTTTTGGCCTGAAGGGGGTAGGGCAGTTCTTCCAGGGTATCCGATTTGAAACTGTTCTCCAAGGTATCTCCGTTTGGACCTATCAACATGTGATTTAACAACATAAAATGATGAGGACCGTATGGCTTTTTCAGGGCTTCTCCTTGGGTAAATTTATAGATCAACCCTTTGTCTGAGGTTTTGAATCCACCATTACACGCCCACAACAACATCATCGGAAGCAACATGGCATATCCGACAAGGTTTGATTTTTTTTTGTTGATTTTCATCGATTTGGTTGTTTGTGTTAACGATTCCTCGTGCATTTTCTTTGAATTATTGAACAGCCAATAGCTGATTTTGATATTCCCAAACCACTTTCTTGAATTTGGCTACGGTGGCCTCAAGAGTGTCTGTACTCTGTCCGCCAGCCGCATTCCGATGTCCACCCCCCTCAAAATACTTGGTTGCGAGTTCATTGGCCGGGAAATTGCCTTTGCTGCGGAAACTCATTTTTACGCGCTCGGTTCTATCGATAATCAGCACGCTGAACACGATGTCTTTCAAACCCAAACCAAAATTCACCAATCCTTCTGTATCACCTGTTTGTACATTGAATTTCCGCAATTCATCGCGATCCAAATAAATAAGGGCTGTTTTGCACTCGGGGATGATTTCCAATTTTTTGTATAAACTATACCCAAACAAGCGACTTCTGTCTAGCGAGAACACATCATAAATATTGGCATGAATGACCAAATGATCGGCCCCATGTTCCATCAAATCCGCCGCCAATCTCAGGGTTCCGGGCTTGGTGTTGTTGTGCTGAAAATTGCCCGTATCTGTCATCAAGCCCGTGTAAAGACAAGTAGCAATGGAGGAAGACACGTGATCGGATCCGAAATGCGATTCAATCCACTGGTAAACCAACTCACAAGTGCTAGATGCTTCGTGATTCCAAAAGGTATATTGGGCAAATTCTTCTGGCTCCAAATGGTGGTCCATCATCACTTTTTCAGCGCGAGCAACCCGCACCAAATCGCCCAATTGGTTAATGCGAGAGAGGCGATTAAAGTCTAAGCAGAAAATCACATCGGCGTTGGCAACTTTATTTGCGACCAATTCAGGATCTTTTTCAAAGTCTAACACCGTTTCATTTCCAGGCAACCAGAACAAATTCTCAGCATAATCCGTGGGTGTACAAACCACCACATCCTCAACAAACTCGCGCAAAAAACCCCACAATCCCAAGGTAGAACCCATGGCATCTCCATCGGGTTTGTGGTGGGTGGTGATGACAATTGAATGGATTTTTCGTTCGTTCAATTGCTGAACCAAGGGGGCTGTGGTGTTGATTAACATGAGATTGTACAAAAATACGCCAAACAGAAGGTATTTTTGTGTGCTAATGGGAACCGAAAACCATCAACTAATTACTTTGTCGAATGGCTTGAGGGTTGTACATCAACGTGTGCGAGGAACCCAGCTGGTCCATGCCGGATTTTCTATCAATACAGGGAGCAAAAACGACGACCAATATCCGGGGCTTGCCCACTGTTTGGAGCACATGTTGTTCAAAGGCACCGAGCATCGAAAAACCATCCACGTACTGAATCATTTGGAGGTTGTAGGCGGCGAACTCAATGCCTACACAACCAAGGAAATCACCACCATTTACGGCACAACACAGGGCAAACACCTTTCCCGACTAACCGATATTCTGTGCGATGTGATCTTCCGTTCTACCTTTCCCACACAAGAGTTGGAAAAGGAGAAAAAAGTGATTGTTGACGAGATCAACATGTACCTCGACACCCCCGAAGAGAACATTTTTGATGAATTTCAAGAGCGTATTTTTGAGGGACATCCACTGGCGCACAACATTCTCGGCACCGAGTCCTCAGTGAATACAATCCAACAACAACAGCTGTTCGATTTCGTAAAAACCCACTATCGTTTTGAGAACATGGTGTTTTCGGTGGTTGGAAATGTTTCCATTGAAAGGGTGTTGGCCGCGCTTGACCGGTTCTTGCCCAAAGAACTCGATACTGTTGGTCCATCAGTAAAAGGAAATCGTTTAACCCTCGCCCATATTCCAGCTTTCACACCCCAAAAGACGTTCGTTGAAACCAAAAAAACTGATTTCAACCAAGCCTATGCCATTTTGGGAAGTTTGGCTTATGAAATTGACCACCCCAAGCGCTGGACATTGTTGTTGCTCAACAATTTCTTCGGCGGTCCTGTCTTAAACAGTCGATTAAATTTGGCCATTCGCGAAAAGTATGGATATACTTATAACGTGGAAAGCGGCTACAGCAACTTTACAGAAACCGGATTGTTTCATTGTTTCGTGGGCAGTGAACCCAAGTATATTGAAAAATCTGTTTCGCTAATTTTCAAGGAGTTGAAAAAAATACGCACTGAATCTTTGGGCAGTTTGCAATTATCTCGGGCCAAAAATCAATACGCTGGTCAACTCATTTTATCGAACGAAAATCGCAGCGGGTTGATGATGCATTTGGGACAAAGCATCTTGCGCAAGGGAAAAGCCACCCGCATTGAGGAAGCCATAGACCATATTCAAAAGGTATCCGCTAGCGACATCCTCGCGGTGGCCAACGAAATCTTGAACGAAGATCAATTTAGTCAACTGTTGTACGTTCCCGAAGATTAGCCTTCCAAAGTTGATATCCCTTTATCGCCAGGGGAATGTATACCAAATACAGCACCGCTGTGATAAAGTTCCTGTTGAGCACATACATCGGCACATAGACCACATCAACCAAAACCCAAACATACCAATGCTGAATCCAGCGTTTTCCTTGCATGTACAAAGCACAAATACTCAGGATGAACAGTGCAGCATCAATGTACAAAAAGCGTGGGGGTTGATACGAACCCGGAGAAATCCATTGTTGGATGGTTCCGCTTTTGACGAAAAGGGTCCATGGAACATATAGAATCACCCCAATGATAAAAACCGGTAACCACTGTTTGAGGTTCGCCACGATGGGTTGACTCAATGTTTCAATAGATTGTTTTTCAGCGTCTTTCAGCGTCTTGTTAAGCAATCCCCTCCGACTCCATTTGTACCAACCAAAGGCTTGAAATCCCAGAAATATTACATTGAGAAAGGCATCGGAATACAATGCCCCCTGATAGAAAACCACCACATACAAGAGTGATCCAGCCATCGCTACAGGCCAGTTGAGGATGTTGTTTTTGGCGGCGAGCCACACACACCAGAACGACAATAATGCAGCCACCAACTCGGTGTTGGTGAATGTAATTTTTTGCAGCCACTGAGGCAGGGCAATAAGCAGGGAAATCATGGGTTGCCCTGCAAAAATACACTTTGCCAAGTCTGTATTTTCTATTTTGAAAAGCAAACCCCTTTCGCCTAACTTTGTTTACACAAAGAAATAATAGACAAGACCATGTTCGAATTACCTGCACTTCCCTACGCCCACAACGCCTTAGAGCCACACATTGATGCAAGAACCATGGAGATTCACCACGGCAAACACCATCAAGCGTATGTCAATAACCTCAACAATGCCGTAAAAGGAAACGCGGCCGAGGGAGTCTCATTGTTGGATTTGATCCACAACATCTCTAAATACACCCCAGCCATCAGAAACAACGGCGGTGGACATTGGAATCATACCTTCTTTTGGGGGATTATGGGTCCAAATGCTGGCGGACAGCCAACGGGTGCTTTGATGGATGCCATTGTAGCTTCATTTGGTTCTTTCGATGCGATGAAAGAGCAATTCAACAGCGCTGCTACCACCCGATTTGGTAGTGGATGGGCTTGGTTGATTGTTCACGACCACAAATTGGTCATTACGTCTACCCCTAACCAAGACAACCCATTGATGGATATCGCCGAAGTGAAGGGTGCGCCCATTTTGGGATTGGATGTTTGGGAGCATGCCTACTACTTGCATTATCAAAACCGCCGCCCTGATTATATTGGCGCATTTTGGAATGTGGTAAACTGGTCAGCGGTAAACGCCCATTTTGAAGCAGCAACGAAGTAATTTCTCGCTGCAAGATTTTCAAAAAATACTGAGTTAAAAGAAAAAACCCCGGGCAAGCCCGGGGTTTTTTTGTGCACAATGCAAAAATTTATTTCTTGCCCGCTTCTGCAGCTGCCTGCATCAAAGCACGGGTTGTCTTAACCGACAAAATTGCGTTTGCAGGTGAATCCAACAATTCAAAGCCCGAAACTTCAACGTGAGCCACTTTCGCAGACTGTCCGATTTCCAAAGTATCGATGCTTACATCAATGAAATCAGGTAAGTCCTTGATCAAGCCACGAACACGCAAGCGGTTCAACTTCTTCACCAATTTACCACCGGCACGAACACCAGGAGAATTACCAACCACGCGAACTGGAATTTCCATAATCACAGGCTTGGTCTCATCAACTGCAACGAAATCACAGTGAATGATCATGTCTGATACGGGGTGAAATTGAATATCTTGTAAAATGGCATCGTAGTTTTTGCCATCCAATTCAATTTTAACTTTGTAAACGTTGGGGGTGTACACCAAGTTTTTGAAATCTGCTTGGTAAACAGCAAAATTGATATTGCCGTCTGCCAAACCATACATGTTGCAAGGAACCTTGCCTTCAGCACGCAACACTTTTGCAGTGCGGGTACCTACTTCTGAGCGCAATTCGCCTTTAAGAAAAATGGTTTTCATCTTTATTTACTTATCTATTAATTACTTGAGTTCGATTTTGGTTTGGTGAGCAAACACTTGCTTGAACAATGAGCTGATACTTCCATGCTCATGTACATTGCGAATAGCCCTGGCAAATAACGGTGCCACCGAAACCACTTTAATTTTATCTGAATGATGCTTCAACGGAATGGTATCGGTAACCACCAACTCCGTTAAAACTGAATTCTCAATGTTCTCGTAAGCCTTGCCACTCAAAACAGGGTGACAGCATAAGGCACGTACAGATTTAGCCCCTTTGTCCATCAACATCGCTGAAGATTTACACAAGGTTCCGCCTGTATCAATGATGTCATCAATCAATACCACATCTTTGCCCTCTACGTCGCCAATCACAGTCATGTTGGCAATTTCGTTGGCCTTTTTACGCTCTTTATCACAGATGATCATGCCCAAATTCAAGATTTTGGCAACCTCGCGAATACGGTTCGACGCCCCTACGTCAGGCGCAGCAATCACAATATTCTCTTGGGGTAATGTTTTGATATAGGGTGCGAAAATGATGGAACTTTCTAAGTGATCTACCGGTACATTGAAGAACCCTTGAATCTGCGGCGCATGCAACTCCATGGTCATCACACGGTTGGCACCCGCTGTCTGCAACAAATCAGCCACCAACTTGGAAGCAATTGAAACACGGGGCTTGTCTTTGCGATCCTGACGGGCAAAACCATAGTATGGCATTACCGCAGTGATGTAATTCGCACTCGCACGCTTGGCCGCATCAATCGCCATCAACAACTCCATCAAATTGTCTGAATTGGGATACGTACTCTGCACAATAAAGACATCGCATCCACGGACACTCTCATTGAAATTGGGCTGAAACTCCCCATCGCTGAAACGCGAAACGGTTAAATCACCAGGGACAGATCCATAAAAATCACAGATGTCCTGGGTAAGGGCGGCAGACGCACTGCCTGCAAAAATTTTAACGGGGTGTATTAGTGATGTCATAACTGTTTTACTTTCTCTCTGGCTGTGTTTTCACACACCGGATATCATCAAACCTTCAACTTGTTGCCCTACTAGGATTCGAACCTAGACGTACGGTACCAAAAACCGCTGTCCTGCCGTTAGACGATAGGGCAATTTTTTAGGACTGCAAATATACGATAATTTCTTTTTCCCACTATGTATTCAGAAAATTATTGAACCAGCAATACTTCCGTAATACGCTTTTCCCCCTGTGATAACTGCACGTAATAATTGCCTTTTCTCAATCCAATTACATCCATATCAACCACATAGGTACCATGACCATGCCATTCATCTTTCAATATCTTCACCAACTGTCCAGTAGCATCAAATACACTCAACTTCACATGTCCTGATTCTGTAAAATAGGATATTTTGGTGCTTTCCACCGCTGGATTGGGGTAAATTTGGTTCAAAGATATCCTACTCACCAAGTCTATATAATCTTCCAAACTGGCCTTGTTCGCTTTGAATATGGGCAGTGTATTGAAATCTTTGCCTCCCATTGCTGCTTTCACTTCCGCAGCCGGCAGTTCAAACCAATCTGTGAGGACCGAAGCATACACTTGCCTAAAATCATACTGCATGGGCAAATTATCATTCACAGTAACCGTGGAAGGAATGGTTGGATTGGCACCAATCACCCCGTTTTGTACCGCTTTTCCAAACACAAACATCGGAGCCGCAGCGCCATGGTCGGTACCATTGCTGGCATTGCTCATCACACGCCGACCAAATTCACTGAACGTCATCCCTACAACCCGGTCTTCCAAGCCCAACAACTTGATGTCATCTTGAAACGCAGCAATCGCATCGCCCAATTGTTGCATCAAAGTACCATGCAATCCCACACTGTGGTCGGCACTGTCTACCTGCTCACTGTGGGTGTCGAAACCACCTATGGTCACCATATACACCGGTGTTTTTAGTCCACCACTGATCAATTTGGCCACGATTTTCAATTGATCGGCCAAAGGTTGACGGCCACCGGTAGGATATTTCGTTGATTTGTTGGTTCCCTTTGCGGCCGCATTCTTAATCACAGTAGCATATTGGTTCGTTTGCTGCGCCATCAAACGCAAAAAAGCCAATTCATAGCCCGCTGGGGTATTCGGCGTGGGGTCTGTAGTTCCATTTGCCAAGTTATAAAACGTGGTTGGATCGGTGATCGCCATACCCATGTTTACCTCTGGGCCCATGAATGCCAATGAAACCATCTGTCCAATTTGAATGGCCAACGGGTCGGGCATCGTAGCAGTGGGAAAACCCTTGGGATAACCTGTATACTGTCCGTCTAAATACCTTCCCATCCATCCGGTTGTCCAGCTTTCATTGCTATCTGAACCACTCATCCAAATATCAGCCGAACGAAAATGGGAATAGTTTGGGTTTGGATAACCCACCGCCTGAATCGCACTCAACATTCCATTGTTGTATAAATCGCGCAATCCTGAGAGTTTGGGGTGTAATCCCGCCGCAGGCCTATCCCAAAATGGCAACACCTTATCCTCTTGAATCAAGATGTTATTTCGCGCCTTGCTCAAGTTTGAATATTGGTCGATGGGAATCAAGGTATTCAATCCATCGTTTCCGCCCGATAAGTTGATAATAACCAACACTTTGCCATCGGCACTTCGCCTTCCCAGTGAACGCAACAATGGTGAATCTTCAAAGGCTTTCACACCCATTCCATTCAACGTCAAGGGCAAAACGGTTCCAGCTGCTGCGCTGGCTTTAAAAAAGGATCTGCGTTTCATGGCTTATGACAATTGGTATTCTGAGAGGTTCATGATGGATTTAATCAAATACTGTATTTTCACCGTAGCGGTTGATTTTGCGGTTGTGTGATTGGGATCTGAAGCATCCGTCGCCGCCCGGTATTCATCACTCCAGTTGTAATCAGGGATACCACCCGGAAGCAAAATTTCCTTGAGTGTAGCGGTTTGGGCTGCGCTGATCGACATTGGCAATAAATGCGAAACGCTCTCAGCGATCAAATCATCGGCATCGCCAGGACTGGTCAATTGCTTGGTAAAAATCCACACATCCGCCATCAAAGTAAATGAACCCACTTTGTGTCCGATAAACAACAAATAATCCGTAAACTGATTGCGCTTGGGCAATGTGTCGCTATTGATCCAACTTCGATGAAACAACGGTTTTTGATACCACGCCGGCCAACCAGCCACGTTCGGAGGATCACCCAAGTTCAGCTGTGTCAATTGGCCAAAGTTCATCCCCATTTGATACATCTGATACAACAAGAAGTAATCCGTAGACGCGGGAAATTTCAATTCCATCTCTCTACAGAAGCCCACTTGTTGGGTTAGAGGATCTTTGATCACGCAGGCACGGTTCCATGAATCAAAAAAGTGCTCGCTCATCAAAAGGGTTTTCAACACGGCTTTGATGCTGTAACCACTGTCGCGGAAAACCTTTGCCAGAGGCACAATCACGTTCGCTTCAACCGTATCGTCAATTTCGTAATACACAAAATACTCATACAACTTCCTGCAGAGGAACAGGGCCACCTCATCCACCTTGAAAATCATGGTAAGTAGATCATCCAATTCGGTGTTTCCCGCATTAATACCGGTCTGACCTTTGATCAACGTGTTGCCATAAAACGAACTGAATTGCTTATCAGAACTATCGTGGTTCACACTCACAAAAGCGGTACTAAATGGATTCGTTAGCGGATTGATGCTCCATCCTGTCAACACCCTTGCCATCGCTTTCACATCGTCTTCTGTGAATTTGCTGTTGGGTCCTTTGCCCAGAGTAAACAACTCTTGCAGTTCGCGGGCATAGTTTTCGTCGGGCGCTTTTTTTGTATTCAAACGTCCGTTGAGGTAAAACAACATGGCTGGATCAATCGTCACCGCGCGCGTTAAATCCTTGAAATTACCCAAAGCATGCGTGTACAATACCTTGGTATAAACATAGCAAGCCCTCGCATCAGGGATTTCCAAAAACTGTATCGCGAAATGATTGTGCCAAAACAAAACCATTTTGGCCTGTATGTCTGGCGACTGTGTAACCATCTGGCCCCAAAACCAAGACTTCACACTGCCTTTTCTTTGGGGCTCTACCGCCGGATCAAGCGCGGCATTAACCCAAGTTGATCCATAAGGAACATTGGGGTCTTTCACCAAGTTACCGTAATTGTTCACGGGGGGATTTGGCAAGGTTGTGGACACGTTCAACAACGCATCAACAGCTTGTTCAAGCGTTTTGCCTTTGTATACGTTATAATCCGATATTTTGACCCCAAACAAAGTTCTGCGGAGCAAGTGCATCAGCTCATCCTTTCCGAATGTCCCCTTGTAGGCAGCTGTTCCGGTATTGGTTCTTCTTGTTAAACCCTTCGGTCCGGAAAGACCTTGAATACCTGGATTAGATTCTTCCGGCGCAATCAGCGTTTCAGGGCCGAATTGTCCATTTTCTCTGTTGAGATTTGCACTAGGCGATGCTTTTCGGATGGATTCAAAAAATGCTTTACGGTCCATGAGTATTGACAAATGTAACTAACTGACGTCATTTGCTGTACAATCGTTTACTCAAGTACAAGGAAAATGTCAATTGGTTGACCCGCAAAGATATTTCATGCGCACTTGTCCATGGTGATAAGCCACCTCGTCGCCATTCGCCAATTGCACGCAGACCTGTCCCAACTGATTTACTCCTATTAGCGTAACGTCAAAAGTCTCTTGGGTTTTTACATCCAACAATGTCACCCGTTCTGCTGCCTTGTATAACATGGATGGATAGAGGTTGGCCAGGGTTAAGGGTTGTTTCCATGCAGCGAGTACACCTTCAAGGAGAGCGACTGTCAACGCTTCGATGGCAATGGGTATGCGGTCCTCCGGTTTGACAATAAGGTCACTGTTCTGTGCGGCCATGAGCGATATTGCCCGGGTATCACCTGGAAAAACCATTTGATTCACATTGATTCCTAGGCCCAACAACAAATATTTGCGCTGTTCGATTTGTGCTGTTTCCATCAACATACCCCCCAATTTCAAATCATTGTATATGAGGTCATTGGGCCATTTAATTTTAATACTGCCTCCAATGACGCTTTGCAAAGTAGATGCCACTGACACACTCAATGCTTTATTCACGACGACCAAATCCAGGTCGCGGTTGTTTGATAATGGAAACGCTATCGTTAACAGGGCGTTCAAGCCAGGATCGGAAGTCCATTCGCTGCCCCGCTGTCCCACGCCCTTATGCTGAAAATGGGTATACAAAGCCACCGGATTTGCCTCTTTCACATGTCCCATAGCACCAGCGGCGATGAATCGCTGAATTTCCAGCTGGGTAGAATCGCAGTGTGGTGTAAAAAAAACATGGGCATCGCCAAGGGTCTCTATGAACTGAATGTCTAACAAAATGGCGTTCTTTGCAGCAAAGTAAGTGATTAGATGGCGAAAAAAATTCAAACTTCAGGTGTGGAAGCATTGGTAGCGGTGATTGTTCACGGTTTACAAGAGAAAAAGGGTATCAATATTGTTTCATTGGATTTGCGCAAAACCAGTAGCGCCTTTGCCGATTTTTTTGTGATTTGTAATGGTGGATCTGCCAGACAAGTAGATGCATTGGCCGATAGCGTAGAAGCTGAGGTTCGCAAGGCTTTGGCTGAAAAGCCCACACATAGAGAAGGTAACGACGAATCGGAATGGGTATTATTGGATTACATCAATGTGGTGGTGCACATATTTTCTGAGGAGAAAAGGAATTTTTACCAATTGGAAGAGCTTTGGGGCGATGGTACGATTGCCAAACACGACTCATAATTTTTCAAAAAACATTTGGAAAGTTAAACTTCCTTAGTATCTTTGCAGCCCCTTAGATGGCCCGTTCGTCTATCGGTTAGGACGCCAGGTTTTCATCCTGGAAAGAGGGGTTCGACTCCCCTACGGGCTACGAATAAATCGCGGGATGGAGCAGTGGTAGCTCGTCGGGCTCATAACCCGAAGGTCACAGGTTCGAGTCCTGTTCCCGCTACTAAGAAAAAAAGCCGAGTTAATACTCGGCTTTTTTTTTGTTTTTAGATTTTTAAATTAATCGATATCGTATTCCAGGCTAACCGTAATACTGGCTGTTTTCTCTTTGCTGCTAGTATTTAATGTGCCTCCGTAAGAATATTCTTCGCCTGAATACTGACCTGTGATTTGGAAAACCCCCATTGAACTTTTAGTCAACCGTCCTTTACCAGAGCCTGCCTCGTCCAAGATAGTTTCACATCGCTTTCTCGCATCTGTTGCGGCTGCTTTGAGCAAATCAATTTTTAATTCAGCCAATTTGGTGTAATAATAGGATGGGGCATTTGAATTAAACGCAATGCCTTGCTCCAACAAATCTGTGATTTCACGTGATATATTTTCAACCTTGTCAACCTCTTTTGATTTGATGGTTACACTTTGAACAGCGCGATAACCAATAAAACGCTCACCACGAAAATGTCCTTCAACATCGTAAACGCTCTCAGTTTCCTTTCGCACATCAGTAGATGAAAATGTAATTTCAGCCTCTTTCACTCCCTTGGCCAAAAGAAACGCCTTGGTTCTTGCTTGGTCATTTTTCAATGCTCGGTAGGCCTCTTTAAAGTCTGCGCTCGATCTGTGGTACTCGCCACTCCATACAACCAAATCACTGATGAAGTCCTTTTCCGCCTTACCCGTAACCTCAATCGATTTTTTGTTTTCAAAATTGCGCTTACTTTTCACCCAAGAATTGCCTAAAACTAAGGCAGTTATCACAACCCCAATGGCAACAGTTATACTGCCTAAGTGTTTAAATATGCTTGATTTAAATGTTTCTGACATAATCTATTTTGATTAAAACGAAACTAAGAAATTTCTATTTAACAATCGTAGAATTTTTCAAGTCATTATCGAAAAAATCAATGGCCAATAACCCTTGCTCTCCCCAAAATCCATAATTATGTACGCCATTTTTTACTATTACCAATTTCATCGACGCCATCTTTGTAGAATTCTTAGATGCACGTCTTGAAATTTCACTTTCATGGGCTTCGCTGAGCTGCTGCGATTGTTGCATCGGGACCACTTGATCCGCTTCTCCATGAGCGATATAACAAGGAATTTGTAACTCGTTTATCCGCAATTCAATATTATTCGTACCCTGCCATCGCCAGGGAACATCGTCATATTTTCCTAGACAATTAATCATCAGGTTGTCGTTCTTCATCAACAACGGATTGTAATCACCACTCAAGCCGGCACACCCCACAAAGGCCTCAGGATGCTCCAAAGCCAACAGCAAAGCGCCTCTTGCGCCCGTAGATAACCCCATCACATAAGATGGAATGGGCAACATCAACGATTTATGGTAAACACCACCATCCACCGTCTTTATTGGGTCTTCTGGTGTGCCTTCGTCAGTAAAATAACCCCTCTTTTGTAGTGGCTTTAACACAGAATCCCATAACCACGTCCGCGTAGGATGCAATCGATAGTCAGCGCGCATCTGAGGGTACAAACTATCCATATATACGCTCTTACCCATCTCCACCAACATCACATCGTAGCCTCTCTTCGTTGCCTCATCACAAACCCGCGTTCGTGTACACCACTGCGTATCAGCAAAATTCCAACCGGGCAATAGCAGCAACATTTTTCGACGAGTCGATGCATTCTTGAATCGAGCAACCTTGATTTCAACACGAATCGATTTGCCATTACAAGGAACAAAATACACGGTATCGCGAGCAAAGCAACCCAGCGATTTTGACTCTGAAATGGAAGTTGAAGCTGCGGCGGTGAATCCGTTTTGCCGTTGATCACCATGAACAAATTTTCCCAGGCCGTCATTCCTCGTAAGAACCATGAATGACAAAATCGCAAGCATACCAGTGCCAATCCCAACAAACATTCGCACACGTGCTTCAACCATAACGAGACGTCCTATTACGGCAAAGAACCGTCGATATTGATTTGTCCAAGCCATTGGCATGCTACCCAAATTTACTCCGATTCGTATCCAAATTGATCCAACATCTTCTTGTTGTTGCGCCAATCTTCTCGCACTTTCACGAACAATTCCATATACACCTGCTTCTGGAAAAATTGCTCCAATTCCTTCCTTGATTCGATGCCCAATCGCTTGATGCTTTGTCCCTGTTTGCCAATGATGATAGGCTTCTGTGAAGGCCTTTCCACAATGATTTCGCAACTCAATCGCAATATTTTGGGCTCCTCTTTGAACAACAAGGTTACCACTTCCACAGAATATGGCACCTCTTCTTCATACAGCTTCAATACATTGTTTCGAATGATTTCATTCACAAAAAACCGCTCTGTTTTGTCGGTCAGTTGATCCTCCGGAAAATACGCTGGGTGTTCAGGCAAAAACCCTACGAGATAGCTCTCTAGCACATCAATTTGAAACTTCTCTTGCGCAGAAATGGCCAAATAAACATCGGCATCAAATGTCTTCTTCAACCACACCAATTTCTCTTCCAACTTTTGCTGCTGAACTTTGTCGATCTTGTTCAAAACCACAATTTTCTTTGCTTTGGAACGATCAAAACGCTCGTGTACCTCTTCCGAAAAGTCTTTGCCGTTGATATCGATCAGCAAAATCAAAACATCGCTATCGTCAACGCTCTCTTTCACAAACTTCATCATCCGCTCGTGCATGCCGTAGCTCGTTTCGCGCAAAATTCCTGGGGTATCCGAAAATACAATCTGATGTCCCTCCCCGTTTTTAATGCCAAAAATTCTATGTCGCGTCGTCTGTGCCTTCGAATTCACGATGGCCAACTTCTCACCCAGCAGGGCGTTATACAGGGTGCTTTTACCTGCATTGGGCATCCCGATGATGCTTACAAATCCCGATTTAAATGGTGTTTCACTCACTACTTCAAACCTACTATGAAAATCTTAACTTTGTTTATGCCGTTTTCTGCCAATCATTCAACCCCTTTTGCCACTTTTAACATGCGATTTTTGCTCTGCATCGCCCTTTTTTTGTGTGGCAATCAAAGGGTAGCGGCTGCGCAGAATTCTTTCGCCCCAGCATCGCCCCAAATCGATAGTACAAGAGATGGATTCGGTCGTGCAAAAATGGGCATGTACTTCAAGAAAAACTGGGACTTTCGCAACGCCATCATCGGACTCAACGCCCGCTGGTCGGCCAAAAACAGCCAAACGCTCATCCTACCGAAAAAAATCAGTCACTACAAACCCGTGTTCGACGATTCCTTCAATGTTTGGAATGCGGATATTTGGTCGAAAGGACAGCCATGGGGCCGGTTTCACCCCGACAACGTTCACCAATTCTATGGTGATCCCCAAGTTTTTGTGGGCAATGGCTGTCTCCACCTCCTGAACGAGCCAATTGCCACGCCGATCGTAATTGAAAATCAGCCGCCAAGTGAACAAGCACGGATGAAACGCGCTCAAGTTGAGACAAACGCCATTCTTCCCAACTTGGTCAAAACCGGCTGGGTAAACGCACAAGGTGAGATTGTAACATCTACCCAATCCAACATCGATGAGTCCGCAGCCATCGCCAGCCAAACCCAATCGCAAAATCCCGACCTCAAACCCGCCATCCTGATACCTTACAGCATTGGATTGGCAAATACTTTTCATTCCAAAAACTTCACCTACGGTTTCTTCGCCATCCGCAGTAAAAACCCATCCGGACCTGCAACATGGCCAGCGTGGTGGCTTACAGGAAGAAACAACTGGCCCCCAGAAATCGACATTTTCGAAATGTATGGCGGCGCAACAGGCAAACAAGTTCATACCCAAACCATGACCATCCATACGGGGAAAGTTGAAACCCATACCAAGCAAATGATGATGAAAAAGATCAGACTAAGCGAGGATACCGATACCGCATTTCACGTTTACGCCTGTTTATGGACACCCACGCGCATTGAGTTCTACACCGACAACGTGAGGGTTAAATCGGTGAAATTAAACAAGTGGATGCGCCAATATTACCGCGAACCCATGTATTTGATCCTCAACAACGCCCTGGAAAACAAGTACCTACCCAATTTGGTTGAATCGGGCAACCGCACATCAGATTTTCAAGTTGACTGGGTTCAAGTCTATCAGGCGATTCCCCAAACCACACCCTAATTTCATGAAGATTTCACGGGCTGCTAACCGCCAATCACCGTCAAATCATACCTTTGTGATATGAAAGGGATAATTCTCGCCGGCGGATCTGGCACCCGATTGCACCCATTGACCCTGGCCATGAGCAAGCAGTTAATGCCAGTGTACGACAAACCCATGATTTATTATCCGCTATCGGTTTTGATGATGGCGGGCATCAACGAAATACTCATTATCAGCACGCCGCACGACCTTCCTCATTTCGAAAAGTTGTTGGGCGATGGCAGTCAGATCGGTTGCAAATTCGAATACTGTGTTCAACCCTCACCCGACGGATTGGCACAGGCCTTTATTTTAGGCAAAGATTTCATCGGCGATGATTCTGTGGCTCTGATTTTGGGCGATAACATCTTCTTCGGTTCCAAATTCCAAGACACGCTGAAGAGCAGTGTGGACCCTAAGGGTGGCATTGTGTTCGCTTACCACGTGAGCGATCCTGAGCGATATGGGGTTGTTGAATTCGATGAACAATTGAACGCCATCAGCATTGAAGAAAAACCTTTGGAACCTAAGAGCAACTACGCAGTTCCAGGTCTATACTTTTACGATAACCAAGTGGTTGATATCGCTTGTAACCTGAAACCATCGCCAAGGGGTGAACTAGAAATTACCGATGTTAACCGCATTTATTTAGAAAAGAATGCATTGCAGGTAAGAATCATCGAGCGCGGAACCGCATGGTTGGATACAGGAACATTTACATCGCTCATGCAAGCCGGACAGTATGTTCAGGTGATTGAAGATCGTCAGGGCCTAAAAATTGGCTGTATCGAAGAGATTGCATGGCGTCAAGGCTTTATTACATCCGACCAATTGCTGGCCATTGCACAGCCCTTGAAAAAGAGTGGTTACGGCGTGTACTTAGAGAAAATGGTAACGCAAAAGTTGTAATCGGTTCGGGTTTACCGATATTCCCAATCAGACCGCCTCAATCAAAAAGTATTGCTTTTTGCCTTTCTGGGCGATGAGGTAGCGGTTGTGCATCAACAAATCTGTATTTATCGCGCCATCTACATCGGTGTATTTGTCCTTATTAAAGGCAAACCCATTCGCTTGTAGCATTTTGCGCGCTTCAGACTTCGAAGGGAAAATTTGGGTATGTGTCGCCAATAAATCCATAACATGGATGCCAGTTTGCAGAGCCTCCCGCGATACTTCAAATCGCTCCATACCTTCAGACGCGGCCGCCAATGTAGCTTCGTCAAGTGCCTTTAAATCATCTGCTGAACCATTGCCAAAGAAAATTTGGGTGGCTTTGAGCGCCATCGCCAAGTCTGCCTCCGAATGCACGCGAACCGTCATTTCTGCGGCCAGCTCTTTCTGCAACGAACGCAAATGCTCTTGTCCCGTGTGGTTGGCTATAAGTTGCTCGATTTCGGCTTTGCCCTTCAATGAATATATTTTGATGAATCGAATGGCGTCTTCATCGGCCACATTCAACCAAAATTGGTAAAATTTGTAGGGCGATGTTTTGGTGGGATCCAACCAAACGTTGCCACCTTCCGATTTGCCAAATTTGGTACCGTCCGATTTGGTAATCAAGGGCGCAGTTAATGCAAAACCCTCGCCACCAGCCATTCTCCGGATTAACTCAGTACCGGTTGTGATGTTTCCCCACTGATCGCTGCCACCCATCTGCAATTTGCAACCTTCATGCTTGTAAAGATGCATAAAGTCGTAGCCCTGTACCAATTGGTAAGAGAATTCCGTGAAAGAGATACCACCGGCTTCCAAGCGATTGCGAACGCTGTCTTTGCCCATCATATAACTCACAGTGATGTGCTTGCCCACGTCGCGAATGAAGTCCAAAAACGACCAGTTTTTAAACCAATCGTAATTATTGACCATTTTGGCCTGATTGCCAGTATCACCAAAGTCAATGAACTTTTGAAGTTGCTTTTTTTGGCACGCGATATTGTGATCAATGGTGGCAATATCCAACAACTTGCGCTCATCGCTCTTTCCACTCGGATCACCAACCATACCAGTGGCACCACCCACCAAGGCAATCGGTTTATGTCCTGCCCGCTGAAAATGAACCAATTGCATAATGGGAACCAAGTTTCCAATGTGCAAAGAATCAGCGGTTGGGTCGAATCCCACATACCCAGTTACTTGCTCAGTATTGAGCATTTCTTGGGTTCCGGGCATAGCATCGTGGAGTAAGCCCCTCCAACGAAGTTCTTCTACAAAATCAAAATGGGGTTGAAACGACATACCTACAAAGGTAAAGGAAAATTATTCCTCTCGTTTGGCGATGGCGTCTGAGATGTACTGCTTCAAGGCCTCCGTGTCTTCATCTTCCATACTGCTCGTAGCCAACGAAACCACTTGGGCCGTTTCTTTCAGCATAAAATTGATTTCATACAAAAGATAATCGATTCGCTGTAAGTACTTCCAAGGGATTGACTTAAACTGGGAGAAAAAGTGTATGCGGAAGGAAATTCCAATCTCATCGGCTTGAATGAAATAGGTTCCTGTTCTCTTTCTATATAGCCAATAAACTGCTGGCACTGACAATCCTAGCCAAATAAAACCACCAATCGCGCCCCAAATACCGAAGTGAAAAGCCCATCCCACAAAACAAACTACACCCAATACAATGATGGCAGGCAATTCTGCTTTTTGCTTGGGGATTTCAACGTAAAACTTAGTCATTATTCCTTGATCCAAATTCGGTTAATTCCAGCCACTTTCAAAGCGTAAACACCAGAGGGTATAGCCGATGTGTTTGCAGACCACAAACCATTTTCTTGCTCCCAACTAGCAGTGATAATGGCACCTGTCAACGAAATGATTTGAGGTTGCTTTCCGCTATGATGGGCTACGTGCAAAACATCTTTTACCGGGTTTGGAAATACAGCCAATTGATCCATTGACTGGATTGTGGCTACATCGCTGGTACCGGTGATGAGCAAACTGAAATTCTTGATTGTATCGGGTTGCGCAACAGGGAAAAAGCCATTGAGTTTGGCATAAGCTGTAACGGCGAACTTCAAAGGAAACAATCCCGCTTGATTAGGCGTTCCATTGAGCTTGATACAACGTACGGCCGACGGCAAATAGATACAACGTGGCTCGTAACACACATATCCCATGCCGGTTGGCAAGCCAATTACCTTGGTCAGCTTCAACGAATCGATGGTAACTTTTTGTTTGCTGCCCCCTACAACGGCTGAAGTGTCTTTGAACGACAAAATCATCACTGTCTGATTGTAAGGTGTTCCCACTGCACCATCAGCCAATTGGCTTGGATAAAAGCCTGGGACTTTGATGGTTGTATCGGGTGTACACAATTGGGCATTCGCCATCAATGTGGCGGTAAAGAAAAGGGCAAAGAACAATTTTTTCATGGAAATAGAATGGAGTCAAAGATAATACGAAACTCTGTCAATCACACCCCAGCGGCATCACTGCGATGTCCTTTTGATTTGGCCCACAAATACCCCTGAGCAAAAATTAAAAAGATCAATCCGCCAATCCCTTGGATGCGATAGCCACTGATATCTCGACGCAAATCGAACGGCAGGGCCTCAAAAAAGATCACAGAACCCATCAACATAGCACCTAGTAAAAGACCGTAAAATGTTGATCCACGCAAGGATTTTCGGTGAAAAACCACATCGTTCAGCATAAATACAAGCAATGGCCAAACCATGAACAAACTATAATCGCGCTGATGGGGAAAAGCCAGTGGAATGCACGCCAAAAACACCGACATCGATAACAATTCCCAATGCTGAATGGCCAATTTCCTGAATTTTACCAACCAAAACCAGCACGACATTAACACGATCAAACGAAATATTTGGGTTGTAACAAATACCCCCTTTTCGCCCATAGAAAACCAATCCACTCTGGCTTCTCCTTCAATGTTGAGCCCTGTTAAATACTTGGTAATGAGCGCGCCCATATCAATAAAACCGCCTTCACCCAATTCCACAATGTGGTTCTTTGAAAAAGGATTGATGTTGTTGAGCCAACTCAATAAAATTTCTGTGTGATACGCCGCGGGTAAATACACATACGGCAATAAAACCATGAGCACAGAGAGTAGCACCGCCATGCCGAAGGCCGACCACTTGCGCATGAGAAAAAGCTGTCCAACCATGTAAATTGGCAAAATTTTCAAGGTAACACCGAAAGCCAGACCCAAATTTCTCTGTAACGAACCTGAAATTACGCCATCGAATGCTTTCACCACACCCCAAACAATGAGTATGGTCATCTGTCCGTAGAGCAAATTCAAAAACAACCACCGATAGGTGAGTAGGGCAAAATACAACCAAAAAAGGAAACCTTGTTTATTTTTTGGGGGTTGAAAGGTGCGATTCACGAATTGAACCAACTGGTAAACGAAATAGAGGTTCAGGGCATTCCATAACAATTTCAAGACGAAGAGTCCGAATGGGATTTCTTCAGAAACGATAAACTTCGGCAGCAAAGTAAATGGGGCTAATAGACTGGCAAACAGGGGACTGTAATAATAATACAAAGCCCATCCTTGTGCGTTGTAAGGCCTGGTGTATGGGTTTTGCAGGTTGGTCAATCGCTCAGCGGCACCAAAGAAAATATTTAAATCATTGTTGGTACTCAAGCTGCGCAAAAACGGCCAAGCCAAGAGGGCAGCAAACACCCAAATGAGGATTTTGATGTTTTTTTGGTAGGCAAATTCCTTGACTGGCTGACTCATCTAGATGCAAATTTAACCAATGCAGAATGCAAATTGTGTTGTGTTTAAGAAATCCAATGGTTTGCGTTAATTTTGCGGCCCCTTGGCCCCGTAGTTCAATGGATAGAATAGATGTTTCCTAAACATTTGATATGAGTTCGATTCTCGTCGGGGCTACCAAAGCGGAATTATCAAACTAATGAATTTGGTTTGACTAATTCGGAAGTTACAGGTTAGATAATAATCTGAGAGCCTTTCCCTAAGCAATTTAATTTTGAAAAAGTGAAACTTAGGCTTGACTTTTTTCATTTCAACAGGCACTTTTAAATGAAATCTGGGAGAAAACAATATTTCATTCTATTCCCCCAAAAAAATTCATTTTCTCGTATATTGCCTTTGTGAAAAAATTACTCCCCATCTTATTGTTTACTTTTTTGGGTAACCATTCATCAAAGGCTCAAAATACACGGTTCCTTGACCCTGTCTTCACAGCGGTCACGAAAACCACAGTGACCTACTCTGATGTCTTCAATGATGATTATCACAAAATGGACATATATACGCCCAATAACGACAACCTAAGCAAACGTCCGTTGATTGTTTACGTCCACGGAGGGGCCTTTTACGCAGGCGACAAAGCCAGCCAAGATTGTATTGATTTTTGCACTGCGTTTGCCAAGAAAGGTTATGTTGCTGTGTCGGTCAACTATCGATTGGCCAATGCTTTTTTGTTCTTGTCCGACAAAAAGATTCAGCTCAATGCGGTATTACAATCCATTGCAGATGTCAAATCATCGTTGCGTTATTTTGTCAAAGATGCTTCCACCACAAATCAGTATAAGGTAGACACAACGGCTTTTTTCTTGGGTGGTTATTCCGCCGGCGCTGTGGCCTCCCTCCATACTGGGTGGGTCACTGCTGAGTCTGAACTCGACGCAAATCTCCAAGACATCCTCAAAAATGGCATCAAAACGCTAAATGGTGACGCCGGGAATAACGGTTATAGCAATCCAATAAAAGCCTTGTATAGCATGGCGGGTGCCGTTTATCAAACCAGTTATATCTCACCAAACGACTTACCTGTTTGGATGGGTCACGCCAAAGATGACGCCACGGTATCTTATAACTGCGCACCGGGACTAAACAACCCTTTGGTAGTTACACTCTGTGGTACTGGGAAAATGATACCGAAACTGGATTCTGCGGGCGTGAAATATGATTCCATGATATTGGAAACTGGCGGTCATTCATGGCCCGGACTTGGCAATAACGGAAAGGATTTCAAAAAAGCTGTTACAGAAATTGCAGAATTCTTCTACCCCATGATTCCACAAAACACTCAATCCATCAAAAAACCAGAAACCTATCAAGCCATTTCTATTTATCCCAACCCTACCCAAGGGTTCATTCAAATCATTCAATATGGTGCAGTGAGATTGGGAAACTATCGCATTGTAAATGGGATGGGTCAAAACCTAATGTCTGGCTTTATTTGCGATAAACAGACCATATTGGATCTCAACCACTTGCCCAAAGGGTACTACAAACTTGTTTGGGAAAATTCGGCTTTGGAAATGCAGTCCATTATTGTGGAGTGACAATTACTTCCTCGTTAGCGCCTCAATTGATACACTGTATAATGTGCAGATTCGTAAAAAAACATCTGTCCGTTCAATGTTCGAAAAACCAATCCTTTAGAAGCGAATATATCCAAGACCGGCTTGTTTAAAACTACATACGCGGCGCCCAATTTACGGTAATTCTCCACCGAATTGTGGCCTAACAATTGTTCGGGGAAAATGGTCCAACCTTTTCGATGCAACAAAAACAACTCTTGGGGACTTGCACTAGAAACCAATACAACCTTGGCATCTATAGGTATAACTGCCGCGATTTCCGTTTCTAACGACAGTTTGTATTGCTCCGACGGTTTGATAAAATGGTCGTGTATTTGATTCGATATCGCTTCAAAAAGCAATAGAAAAAGCAACGCATGACCCACTGTATTTTTCTGAAACCCAGACCCTTTAAAGGCATGGTATCGCATCGACAAAAAATCCAAACCCAGACCAGCCAACAACGCCATTACCGGAATAAAGGGGATTGAATAATACGTGTGTTGCGGAAACACCGCCCCCGTTTTTAATATGAATACCCCAAACACCAATGTGATTGTTGCCAAAGCCATCGCTTCGAGTTTCAATTTTCTATAAATTATTGCCCATAGCCCCAATACGCCCATCAACAATGCCAAAAAAGAATAGTAACTGGTAAAATAGAATTTCTCTAATAGCAACCGCCACAGAGGCTTGATCTCATGCCATCCTTCTAATAGTCCTTTCGGGAAATATAAATGATACCCATAGGTCGCATTCAAATGAGGCACCCAAGAAAAATACCACCAAATGGACGGAACCACCGCAATCACACTGCCTAAAATCACCCCAGTCAACCGCCTTTTGTTGTCAGTTTTCACCAATAACAACATTCCTATAACTGACAATAAACTCATCGCGGGGATTTTACTCAATACACCCAAAGCAATGAAAACCACCGCCCACAACCAATGAATCCATCGCCCCGTACGCCAATAATCAAACCCATAACGCATGCCCACCAAAACCAATGAAACCGAAAACGTGTCGGGCATGATTTTCCGCGAAAAGGTAAACCACGAAGAGGAGAGCAATACAACCACAGAATAAAATGCAACGCGTTTCGAAAAGCGATTTAGCAATAGTTGAAAAAAATGAAACGATCCCCACAACACAATCGTTAAATTGACCAGCCGTCCGTACCAATGTTGGTAGCCAAAACAACGAGATAACAGCATCGACAAGTAATTAAACAGTGGAAACTCTGCTCCAACGATGCCCGATTTTTCACCGGCCATATCAATGCGCGGATGCAACCAATCCATACCATTTTCCACATAATTTCTAGTGACCATCGCCGTAAAAGACTGTCGCCAGCTATGTGCCATTTCCAGAGGTGGGTCTGTGATACCTACCAAATTCACCATACCAAAAAACAACAACACCCAATAAACAGGGTCTATAGCTCGCAGCCAATGTGCCATGATTTGCGATAAATCTTTGCGGTTTGTACGATAAAATGGCAACATGGATGTTTGCGGTTGTGGCAAAAATACGTCATTGTTTGATTGCATATGGTTTCGCCTATATTTGAAAAATACTGTGAACTTATGAAAAAACAATACTTACTGTTATTCTGTAGCGCGTTGATTGGTAGCACATTCGGCCAAACATTTAGCGACAATTTTGATTCTTACGCTGTGGGCGATAACCTAGCGGCTAAAAGTGCCGTTTGGGAAACTTGGAGCGGTCCCAATGGGGGTGCTGACGACGTAAAAGTCACCAATGCCAAAGCCAAAAGTGGTAGTAATTCTATTTACTTTCAATCCACTGCAGCCAATGGCGGTCCAGCGGATGTGGTACTACCCTTCGGTGGTATGCGCACAAACGGACAGTTTTCGCTCAAAATGGCGATGAACGTAGATGCGGGTAAAAATGCCTATTTCAACTTCCAAGAGCAAACAACCGTGGGCAAAGGATATACCATCGACGTATATTTCATGGAAGACAAAACATTGAATATCAACAATGCAGCGGCAGGCAACTTGCTGAGTGTAAGCTACCCCCAAGGACAGTGGTTTGAATTTGAACTGAAAGTTGATTTGAACACCAATACATGGGATTTATTCATCGATGGCACCAAGGTAGGCGCGTTTCAGAATGCGACCAGAGCCCTAGCGTCCATGGACTTGTTTCCAATCAACGGCAGCTCTTTCTACGTAGATGATGTAAGTTATTCTTACACGGCTTACACCAGTACAACCAAAAATGCATCTGTAACGTATATCGACAATGTCATCGGCTTTTTGGCCGGAGCCAACGTAATTCCATCGGTTGAAATCAGAAACCTCGGTACCACCACCATTACAGAGGCTGAGATTTCTATCAAATACAACGGCAACACCCTTAGCAAAAAATTTACAGGCATTAATTTGGCCCCCAATGGATTGTACAGCACCAAATTCGACAATGCCCTGAGTATCGTAGGTGGTTCTGGCGATGTTGTGGCGTCTATCGTAACCGTGAATGGCGGAAAAGATGACAATGCCAACGACGACAGCAAAACCATTACAATCAACCCCATCGTACCAGCCAAAGGCAAAATGGTCATCGGCGAAGAAGCCACTGGTACATGGTGCCAATGGTGTCCACGAGGTGCTGTTGCGCTCAAAACGATGCACGACAAATATGATGGCTTTTTCCAAGGTATTGCCGTACACAACAACGACCCAATGGAAAACCCTTATTACGATGCCGCAATTGCTTCAAAAATCAGTGGTTATCCCAGTGCTTTGGTAGATCGTGGAACCAAAATGGATCCCTCTGCCATGGGTGGCGATTTCATCAAACGCATTCAAATTGCACCCAAAGGCGTGATGGACATTGCTGCCAAATACGATGCCGTTACGAAAATCATGAGCGTGAGCGTTGAAACCACCATCCAAAGCGATATTTCTGGTGATTTCCGCATCGCTTGTGCCATCGTTGAAGACGATGTAACAGGAACTACCTCAGGATACAACCAATCCAATGCCTATGCTGGCGGCGGTAGCGGTGTTATGGGTGGATATGAAAAACTGCCCAACCCTGTTCCTGCATCTCAAATGGTTTACGACCACGTAGGTAGATTGATTGCACCAACCTTTGCTGGTTTACCCAATGCCTTTGGTGCTTCGGCCACGGCTGGACAGAAATTCGTTCATAACTTCAGCTTTGAAATGGAACCCAGTTGGGAAATGATGCAAATGCATATCGTTCCCATGTTCATCGATAAAAACGGTATGATCGACAATGGTGGTAGTCTTCCCTTTATTGATGCTAGGAATAAAGCGTTCAAAGACGGAACCGCTGTATTGGCCAGTCAAGCTTTGAACGGACCTGATACCCGCATGGCATTGCAGCCCAACCCAAGCGACAAACAGTTTGAAATCGCCCTATTCGGCGTGATTAACGGTCAAAGCTCATTGGAAATTGTGGATATGCAAGGAAAAGTGGTTTATCAATCGCAGCAACTGAGTGGCAAAATGACGATCCCTTCGCAGGATTGGAGCGCTGGTGTTTATTTGGTTCGTTTGAATGAAAACGGCCAGATTTTCCAGAAAAAATTTATAAAAAACTAACGCGCCGATACGCGTAAAAACACAACATCTACACCATGAGACTGGTGATTCAGCGGGTTAAACAAGCCCAGGTTTGTATTAACGGCACTGAAACGCGACAAATTGGTCGTGGTCTCATGGTGTTGGTGGGTGTTGAAGAGGCTGATACTTTGGACGATGTTCAATGGTTGGCAAGTAAAACCGCACAAATGCGCATTTTTTCAGATGATCAAGGAAAAATGAATCTGTCTGTCATCGATGTGATGGGCGAAGTTTTGGTGATCAGTCAATTCACTTTGTTTGCCCAAACGGCGAAAGGGAATCGACCATCGTTCATCCGATCTGCGAGACCTGAAACCGCCATACCACTGTACGAAAAGTTCATTGAAACCCTGCGATCCGCGTGGAAACTTCAAGTAACCACCGGTGAATTTGGCGCTGATATGGATGTTGAATTGGTCAATCACGGCCCCGTTACCATCACCATTGACTCAAAAAACCGAGAGTAATCAGAATACGAGGTTATCGATCAATCGCACACCCTCCAAGCTTCCGGCGAAAACCACCGCATATTTTCCTTTTTTTGATGCATCCGATTGATTGTCTAACTGTTTGCCTGAAACCTCATCCATGAAGGGCAGCGATACACAAGACAGATATTCTACATCAAACCCCAAAGAAGTCAGTTTTTGCTTCTCAAAGGCCAGGCGAGCATCAATGTCGGTAAGATTAACAATAATCGCCGATAAACTACGATAAATGGCAGCGGCTGTTTCCAAGCCATTTTTTGTTAAGCGCATATTTCGAGAACTCATTGCCAAACCTGAAACTTCGCGTTTGGTGGGAACCCTTTGCATGTCTATTTCTGGGAAGTGTTGAAGAACCAGTTGCTCTATCACCAAACACTGCTGTAAATCTTTTTCTCCAAAAAACACCACATGGGGCTGTACGTAATGAAAAAGCCGATAAACTACCTGAACCACTCCATGGAAATGTCCGGGCCTACAAGCACCCTCAAAACGACTGTCGAGCAGTCCTAGATCTACCACAACGTCCGCTGTAGTGGTTGGATACATTTCTTCGTTGGTGGGAGTAAAAACAAAATCCACCCCTTGGGCTTCCAAAAGTGCCAAATCGTGCTCAAGCGTTCTGGGGTATTTTTCTAAATCGGAAAGATTGTTGAATTGGAGCGGATTGATGAAGATGCTCACAACGGTCACATATCCATTTTGTTGCGCATTTTCAACCAAGGAAAGGTGTCCTTCGTGCAATGCGCCCATGGTTGGAATGAAGGCAATCTTGCGTTGCGGATTTTCGGCCTGGATAGACAGAAGTTCTGTAGCGAGCGTAAATACCTTCATGTTGAACGTTAAAGTGGGTGCAAATAACGATTTTTCCTAGGTTCTTGGAAGATTGTTGTTTCAATTTCCGATTTTTTTACTATACTTTTGTAATCTTTTTCATTGCATAGTTTCACTCTGTATGACCCAAACCAAAAAACGCGTTCTGTTTGTGAGTTCTGAAATGTCTCCTTTTTTAGAGACTTCGCCGCTAGCAACAGTAGCTCGCATGCTTCCCCAAGCATTGCAAGAGCAAGAAAATGAAATCCGAATCCTCGTTCCCCGATTTGGTGTCATCAACGAACGTCGCAATCGCTTGCACGAGGTCGTTCGACTTTCAGGAATCAACATCAGCATTGACGATAACGACAATCCTTTGATCATCAAGGTGGCTTCGATTCCTCAGACAAAAATGCAGGTATACTTCTTGGATAACGAGGACTACTTTCACCGCAAAGCTTTGTTCCATGACGAAAGTGGCAAATTGTTCGACGACAACGACGAGCGTACGATTTTCTTTTGCAAAGGGGTGATGGAAACTGTGAAGAAATTGGGTTGGGCACCAGACATCATTCACTGCCAAGGATGGATGACCAGTTTGATTCCCATGTACCTGAAAACTTTGTACAAAGATGAGCCCGTTTTCAAACACACAAAAGTGGTATTCAGCGTACACTGCGACGAAGGCAAAATCAATTTGGGTGGCGATTTCGCCCGCAAAGCCAGCCTCAATTCGTTGGATGATGATTGCATGAAGTGTTTTGGCGACGCTAGTGTAGATGCCATGAACATTGGTGCAGTAAAACATTCTGACGCCATCGTTACCAATAGCGAAGAGGCCCACCGTGTGGTAGAAGCCCATTTGAGTGATAAAATCGTAATGAGACACAGCGATGAAGATGCCGCAACTCAGTACGGTTCTTTGTACGAACGCTTGATGTCTTAATCATTATTTTGAAAACCAGGGTTTTCTTTGCTGTATTGTCGGTCCTACTGGGATTTTCTGCCTGCACCAAACAGGACGGTAACATCATTATTGATGGTCAAACCAACAATAACCAGCTTGACATTTTTAGGGCGGATACATTCACTTTGCGCACCAAAACCATTCGTGAGGATTCGCTCCCGGGTAATGGCATCAGCTATAGTTTGTTGGGTGAGATGAATGACCCCATCTTGGGCAAAAGCAAAGCCAGTTTGTTCGCCAAAATGAACATCCTTGAACCGGAAAACAGCTTCCCAAATACCATTGAACCTGATTCGGCCATTTTGTACATCCCTATGGTAGATGGTTTAAATTTTTACGGAAATCCCCTCACAAAACAGCGAATCCAAGTATTCCCGTTAACTGAAACTTTAACCAGCAACAAGGTCTACTACCAACACCAAAGCATCGCATACAACCAACAAATAAGCACGAATTATTATGGTCCGATGTATCAGCAAAAGTTCGATTCCATTGGATATCGCAAAGAAAAAATGGGATTAAAACCAGGAATTGTGATCAAATTAAGCACGGAATTCGCGCGCAGTTTGATGCAAATGCCATCTGAAGCGTATCAATCAAATGATGGTTTGGCCAAGCATTTCAAAGGAATCGCCATCATCCCAGAAAACGACGAGTTTATGCCCGGCGATGGTGGATACGCAGTTTTTGACTTGTCTAATGTGATTTCACTGGCATATCGCGCCAAAATCATGTTGTACTACAACGACACCAACACGTTTGTCTTTGGTTTTGAAGGAAAAGGATCCATCATAAACCAAGGAAAAGTGGGGCCATACCCACAAATGGTGAATGAGCAATTGTCAAACCAAAGCAAAAGCTACGAAACAACTTACGTTCAAGCGTTGAGCGGGATAAAAACAGAAATTCAAATTCCGTATTTGCTGAATTTGATCAAAAATGGCAATGTGGGCATCAATAAAGCCGAGATTCTGTTTTACACGAACAACATTACTTCTGTCAATCAGTTTGCCCCACCGCGTCTGAACCTCTACCAACCGCTGAACACACAAAGTAAACGAAACCGATTAATCGACGATGCTACAATGTCGCCTGCATCTTTCGGCGGAGTTTATGATGAAAGCAGAAAATGTTATCGGTTCACGGTGACCCGACACATTCAAAACATTCTAAATGACCAGCACTTCAAGTCATTGAATACCAATTTGGGATTATATCTAGCCATGCCTTCAGACAACCCTGTTATTGGAGCAAGAGCGGGCATAGACCATAGCAAAACGAAATTAATCATCACTTATACGAAACCCAATTAACGCATCATTGTTTCATCACTATGGGCACCCGTAAACCATATCAACTCGTTAGTCGCGAATGGAAACAAGAAGACACCACATTCGCTGTGAATGGTGTTACAATTGGGAAGGATTTGATGCTGGTTGCCGGTCCTTGTGCTGTTGAAAACCGCGAACAAATCTTCACTATATCAGAATATTTGGCCAAGAAGAACATCAAGTTTCTTCGCGGTGGTGCCTACAAACCCAGAACCAGTCCCTATTCCTTTCAAGGGTTAAAAACCGAAGGCCTTCAGCTCCTGCGCGAAGCTGGCGACAAATACGGTTTGGCTGTGGTATCTGAGATCATGAGCATCGATAAAATTGATGAGCTTGTGAGCTATGCCGATATTCTTCAAGTGGGAACGCGCAACATGCAGAATTACCCCTTGCTCAAAGCATTGGGAAAATGTGGTAAGCCGATTCTACTGAAGCGCGGAATGAGCAGTACCATCGAAGAATGGTTGTTGGCTGCTGAGTATATCGTGAGCAGTGGAAACGAGCGTGTTATTTTGTGTGAACGCGGCATTCGCACCTTTGAAACAGCCACCCGAAACACTTTGGATATCGCTGCGATACCTCTCATTAAAACCCTTAGCCATTTACCCATAATTTTAGATCCAAGCCAGGGTACAGGTCTTCGCGATTTGGTATCTCCCGTTTCGTGTGCGGCGATTGCAGCCGGTGCCGATGGATTGATTATCGAAGTGCACAATCAACCCAATGAAGCCCTTAGCGATGGCGATCAGAGTTTGTATTTGGATCAATTGGGCGATTTGCTCCCACAGCTTTCGATGCAGGCACAATTCCGGAATAAACGGTTCGACTTTGAATCAGCCGTTGCCATTGAAAACCTGAATTAATCCTACTTTATGGTTCTCACGCGTTTTTCTGCGCGATGCTCATGGCCTTTGGCCAGTTATTTTTCTTGTCGTTGAAAGAAGCGATAAATGGGCCAACCCAAAGCCACGATGCCAATACCGGTCATGGCAATATTGAATTGACTGACCAAAATTCCCACGGCCACAAATCCCGCTAAGATGAGATAAGCAACGGGCAAATAGGGATAGCCCCATACTTTGTAAGGCCTTTCAGCCTCAGGTTCACGTTTGCGCAAAATCATCACACCAGCAACCGTAATGATGTAAAACAAGAGCGATGCAAATGTGCAATAGCTCAGCAAATCGCCGTAACTACCACTCAAACACAACACACTGGCCCAAAAAGCCTGCATCCATAAAGCATTGGAAGGAACATTTTTCGCATTCAATGTGGCCGCTTTTCTAAAAAATAAGCCGTGGTCTGCCATCGCCTTGTACAAACGACTACCGGCCAAAATCAAACCATTGTTGCAGCCAAATGTGCTTACTACTATCAAACCCGCCATAAACAACAGTCCCATCGAACCCGCCAACGCATCGTTGGTAGAACCCATCAGCACAGAAGAAGCCGCAACACCCACACGGTCTTGATCGGCATGAGCCAAACCCAAACTAAAATTCTCAGCCCAACCATCCGGACCTACTGCAGCCATCGCATCGGCCCAATTAAGGCCTTTTAAGGGCAGCAAAGTCATATAAGCCACATTGGCTAAGCAATAGACCATTGTAACGATAAAGGTGCCATACAACAGCGCCTTGGGGATGGTTTTGCTGGGCTTATCAACCTCGGCCGACATGAAAGTAATTCCTTGCCAAGCATCCGATGAAAATAAGCTGCCCACCATGGCGCTGGCAAATGCCAACATCAATGTGATACCTGAGATAGACTCCCAAAGGCCTTTTACGGGTTCAATGGAATTGATTGTGGCATCGGGGTTGGCTGGGACGTACTTTGAGGCATTCAATCCATCCGACATGTTAGACCAGAAATAATTGTGTGCGCCATTGAGCGAACCACCCATGAGCACGTATAAACCGCCAATAATGAGGGCCCCCAGTGCAACCAATTTGGCCAATGTAAAAATGCGCTGTACCCATTTCCCTTCTTGGATTCCCAAACTGTTGATGCCAGTAAGCAATACGATGCTCGCTATCGCCATACACTGTCCTGAAAGCAACGAAAAACGATAACCACAACACGCCAGCGTTGTAACCACTTTGTCGTGTCCCCAAACAAATATGCCCAGGTGCTTGGCGAAGGCCATGGCTACCGCGGCGATCACACCGGTTTGAATCACGGAGAATACGGCCCAACCGTAGACAAAACCCATGCGTTTGCCATAGATGCGGGTGATAAAATTGTACTGACCTCCTGCATTGGGCATCATTGCAGCGAGCTCACCAAAACTGAGGGCTGCCATGAGGGTAATTACACCGGTAAGGATCCAGGCCAGCAAAACCAGCGGTCCGTTTCCGAGCTGTCGGGTCATATCGCCGGTAACCAAGAAAATACCACTTCCTATCATACTGCCAGAAACCAGCAATACCGAATCAAATAAACCCAGTTTTTTCGTTGTTGTCATTGTGTTTGCAAAGGCATATTACAAAAAAGGCTTGGTGTTACCAAGCCTTTTAAGAAACATGAATAAGACTTACGGTTTATTGTTGAGATTGGAGTTTTTCCGAGAGTAGGCAAAATAAACTACAAATCCCACAAGCATCCACACCGCTGCTGCTTTCAACGTAAATGCATCTAAAGCAATAATCATTGCAGTACAAACTAAAATACCCAACACGGGCACCAACGGCACCAAAGGTGTTTTAAAAGGTCTTGCCAACTCTGGATTGGTTTTACGCATTAGTAAAATTCCAATACAAACCAGAACAAATGCGAACAGCGTTCCAAATGAAGTTAAATCTCCTGCAATGCTGCCAGGAACAAATGCCGCAAATGCCCCAACAAAGAGGAACAAAATCCAATTTGCTTTAAACGGCGTTTTATATTTGGGGTGCAATTCACCAAACGCTTTGGGAATTAATCCATCTTGACTCATTGAGTAAAAAACTCGGCTTTGTCCCATTAACATTACCAATATTACAGAAGAAAATCCAGCCAATATTGCCAATGTTACACTTGTACCAAGCCATTCATATCCACTCATATATGTTTTAATGACATAGGAAACAGAAGCTTCTTTACCTGCAGTAGCAAATTCGCTCCAATGAGCAACCCCGGTTAGCACGTGACCAAAAAGAATATATAAAACTGTACAAACGGCCAAGGAACCCAAAATGCCGATTGGCATGTCTCTTTTCGGGTTTTTTGCCTCTTGCGCTGTTGTACTTACAGCATCAAATCCAATGAATGCAAAAAATACAATTGCTGCGCCTCCAAGTACACCACCCCAGCCCCATTTAAAGAACCCTTCATGACCAATTGTTCCTTCTGGAATTAGGTAAGGCGTATGATTTTCGGGTTTGATGAATTGCCATCCTACCACAATAAAAACCAAAACGATAGCTACTTTAACGAACACAATAATTGCGTTTACAGTAGCCGATTCTTGGGTTCCTTTAATCAATAACAATGTTAAAGCCAAAAGAATTACCAGAGCAGGGATATTCATAATTCCAGAGGTGATTGTAACTTGAGAGACAATCTCTGCTGGCAGCTTAGCAAATTGATCCGCATTTAAAAAACCTTTTTCAATTCCTACCCAATTACCTGGCAACGCTTGGATTTGCGTAATAACATCCGCAGACGCTTGATAGAGTTTTTCAAACGGCGAGTGACACCATTGATAGGGTATCGAATTCCCTAGCAGATTGTTCAGATACTCACTCCACGCAATTGAAACAGTAGCGGCGCCCAATGCGTATTCCATAATTAATGCCCAGCCAATTACCCAAGCAACCAACTCGCCCATTGTAACAAAACTATAGGCATATGCACTTCCCGAAATGGGTATCATCGCAGCAAACTCTGCATAGCATAATCCCGCAAAGGCGCAGCCAATTGCCGCAACAATAAAAGACAATGTCACACCCGAGCCAGCAGCATCAGTCGCTGCCGCTGCAGTTCTAACAAACAATCCGGCACCAATGATTGCACCAATTCCCAAAGCGATTAAACTACCCGCGCCCAAAGTGCGTTTCAAATTACTTCCCTGAGCTTGCTGTAATAATGCTTCTAACGATTTCTTTCTCCAAATAGACATAATAAATTTTGCTAAAAAACAAATATAGGGGTTTAGGCAATTACGCCCAATGATTTACCCACTTTGGTGAACGCTGCAATGGCTTTGTCGATGTGCTCAAATTCATGAGCAGCACTCAATTGAACCCGAATTCTCGCCTGTTCTCTCGGCACAACTGGGAAGAAAAAGCCAATGACATAGATGCCCTCAGCCAACAATGCATTCGCCATATCCTGACTCAATTTTGCATCGTACAACATCACTGGCACGATGGCGCTGTCGCCGTCTTTGATATCGAACCCAGCCGCCTTAATACCCGCCTTGAAACGTTTTACGTTGGTCTCTAATTTATCGCGAAGTTCAGTGGTCTCATTCAACATATTCAACACCTCTATGCTCGCACCCACAATGCTGGGAGCCAACGAGTTACTAAACAAATAGGGTCTACTTCTTTGGCGAAGCAATTCGATGATTTCTTTTCGACCTGTGGTATATCCACCCATCGCACCGCCCAATGCTTTACCCAATGTGCCCGTGATAATGTCTACACGACCCATCACATTGCAATATTCTGGGGTTCCACGACCGGTTGCACCGATGAATCCAGCGGCATGACACTCATCGGTCATTACCATTGCATCAAATTTCTCTGCCAAATCGCAAATTTTATCGAGTTGGGCCACATAACCGTCCATCGAGAAAACACCATCGGTAACCACCAAAATAAAGCGAGCGCCTTTTTCACGGGCAGCGATGAGCTGGGCTTCCAAATCGGCCATGTTGTTGTTCTCGTAGCGGAAACGCATCGCCTTACACAAACGAACCCCATCGATAATTGAAGCATGGTTCAAGCTATCAGAAATAATGGCATCCTGCTCACCCAACAATGGTTCAAAAACACCCCCATTGGCATCGAAAGCCGCAGCGTACAATATGGTGTCTTCCGTACCATAAAACTCAGCAATTTTGGCTTCAAGTTCTTTGTGGATGTCCTGTGTACCGCAAATGAAACGCACACTGCTCATACCAAATCCATGGGTATCAATGGCCCTTTTTGCCGCATCCAAAACGCGAGGGTGGCTACTCAATCCCAAATAATTATTGGCGCAAAAATTAACCACTTCGCTGCCATCCGCCAATTTGATCACGGCGTCTTGGGGGGTAGTGATAATGCGTTCTTTTTTGAATAGGCCGGCTTCTTCGATGCTTTTCAGCTCTGCCGCCAAGTGTTGTTTAATGGCTCCGTACATAGGTGTATAAAAGACAAAAATACGATTTTGCCCTCTATTATAAACCTATCATGCCTTTGATTTCTTCGATGATTTTGCGGTCGTTGCTCAACCGGGGCACTTTGTTCTGTCCGCCCAATTTTCCTTTCGATTTGAGCCAATCGTGAAAAGTCATGTTGGGCACTGCTATCACTTGCGGCATTTTCATGAGCATGTCGCCTGCGCGCTTTCCCTTATAATCGTCGTTGGTACGCTGCAGTTCAAGATCCAACAGTTCGGTAAAGGCCTGCAAATCAGAAGGAGGCGTTGCAAATTCAATCAACCATTCATGTCCAGGATTCTCGTTTTGGTCCAAATACACAGGTGCCGCTGTGTAGTCCGTCACAATCGCATCCATTTCTTTGCATGCCATCGCGATGGCAGTTTCGGCATTTTCAATCACCAACTCTTCGCCGAACGCATTGATGAACAATTTGGTGCGACCGGTAATTTTGAAGGTAAAGGGATCGAGCCCGTGAAATTGTATGGTATCCCCAATGATGTAGCGCCACAGGCCACCCACTGATGAGATTATCACTGCGTAGTTGATTCCTGTTTTCACGTCTGAAAGGGGCACAATATTTTCGATACTTGGCACTTCCGCCGCAGGATAAAACTCAAAGAAAATTCCCAAATGGGTCAACAAAACCAACTCAGAACGATCGGCTTGGTACTGAATACCGAAGAACCCTTCGCTGGCGTTATAGGTTTCTAAATACTTGACTTGGTCGCTCGGCAAAAACGCCTTAAACTGTTCCCGATAGGGTTCAAAATTCACACCGCCATGAATAAACAGTTCAAAATTGGGCCATACTTCTAGGATGTTTTGCTTTCCCGTAACTTCAAGCACGCGCTGCATCACAACAGCCGTCCATGTGGGCACGCCACTCACACTGGTCACATCCTCGTCCTTGATGATTTGAACCATCTTCTCCAATTTCTCCTCCCAACTTTCCAATGTAGCCACCTCAACATCCGGGGTGCTTTTCCAATTGGCCCATGAGGGTAAATGCACCATTAAGATGCCACTCAAGTCACCAAAATAATAATCCTGTCCCTCATTTTGCTTGGTAGTTCCTCCGATCAACAAGCCTTTACCACCAAATATTTTTCCCTCTGGATAAAAACCAAAAAACTGGGTCACGGCCTCCTTGGAACCTTCAAAATGGTTGTGCTCCATGATTTCGTAACTCATAGGAATAAACTTCGACACATTACTCGTGGTGCCACTGCTTTTTGCAAACCAACGGATGTCGCCGGGCCATAGCAGCGATTGCTCACCGCGCTGATTGCGCTCGATGTAGGGTAAAAAATCTTCGAAACTTGCTACTGGCACTCGCTCCGCAAATTCTTGATATGTGGTTAATTTGTCGATGCCAAACTTTTGACCATATTCAGTGAGCGCTAATTTCTCCGTTAACTCACCAAACAGGATGTTTTGGTTCTCTAAGGATCGCTCAATGTTGGCGCGAAGTTCTTTCACGCGCTGCTTAAAATACCAACCAATGATGGGACTAATCATGACGCTATCAAACCATCACGCAACCTAACAATTTTTTTGGCATGTTTGGCGATGTCTTCTTCGTGAGTAACCAAAACTATGGTATTCCCGCCGGCATGAATCTCTTCAAACAAACCCATAATTTCATGCGATGTTTGGGTGTCGAGGTTTCCAGTAGGTTCATCGGCAAGCAGTAAACTTGGGTTGTTTATCAACGCCCTTGCCACTGCCACGCGTTGTCTTTGTCCGCCAGAAAGCTCATTCGGTTTATGGTCTAATCGGTTGCCCAGACCCACTTTATTCAGGGTTTCTCGGGCTCTTTCCAATCGCTCCTTTTGAGAAATACCCGCATACACCAAGGGTAAAGCAACATTTTCCAACGAACTCAAACGGTTCAACAAATTGAACGTTTGAAAAACAAAACCAATCTCGTCGTTTCGCACTTTACTCAATTCAATATCAGTCATCATACTAACCTCTTTTTGGTTTAGCCAATATTTGCCGGCAGATGGGGTGTCGAGACAACCAATGATGTTCATCAGGGTGCTTTTTCCAGAACCCGATGGCCCCATCAATGCCACATACTCCCCTTGATGAATGTCAAGATCGATTTTTTTTAGGGCGTGCACTGTTTGATCGCCCAACACATAGGTTTTTCGGATGTCTTGAAGCGATATTAAGGCATTAGCCATTGCCGTCAATCACCTTAGGAACGCGAAAGAAATCACTGTCCGATTTGGGTGCATTGCGCAAAGCCTCTTCGTGACTGATGGTCTGAACCACCACATCTTCACGCAAAACAGTTTCGCTATTGGTCAGATAAATCAAAGGCTCTACACCTTCTGTATCTACTTCTTTGAGTTTTTCGCACATCACCAAGATGTCTTCCAAATCGCTTTGCATTTTTGTTAAGCGATCACCCTCAAATTGCAAGCGCGATAAATGGGCGAGTTCTTTCACTCTTTGTTCGGTGATTTTCATATGATACCTAGTGATTTGAGTTGTGAAGATATAACATTGTAGACTTTTTCTTGCACGATGGGCATGTCATCAATCGACAAACCCTTTGTTTCAATCGGTGCGTGAACAAACATGCGCATGAGGCCTGGAGATCCTTCAAAAGTGTCGCTGTTGAAGCGCTTAAAGTTATCGACCAAAGTAACGGGCACGATGGGTATTTGCTTTTCTATGGCCAATCTAAACGCACCGGGTTTAAAGGGATACTTAACTTGGGGTGCATTGTCGGGAATTCTGCCTTCGGGATAAATAATCAAATTGGCGCCCAATTCATCCATTTGCTTGGATGCATCCAAAAATGCCTTATGCGATCCGCGCAAGCTCTCTCTGTGTACGGCGATATCCAGCGTACGAAACCAAATGCCGAACAATGGGATTCGCGACAATTCAATTTTACCCATGAAAAAATTAAACCCCGGCAAGAAACTGCCGCAAGTTAAAATGTCCAAGTAAGAAATGTGGTTTGGACAGAACACCATCTGCTGATTTTTCGGCAGCGGTTGCTCATAACGCACCACAGGCCAAACAAAGGCAACGATAGAGGTGGTTTTTCCCCATATTTTACGCAACCCATGCGCCAAGCGGTAGGTTTTTGGCGATAACAACAACAAATAGAGCAATGGGTAAACCAGAAGAAACAAGGAAACGAACCAAAAGCCCGCCCAAACCAACCATATTCTGCCCAATAGCTTTTTCATGGTATTCGCCGTTACGTGCGCTTCATGTTCCAAACAAACACCATCAAAGCCACTACCATACTGGTTGAAACACACATCATGAGTTCAAAACTTCCAAACGAGGAAGGGCTAATTTTTACGTCAAAATTCTCCTTCAACAATGTCTTTTGTTTGGGCTTATCCGCCACAGCAATGCTCGTATCCTTATTTACACTGCGATCGATCGCTGCATATTGCAATTTTCTCCAGTCTTGGATAATTTCCGTTTTGTTGTGATAAATGTGCTGGTAAGCGGCAATATTCGTGGCGGCCATCACCAACGCCATCATCAAAGAATAAAACAACGCCTTGCCCATGTTAATGGGTTTGTCGGTTTGCATGTGTATCAAACTCTTCACAAAGAGGTAAATCCCAATTCCGGGAATCACCAAATTAAAAAACATCGGAAAGAAAGCCACAAAGGAAGTGGTTTTGTACAATCCGTTAAGGTATTGCACCAACAGCATGGATGCGCTCAAAGAGCCAAATGCCAAGCCATAAATAAAAACACGTTTGAACACAGTACAAAAATAGGAAAAGCCGCGGCTAATTCCGGTGATACAGAAAAAGAAGGTGAGCAAAGATAAAATCCTTGCTTCCGACCTTATTGATAATCGTCGTCTTGACGGTCGTATTCGTCAAAATTGTACTCGGGCAACAAGGTAGTTTTCACGTGACCAATGGTCTCAGCCAAGCCATCACTAAACTTGTTAAAGTCCTCTTTGTACAAATGAATCTTCATCTTCACAAAATTACCGTCGTCGAACTTGCTGCGCTTGCTCTCTGTGATTGTAATGTAATAGTCATTGTTTCTAGTGGCTTTTACATCAAAAAAATAGGTGCGCTTGCCTGCACGTACACGCTTGGAAAAGATCTCCTCTTGAGAATCTCTGTTGTAGTTTTCTTCCTGCATCATATTCTAGTTAATACGAGAACTCATATCTCTTGGCAAATATGCAAAAATTATTGAGGTTCTGCACACAAATGTAAGATAAAATAATATACAAGTGTCATGTTAACGCTTGGTGAGGCTTTTTCATTGGAATTCAGCACTTTGGCTTTCATTTAGGTTGCGATAATAATCGCATCGAAGCAACAATTCTTCATGGGTACCTATGTCGGTAATGACACCCTCCTCCAGCACAATGATGCGATCGGCCATGCGCAACGGGGCAATTCGATGAGCCACAACGATCGCAGTGGCATCCTTCAACCAACGTGAAACATGGTCAATAATTTGTCGCTCAGTATCCGCATCAACTGCACTCAAACAATCGTCCAATACATACAAACTCGCTCGCTTCACCAAGGCACGAGCCAAGGCAACACGCTGTTTTTGTCCGCCCGATAAACTAACGCCCCTTTCCCCGAGCAGCGTATTCAGTCCATTGGGCCACTGCGGAATGTCCTTATCCAGACAAGCAGCCGTCACTGCTTTTTGCAATTCTTCCGGCGATAATTCTCCCGTTTCAATGCCGAATGCAATATTGTCGCTGATCGTTTCAGAAAATAGAAAAACGTCTTGAGGGACATAAGCGAGGTGGCGACGGAAATCGTGAAGATTGATTTCATGCATTGGCACACCATCGATAAGTACGTGCGATGAATCCTCTGCAGCATAATACATCGCTGATAACAACTGCGCCAGGGTTGATTTTCCCGAACCCGTTCTACCTGTAACACCCAATATTTCGCCACGCTTAATGGTCAAGGAGATGTCTTTGAGCGCGGGTTGGGTTTTACCTTCATAAGTAAAATTGAGTTTATCAATGGTGATTTCTCTTTCGAAAACGAATGGTTTCCCAGCGATTTCTTGGTGCTCCTCTGCTGTTAAAAACTCGTTGATTCGCTTCTGACTCGCAGCCGCTTTTTGAACCAAAGCGGTTGTCCACCCGAGACTCGCCACTGGCCAAATTAACATATTCAAATAAATCACAAACTCGGCCAAATTGCCCGGGGTAAAAGCGCCTTTTTCAACTTCTTTCCCACCCAGATAAATCACAATCAGCGTACTCAAACCCATCAACAACAACATCATCGGAAAGAACAGTGCATTGATTTTGGCCAGTTTCATGTTTCGATTTTTATACTCCTCACCTTCGGCTTGAAATTTGGCGCTGAATGTGGCTTCCATCCCAAAGGATTTAATGATGCGAATTCCGGCAAAAGTTTCTTGAGCACTTGCAGTAATGACAGACAATTGCTCTTGGATTTGCTTGTTGCCCAAATTCATGCGTCGACTCACCTGATAAATGGAATAGGACAACACCGGTAAGGGGAGCAACACCCAAATTGTGAGCGATGCGTTGGCTTGCGCCATTTGGTAAATTACCACCACGAAAGTAAAAATCATGTTGGCGAAATACATGATCGCCGGACCGATATACATCCGCACATTGGAAACGTCTTCACTCATTCGCGATAGCAAATCGCCCGTCATGTGTTTGCGATAAAACGATTCTCCTAGCTTTTGATATTTGTTATAAAGGCGATTTTTGAGGTCGTATTCCACTTTTCGCGATACCACGATGAGCGTCTGGCGCATAAAGTACATAAACACACCACGAACGATGGCCAATAACAAAATGCCAACACCAAAAGCCAAAGCCGTTTGAAAGATCAGGCTCGACGCCAAGGCATCGCCCCTTCCTGTGATCCAAAGCGATTGCTTCAAAGCTTCATCCAATCCCAAGCGAACCAAAATTGGCACAGAGGCCGAAAATACATTGGTTAACAGGATGAATAAGATGCCCCATACCATCATTTTTCCGTACTTGATGAGGTATTGGTTTAAAAATAAGAGTTCGCGCATGGGAACTACAAAGGTAGTTTAAAGGTTAGTTTTCGACATATTCATTTGTACGACATTGGACGAGAAGTCTTTTTCAAACTTTTTCACAAGAATATCCACATTTACTCATTTTTGTTTTGTATCTTTGCCTCCCATTTGAGATAGCCATGCAATTAACTGCTGAAAGAAAGAAAGAAATTTTTACCACCTTTGGAGGCGCTGTAAACAACACAGGTAGCACCGAGGCCCAGATTGCAATGTTCACTGAGAGAATCAATTTCATCAGTGCGCACTTGAAGGAATTCCGCAAAGACAAGAGCGCGGAATTGTCTTTGATTAAGTTGGTTGGTAAGCGTAGAAGCTTATTGAATTACTTGATGAAGAAAGACATCTTCAAATACAGAGCGTTGATTAAAGAATTGGGCTTGCGTAAGTAAGTTCAAACTTTAAACCCTTTTACGAGTAAAGAAAAGCCCCGTTCGCAATGCGAAGCGGGGCTTTTTATTTCTAAAATTAATATACAATGTTTAAAATACACAAAAAACAATTCGACACTGGTGATGGTAAAATCATCGAGATCGAAACCGGAAAATTGGCCCGTCAGGCCCACGGTAGCTGCGTAGTGAAAGTTGGCAAAACCATGATTTTGGCCTCTGTAGTGTCAAACTATGATGCAAAAGAAGGTGTTGACTTTCTTCCTTTGAGCGTAGACTACCAAGAGAAATTTGCTGCCGTTGGTCGTATCCCAGGTAGTTTCTTACGTCGTGAAGCACGTTTATCTGACTATGAAATCTTGATTTCTCGTTTGGTAGACCGTTGCTTGCGTCCTTTGTTCCCAGAAGATTACCACGCCGACACCCAAGTGATGTTGACTTTGATTTCTTCAGACGAGAACATCCTTCCAGACAGTTATGTTGGATTGGCTGCTTCAGCTGCGTTGATGTTGACAGATATTCCTTTCTTGGGACCGATCTCTGAAGTTCGCGTAGGTAGAATCGATGGCAAATTCATCGTGAACCCTACTAGAGAAGAATTGGCATTGTCTGATATCGACATGTTGGTTGGTGGTACTGCCAACGACTTGAACATGGTGGAAGGTGAATTGAAAGAATTGTCTGAAGAAGAATTCTTGGAAGCCTTGAAATTTGGTCATGAAGCTGTGAAATTGCAGTGTGCTGCCCAGATGGAATTGTTGGCTGAAATGGGTGGTCGCAAACCCGTTCGTGAATACAACCACGAAGACAATGACGCTGAATTACGCGAGCGCGTGATCGCTGAAACCTCTGCCGACATTCGCAAAGTAGCTGAAAGCGGTGCACCCAAAAACGAGCGTACAGCTGCGTTTAAGGCTATCATTTCGGAATATTGCAAACAGTTCGAAGGACATGAGCAAGAATCTCGCATGGTTCGTTTGGCCAAGAAATATTTCCATGAAGCGGAATACAACCAAATGCGTGAAATGATCTTGGACAGTGGTCGTCGTTTGGATGGTCGTTCTACAACCCAAGTTCGTCCTATCTACACTGAAGTAGATTATTTGCCTGCTGCACACGGTTCTGCTGTATTTACTCGCGGAGAAACTCAGTCTTTGACTACAGTTACTTTGGGTGGTAAAATGGATGAGCAGTTATTGGATGCACCGATGTTGCACGGACATAGCCGTTTGATGTTGCACTACAACTTCCCTGGTTTTTCTACGGGCGAAGTAAGACCCAACCGCGGTCCTGGTCGTCGTGAAATCGGACACGGTAATTTGGCGTTGCGTGGTTTGAAGGCCATGTTACCCATTGACGTTCCTTATGTAATTCGTATTGTAAGTGATATTTTAGAGTCTAACGGATCTTCGTCTATGGCAACGGTTTGTGCCGGTTCTATGGCGTTGATGGATTCTGGTATTCCAATGCAAAAGCCTGTTGGTGGTATTGCCATGGGTTTGATTACTGATGAATCTGGACGTTACACTGTGTTAACAGACATCTTGGGTGATGAAGATCACTTGGGCGATATGGATTTCAAAGTTGTTGGAACCACTGAAGGTATCACTGCTTGTCAGATGGACATCAAAATCAACGGTTTGAAATGGGAAATGGTTGCTCAGGCTTTGAAACAAGCCAAAGACGGTCGTTTGCACATTTTGGGTGAAATGGCGAAAACCATCACTGCTGGTAAGCCAGAATTGAAGCCACATACCCCACGTGTAGAAATGATCGTGATTGACAAAGAATTCATCGGTGCGGTAATCGGACCAGGAGGAAAAATCATTCAGGACATCCAAGCGCGTACTGGAACCACCATCTCTATCGAAGAGCGTGATGGCAAAGGTTATGTAGAAATTTTGAGTAACGATGGCGATAGCATGGCAGCAGCCGTTGCGATTGTAAATGGCATCGTTGCAATTCCTGAAGTGGGTGGAACATACACCGGAAAAGTTAAAACCATCACTGAATTTGGCGCTTTTGTTGAATTCATGCCTGGTAAAGACGGTTTGTTGCACATCAGCGAAATCTCTTACGAGCGTGTTTCTACAATGGAAGGCGTGTTTAACGAAGGAGATGAAGTAACTGTTCAATTGGTAGAAGTGGATCAGCGTTCAGGCAAGTTCCGTTTGAGCATGAAATCATTGACCCCAAAGCCAGAAGGATATGTAGAGCGCGAGCGTGCTCCACGTCCTGAAGGTGGAAGAGGTGGTCGTGATGGTGGCCGTGGTGGCCGCGACGGAGGTCGTGACAACCGCAACCGCCGTTAATTCTGCTGGTTCACAGTTTTAACCATTATACATTAAAAAAGGGAGGCAATGCCTCCCTTTTTTAATGGTAGTGATGAAAGTAAACCCTACTTCAGTATACTTGCAATTCACTCAACCAAAACAATCTATGAAAAGCCGCTTCCTTGCCCTGTTCTCAACAAAAAATACTTACTGGCACACTAACTATGAACAGAGAGCTTTACTCATACTGCGCATCTTTGTTTCACTGTTAATGATACGACATGGATTTCCGAAGTTGGAAAAACTCATGGGCACAGAAGACATTAAATTTTACAATTTTCTCGGACTTGGTCCTATGATTTCTTTGGCACTTTGTGTTCTCGGTGAATTTATAGCCCCAATTTTGATAATTTTGGGTTTCAGAACAAGGCTTGCGGCTGCACTTGTGATGTTCACTATGGCTGTTGCAGCCTATGGAGCGCATAGCGGGGATCCCATCGATGAGAAAGAATTGTCGATGGTATACATGGTCCTTTTTGCATACACGATGTATGCCGGTCCTGGAAAAATTAGCTTTGATTATTGGTTGTTTAAGCGCTCTGAAGCCTGACTTCTTTCCAATCGAAAAGTTTTCAAAAATTCCACCAAAGACAATACCCAAATAAATATACATGGAAAAGCCTTGAGTTGGGCTTGTTCTACGATCCAGAAGCGCAGCGGTTTGGGATAAATATCGGTGGGTCCTAACACGGTGAAGAGAAGGAGTAAAACGAAACCTAGAATCCAAATTTTTGAGTTTTCGGATTTCATCATTTGCCTAAGCTCCAATTTGTTCTCAGTGGTATCGGAAGGTGATTCCTTAAAATATAAGGATGTCAAAATAAGCAACGCCCCGCCTACTGCAATTACATAGGTGGCAGACTCCGCCATATGATTGAAGATAACCATCCAAATTAACCAAGAACCGGCATAGAGAAACCGGAATTTGCTCAAAATCAATGGATTTAGTTTTGCAAGGGAATTTGATTGCCACAGGTTATATCGAACAAAAAAGACCAGCAAGGGCAAGAGTTGCATGATTAGGCCAAACACGAGCATCATATTTTTATCGGGCTGAAATGCGAACCACTGTTTCAACCAACCCATCACGGAATATTTCACAAAGAAACCGTGATCGTGGGCAAGTAAATCAAACATCGACTGATATTGTGTCACAAGTCCTTCCCAACCCAGAATTGGCCAAGGAAGTATGAACAGCAACCCAAAGACAACAGGAATGCGCCACAGTGATTTTTTCATGGCAGTGGGGAAAAATAGGATGAGTGCAAAAAATAACAGGCCAAACAGTTTTATAAAGGCTGTGAGCCAGATAAATAGAATGGCTTTGGTATAGGATTGTTGTTGCAGTGCCACAAATGCCAACAAGAGCAACCCCAACATCAAACCGTTGCTTTGGCTATTTAAAGCGCTTGTAATGCCCTCAAGCAACAAAATGACAGAGAATGCCGACTTACCCCGTTGGGATAGGCCTTTTAGTTTCTGAATAGCCACTACAGGCAGAAGAAGGTTGATTGCTGTCCATAAAGGATATCCCACAACATCGGGAAGAACAGAAAATGGGGCAAACAAAAGAGCAAAGGTGGGTGGGTATTTGAAGAGGTCGTACTGTTCTTGGGGATAATGGATATAGAGATCTTTCTGCGCAATCAGGTGGTAAAACGATTGTTTAAAGATGATGTAATTGTTGTAGTGGCTATAAAATCCGCCGTCTGCAAATAGATCGCCCCAGGGCATCGAAAGATTCCTGATGGTGATTCCCAAGATGGCACAACCATACAGTAACCAGATCCATTTGTTGGGGCGATGGTTGGTTTGGGTTATGGAATTCATTGCTAACATCAGATACTGCTAATTTACGGGATTTCTGGGTTTGCGAGAAATTGGCCGGGGGCTGTGGGTGGGTTAATAGCATACAAAAGGGGGGCAAAGCCCCCCTTTTGTAATATCAAATCGACATTAAATTTATTTTACACGTACACCATTTTGGAATCCGGCGATAAATGCATCCGAATAACCCAAACTACGCACACGGGCTTTTTCTGCAGCAGCTTCTGCTTCAGATGCAAAAACCTTATCAGTACAGTACTTATAGTAATCGTTTTGCTGATACATATATACTGAACCAATGCCTTTTGCATCAAATGTGCTCTTCGCGATTGGCTGCTTGGAAATGGTAAATTGAATGCGGTACTCCACTTTCACCCCTTGGGTTGGCTTAACCACAGAAACCGGAGGCGCAGGGGTTGTCAACACTTTTGTAGGAGCGGGAGAGATATTCGAAATGCTATTGTTTGTATTGGTTGAAACAGGTGCATTATCCATCTTCTGACCAGGCAAACAAGCAGGTGCCTCAACCTTATCTGGCAATCCGTCTTCATCCGAATCCGTATCAACATAATCAGGCTTGCCATCTGAATCACTATCGGCAGGAGTGGCAGTTTTGCCACGCTCCATTGAATCAGGAATGGTATCACCATCGCTATCAAGATCCAAGAAGTTGGGCTTGCCATCACGATCGATGTCGTTTTTGCCCTCAACACTGTCGCTGATTCCATCACCATCACTATCCAAATCAAGGTAGTTGGCCGTACCATCACGGTCCATATCCTCTGCGGTTTCCATGCGATCCATGATTCCATCATTATCAGAATCTGTATCCAAGAAATCGGGCTGAGAGTCTTTGTCAGAATCTTTGGTGCCCTCAATTTTATCATCGATACCATCACCATCAGAATCCGTATCCAAGTAATTCGGCTTGCTATCTTTATCAGAATCGCCTGTTTTCTCAATACCATCCGCGATGCCATCACCATCAGAGTCGCGATCCAAGAAGTTAGGGAAACCATCTTTGTCAAGGTCACCTCTGCCTTCAGCAGCATCGGGTAATCCGTCGTTATCTGAATCAGTATCCAAATAATCGGGAATACCATCGGCATCAGCATCTCCACAAATCATGTTGGTTTGAGAGATATCAGCCAAGGCCGCATCAGATACTTTGGTCGCAGGAGTTGCTGGAGTTGTACCTGCACCAGTGCTTGCAACTGCGCCTGATCCGGCAGAAGTTCCTTTGCTCGTGGTATCGTTCACAACAGCTGTATTGCCACAAGGCAAAATCGCACGGATAATGTATTCTGTTCTGCGGTTTTGTGCATGATCTTCCTCGGAACAAGCTACACCGTCAGCACATTTATTCATCAACTTAGACTCGCCGTATCCTTTGTATGCAATTCTATTAGCAGGAACGCCTCTTGAAACAACATGGTTGTATGCAGACAAGGCACGACTTTCAGACAATTTCTGGTTGTACGCCGAGGAAGCACGACTATCGGTGTGTGAGCCCATTTCAACACTCAAACCTGGATTGTCCTGCAAAATCACCACCAACTTATCCAACTCCTTTTTACTGTCATCCGACAAGTCAAATTTGGCTGAAGCATAATAAATTGGTTTTATATCGAACAATTTGCCCAAATCATCGCCCACTTTATAGGCTGTGGCTTTCAACACAATTTTGCGACTGCCATCCGCCATATCAACCACACTGTCGGCCATCGCATAGCGGTAACCACAGGGATGTGAGGTAACTTGGAGGTTTGGATTCGCATTTTGAGGAGCTACACCGGTAAATGAATAAACACCCGCATCGTCAGTAGTGCCTTTCACGGCAATCTCACTATCGTTCAAATCATCGATGGCTACTTCGGCGCCCTTTATAGGCAAACCAGTTTCTGCATCCACCACTTGAACCACAACGGGATTGTCAACGGCTGAATCTTTTTCTTCTTCCTCTTCAGCAGGACCAACCCAACGGAAGAAATACAAATTGTCGTTGTACCCTCTGCTACCTCTATTTGAGGTGATGGTTCCCCATGCATCTTTGTCGTGAATTTGGGGCGCAAAATCGTCATACGCTGAGTTGATGGGTTTACCCGCATTCAACACCAACCCGGTGGATGCATCAAGGAAAAAGATATCTAGTCCACCAAAACCCAAATGTCCTTCCGACGAAAAGTAAAATTGTCCAGAATCGCTGTAGCTTGGGAAATTATCGCGAAGTGCAGTATTGATTTCTGGACCCATATTTTTGGCCTCACCGATTTTAATTCCACTTTCATCATTTTGAAGGATGGGAGCCTCGTACAAATCTGATTTTCCATAACCACCAGGCATATCAGAGGCAAAGATTACCTTGCTGCCATCGGGTGAAATGATCAAATCGGCTACTGAGTAGGCTTGGTTATTCAATTGGAAAGGGATTTCCAACCATTTTTTTGTTACTGCGTTTTGACGCATCGCAAAGACTTGCAATACACGCTCACGATTTGCATTTTTCTTTTTTGCATTCCGGGTAACATAAATAAATCCGGTATTAGGGTCAACAAAACTCACGTGCTGGTGGGCCACTGCTTTGTTGTTTGTAATCTCTTTTCCCTTGCCCAAGAAACTATCAGAATAAGACGCGCGATAGATTTGGTAATAAGGCTGTTCATGCCACAAAGACGTTGACTGTCTCAAACCCTTTTCAATGTGGGTAGAATAGTATGCATTTCCTTTTTTATCTGGAACCATGGCATACTCACCCAATTCGCTGTTGCTGAGGAATGGCTTCACTGAGTAGAAAACAGAAAAATCGTTTTCGGTCCAGTAAGATTCAGCTCCCGCATTTTGATCGATAAACTCTTGGCTTAATTCATTGAAGAAAGGCTTGCCTGCGTATTCGGTTGATTTTAAAACCAACAACAAGCTATCCGACAAAGCATAGTTTTCTACTTTTCTGGCCGACAAAGCATAGCACAATTGGTCAAAGGCATCGGTCTGCTGAGCGAATTTTGAAAACAGCTCTGAATAGGCTTCAAATGCTAACTGGTTATTTTCAACCTGAGCGTGAGAAAATGCCAACGAGCGCTGATTGGGATAATCAGATACTTTGGCGATGGCTTTGCCATTGTTTTTATTGATGATACCTGCATAATTGTAGGTATAAATATCATTTGCCAATTTCTTCTGTGCCTGAAGGGTAGAAACCATGCCAAAGGCAAGAATGATAAGGGCTGAAAGGGATTTGAATGACTTCATTGTTTTGCTCTTTGAAGATTAGAAATAACGTGGAACTTTAACTCGGCTGTTTTCTTTTGGTGAAATCATGTATTGGATTCCCACCTCGTGAGAACCTCTTACGTATTCATTCAACGGTGATGTTTTACTATCAAATGAATACATCAAATTGAAATTGCCATTCAGTTTTGCCATGGCCATAACCCCAATGTCACCACCTGTGCGGTAGAATCCACCAATTGAACCAAAATCTTTATAGATCAAGTGTAGGTTCAAATCCGCTTGCATTGCTGCTCCATTGACAAATTTCACCTGAGTAGTAGGCTTCAATTTCAAATCATCATTGATTTCAAATACTGCACCTGCGATGGCATAGTAGTGCATCTCGCTTACATAATCCAAGTTAACACCACTTGGAGCAGTTCTTGAATTAATAAATACCATCCTGGGAGAGCTAATCGCAGCGAAATATTTGTCGCTGTACAAGTAAATTCCAAAACCGGTCATCGGCGCTGTGATGGAATAGTCGTTGTTGTTGAAGGTTACATCACCCGGATTCTGCAATTGAAGTTTCGACAATTCGGCAGAATAATTGAATGCACCCACACGCAATCCCACTGCCAATCGCAAGTTGCGCGCGATTTCTTTGTGGTAAGCAATGTTGGCGGCAATTTCCGTTTCTGCGAAAGGCGATGCTACGGCGAATTTTCCAATTTTTCCAGTTTGAAAATTCAACCCTACCGCAAAATCTCTAAACGCAGGTGCTTGGGAAACCGGCGAATGAAGCGCCAAACTCTGGTAATTGGGGGCACCTGGATAGGTGGCCCATTGGGTACGATTCAATGCGCTCGCCACCAAAGTTCGTTTGGATCCTGCATAAGCGGGGTTCATGGCTAGGGAGTTGAAATCATAGTGGGTGTACATCTGTTCTTGTTGAGCGAACAAGGGCGATGCAACTGCCAAGGCGGCTGTTAATACCCAATTCAATTTATTGTTTATCATGAATTTCATGTTTGTTCTCAATGATTAATTTTTAATATAAATATTTCTATCTACTGTAGTGGATCCGTATTTGAATACGATGTAATAAACACCTTCTGGCAAGGCATCGCCGTTTTTGCCTACGCCGTTCCAATCATTTTTGTAGGTTCCGTTCGATTCATATACAACCTGACCCCAACGGTTGAACACCAACAATGTTGCTTGAGAGAACACTTTGGCTTTCAAACCGCGGATGTAAAGCACATCGTTTACATTGTCGCCATTTGGTGAAATACCTTCTGGAATAAAGAAGTCAGGATCGATGTAGTTCGGTATGCCATCGCCATCACTGTCGCCAGTGCCCTCTTGAAGATCACCATCAAGGATCTCGTCATCGTCTGAGTCTGTGTCGCGCCAGTTGCCTTTTCCATCACCATCGGTGTCGGTTGTGCCTTCGGTTTTATCGTCTATGCCGTCATTGTCAGAATCCAAATCCAAATAATCGGCTTGGCCATCATTATCTGTATCAGTGGTTCCTTCAGTCTTATCATCGATACCGTCGCCATCAGAATCTGCATCACGCCAGTTACCTACGCCATCACCATCGGTATCAGTTGTGCCTTCGGTTTGGTCGTTGATTCCATCGTTGTCTGAATCCAAATCTCTCCAATCACCCGTGCCGTCACCATCCGTATCCGTAGTACCTTCTATGGTGTCAGAAATGCCATCACCATCAGAATCCAAATCCAAATAATCAGCTACGCCATCGCCATCTGTATCGGTTGTGCCTTCAACTTTATCGCTGATACCATCACCGTCAGAATCTAGGTCTAACCAGTTACCTTGAAGATCTCCATCTTTATCTGCAGTTCCTTCGGTTTGATCATTGATACCATCGGCGTCAGAATCTAGGTCGCGCCAGTTACCAATACCATCACCATCGAAGTCATTGGTACCTTCCGTGCTATCGCTAATGCCATCATTATCAGAATCTAGGTCGCGCCAGTCGCCGGTACCATCACCATCAGTATCGGTGGTTCCTTCGGTGGCATCCAAAATGTTATCGCCATCAGAGTCGATATCGCGCCAGTCGCCTGTACCGTCACCATCTGTATCGGTGGTTCCTTCAGTTTGGTCGTTGATACCATCATTGTCTGAGTCCAAATCGCGCCAGTCGCCTGTGCCATCGCTATCCGTATCGGTGGTTCCTTCGGTTTGATCGCTGATACCATCGTTATCAGAATCTAAATCGCGCCAGTCGCCTGTGCCATCGCCATCAGTGTCAGTGGTGCCTTCGATATTATCCGAAATACCATCGCCGTCAGAATCAGTATCCAAATAATCAGATTTTCCATCGCCGTCAGTATCCACTGTGCCTTCTGTTTTGTCAGAAATATTGTCGTTGTCTGAGTCCAAATCGCGCCAGTCACCTGTGCCATCACCATCTGAATCAGCAGATCCTTCGGTTTTGTCGTTGATGCCATCGTTATCGGAATCCAAATCGCGCCAATCGCCGGTACCATCGCCATCGGTGTCAGTAGTGCCTTCGATCAAATCAGAGATACCATCGCCATCAGAATCTCCATCACGGAAATCCGAAATGCCATCGCCATCTGTATCTACGACATCTTCGATGGTATCTGAAATGCCATCCGCATCAGAATCCGTATCTAAATAATCGGGCTTGCCATCACCATCGGTATCAACCGGGGTTGCTGGATTACTACCTGCTTCAAAGCTATCTTGAATGCCATCATCATCAGAGTCCAAATCACGCCAATCACCTCTACCATCACCGTCAGAGTCAACACTTCCCTCTACATTGTCCGGAATTCCGTCGTTGTCTGAATCCAAATCAAGACGATCCACGGTACCATCAGAATCGGTATCCAATGTTCCTTCGGTTTGATCGCTAATGCCATCGTTATCGGAATCCAAATCACGCCAATCGCCGGTGCCGTCTCCATCAGAATCAACGGTACCTTCTACTTGATCACTAATACCATCGTTGTCAGAATCAGTATCCAAGAAATCCGAAATTCCGTCAGAGTCAGTATCTACTGTACCCTCAGTTGCATCGATGATACCATCGCCATCAGAATCAGTATCTCTCCAATTACCAACACCATCAGAATCAGGGTCAGCAATGCCTTCGGTTTGATCGGCAATACCATCGGCATCGGTATCCAAGTCCTTGTAATCAGGTTTGCCATCAGAATCAGTATCGATTTCATTATAACCCATTCCACCATTTGCGATGATTGGGATACCTGCAGAATTTACTGCTACAGGACTTGTACCTGCCACACCGTCGGCATCTGGGTCAGAGCCGTCAACTTCGTAAATATCATAAATTCCATCGTTGTCGCTATCCAAGTCTTTGTAATTCGGAATACCATCGCCATCCAAATCCAAGGCAGTGACTTGATTTTCGTTTTCAATGAAATCCAACAATCCATCATTGTCTGAATCCATGTCGGCAAAATCAAACACACCATCGCCGTCTGTATCCTTTGAACCTTCAACATAATCAGGTATTCCATCGCCATCGGTATCTTTTGCAATAACAGTCACCAATGCGGTATCGGGTCCGATTTTGTTTCCTGAGGCGTCTTCTGCCCAAACATACACCTCATTAACACCTGTGTCGGAAACAGTCCAATTTAAGCGACTTACATCCAAAGTATCAATACCACAATTGTCGTACAGAAGAGCAATCACGCTCATTTTGGTCATACTTCCATTACCGGTTGTATCTAGGTAAACGGTATGATTTTTTACTTGAAGTGTTGGTTTGATGGTGTCATAAACTGTCACGTTAATCGTTGCAGAGCTACGATTTTGGCTCGGATCAACGCCTGTGATGGTAATTACATTTACACCTGTTTGTGAGCAATCAAAAGTAGTATCACTCATGATTAAGCTATCGATATTACAGTTGTCATAGCTTCCGTTGTCAAAGTCTGACGTTGTCAGGCTCGCTTTTCCAGAAGCATCAAGGTAGAGGGATACATTTTTCAGCACCAAGGTGGGCTTGGTTGTATCCAGAACGATGATGGTTAATGTATCGATAGACACATTGCCATTGGCATCGGTGGCAGTAAATACCACTTTATTCACTGTGTTATTGAAGCCAGTATTTTGACAATCGAAACTCGTTTTGGAGAGGCTCCGTGTCAATGGTCCACATTGGTCTGTAGTTCCCAAATCCACGCTGTCTATCGAAAGGGTGGCCAAACCACTGTTGTCTAGGTAAACAGTAAATCCACGGGTATTCAGAGATGGCTTGGACGTATCGAGGACGTTTACAATGAAGTTAATGCTGTCTCTGTTGCCATTAATGTCAACCACTTTGAAGTTAACTGTGTTATAACCAACATTTGAGCAGTTGAACGACGTTTGGGTAATTGAACGAGAAGCAATCGCACAGTTGTCGGTGGATGCGCTATCCGCCATGTTTGCAGAAACAAAAACGGTACCCATCGCGCCCAAATACACGGTCAATATTTTGTGCGGCACAGGTACAGGTTTGATAAGATCTTGGTGTTGGATACTAATTTGAACGGTATCCAAGCAACCATTGGCATCTTTCACTTGTGCTGCATACTTGCCTTCGTAATAATTGCCAAAGGCGGCGGTGCTCACATAGGCTGAGGTTGGCATTGACCAACTACTATCCACGCGGTAGCTGTAGGCTGTTGTTCCGCCGGTTGCAGAAAGTGTAATGGTACCAGTTTTGTCGTCGTAGCAAACGGGCTTTGTGATGGTTGCTGACAAATTCAAAGCCGCAGGCTCTGTAATGGTAACTGATACTGAACTGGTACATCCATTTGCATCTTTGATTCCTATGGTATGGGTGCCAGCGGCCAATGAGCTAAACGTATTTGCTGAAGCATAAGAGCCTCCAGCATAATTGTATGTATATGGTGTTGTTCCTCCTGAACCACCCACTGTGATTGATCCTGTGCTATTGCCTTTGCAATCTACATTGGTCGTTGAACTGGCTGAAACGCTCAAAGCATTAGGCTCTGTGATGGTAACTGATACTGAACTAGTACATCCATTTGCATCTTTGATTCCTATGGTATGGTTACCCGCGGCCAATGAGCCAAACGTATTTACTGAAGCGTAAGAGCCTCCAGCATAATTGTATGTGTATGGTGTTGTTCCTCCTGAACCACCCACTGTGATTGATCCTGTGCTATTGCCTTTGCAATCTACATTGGTCGTTGATGTTGCGGATACAGCCAATGCAGTGGGTTGGGTTATAACTACACTTTTGCTATTCGTGCAACCATTTGCATCAACAATAGAAATCGAATAGACACCTACAGAAAGTGAGTTAAAAATTGAATCGTTCACAAACGAACCTGTTCCTATTTTATACTGATACAATTTTGTACCCCCGGTGACATGGACAGTTATTTTGGCATCACTTCCACCGTTACAAGTAACATTTGTTGATGTCAATGAAATTCCTAAAGCTGAGGGCTCAGTAATTTTTACATGAACTGTATCAATACAAAAGTTATTGTCAATCACAGTAAATATTGTAGTACCCACATTCACATTAGCGAATGCCGTTGAAGACTGATAAGTACCAGAACCAGCTTTGTAACTATAACCTGGTGTTCCACCGATACAACTCAATGTAACTGTACCATCATTCAATCCATTACATGTTACATTTGTTTTGGAAGCAACTGCCAAATTCAAGGCGGTCGGCTCAGAAACAGTTATTTGAACAGTATCCGTTTGACCCGCTGAGTCAGTCACTGTTACTACATAAGATGCCGCTGGCAAATTATTAAACTTGGGTGAATATTGAAACGGAGATCCGCCATAGATACTGTAACGGAAACCTGGCATACCGCTGGTTACTTGAACTTCGAATGAACCATCCGTACCGCCCTTACAGTTCACATTCGACTTTGTTTTCAAAGTAGCCACTGGAGGGCCGTATTGATACACCTTGGCATAACCCGTATCCAAGCGTGTAGTTGAAACATATGCAGCCGCTTTATTGGTCAACGTTCCCGTTGTACCGGTAGCCACCTTATATCTCAATTTTAATATTTTGGTGCTATTTGCCGGAACGAATATTGAAACCGCACCCGAAGTAGGGTTTGTATTTCCGCCATCAAACAATAAATTTCCCGTAGCGCCATTGCTAGGTAATGCTGAAAAATCTGCCGCTGTATAATCAGAGGAAGATGCAATATCAATGTAGGTTAATCCTGTTGGCAGAGTATCCACAACCCGATCAACCATCACATCTGCTGCAGAACTATTGGTGAGTGAAATACTATATGTCAATGTATCTCCAACGCTGTAGATGGATTTATTACAGGTTTTAGTTACGCTAATCCCATTTGTAACTGCAGATAGATTAATCCACTTTGCTAAAATTATTGGCGTAGATGTCAAATTGGATAGAGAGTCACCCACTTTACCTTTGATTGGACCACCTTGCCTATTTGCAGATAATGGTGCCAACAATGTAGAATCGCCAAGTCCTACAATTTTCCATTTGAATAATACAGAAACATCATATTGGGTGCTTCCGCTAGCGTTAAATGTGGGATTAAAAAACAATAAATCTTCATCGCCGCTGCTGACTCCGATACCAGAGGGCGCAGAAAGAATCTTTACCTTTTCTAACCGGAGCAAATGTGATTTGAAACTCACCAACGTGCTTGGAGAAAACAACATTTCCTCATTGATATTAAAACCTTGGAAAGAAAACGTGACGGTATCCAATATATGAGCTCCCAGAACCCGAAGTGTACTCACTTTGCTCTTCAAAGATCCTGCCGATGCCGTAGTAACTACTCCAACACAGTTGATAGCAGGTCGGAAGCGCTGTGTATTTGATCCGTTATCTGCGGTAAAACGAAACCCCTTCGTAGATCCTTTGTCTGCACAATTTGCGTGGATGTAAAAGAACGCAGTTTTTCTCTGACCAGCAGCGAGCTTTCCTATTTGGTATTTACCACCATTGGGACCAAGTATCACCCAACCGGAGGGAACAGAATCAATTTTTAATTCACCAACATTAACTTCGGTTGAACCGCTGTTGTAGGCTTCGACAGCCATAAAACTAGCCGTTGGTGCATCTACTCCGCAATTGTTAGCATCTACAGGAAAGACATTTCCTGACTTCATACTAAATGACAAATTACTGCTGATGGTTTGTGAAATTGCCGAATTGGCTACGAAGCCACTGCACAACAATAAAAATGTACTAATTTTTTTGAGTCTATTGTTTATCATAGAGTGTTTTTCAATATTTTAATTGGTCGTTTTGTTTAATTATCACACACCAATGTGGTACAAAAGTAAGG
>Ga0255123_1000004_pt1 | contig 106952 bp, 79 predicted proteins | sample Law_Cont_RepA_8d_FD_188585 | JGI IMG/M metagenome (GOLD analysis project Ga0255123, IMG submission 188585) | Freshwater microbial communities from St. Lawrence River, New York, United States - Law_Cont_RepA_8d | ecosystem: Environmental > Aquatic > Freshwater > River | place: USA: New York...
TTATTGTATAGTCTGAAAGAATTAGTCTTTGTCAGCCTGAGTCAATGCGTAGATAACCAAACCGAATCCGATTTTGTTTACTGCGTCACCGATGTTGTAAATCACATCCATTACACGAGTATCTGTGCTGAAAGTGATACCGAACAAACCACCTGGAGTTCCCAAGATGTAACCCAATGGGTAGATAGCCCAACCTACCAATACGAACCAAGCCAAAGTCTTGGTTGCTTTTGCTACTGCAGGACCTGCGGTGTTTGCCAAAGCGGCAACTTCTCCGAACCATACCAAGTAGGCAATGTAGAAGTAAGCAGCACCAGAAAGAACACCCCAAAGAACGCTAGACTCGCGCCATACAGCTTCTCCGAAGTAACCAGTTACCAACATCACTACAGAAGCGAAAATCAACTTCCACAACAATCCTTGCTTGGCACCAGCCTTTTTGGTGATCAAATAGAATTCAACACACATCAAAGGAACAGTCAACAACCAATCCACGTAACGGAAGAATGTGGGTGATTCTTGGTGCTCCATGAAGAATCCGCGCATGTAGTAGTAGTGCACGGCAGCGATGAAGGTAATCAAACCTGATACCAACATAGATGTTCTCCAACGCTCTGCAACATTGCGCATCTCGAAGAAGAAGAAAACAGAAGCCGCCATCATAGCCATAGTACCTACGAAAAAGGTAAAGGCGATGTAAGACGGAAGAGAGGTTCCGGATAGTAACTCTAGCTCACTGCCAGATGCTACTGTAGTTAGTAATTGTGTAAACATTTGATTTAGATTAGTTTAGTTTCGACAATGTTAAACACAATAGATCAAAAAAGGTGTTACGAAAGAATAAAAATTTATTGCTGTTGTAACAATTAAAAGCGGTCAAAAGAAAACGAAAAAATCACCAAACCCTTTGTTTATTTGGTGTTTAGGCTTTTTTCTTAGTTAAAACCTCCTTGTTTTGTTATGGATTTTAACCATAACTGCTACACAAAAAATTTCCCACATCGACAAGAAAATCACGAATTTCATCGACTAAAATCACTTTTTTATCGTCAACAATGAGGGAAAATCGACCCAAAATTGCCAAATCCCTTGTACAAGTGTGTAATTTACGGACCAACAACCTTCACAAAAACCAATTGATTTTCAACTGAAATCTTGAAAATTTCACCGTTTTTCAGGGCACTGATACCGCCTATGTCGGCTAATATTCAGCTAAATTCTTACCAACCTCGTATTTCAATCAGCGGCGCAATCGCCTGAGAAGTAACCGCCTTCACAAATGCAGAATAGTCCTTCAGCATGAAAGCATTGATCCGTTTCACCACCAAATCGGTCTCTCTCTGTGCAGTTTTCAAAGCCACGGCGCAGTTTTCACCGGGCATTTCATTGCTCTCTATCAACCCATACGCTGTTTGCAAATGATCCATTAGACGGATGGTGGCCTCTTCATAGGGACGGAAATCGGCGGGCAACATATAAAGCAGCTTCAACGTTGCAACGCTGTCCAACAGCGGACGCTCAAACTTCCGCAACTTTGATTCTGCACTATCGCTAAGGTATTTTTGGTTCATCCACACACCTACGGTCTTCTCTACCTCCTTTAATCCCTCAAAAGCCAATCTAGCCCGTTCGATGGTCTTCTTCAACGTATCCAGCATCTCTCGCTGTTTGGCGTCGCCTTGCGCATTGTATATAAAGCCTTGCGGCATGCGCACTTGAATCCAAACCGAATCCGCCACGTTACCCGAAGAAATCACCAACTTATATTTGCCAGGTGCCACCGTTCTGCCCGCGGGTATCCCATCATCGGCCTTAGGGGTATTGTGTGATGGCCAACGAAACCCATCCTCCACCATTCTATAGGGAACCCTGTAATACCCCGAACTATCAAATGAAAACTTGTGGGTGCGAATCAGCTTGCCCGACTCGTTATAAACCTTACCCACACAATCCAACTTTTTCCAATCGCCGGTAGCGGCATCCTTCTCTGCACCAATTTTCACATCCATTTGCGCGCCGTAAGGCTTGTTCGCTGCGCTCCAAGCCTCATCCGCCGCAAACCTCGCTCCGCTCGGTTGCCCATACCTTGCCAACACCCCGTCACCGGCGTGCAAAATGTCTATCTCTTTTCCACCCTTTGCAACTGATGGCGCTGACAACGATTTGCCTGCCCATCCGCGCAACACCGCAATGTCATCAAACACCCAAATGCCCCGTCCAAACGTCCCCAACACCAAATCGCGCTCCCGCGCTTGAATTTTCATATCGGCTACAGGCACACTCGGAAAACCTTTCCATTTCTTCCAAATCATCCCGCCATCCACACTCACATACAACCCGTGATCCGTGCCCAAAAACACCAATCCCGGCGCTTCCACATCGGGCAACACACTCAACACATACCCCGTCACCTTATCGCCCTTGCCCTCCTTGTTTCCAAAACCATCCGATCCCACTCTGCGATTCCAACTGGTCCCAAAATTCACCGTGTGATAGACATATGGCGCCCAATCGTTCTGACGATAATTGTTCACCACCACCCAGGCCTCAGCTGCGTTCTTCGGATTGGTCCATACATAAGGTACCCAAGCCCCCGGCGCATCCTTCGCAATCATACCACCCGCAAACGTCCATGTCTTGCCACCATCGCGCGTCACATGCACCTTGCCATCATCGGTGCTCACGTACACCACATTTTTATCGGATGCCGAAGGCGCAATGGCCAAAATCGTACAATGATTCTCTGCCCCCGTAGCATCCACAGTAATACCCCCGCTCTTCGCCTGCTCTTGCTTCTTGATATCGTTACTCGTTAAATCGGGCGATATCACACGCCATGATTTCCCATGATCGGCACTATAATGTACATACTGACTTCCATAATACAATCCACTCGCATTAAAGGGATCCACCGCCATTGCCGCATTCCAATTATATCGCAAAGGTTTACCCTCTGGGTGTTGGGGTTTGATATACGAGGACTGATGGGTATTTTTATTCCAATGGTACACATTGCCCCCTTGATACATCGCATAGCCCTCGCCTGGTTTCCCCGGAATCGGCGCCACGTCAAAACCATCACCAAACAACACCTCCTGCCATTCGCTGTTCTTGATACCGCCCTCAACCCAATGATAGGCCGGACCATACCAACTGCCATTGTCTTGCAATCCACCATATACATTATATGGCTCCTGATCATCCACGTCCACATGGTAAAACTGTCCCACCGGAATGTTCTCCGCATAGCGCCAATTCTGCCCTCCATCGTATGAAATATTCAGACCTCCGTCGTTGCCATTGATGATATATTTTGGATCATCGGGATGCACGTAAAACGCATGGTGGTCGGGATGGATATGTCCCCAATCGGCCAAAATATCCCAGTGTTTTCCGCCGTCTTCGCTGCGGGCGATCTGACTCCAAATGCTATAAACCCGGTTTTCGTTGCTCGGGTCTACGTATAGTTCAGCATAGTAAAAGGGACGATTCCCCGCATTGCCTTCGGTACTCACTTTATACCACTGATCACCGCCATTATCGCTTCGATACACCGCCGTTTCCGCAGATTCGATAAATGCATATACCCGATTGGGCGATGACGGAGCCACGGCCAACCCAATTCTACCGATATCGCCTTTGGGCATACCTTCTTTCACACCACTTCTCTTCCAGGTCTTGCCACCGTCGTAAGAGATATAGAGTCCACTGCCAGAAGGATCACCCTTTTCAGGTCCTTTCTTCTCGGCGCCATTCACTGTTGAGGCCTTGCCACTGCGGAACGTCCATGGTTTGCGCTCAAAATCCCACATAGACGCATACAACTTTTGTGGATTCAGCGGGTCAATCACCAACTCTGCACAGCCAGTCGTAGCATTGACATAAAGTACTTTCTGCCAGGTAGATCCACCATCATCGGAGCGATATACCCCACGATCAACATTGCCACCCCAAACAGAACCCATGGCTGCCACCCACAATTGGGCAGGATTTTGGGGATTGATGGCGATGCGATGGATGGTCTTGGTTGATTCTAACCCCACACATTTCCATGTTTTTCCAGCATCAATACTCTTGTATAGTCCCTTACCACTGTTATGACTATTCCTTGGATTACCCTCGCCCGTACCCACATAAATTACACTGGGATTCAACGGATCAACCGCCAAAGAACCGATGCTTTGCACATCCATTTCATCGAAAATGGGCGACCAACCAATGCCACCGTCTACACTCTTCCACACACCACCGCTGGCAGTTCCGGCGTAAATCACATTGCGATTCACCGAAGCCAATGCACCCTTTCTCGGCATGGCCAAAGCAGTAACCCGACCACTCATGGCACCCGGACCGATGTTCCGCTTAGGAATATGTCGCATCACCGCCTCAAACTCGTTGGATTCGTTGGAGGCAGATACAGCGGTTTGAGCGTGTGCATCGCCCAAAAAAATCGTACCCAAAATCATTGTAAAACACAAGGTTTTACTATTTACGCGACAGATGAATGTCGTCATTCTCGAATTTATTGCATCGTGCATTTTTCAAACCTACGAAATACCAACGCAGTTGGCAATAGTCTAAACCATATTCTACCGCATTCCCTCGGGGTTTTATCGAACAAAAGCGGGGTCGCCTTGTTTAACATTCTATCTTTGCAACCCATTTAGGACCATGTTCAAACAACAGATCACTGCTTTTCTCTTTTTTACGCTCTTTTTCCTGGCACTGGATACCTATGTTTGGCAAGGCATCAAAACCATTACGCCAAATTGGACGAACCGCGCCAAAAGCATCCTGAAATGGAGTTACTGGGGCTATACGGTTTTCACGTTTGTCTTCTTCTTATTGGTGCGATTTGAATTCATTCCATTGCCCGCGGCCATGATCAAAGTGCTTTCCGCAGTGGCCTTTGCCATCGTCATCGCCAAACTGTTTTGGGTGTTTTTCTTGTTGATCGACGACATCATTCGATTGTTCCGATGGATCTACCAGTACTTCTTTACCGATATTGAAACCGCTCCCGACAGACCCTCCGGCATTTCGAGATTGAAATTTTTGCAATACACTGGCTTGGCCGTGGGCGCTGCCTTCGTTGGAACCGCCATTTGGGGAATTTTCAAGGGCGCTCACAATTACACCATCCACCGCAAAAAAATCAAATTGACCGGATTGCCTGAGGCATTCAAAGGACTGAAGATTCTCCAAATTTCCGATATCCATTCGGGCAGTTTCTGGGACCGCGAAGCCGTAGCGCAGGGGATCAAACTCATCAACGAGCAAAAAGCCGATGTGGTGTTTTTTACCGGCGATATCGTGAACGATCGCTCCGATGAATTGGTGCCTTGGATGGACCTTTTCTCCCAAATCAAAGCGCCCATGGGCGTGTTTTCTACCCTTGGCAACCACGATTATGGCGACTATGTACCATGGCCAACCCCAGAAGCCAAACGAAAAAACCTATCTGATTTGATCTCCTACCACAAACAAATGGGGTGGGACATTCTCAACGATGAGCACCGGGTTTTGGAGAAGGACGGACAAAAACTGACCATCGTAGGGGTTCAAAACTGGAGTGCAAAAGCGCGATTCCCCAAATATGGCAACCTTGAAAAAGCCATGGAAGGCGCACCCAAAGACACTGTGAAAATCTTGTTGAGCCACGATCCATCGCACTGGCGCGAGCAGGTTGTGGGTAAACAAACCGATATCGCCCTTACGTTTGCCGGACATACCCATGGCATGCAGTTTGGCATCGATACAAAGTTCTACCGCTGGAGCCCCGTGAAATATGTATACAAAGAATGGTTAGATCTCTACACCGAGAGCAACCAACACCTTTACGTGAACCGCGGATTTGGTTACTTGGGATACCCCGGCAGAATGGGAATCTACCCCGAGATCACCGTAGTTACATTGGCGTAACCTCGCCAATACGCCCCATCAAATCAATTGAATACGTACTCAAACTTACCGGGAGGGAGCATCACCCAAACGGTTCCCAAATCGTCTTGAACCAACGGCGTATCATTGAATGTTTGAATGCCGCCAGTCTTTCCGATAAACGTTTTACCAGTTCCAGGGTTCACCGCCCGCACCCCATCGGTAAAGCTCAACTCCACCGCTTTGGTTGTATTGCTGCGGTTGAACACGGCATACACAATTTCCCCAAAATATTTGCGCTGCACAATCAACACATCATCGGAAAGCGCCGTCACTTTCATATCGCCATAGGTAAGGGCCATGTGCGTACTCCGAAATTGGGCCATGTGCGCCACGATCGTGCGCTGCTTCTTTTCTCTTTCCGATAGTCCCATAATTGTATCCAACTTGTTGTTGGGATCGGCATTAGAACCCAAACCGCGGTCAAATCGCATCATTCGGCGACTATCAGGATCACTGGCACCGGGCATACCGATTTCATCGCCGTAATAAATAACGGGGATTCCTGGAATGGCAAAATTGTAGGCCATCATACTCAACAAACGGTCGTAAGCTTGGGTATCGCGCACTTGGATATTGCGGTCCCAACCAGCCTGCTTGCTGTCTTCACCTTCTTTCATAGACCCATCCAAAATGGATATGATGCGGGCTTTGTCTTGATTGCCCGATACATTGCCCATGGTGTGGTGGGCGCCATACCATTTCTTGGAATCATTGAGGGTTTGCGCCAACTGTTTGCAGCCCCCTTGTCCTTTAAAGGTATTGACGGCCGCATCGTACATGTTGAAGTCGAACTGCGCATCGAGCATGCCACTGCCTAGGTAAGAACTGATGAGCTCCGGACTTCCGTAGGTTTCGCCAATTTGGTAGTAGGGGCGATGCTGGGGAATCGATACTTGGGTTTTGATTTTGTAGGTAAGCGCACGCCAGAAGGGGTCGGGGATGTGCTTGGTGGCATCGTGACGGAAGCCATCTACATCGAAGTTCTTGAACCACCACAAGGCCGAATCGGTGAGGGCGTCAACCACTTCCGGCTTGAAATAGTTGAATGTGGGCATGAAATCATCGAACCAGGTTGTGAGGCGATATTCATCCCAGCGCTCGGTATTTTTTGAGCCATCGGGCAAATACAAAGGGGTAAACCACGAGGGGTATTGTTTGTATAAGGGATGTTCTTGGTGGATGTGGTGTGCCACATAATCCAAGAAAATGTTGATGCCGTATTTGTGGGCGGTTTCGATGAGCTGCTTGAGTTCTGCTTCGGTGCAAAATCTGGGGTCGGTGGCGCGCAGCGCCACCGGCCAATACCCGTGATAACCACTGAATTTGGTGGCTGGGGTTTTGATCCACTGTCCGTAAGGACCCTCAGGATTCCGCACCACCGGCGAGATCCACAAACTGTTCACGCCCAACTCAGAGAAAAATCCCTCTTCTATCTTTTTGGTGATACCCACCACATCGCCCCCGTAGAAATCCACTTTGGGATCTACATCGGGTCGGTTTAAAGGCTTGTTGTTCTCCTTTTTCCCATCCACAAAGCGATCGATCATGGGATTGTACATCACCATCGTTCTGGGATCCTTGCGATCGCGAAATTTCGCCATGTCAAAAATCACCCGACCCGCCGCCAACGGCACCAATACCTCATTGCTCACGCCCTCGCTGCTGCCGATCCACACGCGGACATAACTGCGCGATGCCTCCCAGGCCGCTTTGGGCACCGTGATTTTGATGACGCTCTCGCCGTACATCGGTTCGTATTCACCCAATTCCACTGGCAATCGTTGATTTTGCCACATCGCCAACACAGTATTGTACTCACCCTTGCCCAACCCCACCATGTTTTTGGTGCTCACAAAAATCTCTGTGGGTATTTCCGGGTTCCAATAATCTCCGGGTTGGGGCGATGTATGCGAAGTTCTCAACTGCAAATCGGCCGTTGAAACGGTAAACGTAGAATTGTAACCGCCCATCCCATTGCCCAAAGAATCTTTGTTGTTGGGGTCACGAATTTCCTTGGTTTCCAAGTTCCATTTACCGGCATAACTCACCACAAACACATACTGATGGCTGCCTGGTCCCACCCAAGTGCTGCCCACCCACGTGCCTTGGGTTTTATCCGATGGATCTTCTTCCCATCTCAGCGATAAATTGTTCGCATTCCACGCGTTGAATGTGCCTTTGACTTTCACAGAACTATAGGCATAGGTCTTGGTTTTCCACCGGAACTCACGAAGGACTTTCTCCGATTTACGCACCGGAACTGTGGTGCTCTTGCCCGCACTCCAAATCTGAAAATATTGCAGCGCAGTTTCCTTGCCGTAATCATCACCTTCCCACCACAATTGCATCGAGTCACAAACAGACCCCTTACCACGAAGCGAGTCACCCGCCCAACGATTCCAAGCGTACCGCAAATTGGATATACCCGCACCCGGATGGTTTTTGGGCACGGTTACGCTATCGATGGCCGATACATAAGGAAAGAAATCGCCCAGCCAAACCCAAGTTTTGCCGGGTTGCAACGTAACCATGTTATTCAATCCCAAAGAGGGATCGATGATGGCGATTGGACTTTTCTTCGCGGGAGGCACAACCATTGGTTTGGCTTTTTTGCCTTTTTGCGCATTCGCCGTCAGCGCAAAAAGGCAGCTAACCCCAACAATAACAAACAACTTTTGCATGGTCTAAAGTGTAAAATTAACACTTAACCACCACTATCGCACAAAGACCTTTAGACTTTTTCGTGCGCCGTTTGGATAAGTATATTGCAGAATGTACATACCCGATTCAGAGGGTCTAACCTCCATCGGATCTCCCTGTAACAACAATCGTCCCTGAAGATCAAACACCTCCAACCATATGGGCTTTGCCGCCAAAACACTGCCATTAGCATCCCAAGTTTCAACACCCACCCACACCTTCAACTCCATCGAAAATTTAGCCCACACTGGATAATGGTCCGACGTATTCAAACGATAACTACCGATGTAACTGTCGCCCACCATCACGCCGCTCTGATTGGCAATAAAATTGCCTTTTATGGCCCGCGTGGCGCAAATATGATCAATCATTTCTGAGTAACTAGCCGTACTTTTTTGTTTGGCCAAACTCAATCGGTAGGATGGAAATACATAGTTGGTATCGGTTCGCCAAGCCAAAAATGGACTTGATTTTCCGCTGACAATAGACACATCCAAATCGTCGTTCCAATCGCCCAGCACCATGCCCTTCCATGATTTCTTCGGATCCAAATAGTTTTTTAACTCCTCCGCCGCTTTGGCCCTGCGATCGTAAGATGCCAGCTTTTCTGATGTGCTTCCCGTATTGGCTTTCAAGTGCATCACCCAGAAATACAAAGTATCCTTTTTGCTCCCCCATTGAGATTCCAACGCCACTTCCAACGGAAATCGACCACTCGCAAATTCATAATCAAATGCCAATAAAATAGACTTGCTGTACAACAAACGGAACATTGATTTCTTGTACATCAACGCCGTTTTCTGTGTTTGGGAATAGGTAGTTATGACAGCACCATATTGCGGCAAATTCGCTTGTAACTTGGCCCAATACCCTGGATTTGAAATCTCACACAATCCCAACACATCCAAGTCCATGTTGTTGATGACCTCAGTAACATTTTTCAATTGTGTCACGTCATTGCTCGGTCCATTCAAACTATCACCAAACCATTCTATATTCCAAGTCCCAACATCCAAAGTGGTATCGGTCCCAATTTTCGGCACCTGAGAAATCGCCGGTATGACAATCAACCCCAATAAAAATCCCAATAATCTCTTAAAACCCTTCAATCCCGCCATTCTCGTTTGCAATCAATTTCTACGATCAAATCCCCAATGCAATTTGCTTCGAAGGGTATCCAAAAAATGAATATTTGAAAGACGCATCAAATTCAACTTGTGATCCGATTTGCGAATGGCCATATTAACCTCTCCACTAATACTCTGACTCCGCGCATCCATACTTGCCAAATAACTGCTCGCACGTCCTTCTATCTCAAAACTAATCACAACATCATCACTCACCACCACCGGCCTAACATTTAAGTTGTGCGGGGCTATGGGTGTAATGACAAAACTATCGCTTTTGGGGAAAATGATGGGGCCACCGCAGCTAAGCGAATAACCTGTGCTACCGGTTGGTGTTGAAATAATCAGCCCATCGCTCCAATAACTGTTCAAAAACTCCCCATTCAAATAGGTGTGCACTACTATCATGCTGGAGGTTTCCTTCTTATGGATGACAAAATCGTTCAGCGCAAAATTGTAATCGAACAAAGGATGAGAAGAATCCAACTGCAACAAACTCCGCTGCTCAATGCTGTAATTTCCCTTTTCGATATCATCCAAAGCATGCTGCAAATTCTCTAATTGCACGTCTGCCAAAAATCCCAACCGACCGGTATTCAATGCCAAAATAGGTACACCTGTATCGCGAACAATGCTCAAGGTATCCAAAATGGTACCATCGCCGCCAACACAAATCAATACATCGGCCAACACATCGCCCTTCACAAAATGATCAAATACCCTTACCTGCATGCCGCTTTCAATGTTCATGTGAACGTGATCCTCCAAAGAGGGTGGCAACCAAATTTCATGGCCGCGCAACGCCAAGGCCTTCAACAATTCTCCAAAGCCCGCTTGGTGCTTGGGGTCACGAACAGATTTGGCATAAACGGCTATTCTCATGGTTATATGGCGTGAAAAAACGAGACATTCAAAACCAATCGACCAAGATTGGCATTGTAACTACAATCAAATCGGGCCAATGCATCATAATAACACAAAAGGTCTAAACCCGCACCCAACGACATCAACATTTGATTGCTCATGGGGTTTTGGTCAATTTGATATGGCGACAAAGTTCGTCCCACATCTGCAAAGATATTGAACCAACATTGAATTGGTACTTTTTCATAGGCGCTTGGCAAAAATCGCAACTTCATCGATCGTTGATCGCGCAATAATTGGTAGCGCCACGCCGCTTTTCCCAACATCAATCCGGCACCATCAAATACAAAGGCTTCAAAACCCCGCACATATTCCATCCCATAACCCATTTGTCGTTGAAGAACATAACCCAATGTGCCTGCACGATACCGCACTTGTGCCAAAACAGCCAGCGATGTGTGGGAACCTAAGGGATAAAAACCCCTGTATTCCGATTCAAATTCACCATATGGCCTCACAACATTGTTGCTGCGCTGCAAACCACCCAAAACACCGGCCTTCCATTCTGATCCCCTGGTAGGATAATTGGTTTGATTGCGCGTATCCCGCACAAATCCCGTATACAATGACTGGGTATATTGCTTCCAATCCCCATTTTCATTGGTTACAACATTAGGGGCGATGAAATAATTTGGATTGAGGGCTTCTATGTCCTGTGCCGCGTAATCCCTGAAAAACTTATATCGAACAACCCCCTGCCATTTGTATTCAAACCGCCGTTTGTATTCAGCGATGCCCACCAGTTGTTCTTGTTGCCGCAAATCCCAATGCTCTTTGATAACCACCTTGTTGTCAATACTGTTGATCCAAGCCCTTCTCGACCGCATATTGTCCAAAGAGAATTTCCAAGCATTGCAATCTTTATACTTTGGAAAAGGCCTTTGAAAACCCAATCCGCCCGCGGCCATAAAACCCTTTACTTGACGGATGAAAAACCCTTCTTGCTGTCCCAAAAGATTGTTTACGTATACCGTAGCACCGATACTCAGACGATTAATATCCCTGTTCTTCCACCACTCACTAAAATTTCGATCCAAAAATCCCCCTTCCGGCTTTACCCAGATATACCATCGCTCCACAACGCGAATACTTAGGGTATCGCTGCTGCTTCTGGTAATTTCAACCCAGTTAAACAACTTGGTCGATTCCAAACGCATACGCCACACACCCAACATAGAATCGCTGTAAACGAGTGACTGTCCTGCCGTAAATCCGAGCTCCCGCTCAATGACGGCTTCTTTGGTCCGCACATTCCCTTCAACCACAATCGCCGTGATTTGCGCGTGCAGGGGCAATACATTAAAAAAAACAAAGGTCAATATTACGAACCTAATCGTTCGCATGGCGATTCAATATCACAAAATCAAAAGAGAATGGATGTCGTTCATCAACCCCGTGATGCAATCTATAATCTTCCCGCCAATCAGCATCCGTCCATTTTGGAAAAAATGTATCTGCCTGATCAAACGACGATTCAACAAGGGTTAAATACTGGCGATCGGCAAAGGACAATGCTTGTTTGTAAATTTCTCCCCCACCGATTATCATAATTTCAGGATCGCCCATAACGACCTCTCCGGCCTCTAATGCAAGGGCTTGCTTCTGCTCGATGGCTATATTTGCCAAATTTATAGCTATTTCCCAATCCTTCGCTGGTTCAAACCCAGGTAAAACCTCGTCCCGAGAAGTTAGTACAATATTGGTTCTGCCCTTTAGCGGCTTGCCCAAACTCTCCATGGTTTTTCTGCCCATTATGACTGGTTTTCCCTTGGTGTGCTTTATAAACCAAGCAAAATCATCGGGCAAATGCCACAGCAATTCATTGCCAGCGCCCAATTCTAGGTTCTCTCCTACGGCGGCAATCATAGAAATAAGCATATCACAAATATACAATCCACAGCCCGTGGTTGTATCTTTGCGGGTCCATGAGTAGAATTGTAGCCATTGTAGGCAGACCCAACGTTGGCAAAAGCACCCTTTTTAACCGCTTAACCGGTGAATTCAAAGCCATTGTAGACGATTACAGTGGAGTTACCCGCGACCGGCATTATGGCTTTTCCGATTGGAATGGCATTGATTTTACCGTGATCGATACAGGTGGATTTGTGCCCGAAAGCTCTGATACATTCGAAGCAGCCATCCGCGACCAAGTTCATATCGCCATTGAAGAGGCCGCCGTGCTCATTTTTGTGGTAGACGTTCAAACCGATGTGAATCCACTCGATGAAGACTTCGCCCATATTTTACGCAAGAGCAAAAAGCCGGTGGTATTGTGTGTAAACAAAGTCGACAACGACCGTCTTCGTATGGAAACCTCCTCGTTCTATCGCCTTGGATTTGATCATTTCCATGAAGTTTCTTCAGCCAATGGCTCTGGAACTGGGGAATTGCTCGATGAAGTGGCGGAACTTCTGAAAGACGAAGAACCCGACCAAGAACATATTGCCGATTTGCCTCGCATCGCCATAGTAGGGCGACCCAATGTTGGCAAATCTAGCTTGATCAACTCCCTGATTGGAGAAGATCGCAATATCGTAACCAACATCGCTGGTACCACGCGCGATAGTATTGATACCAAGTACAAAGCCTACGGCAAAGAATTCGTGTTGATTGATACAGCGGGTATCCGACGCAAAAGTAAAGTCAACGAGAACATTGAATTTTATTCCGTGATGCGCAGTTTGCGTGCGCTGGAAAATGCTGATGTGGTCGTGCTTGTATTGGATGCTACGCTAGGCATGGAAAGCCAAGACCTCAATCTGTTCTGGATGGCGCATCGCCAAGGAAAAGGGGTAGTCATCTTGGTGAATAAGTGGGATTTGGTGGAAAAGGAATCGAACACCCACCTTGAATATACCGAAAATATCCGCAAGGAAATCGCGCCGTTTGTTGACGTTCCAATTATGTATGTTTCTGCACTCACCAAGCAACGTGTATTCCAAGGGATGGAAACCATTCTTCAGGTTTACGAAAACTTGAGTTTGAAGATCCCTACCCGTGCGCTGAACGATTACTTGCTGCCCATTATGGAGGCCACGCCTCCGCCAAGCAAAAAGGGCAAATTCGTAAAAGTCAAATACGTAACCCAGTTGCCGAGCAAGCGTGTTGCTTTTGCCTTGTTCTGTAACTTGCCTCAGTACGTGGCCGAGAGCTATACCCGCTTCCTTGAAAACAAGATGCGCGAAAAATTCCCGCTATCGGGTGTGCCCATCAGTTTGTTCTACCGCAAAAAATAATTTCAACCCATGACCAAAGCCTTGGATATTCGCGACTTGGACGTTGTTCAACTGACCGATGCATTGAAGGCAATGGGAGAGCCTGGCTTTAGGGCCAAGCAAATTCATCAGTGGCTTTGGCAGAAAGGCGCTCGCAGTTTTGAAGAAATGACGAACCTCTCCAAGCCGTTGAGAGAGAAATTAACCGAAGCGTTCACCTTCCACGTAGCGAAAGTCCATACCGCTCAACATTCCAAAGACGGTACAATCAAAGTGGCCTTTGAACTCCACGATGGCAACAAAGTGGAAGGCGTCTTGATACCAACCAGTAGCAGAACAACCGCTTGTGTGAGTTCTCAAGTGGGTTGCTCTTTGGATTGCAAATTCTGTGCAACCGGGTACCTCAAACGCATGCGCAATCTTAGTGCAGCCGAAATATTCGATCAAGTGTGGCTGATCAACGAACTCGCACTAGAGCATCACGGCAAGCGTTTAGATAACATTGTTTACATGGGAATGGGCGAACCCCTTCTCAACTACGCCAACGTCTTACAGAGCATACAAATCATTACATCGCCCGAAGGACTTGGCATGAGTCCACAGCGATTAACAGTTTCTACCGCTGGAATCGCCAAAATGATTCACAAACTGGCTGATGATGGGATCAAAACCAACCTAGCGTTGAGTTTGCATGCCGCCAACAACGACAAACGCTCTGCCATCATGCCCATCAATGAAAGTAATAACCTCGAAATGCTCGCAGAAGCGCTGGGATATTGGTATGAAAAAACCGGGATTCGTCCCACACTTGAATACACGGTCATTGCAGGGGTTAACGACAGCCAAGAGGAAGAACGAGAACTCGCTATTTTCGCCAGAAAATTCCCTTCAAAAATCAACCTCATCGAGTACAACCCTATTTCCCTTGCCGATTATCAGCCCACGAGTCGGTTGGAGGCATTCGCCGCAGGTTTAGAGAAGCAAAAACTCATTGTGCATGTGCGCAGAAGTCGCGGTAAGGATATTGACGCCGCTTGCGGACAATTAGCGAACCAACTGGCCTAATCCTATACGGTTATGCGTTTTTCACGAAATCCCTGTGATGGGCTTCTTCGTACAAACGCTCCGTTGGCAACGACTTGAAATATTCCCAAGTGATTCTCAACCCTTCGGCGCGATCTACTTGAGGCTGCCATCCCAACACCGCTTTGGCTTTGGTGATATCTGGCTGACGTTGTTTTGGATCATCCGTTGGCAAGGGCTTATAAATCACCTTTTGATCGGTGCCCGTTAGCTTAATGATTTCCTCCGCAAACTGTCCGATAGTGATTTCATGGGGATTGCCCACGTTCACTGGATCAGCGCAATCGCTCAACAACAAACGATAGATGCCTTCCACCAAATCATCGACATAACAGAAGCTACGGGTTTGACTGCCATCGCCGAACACAGTAAGATCTTCACCGCGCAGGGCTTGTCCCATAAATGCGGGCAACACACGACCATCGTTTAGGCGCATGCGGGGTCCGTAGGTATTGAAAATTCGCACAATGCGGGTCTCCAATCCGTGGAACGTATGGTAAGCCATCGTAATCGCCTCCTGAAAGCGCTTTGCTTCGTCATATACACCACGAGGACCAACAGGGTTCACATTGCCCCAATAAGCCTCAGTTTGTGGATGCACAGTAGGATCTCCGTACACTTCAGAAGTACTAGCTACCAAAATGCGGGCTTTCTTGGCCATCGCCAAACCCAACAAATTGTGTGTACCCAAAGAGCCCACTTTCAACGTTTGAATGGGGATTTTCAAATAGTCGATGGGAGAGGCAGGAGAGGCAAAATGCAAGATGTATTTTAGGTCACCGGCCACGTGTACGAACTTGCTTACATCGTGGTTGTGAAACTCAAAATTCTCAGAGGGGAACAAATGTTCGATGTTTCTCAAATCACCTGTGATGAGATTATCCATCCCAATCACATGATATCCTTCTTTCAAAAAACGCTCACACAAGTGGCTTCCCAAGAAACCTGCTGCGCCGGTGATCAATACTCTTTCTTTTTTCATTTGATGTCTTTGCGACCAATGCTATAATAAGTGTAACCGTGCTTACGCATGGTATCCATTTCAAATACGTTACGTCCGTCGAAGATCACCTTTTCCTTCAAAGAACCCTCAATTTTGGCAAAATCTGGCGTTCTGAATTCTGGCCATTCTGTTGCTACCACCAAAAAGTCTGCGCCTTCCAAAGCGTCATACATTTTCTCAGCAAATACTACAGTATCGCCCAAAATGCGCTGTACGTTTGGCATCGCTTCAGGATCATAACACTGAACTTTTGCCCCACGCTGCAACAATGCATCAATCATTTCCAAAGCCGGTGCTTCGCGAATATCATCGGTATTGGGTTTAAAAGCCAATCCCCACATTGCCACAGTTTTGCCGTTGATGTCACCATAATGGGCATCAATTTTTGGTAGCAACGCCTTCTTCTGGTCGTAGTTTACATCCTCTACTGCCTTCAAAATCTTGAAGTCATAATTTACCTCTGCGGCACTATGCACCAATGCCTGAACATCTTTTGGGAAGCAACTTCCACCATAACCGATACCTGGAAACAAAAAGCGCTTTCCAATGCGATCATCGCTACCCACACCTTTGCGCACCATATCCACATCCGCACCCAACAACTCACACAAACGAGCAATCTCGTTCATGAAAGAAATCTTGGTTGCCAAGAAACTATTCGCTGCATATTTAGTCAACTCCGCACTACGGGTATCCATGTGCATCACGGGATTGCCCTGGCGTACATAAGGCGCATACAATTCATCCATCACATCAAATGCGCGTTGGTTTTTGGCACCAATCACCACGCGATCCGGCTTCATAAAGTCGTCCACAGCCACACCCTCACGCAAGAACTCAGGGTTACTCACCACATCAAACTCTCCGCTATAGTTGGCGCGAATCGCCGCTTCTACTTTATCGGCTGTACCAACTGGCACTGTGCTTTTGTCTACAATCACCTTGTATTCAGTCATGATTTTACCCAAGTGGTCAGCCACGCCCAACACGTATTTCAAATCAGCCGCACCACCTTCGCCCGGAGGGGTTGGCAATGCCAAAAAGATTACCTGTGCGTCTTTTACCGCCTCTTCCAGATTGTTTGTAAAGCTTAAACGACCTTCCTTCAAGTTGCGCTTGAAAAGTATTTCCAAACCTGGCTCAAAGATGGTGATCTGTCCGCCAGTCAACATGTCTACCTTGCGCTGATCAATGTCAACACAGATCACATCATTGCCTGTTTCTGCAAAACAAGTTCCGCTGACCAAACCTACATAACCGGTTCCTACTACTGCTACTTTCATTCGATTTATTGGGATTTTTGGATAAAATTTCGTATATTATTGATAATGTAATCTTGCTGTTCAATATTGAGTTCCGGACAAATCGGCAAACTCAATACACGGTTGCAAAGGTCTTCAGAAACAGGCAGATTCACAACCTGTTTATAGGCCGTTTGCCGATGCAGCGCGATTGGATAATAGATCATCGAAGGGATTCCGTGGTCCATCAAATGCTTTTTCAACGCATCGCGCATTGCTTCACTATCGCATTTCAACGTATACTGGTGAAAAACATGCGAGCTATCAACCGTTCTTTGGGGCACTGAAAGTCCCACTATTTCAGCCAAAGCCGCATCATACCTAGCAGCTACAGCCCTTCTCTGTTTTTCAAATTCAGACAAGTATGGCAACTTCGCCAACAACACCGCTGCCTGCAGGGTATCCAAACGCGAATTCAAACCCACAACGTCGTGCTGATATTTGACCGTTTGTCCGTGATTTGCCAATCGCCTTAATTTCTTTGCAAGCGCATCGTCATTGGTGAACATCGCACCTCCATCACCATAGCAACCCAGATTCTTACTAGGAAAAAACGAAGTGGTACCAATATGTCCCATTGTTCCTGCGAATCCGTGCTCCGATGGCGTACAATATTGCGATCCGATGGCTTGTGCTGCGTCTTCTACTACAAATAAATTGTGCTTTTTCGCCAATGCCAATAAGGGTTCCATAGAGACCATCTGTCCGTACAAATGAACTGGCGCAATGGCTCTAGTATTTTCTGTGATCAACCCCTCCAACGCCGCCAAATCCATCAAAAATGTAGATGCATCCACTTCCGCAAATACCGGTTTCAAACCCAGCAATAAAATCACCTCCGTGAGTGCCGCATAGGAAAACGCCGGCGTAATCACCTCCGAGCCCGCAGGCAAATCCAACGCCATAAATGCCAGTTGTAAAGCATCTGTACCATTGGCACAACCAATAACGTGTTTTACCTCATAACGCTCTGCCAACGCCGACTCAAACCTCCGAACTGCCCCGCCCTGAATAAAATCTGCATCCTGCAATACCTGCTTCATCGCCTGGTCAATTTCCACTGACAGGCGGGTGTACTGCCCCTGAAGGTCAACCATTTGAATGTTGCGCATCACTGCAAAATTACGGGAATTGATTATCCTACAACGATTTATTTGCTGCGCTGTCTTACCACTTCATAGGTAATCACACCCGCCGCAACCGAAACATTCAATGACCCTACGCCGTTGGCCGACAGTGGAATCTTCACATGCGCATCGCACAACTTCCAAGTGTTGGTGCTCAACCCCGTTTCTTCGTCTCCCATGACAATGGCTACCGGACCGCTCATATCGGCATCAAACAAAGCCTCCGACGTCTTTTCCGTGGCACCCACAATCTTCAACCCAGAGTTTTTTAGCATTTTGATACTTCCATAGAGCGATTGCGTTCTGCAAACGGGAATCTTCATCAGTGCACCGGCAGAAGTTCTCACCGCATCAGCACTCAAAGGCGCAGAGCCCTTTTCTGGAACCAAAATCCCATGAACGCCTGCACAAGCGGCCGTTCGAGCGATCGCGCCAAAATTCCGCACATCCGTTACCCCATCCAAAATCAAAATAAACGGATCTTCACCTGCCTCAAATGCGTTGGCTACCACCGTATCCAAATCCGCAAAATCTACAGAACTCACCGAGATCACAACCCCTTGGTGGTTGCCCTTCACCAAAGCGTTTAACTTGGCGGTAGGCACCTGTTTCCATATCAAATTCTTTGCCCGCAGCAACGTCAATAAATCCTTCAACTGTCCCTGCAACACACCCTCCTGCAACCATACTTTGTCGACCGTTCGGCCCGATTGCAGCGCTTCCAATACAGGATGAATCCCATACACAAACGCATCGTTTTCTTTCTTTCTAAATTCCATATAAACAAGTGTCCCGCCTAACGGCGGGACCTTAAAATCATTTCTTAGTTAACCTTCGCCGCTTGTTCCCGATACTCTGCAGCCCAATCCTTCTTACCCAATCGATCACACTCATCCACAACACTCTTCAATATATCACGACTCATCTGCACCTCGCGGGCACCGAACATTTGCTCTTCCCACTTCACAAAGTAAGTACCATATTGAACGCAGTCTTTCACCGCCATGTCCAATACCTTCTTCGCTGCCGCCTCATCGCCCAATTCCAACAAAGTAATACCATAATCCACTTTGTATTCTTTGCGCATCGGCATAACGGTTTCAGGAATCTCTAACAAAATATGGTTCAACACCTCTTTGGCGCGATTGCGATACACAGACAATGAATCCTTTTCACGGAGCAAGTAATCCTCCACAGAACGGAATCCTGCAGGCACCGGCGCACCCGCTGTACCAACTTTCGCCACTTGGGCTTGGTATTGCTCATAGGTTTTCACCTTGTTCAAATAGGTCTTGGCCAACAACATCGCCATCTGCTGCAAATCGCCCGGTACATAAGCCGCTTTGTCATCAAGGAAGAAGTTCTTCTTCTCTTTCATGCCATAATACTTGTAGCTCTTCACCAAGTTGCTATACATCTTATAATCGGCAACGCGCTGTGGCTGACGGCTGCTAGAACCCCCTTTGATCGGAACAAACTTGTAAACCAATCCTTCCAACTGCAAGTAATCATTCACATCGAAGAAATCGTATCCACTCACGCTGGTAAAGTAAATCGGACGTTTCCAACCGGTTTTCGCATTTTGGGTAATCAAGTCCATGAACAACAAATCACCCTTTGAAATATACGACCCACCCAAATTATACTCAATGCGATCCACCACTTCCGCTGTGTCTTTTGCACCTACAACCCCGGAAGCAATCACCGATTTGCGATCCACAGGGAACCAAATCTTGCGGGCACGGAAATAATTGCGATCCGCACCTTTCTTATTCTCGGCCAATACCTGCTTGATGGCATCGTCCAAACGAGAAATACTGCCATCCTCAGACTGAATTTCTATCCCGCCCTCAAAGCTACCCGTTTGCAAATCTTCTTTCGTCAAACTCAATGGCAACGGCTCAGACTCATACACTTTGTCCAACAACACACTGCTATACCAATCGGTAGGCAACAAACTCTGGTTGATGATACGAACATCCGTACGAATGCCCTCCACGTTTTGTGCATACCACAAAGGATACGTATCGTTGTCACCATTACAAAACAACACAGCGTTGGGCTCAAGGCTCTCCAAGAAGTTCTTCGCCATGTCAATTCCAATGGTTCTACCACTGCGGTCATGGTCATCCCAGTTGCGATATCCCATATTTACAGGCACCAACAACACCGATGCCAATGTAGCAATCATCGCACTCTTTTTGCCAAACTTGCGCTGTAGCATTTCGGCCAAAGCCAACACACCCAAACCAACCCAAATACAGAAAGTCTGGAACGAACCCACCAAAGCATAGTCACGCTCACGAGGCTCGTAAGGAGGCTGGTTCATGTACACGTTGATCAAAACCCCCGTAAAGAGGAACAAAGTCATCACCAACCAGAAATCATATTTCTGCTTCTTCACGTGCATCAACAATCCCAAAATACCCAACAACAAAGGCAGGAAGTAATAAGGATTCTTCGCCTTTTGGTTTTTATAATAGTCGGGCATGCCTTCGCTAGGACCAATCACAAAGCGATCCACAAATGGAATACCACTGTACCAGTTACCGTCGAAACGGGTGTTACCCATCACAGCCTGTTGGTCATTGAAACGACCCACGAAATTCCACATGAAATAGCGCAAGTACATATATCTCAATTGGTAGCCAAAGAAATAGCTCAGATTGTTTCCAAACGATGGCTTCTGATAATTCAAATATTGCAACTCCTGCTGTTCCTCTTCGGTCAACGCACGCTGCTGTCCCATTCCCTGCAATTCGTCGATGCGATTTTGAACGTCGGTCATTCCACCATAATCGCGGAAACCACGGGCATCATTGGGCTTGTTACTTTTACCCATACGAGGGAACAATGTCATGTACTCATCAGGGTAGGTATAATCGAAATTGTCACCGCCCTCTTCATATTGGTCTTTGCCCTTGAAACGCTTCTTGCCAATCACCTTGTAACCACTCTCAGGTGCGTTGAAGTAAGGTCCGTACATCAATGGACGGTCGCCATATTGCTCACGGGTAATGTATCCATAAAACTTGTAAGGATCTTCCGGATTGTTCATGTCGATGGCTGGGTTAGCCATAGAACGGATAATCACCATCGCGTAGGAAGAATAGCCCAATACCACAAACGATGCCGCCATGATAATTACGTTCCAGTTGCGCTTGCCAGTTTTGTGCGTGTAGTACAACAAGTAAACAGCCAAACCAATGATCAAAGCAACCGCGGCGATAGAACCACTGTAGAAACCCTGTCCGAAATCATTCACAAACATGCGATCCATGGTTGCCAACAACCAGGGAATACCGGGGTAAACAATCTTCATCACAAAGGCCAACGCCAAACCCGATGCACCCAACGCCAAAATGATGCCGTTGCGGGTAACTGGATATTTTCTGAAGTAATATGCCAAACAAACCGTTGGAATCACCAACAAGTTCAGCATGTGCGTTCCTAGAGCCAAACCGATCATGAAGGCAATAAAAACCATCCAACGGTCCGCAGTAACATCATCGGCAGATTTCCACCAACGCAATACGGCCCAGAACGACAAAGCCGTAAAGAACGAGCTCAACGCGTATACCTCTGATTCAACGGCGCTAAACCAAAAACTATCAATAAATGTATTGGTTAAAGCCGCTACAGCACCAGCTCCCAACACCAATAAAGTCTTGTTTTCATTGGCATCATCCACCATGCGCTCAGCAAAATAGGTGGTAATCCAGAAGGTGAACATCACCGTTCCAGCACTGGCAACAGCACTCAACATATTGATCCAAAAGCCTACCATTTCTGGCGATGACGCCATCAATGAGAACAATCGACCAATCATCAAAAACAAAGGCGCCCCTGGAGGGTGAACCACTTGCAACTTGTAGGCGGCACTGGCGAATTCACCACAGTCCCATAGACTGACACTCTGTTCCAAAGTGAGGGTGTACACGACCAAAGCGACGATAAACATCACCCAGCCCATGATGCGATTTAAACGAGCAAAAGAATTCATTATTGAGTTAACTAGTTGTTTTAAATGGATTAAAAAGCGAAAATAGGGATTTACATCGCCAAATGAAAACGCAAAAACGCCATCAGGCGCCCGCTACGGTAATTTTATCAGCGGCAGTGTGCAAACGAGGTAAGATAAAGTCGCGACCAATCAAGGCAATCATCTCCCAAATTGGAGGTCCCATTGGGGCACCACTCACCGCTACACGCAAGGGTTGCAACAACTCTCCTGTTTTTACACCGGCTATTTCACAGTATGATTTAAAAGCCGTTTCAAAGTCCTCAGCCACAGCATTATCTGCCAACGCCGCAAATGCATCGGCCAATCCCACCATGTGGCTTCCGGTCTCGGCCTTCCACTTCTTGCGAATCACCTCTTCGTCGTATGACGTAGGCACTTCAAAGAAATAGTATCCTTCCTCGACCACTTCTTTGGCAAACTGCACCTTTTCACGCATCAGCGCGATGACTTGTTCCACATATTCCTGACTGACATCATAGCCTTTTGCTTCGACCTGAGGCTTCAACAATTCATACTGTTCATGCAACGGCTTGCGCTGCAAATATTGTTGGTTGAACCAAAGGGCTTTCTGGACATCAAACTTTGCACCGCTCTTGCTTACACGCTCCAAACTAAATTCTGCAATGAGATCCTCCATGGAGAACATTTCCTGGTTTCCACTCGGGTGCCATCCCAACAACGCCAACATATTCGTCACCGCCTCTGGGTAATAGCCACTCTCCTTATATCCACTGCTCACCTCATTCGTTTTTGGATCCGTCCACTGCAATGGGAACACCGGGAATCCCAAACGATCGCCATCGCGCTTACTCAACTTTCCATTGCCTTCAGGCTTCAACAACAAAGGCAAATGCGCAAACTGTGGCATCACCTCTTCCCAACCCAAATAACGATATAACATCACGTGCAATGGCGCACTCGGCAACCACTCCTCACCGCGAATCACATGGCTGATACCCATCAAATAATCATCCACCACATTGGCCAAATGATACGTAGGCATACCATCGCCTTTCAATAAAACTTTATCGTCCATCGTGGAAGTATTCACCACCACCCATCCGCGGATGACATCGTGGAAACGCACTTCCTCCTTGCGAGGCAACTTGATGCGAATCACAAAATTATCGCCGCGGTCTAGACGAGCTTTCACCTCATCCGCAGGCAAAGTGAGGGAGTTTTTCATGCTCATTCGACTCACAGAATCATAGGCCGGCTGCATTTTACTGGCTTCCAAACGCTTGCGCATCTGATCCAAATCCTCCTCCGTGTCAAACGCATAATACGCCAACCCTTTGTCAATCATTTCATAGGCATACTGCGCATACATCGGCTTCCGCTCACTCTGTCGGTAAGGCGCATGCGGACCTCCTTGCTCAACCCCTTCATCAAACTCAATGCCCACCCATTTGAGGCTTTCAACGATATATTGTTCTGCACCGGGTACAAAGCGATTTTGATCTGTGTCTTCGATGCGAAGTATCATGGTTCCGCCGTGCTTGCGGGCCAACAAATAATTATACAATGCCGTACGCACACCACCAATGTGGAGCGGTCCGGTTGGACTAGGGGCAAAACGAACGCGAACGGGTCTCTCGGTACTCATAAAATCAGTGCAAAGTTAACTATCTTTGCGGTATGTCTTTGATAGAACAAGTAAATGCCGGAATCATGTCTTCAATGAAGGCCAAAGAGCAAGATCGTTTGCGTGCTTTGAGAGGGATAAAAAGTGCTTTTTTGCTGCTGAAAACTGCGGAAGGTGTGAGTGAAGTTACGGATGATATGTGCGTCAAAGCCCTACAAAAAATGGCCAAGCAACGCAAAGACAGCTTGGATATTTATGTACAACAAGGTCGAGAAGATTTGGCCGTCATTGAACGCGCTGAATTGGCTGTCATCGAAGCGTTTTTACCCGCACAAATGAGTGCAGAAGAAATCGAAACCCAAGTGAAAGCCATCATTGCAGAAACAGGCGCCGCTGGCATGAAAGACCTGGGAAAAGTTATGCCCGCCGCCATGAAAGCGATGGGTGCCGTAGCCGATGGTAAAATCATCAGCGAAACCGTAAAGAGACTTTTGTCTTAAAAACAGATACGATCAAAGCAGCAACAACGCCGCTGCTTCGCGAATCCGGTCAACTCCAATCAGTTCCGCCGCACTCAACTCTCTGGATGACCAATCGTTGAGGTCCAAAGTGTTTCCGCCTCGCTCCTTTAAACAAGAAACAGCATTCGTTAAATCCTCCTCGGTGGGTTCACCAATCATGCCCGCGATTCTACCCAAATCATTCGCTGTCAACACTTTACTCAGACGAACTCTCTCAGGTAATCGATCATAACCCAATGTGGGTTGCATCGGTTGCGATAGTTCAAACATGCTCTCTTGATCGGGTATACAATACCAAGCTCCGCCCATTCGGCCCACCAACTGCAATTTGAAAGGATCCAACTTGCCGTCTTCGCCCAAAACAGACTTTTTAATATGCATCTTCAACACCTGGGCCATAATCAATTTCCCAGATCCTCCACCTTCACCAAAATCTTTGATATCAATCACCTTACACTCCAATTGCACCGGTGCTTCAGCCACACGCATCGGCTTTACTAAGTCAGAAGCCAAAGGCGTAAAACCCGCTTTTTCAAACTCACTCACACCGTGTGCCCATGGTGCTGCTGCCACATTCATCTGCTGAACCATATTGAAGGTAACCACATTTACCACAACCTCTGGCACTTCTTTCGCATTCAAATACGTCTGCTTAGGCGTACCATCCCTTCCGCTGTTGTTGGGCGAAAAAACCACTACGGGCGGATTCGCACTCACCACATTGAAGAAACTGAATGGCGCGAGATTCAACCGTCCTTGTGCATCGATGGTACTGGCAAAGCAAATCGGACGGGGACTCACACTACCCAACAGAAACTGATGCAACTGCGGCAGTGGTGTATTGCTAGGATCTATTTCCAAATAATCTTGCGCGTTCATGGCCTATTGTTTTTTGATCACAAAGCGTGACCCATTTTGATTTTTTTGGTATCCAAATATTTGGCGTTGTGGGGATTCGGCTCTGTCTGCAGGGGTACATTTTCACTAATCTCCAAACCATAGCCAATCAATCCTGTCCGCTTTTTAGGGTTGTTGCTAATCAATCGCATCTTCTTAATCCCCAAATCCCGAATAATCTGTGCACCCACGCCATAATCGCGTTCGTCCATGTTAAAGCCCAACATCACATTGGCCTCCACCGTATCATAGCCCTGCTCTTGCAATTTATAAGCCTTCAACTTGTTGAGCAAACCAATACCGCGACCTTCCTGGTTCATATATACAATCACCCCTTTGCCCTCGGCCTCGATCAACTGCATCGCCTTGTGTAACTGCTCGCCGCAATCGCAACGACAACTACCAAAAATATCGCCCGTTAAACAGCTGCTGTGTACCCGAACCATCACGGGCTCGTCCAACGTCCAACTGCCCTTGATCAAAGCCAAATGCTCCTGTCCGCTATCCTTCTGTCTGAAAGCCACCAAATCAAAATCGCCCCATTGTGTGGGCATCTGAACCGATATCTCGCGCTGAATCAACGACTCGTGCTTCAAGCGATACGCAATCAAATCCTCAATCGAAATGATCTTCAAATTCAATTCCTTGGCGATTTCCAACAAGTCTGGCAAACGCGCCATCTCGCCATCCTCTTTCAGTATTTCAACGATGCAGCCCGCCGGCTCAAAACCCGCCATCACAGCCAAATCTACCGCCGCTTCCGTGTGTCCCGCCCTGCGCAACACCCCTCCGCTCTTTGCAATCAAAGGAAAAATGTGACCGGGTTTACCCAATTCACTCGCTTGGATGTTTGGGTCAATCAATGCCTGAATGGTCTTGCTTCGGTCCGACGCACTAATACCCGTGGTACAGCCATGTCCCAACAAATCAACACTAACCGTAAACGCCGTTTCATGGGTGGCAGTGTTCTTGTTCACCATCATTTCGATGCCCAAAGCCTGACAGCGTTCCTCCAACATGGGCACACAAATCAATCCGCGACCTTTTGTGGCCATAAAATTCACCAACTCTGGCGTCATATTTCGGGCGGCCGTGAGAAAATCACCCTCGTTTTCACGGTTCTCATCATCCACAACGATCACAACCCTACCCGCTTTAATCTCCGCAATGGCTTCTTCGATGCTATTCAGCTTAACCGAATCACCCGTAGAGATACTTTCATTAGAATTCAACATGCTTTTACAAATTTATGGAGGAATGTGCCTTGAAAACAATTAGAATCCTTGAATGTTGGTTTAATATTGACATAACATTCATGCTACCCCAAAAGTCTGATATCAAATCCCTCTGCCTAGCCCATGTCGATAAACTCATCGCAGAATACGAAGGCGTAATCGCAGAACTTCAAAAAGGCATGTTTGAAGAAACAAAAAGTTCTGCAGGCGATAAATATGAAACCTCCAGAACCCAGTTTCAGCGCGAAATTGAACGATTAAAAACCCAAATTTCAGGTGTTCATACCACCAAAGCGATTTTGCTCAGCCTCAACATGAACAAATCCATCACTGTAGGTGAAGGCTCTTTACTCACCGTAAGCTTGGGAAGCAACCAATTGACCATCTTTATCTCTGCAGCTTTGGGCACCTTGAAACACAACGATCAATCCATACAGGCCATTAGTATTCAATCACCTTTGGGTGCGGCGCTGAAAGGACACAAAGAGGGCGATACCATAGCCTTCAACCAAAAAAAGTACAAAATCGAGACGTTGTCATAACAGCAACCCATCCAACATCGCCCAAGCATTCAGCGCGATGCACCATCCCCCGAAGGCCCAACAGGCTCCTTACGATTCCAACATTTCCCGCAACACCGCTTCCACTTTGTCGGCATTCGGCAACATGATTGCTTCCATGGCTGCATTCAAAGGAACTGCCGGCACATCAGCGCTTCCCATCGTTCTAATTGGCGCATCCAAATATTGAAAACAAGACTGTGATATCCGTCCCGCCAACGCCTCTGCAAAGCTATTTCGCAGGGTTTCTTCGGTCAGTACCAACACTTTGCCGTGTTTTTTCGTCAGCGTTTCGATGGCTTCCTCGTCGTAAGGCGATAAGGTTCTCAAATCCAACACCTCGACTTGACCAACAAGCGACTTCGCCGCGTTCATCGCCCAATAAACACCCATTCCATAGGTGACAACACCCACCGATTCACCAGCATCAACGGCATCTTGCGCTGCTGCCAAGGCAATCCGCGCTTTGCCAAAAGGCACTACATAATCTTCGTCAGGCTCCGGCGTTTTTGCCAAATCGGTGCCAGGCACCTTGCTCCAATACAAACCTTTGTGCTCAAACATCACCACAGGGTTGGGATCGTAATAGGCCGATTTCATTAAGCCTTTCATGTCTGCCGCATTGCTCGGATACGCAATTTTTATCCCTTTGATTGGCAAAATTGAACTTTCCACCGTACCGCTATGATAAGGTCCACCCCCGCCATATGCACCAGTTGGTACACGAATCACACTGGCCACAGGGAATTTACCCATGCTCAAATAGGTACTCTTGCTCAACTCCGTTACCAACTGATTCACACCGGGCCAGATGTAATCGGCAAACTGTATTTCCACAATGGGTTTTGCACCCACCGCGCTCATTCCCGCCGTACTGCCAACAATATAAGCTTCTTGAATTGGCGTATTAAACACCCTATGTTTTCCGTATTTATCGGCCAACGTGGCTGCCTCCCTAAACACACCGCCCAAACGATGTCCTACATCCTGACCGTACAACAAGGCCTCGGGATGCTTTCTCAAAATCTCATCCACCGCATGCAACGCAGCGTCAACCATCATCACCGTTTCAGCAGCCGCTGGCGATCTTTCACCATCCTCACTTTCAATCGGCGATGGCGCCAAAACGTGGTGCATCAACGTATCGGGAGCTGGGTCTGCCGCCGCTTTCGCCCGCTCAAAATCATCAAATACGCTTGCTTCTGTTGCTACGCGAATCACCTCCAACGAAGCATCATCCTCACCCAACGACAATAACAGCTCCTTCAACCTTGGCAAAGGATCCAAGCGCATTTGCTTCTCCAAATCATCGCGGTACCACTCACTCCGAACCCCACTGGTATGATGTCCCAACAAGGGCACCTTCACATGCACCAACATCGGCGCACGCTCCGTTCTCACATATTCTATGGCCTTGGCCATCTCATCGTAACACTGTACAAAATCGCTGCCATTGATTCTCACCCTGCGCATGCCCTTGAATCCCAAAGCATAATCAAAGGCATCCATGGCACGCATTTCATCGCCACTGGCCGAAATACCCCAATCGTTGTCCTGTATGAGATACAAAATGGGCAACTTGTGCAATACCGCCATCTGAAACGCCTCCGCAACTTCACCTTCCGTCACAGAGCCATCGCCCAATGAACACAATACGATGGGCTTTTCCGCGCTAGTAATCAACGACTGACTCTCTAAATATTTGATACCATGCGCCGCACCCGTAGCCGGAATGGTCTGCATCCCCGTAGCAGAACTCTGGTGGGGCATCTTTACAATATCGGGGCGATTCAATGATGGATGCGCATAGTAGGTTCTTCCCCCGCTAAACGGATCGTCTGCCTTGGCCAACAACTGCAACATTAACTCGTAAGGTTGCATGCCCATAGCCAACAACATCGACTCATCACGGTAATAGGGGTAGGCATAATCGATGGTTTTCAAATGCATGGAAGTAGCGATCTGAATGGCCTCATGTCCCTTAGAAGTGCTGTGAACATACTTCGTAATTGGACGATTTTCCTCATAGATGCTTGCCATCGCCCGGGCCGTACAAATGAATTCCCAAGCCCTTAGCAGTGTTTCCTTTCCTACCATAATTTGGGTGCAAGTTTACGCAAAAATCACGGCTACTTTAGGATGGATTTACGCATTTTGTATGTACAAATTCAAAACTTTCCTATCTTGCATCGCATTGTTACGCAATTATTGCCTATGAAATCACCCATACTACTTGGAATTGTCCTCTTTTTTTCGTATATTGAGTTGTGTGCGCAAGGGGTAACCAAAGACACCACAGCACCCAATAACACGGAGAAAATTGGCGAGGTTACCATCAAACAAAACCGCCTCAAAGAGAAACTCAAAGAATCACCCCTTACCGTTGAAAGTATGGGTGCACAGAGCATTCGTGAAACCCCAGCCTCAGATTTTTACGAAGCGCTTGGCCACCTCAAAGGTGTAGACGTTACCAGTGCTAGCTTGGGATTTCGTATCGTGAATACCCGCGGATTCAACAGTACAAGTCCGGTGCGTACTCTGCAAGTCATCGATGGGGTTGATAACCAATCGCCCGGCCTCAACTTTTCATTGGGCAACTTCCTCGGCGCCAGTGAACTCGATGTCGTTAACCAAGAAATTGTGGTGGGTGCCTCAAGCGCTTATTACGGTCCCGGTGCCTTCAACGGCGTCATTTCCATGACCACCAAAGACCCCTTCAAATACCAAGGTCTTCAAGTAAAACAAAAGATTGCTGAACGCGGACTCACTGAAACCGCTGTGCGATATGCCAAAGCATTTGGCGGAAAACCCGGACAGGAAAAATGGGCGATGAAAGCCAACCTGTTCTACATGCGTGCCTACGATTGGGAAGCCGATAACATGGATGCGGTAAAATCGGGAGGACCCTTGGATAGTGTCAACAATTTCCTCAATCCAGGTCGCTACGATGCGGTGAATCGCTATGGCGATGAAATTTTGCGTCCAGGCGAAAACGATGCCACCGCCCGATCACAAAAATGGGATTACCCCGGTTTGATGCGGTTCCACCGCCAAGGCTATGAAGAAAAAGACATCGTAGATTACAATACCTACAACTTCAAAACATCGTTCATGACAGCCTACCGACCGAAACCCACAGGGATGCGTCAGTTCGAATACCAAGTTAACTACGGCATGGGTACAACTGTGTACCAGGGCGATAACCGCTATAGCCTGCGCGACATTAAATTTATACAAAACCGCCTCGAGTACAAAGATAAGAATGGTTTTCTAAGGGTTTATGCCACCCATGAAGACGCGGGTAAGACCTATGATGCTGTTTTCACCGCCTTGCTCATGCAAAAAGCGGCCAAACGCGACGATTTATGGGGCGGTGATTACTACTCCCTTTGGAAAAGCAAGTTCGTGCCCCAATTGAAAAAACTCCCTGGTTACCCTACGGGAGATTGGCTTTCAAACCCAAATTGGTTCACTGAACTCGATGCCCTCATGGCCAACAACCAAGAATTGCTCACAAAATGGCACCAAGAGTGTGCTGGACTTGCTGATAAAAAAAATGACTGGCAAGGCAGACCGCATTTTGAACAACCCAATACCTATGATCGCTTCCAACCCGGCACAGATCGCTACGATTCCCTCAAAAATGCCATCACTTCGCTGAAGAGTTTTGGGGAAGGCGGCAGCGGTTTCTTCGATAAGAGCGCACTCTATCACATTCAAGGGGAACACAAATTCAAATTGGCCGAGAAAACCAACCTCACCACCGGATTTTCTGGCAGATTGTATCGCCCCAACTCCATGGGAACCATCTTCTCAGATACAAACGGCCGCGTCATTCGCAACCATGAATTCGGTGCTTATGCCGGTATCGAACAACGCTCAAGCAACAATAAATTAAAAATCAACGCCACAGCACGGGTTGATAAAAATCAAAATTTCAACTACATCTTCTCACCCGCCGCATCGCTGGTTTACACCCCGGATAAAATCACCTACTACCGCGTGAGTTTGTCTGCAGGCGTAAGAAACCCCACATTGGCCGATCAGTACCTATACTACAATGTAGGTAGAGCCATATTGTTGGGAAATATCACCGGATACGATAGCATGGTTACTTTGCCGTCACTGTACGAAGCGCTGAGTGGGTTGACCACAGATTTGAAAAAACTTCAGTGGTTTGGTGTAGATCCCGTTCGACCTGAAAAAGTGAAGAGTATTGAAATAGGATACAAATCGTTCCTGGCTTCAAACAAGTTGAACATTGATGCAAGTGCCTATTACAGTTTTTATGAAGATTTCATTGGATATAATATTGGTATAGACCCTAACATTGATTACACCATCAATTATATCAGTGGCGGACAAGTTTACCGCATCGCTACAAACGCAGAAAGCACCGTAACCACCATGGGGGTGAGTATCGGAACTAACTACTTTTTTGCCAAAAATTATACGGCCGGCGTGAATTATTCCTTTAACCAATTGAATAAAACAGATAACCTAGATCCCATTATTCCTGCATTCAACACACCCAAAAACAAATTCAATTTGTCGCTCAGCGGTCAAAATTTGGAAATCAAAAAACTCAAATTGGAGAACCTTGGATTCAGCATCAATTATAAGTGGATTCAAGGGTTTCGATTCGAAGGAAGCCCACAATTTACAGGCGATGTGCCTACCTACTACCTGTTAGACGTAATGGTCTCAAAAGTGATACCCAAATACAAAGCCATGATCAAAATGGGGGCAAGTAACATCACCAACAACATGGTAATGCAAGTATACGGCGGACCCAGAATTGGTAGGATGGCTTATTTCTCAATGTACTTTGACTTGTAATTTGATAAGATTAAGTTTGAATTGAATTCGTTAAGTTTGTAAAAAACCAATAAAAACAATATGAAAAAAACATTACTCGCTACCTTGACAGTTGTGTTGGCCTCAAGTGCTATCGCCCAGATTAAATATGTGGACGAAGTATTGACTGCCGACAAGATCAAGGTTACCAAAAACGTGACTTACGGTGACAACTACACCGTTCTCACCGGAACGCCAACATTGACTAGTCTTGTGTCTATGGCACCAGGTTATGGCTTTGTAGCGATGACAGCTGACATTTACGAGCCCCAAGATGCGGCAACAAACCGCCCTTTGATCATTTTCACTCACTCGGGATCTTTCTTGCCTCGTTACTCTAACAACAGCCCCGTGGGTTACAAAGACGACAGCGCCACTGCGGCTTTCTGTATGTCATTGGCCAAGCGCGGTTACGTGGTTGCCTCTATGACTTACCGTATGGGTTGGAACCCTGCGGCTGCAACTGTTGATGCCCGTAAACAAGGTATCATCAATGCCGCTTACAAAGGCGTTCAAGATTTGGCTACCTGCGTACGTTTCATGAAAAAGAGCGTAAAAGAAGGTGGCAACCCTTACAACATCGACACAACCAAAATTGCTGTAGGTGGTAATGGTACAGGTGGTTACATCACCAGTGCATATGCTTCGATTGACCGTCAGAGCGAAATCAAGAGCATCAAATTCCGTGATGCAACAACTGGTAAAGTAATGGTAAACGATACCATGTGGGGTGACCGCTTTGGTATCGGTGTGAACAATCCTGCCATGGGGATGTTCTGCAAATCCAACCACGTGGGTTACACTTCAAACGCCCGTTTGGCTTTCGCTGTGGGTGGTGCAATCGGTGACTCTGCTTGGATGGAAGCTGGTGAAATTCCATTGATTTGGGCTCACTCTGTGATGGATCCTTTCGCTCCTTACACTACAGGTATGGTAAACGTTCCAGGTACTACTTTGCAAGTGGTTGAAGTAAGTGGTGGTTTCGATGCGATGTCGCGCTGTCAGCGTTTGGGTAACAATGCACCATACAAAGGCAAGGTGATGGATGTATATACCACCCAAGCCAACAAATTGAACAAGGGCATTGATGGCTTGTTCCCAATCGCCGGCTTGGCCAACGCTTCAGGTCCTTATGAGTGGTACGATACAACTGCCATCAAAAAATTGCCTAACCCTCCTTACAACCCTCCTGTAATTTTGGCTGGTATCAAAGCTTCAAACCCAATGTGGAGTAAAAACAAAGCGATGAAATATGTAGATTCAGTAATGGGTTACATGGCTCCTCGTATTGCTGTTTCCCTTGGATTGGTTGCTTCAGTAGGTATCGAAGAAGCCAACTTGGGCTCTAACGTTACTTTGGCTCCAAACCCTGCTCAAAACCAATTGATCATCCACAACAACTGGGAAAACCGCGTGTTGACTGGTGCTACTTTGGTTGATTTGAACGGCCGCGTTGTACGTGAGTTCAACGTGAATGGTATCCACAACGTATATGAATTGAACGTGCCTGCAGGTATTTATGTAGTGCAAATGCAATTCAACGACGGTGTTGGTAGCCGTAAGTTGATGGTTGACTAATTTTTTATTTAACTCATAATCTTCCAAATAGGGGGCGGCCAATGGCCGCCCCCTATTTGTTTTGTGAGATTCAGTATTCACAAAGTTTATCGCACCATAATACAAGATTTGAATTTTCAGCAGTACTATTGTTGTCATGTTTCGGAAATTTTCGTTCCTTCTGCTCGTAAGTGCATTATCTGTGGGTTGTAATAGTGCTTTTAGAAGCAGCCATACAGCCATAAGAATTACCCCACCCGTTGCCGAATATCTATCACAACAAACGGTTAACGTTCACAACAACTCCTCCAATCCAATTGTTCGACAGGTTGAGATTGTTCAGCAAACACCCGATAGCTTTTTTCAAATCCAATTCACAAAACTCGCAGGTCATTCCCTAATTCTTGAAATTATTGATTCCGCCGGCAGAATTCGAAACGTGGCCATCCCACAATCCCAACTCAAGGCATTTCCCTTTTTATTGAGCACCACCACCGCACCTGTGTTATCGTCTGGAATTATTGCGACCAGAAACCCCAATGTAAGAAGGTCGAGAACCTTGACTGGATTTCTGGCCATCAGCAGCTACGCCGCTGCCATGGGAATTGATGCCATTGCCTATCCCATCGTAAAAGCAACTTCCAAAAATAAACTGTACGCGGTTCCAAGGAGTTTTGTCCTTCGCGACCTACGCCAAGTGTATACCTTCGATACCAGCAATAAAAAATCTGTCTATCGAGTAATTGCACCCATCAATAGGGAAGTTACCCCATATTTGGACGCAAATTTTCAAAAGCGATACCGATTGATTTTGGGTTCGTCCGCTGGCTTTGGATTGGTGAATGAATTTTACAACTCCAATGCAGACATCGGTTTAAAGCAAACGCCGTGGTACGCAATAGAATACAATGTACAAGGCAGTCCTAACTTGCGTTGGGGCCTTCATCACACATGGTCCCAGCACAAGGATTTTCAAGCAGGCATCACATCCATGCAAGTGGCGTATGTTCACAACAACCCAAATAATGGAAGATTTATAGTTGGCATCGGTGCGGGGTCGGGTGGATTCAAACGATACACTGCAGATAACAGAGTCGATTCAACGCGTAGTTATAGAAATAGAATGCTCGGGCCCGACAGTATGGTGATAAAAACCGCTGCCTTCATTCCAAACAACAAATATTTCTTCCTTCCAATTTCTGGTTTTGTAAAATACGAACAGGAATTATTCAAACAGATCAACCTGAATGTGGGGATAAACGTAACGCAGGTTACATCCTACACTGATTACAGTATACAAGAGGCACTCAGAACCACAGAGAGCATCGCTCCTGGAGTCACTGCTGCGCGTTCTCATGTCTATGGATTCCCTACAATCGAACGGAATAAAGCAAAAAACCTTCTTGTTCAATTTAATTTTGGCATCAACATTCAACTTAACCGTTAACATGAAATCATTTATCAAATTTAGTTTAGCAGCCCTTTTAGCACTATGCACAGCTAGCTGTGATCCATCATTTTGGAATGAAGAAAGGAGGTTTAGCATATTACAAATCCTGCAAAACAATCAACCCAATACCGTTTACAACAAAACAATGGTTACATACGGGGGTTTAAATTATAATTATGTTTATTCATACGATACCCTCTACATGAACAGGACCATTAAACCCGGGGATACAGCTCAGATTTATCTGAAAGATATTTATTCATCTAGGTTCACATCAGTTGACACGGTTACGATTCACATAGAACTGAGCGACACCCAAAATTTCTATCAAAAATTCGCTCGGACATACATCAGTGAGAAGTATCAAGGTGTCAATGATTTTATAGAGACCATCCGTTTCTAATTCATCGTAGGCTTCGCCTTGCGAACGCTACTTTCCAATGGAATTCAGTAAATTTGTATTTTTACTGATTACCCACGAATGTATCCTACACTCAAACAATTGAATTGGCCGCAAATTGAAGCGGAAATCCTCGCTTTTTGGGAGCAAGAATCTGTGTTCCAACAAAGCGTTGACCAACGCCACGATGCGCCGAGTTTTACCTTTTTTGAAGGACCTCCGAGCGCCAATGGCATGCCCGGCATCCACCACGTGATGGCCCGCGCCATCAAGGATATTTTCTGTAGGTACAAAACCCAACAAGGGTTCCGCGTAGCCCGAAAAGGCGGCTGGGATACCCACGGCCTGCCCATCGAATTGCAAGTAGAAAAGCGCTTGGGCATCAAAAAAGAAGACATCGGCACCAAAATCTCCATGGAAGATTACAACAAAGAGTGTAGAGCCGATGTACTCATGTTCAAAGACCGTTGGGACGATCTCACCAAACAAATTGGCTATTGGGTAGACCTCGATAACCCCTATGTAACCTACGAAAACAACTACATCGAAAGCCTGTGGCACCTGCTTAAACAACTCCACGAAAAAGGCTTTTTGTATAAAGGTTATACCATCCAACCCTTCTCACCCGCAGCAGGAACCGGCCTATCGAGCCATGAACTCAACCAACCCGGCACCTATCAAAATGTGAAAGACACCACCATCGTGGCGCAATTTCAAGTGCAAGGCACGGAGGATGAATACTTTCTCGCATGGACAACCACACCCTGGACATTGCCCAGCAACACGGCCTTGGCGGTAGGAAAAGACATCGACTACGACCAAATTGAGACTTTCAACCCCTACACTGGTGCCAAGATCAAAGTCACCTTGGCCTCGGCCCTCGTAGGAAAGTATTTCAGCGCCGAAGGCGCTGAAGCCCCCCTCGAAGATTATACCCCACAACAAAAAGTCCTCCCCTGGAGAAAAATCAATACCCAAAAAGGCAGTGATTTGGCCGGTACCCGCTACCACCAACTCCTACCCTATGCCCAACCCGAGGAAGGCGACGCCTTCCGAGTGATCATCGGCGACTTCGTATCCACCGAAGACGGTACCGGTATCGTGCACATCGCACCCAGCTTCGGAGCAGACGATTTTAAAACCGCACGCGAAAATGGCATCGGCGCCCTCACCCTGGTCGATAAAAAAGGAAAATTCCTGGATTGTGTAACCGATTTCGCCGGAGAATACGTGAAAGAGGCCTACCTATCCGATGATGAAAAAGCCGAAGAAGCACAAAAACAAGGTCGCGACAAATACCTGGGCGTGGATGAACGCATCTCCATCAAACTCAAACAAGAAAACAAAGCCTTCAAGGTCGAGAAATACGAGCATACCTACCCCCACTGCTGGCGTACCGATAAACCCATCCTCTACTACCCCCTCGAGAGCTGGTTCGTGCGCACCACAGCCGTGAAAGATCGCTTGGTAGAACTCAACAAAACCATCAACTGGAAACCCGCTTCCACCGGCGAAGGCAGATTCGGCAACTGGCTCGAAAACCTCGTGGATTGGAACCTGTCCCGCTCCAGATTCTGGGGAACGCCCCTGCCCATCTGGCGCACAGAAGACGGTACCGAAGAAATCTGCATCGGCAGCATCGATGAACTCAACCAAGAAATCGAAAAAGCCAACCAAATCCTCGGCCTCAACCAATCGGCAGAAGACCTCACCCAAGATTTGCACCGCCCCTACGTGGATCGCATTACCCTGGTGAGCCCCTCCGGCAAAGCCATGACGCGCGAACTCGACCTCATCGATGTGTGGTTCGATAGCGGGGCGATGCCCTATGCCCAATGGCACTATCCCTTTGAAAATCAAGACGTTTTCAAGCAAAACTTCCCCGCAGATTTCATCGCAGAAGGCGTAGACCAAACCCGCGGCTGGTTCTTTACCCTCCACGCCATCAGCACCCTGTTGTTCGATGAAGTGGCCTTCAAAAACGTGATCGCCAACGGACTCGTTCTCGATAAAAACGGCAACAAGATGAGCAAACGCCTCGGCAACGCCATCGATCCGTTCGAAACCGTAGCCAAATATGGCGCCGATGCAGTTCGATGGTATATGGTCACCAACGCACAACCCTGGGACAACCTCAAATTTGATATGGATGGTGTGGTTGAATCGCAAAGAAAATTCTTGGGTACCCTTTACAATACCTACGGATTCTTCGCCATTTATGCCAACCTCGATCAGTATAACTTCAATGCCAACAACACCGTGGATCCCATTCACTTCAGTGAGATGGACCGATGGATTTTGAGCAAACTCAACTCCCTCATCTTGGAAGTGGAAACTGCCCTCAACGATTACGATCCCACCCGCGCAGGCCGAGCCATCGAAGATTTTGTGGGCGAACAGCTCTCCAACTGGTATGTGCGACTTTCAAGACGCAGATTCTGGAAAGGGGAACTCAACGATGATAAAAAGGCGGCTTATGAAACCCTCTATCGCTGCCTCAATACAGTTACCCAGCTCACCGCACCCATCGCCCCGTTCTTTAGCGATTGGTTGTACAGAGCTTTGAACACCGCTGGCATCGCACAAAATACCGTGCCAAGCAGTGTGCACCTGACCACCTGGCCCAAAGCCGATGAAGCGGCGGTTAACCCCAAACTGGAACAATCCATGGCCTTGGCGCAACAAGTCTGCAGCCTGGTGTTGAGCTTGCGGAAAAAAGAGAAAATCAAGGTGCGTCAGCCCCTACAAAAAATCCTGTTCCCAGCCGATAAACCCGAAGTCAAAGAAGCCGTTCAACACATGAGCGAACTCATCTGCTCGGAAGTAAACGTCAAAGAAATTGAATTTGTATCTGCCAATCACCCCAGCCTGGTGAAAAGCATCAAACCCAATTTCAAAACCCTTGGTAAAAAATTGGGCGGTGAAATGAAAGCCATGGCAGCCATCGTTCAAAGCTTCTCGCAAGATCAAATCAGACAGCTTGAAAACAACGGCACCCTCAACGTATCGCTCAACGGCAACCCCACAGATTTATTGCTCGAAGACGTGGATATCGCCACCCAAGATATGCCCGGATGGCTCGTAGCCTCCGAAAATGGCGCCACCGTTGCCTTGGATATTACCATCAGCGACGCCCTCCACCAAGAAGGTATGGCCAGGGAATTTGTGAACCGCGTGCAGAACCTAAGAAAAGACCTTGGTCTCGACCTAACAGACAGAATTGAAGTGCTTTTCAAATCTGATGTAGCTGTACAAGAAAGCGTAAACCATTTTAACACTTATATTTGCGGGGAAGTATTGGCCCATTCCATCCAAACTACAGAGGATGATAGTGAGCACATACTTGACGTATACGATTACCCCGTACACATCCACATCCGAAAAGTTTAAGCCATGGAAAAAGAAAAGACCCGCTACAACGACGATGAACTACAAGAGTTCAAAGAGATCATCTTGAAGAAAATGGAAATCGCCAAAGACGAGTTCAAAACCATTCAAACCAACCTAAAAAATGGTGAGGGTGGCGGCGAGGGTACCAACAACAATTACCTTACACTCGACGATGGTGCCGATACCTTTGAGAAAGAAAACCTGAATCAATTGGCAGCCCATCAATTAAAATTCATCAAAAACTTGGAAGCTGCTTTGGTGCGTATCGAGAATAAAACCTACGGAATCTGCAAAACCTCAGGCAAGTTGATTCCCAAGGAGCGATTGCGCGCTGTGCCCCATACCACCCAAACCATCGAAGCCAAACTGAAGCGCTAAACCTTCAATGTCTTACGCCGAATCTTTGCTTAAAAATCGGAAATTTTTGATTCCGATGGCCACCATTTTACTGCTGCTCATCACCGATCAGTGGATCAAAACCTACATTAAAGGGCATTTTATGCTCGGCGAAATCAAACCCATCTTTGGCGATTGGTTTAAACTCTATTTCATCGAAAACGATGGCATGGCCTATGGCATGAAACTTTTCGGAGGAGGCAAAGTAGGCAAACTTATCCTTACCTTTTTCCGCCTTATCGTATCCGCCTTTGGCTTCTGGTACCTCATCAAATGTATCCGAAATGATGCCAACTGGGGCTTGCTCATCTGTATTGCCCTTGTGCTTTCTGGTGCGATGGGAAACATCATCGATTCCGTCTTCTATGGCGTTTTATACGCCGATACCAACCATTACATCGGCGGTTGGTTTGAAGGACAAGTGGTTGATATGTTCTATGCCCCTATGTGGGAAGGACATCTCCCAGAGTGGTTGCCCGTTTGGGGTGGACAATTTTTCGTGTTCTTTTCTCCCATCTGGAACTTCGCCGATGCCTGTATTACCGTAGGTGTGGCCATCATGGTAATCGGACAGAATACCTTTTTCTCCAAAGAGGAAGTGGAAAAGGCGTTCACATCGAACAGCCCAACCACCGCTTCTGAGGATTCGGATTCTCCCCAATAATATCGCGAATTTTGGCTAATTTTGCAAGCCAAATCGCATGGAAACCAACCTAAACGAACAACAAGTACTCCGTCGCCAATCGCTCGAACAACTTAGAGCCTTGGGCATCGATCCCTATCCAGCAGCACTGTATCCGGTGAATTGCTTGGCCGCCGATATCCGGTCGAATTACGCCGATAGCAGCGAGGATCAGAAATGGAAAGAAGTTGTTTTGGCAGGTCGCCTGATGACCCGCCGCATCATGGGTAAAGCCGCCTTCGCTGATCTACAAGATTCTAGCGGACGGATGCAGATCTACGTGAATCGCGATGAAATCTGTCCCGACGAAAACAAAGACCTCTATAACACCGTATTCAAAAAACTCCTCGATATCGGCGATATCATTGGTGTGAAAGGACATGTATTTACCACCCAAACCGGTGAACTTTCTGTCCATGTAACCGAATTGATACTGTTGTCGAAATGCTTGAACCCCCTTCCCTTGCCCAAGCAAGATGCCGACGGGAATGTGTACGATGCATTCACTGATCCCGAAGCTCGCTACCGCATGCGCTACGTAGACTTGGTGGTTAACCCCCAAATCCGCGAAACATTTATCAAACGTACCAAAGTAATCCAAAGCTTGCGCAACACCTTCAACGAACAAGGCTACTTGGAGGTGGAAACCCCCATTTTGCAGACCGTTCATGGTGGCGCAACGGCCCGTCCGTTCATGACCCACCACAACGCCCTAGATATTCCCTTGTATTTGCGTATCGCCAACGAGTTATACCTCAAACGTTTGATTGTGGGTGGATTCGATGGTGTCTATGAGTTTGCCAAAAACTTCCGTAACGAAGGCATCGACAGAACCCACAACCCAGAATTTACAGGTTTGGAAATTTACGTGGCCTACAAGGATTACTATTGGATGATGGATTTCGTGGAACAAATGTTGGAGCGATGTGCGATCGACGTTACCGGCAATGCCACCGTTACCCTGGGAGATAACCAGATCTCGTTTGCCAAGCCCTATGCCCGTTTAACCATGGCCGAAGCCATCAAAAAATATGGAAACATCGATATTGAGGGTAGAAGTGAAGCAGAATTGGGCGCAGAAGCCAAAAAATTGGGTTGCGAAGTCACTGCGCAAATGGGTGTGGCCAAATTGATCGACGAAATCTTCGGTGCCTGTGCAGAAAAACACCTGATTCAGCCCACCTTTATCACCGATTATCCCATTGAGATGAGTCCGCTCACCAAGAAACACCGGTCTAAACCCGGCTTGGTAGAACGTTTCGAACTCTTCGTCAATGGCAAAGAAATCGCCAACGCCTATACAGAATTGAACGACCCTATAGATCAGCGCGAACGCTTCGAAGACCAACTGAAATTGGCCGCAAGGGGCGATGAAGAAGCCATGGCGTACGACCACGACTTCGTAAGGGCATTGGAATATGCCATGCCTCCAAGCAGTGGTTTGGGCGTTGGAATCGACAGACTTACCATGATGCTTACCAACCAACAGAGCATCCAAGAAGTGCTGTTCTTCCCGCAGATGCGACCTGAAAAATTTGACTAATGTTTGAAATCGGCGACGACGAACGCAAGGTATTGCTTTGCCTTATACACGCTGAAACACCCCTTACGGTGGTTGAAGATACCAACTTGGCAGTGAATGTAGTGGTTGATATTATGCGTCAATTGCATCATTATCGCTATATCAAAGCCATCGGCAACAACAACCAAGTGATGGGGAATTTTGACGTAGATAAAATCAGAAAAACCCGGTTTCAATTGACTGCCAAAGGGTTTGATGAAATATCGGGCAATTCAAAACCAATTTCAGCTTAAGCCTCTTTGTTAATTTGTTGTAACGATTTATTCGAGTTGTCCACCAATCTTGGCGGTTCTCGGGTGATTGTTTATATTCGCAGTAGGCTAACTAGCATTAACAAATATCCATGTCTGAATCAGTAAAACTCATCGTAGAAGGTAAAGAATTTGAATTCCCCGTTATCACAGGTAGCGAAGGCGAAAAAGCCATCGATATCAGCAAGTTGCGAGACCTCACAGGTCACATCACCTTGGATATCGGTTTCAAAAATACGGGCTCCACGAAGAGCGCAATCACTTTCTTGGATGGGGAGGAGGGAATTCTTCACCACCGCGGATACTCCATTGAAGATTTGGCAGAACACGCCTCCTTTTTGGAAGTTTCGTATTTGCTGCTTTATGGAAAATTACCCAATGCTGCCGAGTATGAAGAGTTTACTAGCACAATCAAAGAACACACCCTGGCCAACGAAGGACTTCTCGCAATGTTCAATTCCTTCCCAACTGGATCCCACCCAATGGGTCAGCTATCGAGCATGGTTGCAGCCTTGGGTTTATACTACCCCAAAGCATTGAACCCCCATCGCTCGGAAGAAGCCATCAATAGAACCATACTGCGTTTGATGGCGAAAATGCCTACCATCTGTGCGATGATTTACAAAAAACGCAATGGTCATCCAACCGTTTATCCCAAGAATAGCTTGGACTATGTAGCCAACTATTTGAATATGACTTTCGGACAGGTTACAATGCCTGAATATGAGCCAGATCCCGTTCTCGTGAGCGCGATGAACAAATTACTCATCCTTCACGCTGACCACGAACAAAACTGCAGCGCTAGTACTGTTCGCGTTGTGGGCAGCTCACAATCAAACTTGTATAGCAGCATCTCTGCCGGTATCTCAGCCCTTTGGGGTCCCTTGCACGGTGGTGCCAACCAAGAAGTACTGGAAATGCTTGAGCAAATCCAAAATGATGGTGGCGATGTACAAAAATGGATCAACAAAGCCAAAGACAAGAACGATCCTTTCCGCTTGATGGGCTTCGGTCACCGCGTATACAAAAACTTCGATCCTCGTGCAAAAATCATCAAAAAAGCATGCGACGATGTATTGGCGAAATTGGGTGTGAACGACCCTGTATTGGAAATTGCCAAACAGTTGGAAGAAGCTGCACTCACCGATTCTTATTTCGTTGAACGTAAATTGTTCCCCAACGTGGATTTCTACTCAGGAATCATTTATCGCGCCATGGGCTTCCCCACCGACTTCTTTACCGTATTGTTCTCCATGGGTCGTCTTCCAGGTTGGATTAGCCAATGGCAAGAAATGCGCAAAGAAAAACAACCCATTGCACGCCCACGTCAAATTTATACTGGCGAAGCCCCACGTGCATACGTACACATGAAAGACAGAACCTAACCCATCGTTGGTTAGTATTGATACAAAGAAAAGGCACCCCATGGGTGCCTTTTCTTTGTGTAACCACCAATTTACTGCCAAATTCACGCATTCATCGACAAACTGACCACTCGTTTGTTAATAGTACAATTACCTTTGAAACCGAAATGCTTCGCGTCCTAACTTTACTCATTTTTTGTGCCCTAAACACCGTCGTTCATGCCCAAAATTTCACCCTTTCGGGCTACGTGAAAGATTCCACCTCCCGTGAAACCATCACCAAAGCACAGGTAGCCATCACGCTCAATACCACTCCCCCAAAGGAACTTCGCGCTGCCACCAATGGTTATGGCTTTTATAGCCTCACAGCACCCGCCGGCACCCACACCCTTACCGTGACCGCCGCAAGCTATCCCGCCTACACAACCACCATTACCATCGATAATAACAGAGAGTTTAATATCCTCTTGCTCCCCGAAATAGAAGGCGTTGGTACGGTAACCATACGGTCAAAACGAAACAACAACGTCAAATCACTCGATATATCAACCCAAAGTATCAACGGACAAACCATCAAAAAGATACCTGCATTTCTGGGCGAAGCCGATGTGATCAAAAGCATTCAATTACTGCCCGGTGTTACCACAGTTGGAGAAGGTGCATCAGGTTTTAACGTACGCGGTGGAAGCATCGATCAAAATCTTGTACTGATGGATGAAGCGCCCGTGTTCAACTCCGCACACCTCTTCGGTTTCTTTTCAATCTTCAATCCCGATGCCGTGAAAGATGTAGAACTCGTAAAAGGTGGAATTCCAGCCAATTACGGGGGTCGACTCAGCTCCACCCTGGATGTGAAATCGCGCGATGGTAACAAACGTAGCTATCAAGCCAATGGCGGCGTGGGAAGTATATTCTCCCGTCTCACCATTGAAGGTCCGCTTGCCCTACCCGAATCCAAAAACTTGCTCAAGCCACGCAAAACAGCCGCAAAATCAAGCTTTATGGTGTCGGGCCGCCGGTCATACATCGATGTACTCGCAAAACCCTTCCTGCCCGATAACCTCGCCGGTAGCCAGTTTTACTTCTATGATCTCACCGCCAAAGCCAATTACAGCTACAAGCGCGACAACATCTTTATCTCCACCTACATCGGTGACGATGTATTCAAAGCAGCCGGATTATTCGGTGTGAAATGGGGTAACTCAACCGTAACGACCCGCTGGAACCACGTCTTCAACAAAAAGCTCTTCTCCAATTTTACCTATTACTATAGTCGTTACCGTTACAACTTGGAATTCATTAACCGCGATGTAACCTTCAATTGGAAAAGCAATATCGTCAACAACAGCGCGAAAGTCGATTTTAACTACTTTCTCAATCCCAAAAATACATTGGCATTTGGGGGACAATCAACGCACTATCGTTTCATTCCCGGTGAGGCTATTGCCACGTCATCCACACTCAATTTGAAGTTTGGTTTACCCGATCGTTATGCCCTTGAAAACGCCATTTATATCTCTGATGATTGGAATGCCAATGGCAAATTCTCGATTCGTGCGGGTATCCGACTCAGTCAGTTCATGTATTTAGGTCCTGGAAAAGTGTACTTGTTTAAGCGTGAAGCAGGCAAACAAGGCATACTAGATAGTATGTATTCTACTGAAAACGGCGATATCGTGGCCAATTATATCAACCCAGAACCCCGTCTCGGCTTCAAATATCAACTCAACAATAGCAGCTCAATCAAAGGAGGTTACAACCGCATGGTACAAAACCTACACCTCATCTCAAACACCGCAGCTTCAGTACCTTTCGATGTTTGGCAGCCCACAACCAATAACATCAAGCCGGAAATTGCCGACCAAATCGCCTTGGGTTATTTCAAAAATTTCAACGGAAAACACGAATTTGAAACCAGCATCGAAGGATACTACAAAACCCTTCAAAACCAAGTGGATTACATTGATGGTGCTAGCCTACTTCTAAATGAGTTACTTGAAGCAGATTTGCTTACAGGCATTGGAAGAGCATACGGATTAGAAGCCTATATCAAGAAGTCCTCTGGTAATTTAACAGGATGGATTAGCTACACCCTCTCACGTTCTGAGCGTCAAGTTGTGGGCATTAACAACAATGAATGGTATGCCAATCGTTTCGATCGACTTCATAACTTGTATGTTGTAAGTCAATATAAAATCAATGAGAAATGGGAATGTGCCGCCAACTTTGTGTTCAGTACCGGCACACCTGCCACATTCTATACAGGACAATACACTGTGCAAGGTTACGTGATCCCCGATGCTGGATCCAATGCCAGAAACAACGTGCGTAATCCCGACTACCATCGACTCGATCTCAGCGTAACCTATCACCGCAAAAAATCAAAAAAGTTTGAAAGCAATTGGGTGTTCTCCTGTTACAATGTCTATAACCGACGTAACCCGTTTAGCATCTACTTCGCCACCAACTACCAAGGCAAAGGACAAAATGAAGCCATCCGTTACAGCGTCATTGGCAGCGCCATCCCATCCGTTTCTTACAACTTCAAATTCTAAGTATCCACCCCATGAAATTCAACATATCGCTCATAGTCAATAGTCTTATCGCCATCGGCATCGGCCTTCTTTCCACAGGCTGCGAAGATGTAATTCAGGTGGATGTCATCCAAAAAAGTCCAAAAATTGTTGTCGATGCGTTTGTCAACAACCAACTCGATACCCAAACCATCAAGCTCACACGCTCCATTGGCTATTTCGACTCCACAGGATCAGAACCCGCCATCAACAATGCCCAAGTAGCCATCGTCGACCAATCTGCTGCATTGCCCAAGCTCTTTGTTTTTGCGCCAGCGGGACAAGGAAAATATCAGTTCTTGCCGAACCCCATCACCGGTGATACTTTTTCTATCGGACATGATTACGCGCTATTGGTAGTCATTGGAAATGATACATTGGTCAGCTTTTCCACCCTAAACCCCACAACCACCATAGACTCCCTATCACTGGTAGACGTTGAAGGCAATGGCCCACCAATTAATACAACCGGGAAATATGTGGAACTCATGGCCAAAGACCGAAAAGGGCCTGGAGATTTCTACTGGATCAAAACCTTCCGAAACGATTCCTTCCTCAATAACATTTCACAATTGAACATCTCCGCGGATATGGGTAATACCTCCAGAGGGCAGGATGGCGAACTTTTCATCTATCCAGTGCGATACAACGGCGTGAACGATTTTTCACGTTCATTCAAAACAGGCGAAACGGTGAGAATTGAAATCCACTCCATCAATGCCGTGGCCTTCGCATGGTTCAACTTGGTGGTTAGCGAAAATCAAAATGGTGGACTATTTGCAACACCTCCCGCCAACATTTTTACCAATATCGTATCGTTCAATCCCAACAATAAAACCGGCGTAGGTGGATTTTTCTGCGTGAGCGCGGTAACATCTGCCTCAGTCACCATTCCCTAAACAACCTGTTCGTAAACCAAAATTCCAGAGCGGATTTACCAAACTCACTTGGCTACAGCCAATTCTTTGAGGCGATTTCGCAAGGCCTCTAACTCGTCGCGCAAACGCGCCGCCTCCATAAATTCCATTTCCTTAGCCGCCCTCAACATGTCTTTTTCTGTCCGCACAATCATCTTTTCGATACCGCCTTTATCCATGTAAGCCACCACAGGATCCGCTGCCATATTGATGCGCGATTCCGGCATGTTATAATTCACACCACTGCCCAACTCTACATCGCCGTATTTGGCATCCGCCACCCCGGTCTGTTTGAAAATCTCATCCGTGCTTTTCAACACCGTTTTGGGAGTGATGCCGTGCTTGGTATTATAAATCACCTGTTTCTCGCGTCTTCGATCCGTCTCTTCGATCGTCTTGCGCATGCTCTCTGTGATTTTATCTGCATACATGATAACCAAACCACGATCGTTTCGCGCAGCCCGTCCAATCGTTTGAACCAACGCCGTTTGGCTCCGTAAAAATCCTTCTTTATCTGCATCCATAATCGCCACCAAACTCACTTCTGGTAAATCCAGGCCTTCCCGCAGCAAATTCACCCCAATCAACACGTCAATCACACCCATCCGCAAATTCCGCAAAATCTCGACCCGATCCAGCGTCTTCACCTCGCTGTGTATATAATCAACCTTCACGCCCAAACGCATTAAATACTTGGTCAGCTCCTCCGCCATTCGCTTGGTCAATGTCGTCACCAAAACTCGATCCTTCATTTTGATCCGATTGTCAATCTCTTCAATCAAATCATCCACCTGATTGGCCAATGGCCTAATCAATATTTGGGGATCCAACAAGCCTGTGGGCCTAATCAACTGCTCCACCAAAACACCTTCACTCTCCTCTATTTCAAACGGCGCCGGCGTCGCGCTCACATACACTGCCTGATTCACCACTTGGAAAAACTCCTCAAATTTGAGCGGTCGATTATCCATCGCCGCCGGTAAACGGAACCCAAAATCCACCAAATTCACTTTCCTACTCCTATCACCCCCGTACATTGCCCGAATCTGTGGCATAGATACATGGCTTTCATCCACCACCAACAAAAAGTCTTTGGGAAAATAATCAAGTAAACAAAACGGTCTATCGCCCGGACCCCGACGGTCGAAATACCGCGAGTAATTCTCAATGCCATTGCAATAACCCAACTCCCGGATCATTTCTAAATCGAAATTCACCCTTTCCTCCAATCGCTTCGCCTCCAAAAACCGACCTGTCTCCCGAAAATACTCCAACTGTAACACCAAATCATCCTGAATCTGGTAGATGATATCCTTCAATCGCTCTCTCGGACTCACATACAAATTCGCAGGGTAAATCGCCACATCCTCATGTCCCTCAATCTTCCGTCCACTCACCGGATCAAAGCTAATGATCTCGTCAATTTCATCACCGAAGAACGACACCCGATAAGCGAAATCGTTGTAGGCCAAATGTACATCCACCGTATCGCCTTTCACCCGAAATGTCCCCCGGTTAAAATCAGCGGTAGTCCTGCTATACAAACTCTCTACCAATTTGAATAACAAAGTATTGCGGGTGATAATCTGCCCTTTTTTGATGCGAATAATCGTCTCTTCAAAATCGGAGGGATTTCCCGCACCATAGATGCAACTCACACTGGCAACCACGATGATATCACGCCGACCGCTCAACAAACTCGAAACCGTTTTTAAACGCAACTTTTCGATCTCATCGTTGATGTTCAGATCCTTTTCAATGTAGGTATTCGTGGTTGGGATGTATGCCTCGGGCTGATAATAATCGTAATAACTCACGAAGTACTCCACCGCATTGTTCGGAAAAAATTGTTTAAACTCACCGTACAACTGCGAAACCAAGGTCTTGTTGTGACTTAGGACCAGGGTAGGTCGCTGCGTTTGCGCAATCACATTGGCCATCGTAAATGTCTTTCCAGAACCTGTAACCCCAAGCAAAGTCTGGGCTTTTACGCCGGAATTTAACCCCTCCACCAGTTGTTTGATAGCGTCCGGTTGATCCCCGGTGGGCTGAAATGGCGATATGAGCTCAAAGGCAGGCATGAACAAGCAAAGTTAGCACAGACACGTCATCAAAAGCCAATGCGGTAATGATATAGTGCCAATTCTATTTTCCCTATCTTTGCAGCTGCATGCAAGAGGTAGCAAAACAACCCGCAGAAATGAGTAAAGAGGCCTTTGTGCAAGAAGTTCTCAACGATTATCGCATCGCTTTTGAAAGTCGCCAAGCCAGTTTGATAGGCCGTAAAGAGGTTCTTACGGGTAAAGCCAAGTTCGGCATCTTTGGCGACGGTAAAGAAATCGCCCAGATTGCCATGGCCAAAGTATTTCAACACGGCGATTGGCGCAGTGGATATTACCGCGATCAAACTTTTATGTTTGCCAAGGGTATCAGTAGCGTACATGCATTTTTTGCACAGCTGTATGCCATCCCCGATACCGAAAAAGAACCCGCCAGCGGGGGTCGCTCCATGAACGGACACTTCGCCACGCGATTACTTGACGATCAAGGCAATTGGCTACCACAAACCGATCGATACAACAGCAGTGCAGATATTTCGCCTACAGCCGGTCAAATGCCCCGCCTATTGGGATTGGCAGTAGCATCAAAATTGTATCGCCAAAACCCTGATTTGCATGCCTTTTCCGATTTTTCAAACAAAGGCAACGAAATCGCCTTCGGAACCATTGGAAACGCATCCTCTTCAGAAGGCATCTTTTGGGAAGTCATGAACGCCGCCTGCGTAATGCAAGTGCCGATGTTGATGAGTCTTTGGGATGATGGATACGGTATCTCCGTTCCTGCAAAGTACCAAACCGCCAAAGAAAATATCGCGGCCCTGATGCGCGGATTCCAATCCAACGAAGAAGGACAAGGACTAGAACTCCTCACTGCCCGCGGATGGAACTACCCAGAATTGTGTAAAGTATACAAACAAGCGGCCGATATCTGTCGCGAAAAACATACCCCCGTGTTGGTCCATGTGACCGAAGTAACCCAGCCGCAAGGCCATTCTACCTCTGGTAGCCACGAGCGTTACAAGAGCAAAGAACGCCTGGAATGGGAAACGGAATACGATGGCATTGCCCAAATGCGTCAGTGGATGATTGAGCAAAATATCGCCGATGAAACCACCCTGGCCGCCCTCGAAGAACAAGCCCTTGAATCGGTAAAACAAGCCCAAAAACAGGCTTGGATCGATTATTTACAGCCCCTAAAATCAGATGTTTCTGGTTTGATTGCCTTGTTGCAGCAATTGGCCGCCAACGGATTATCCCCCGAACTGGCCAATATCGCCCAATCGCTCAGCGATGCCAAAGATCCCATCCGCCGCGACATGGGAATCGCCATCCATAAAGCCCTGCGCCTCACCGTAAATGCCAGTGCCGATGCGCGTAAACCCCTACTCGATTACCTTCATGCATTCAATGCCATTAACGGCGAACGCTACAGCAGCCACGTATACAGTCAGAGCGATGCCTCTGTATTGAATGTGCCCGAAGTGCCAGCCCAATACACTGATGAAATCGTCGACGGATACCAAGTGGTTAGGGCCTGCTTCGATGCCAACCTCGAGCGCGATCCCCGTGTATTTGCCTTCGGTGAAGACGTAGGAAAAATTGGAGATGTGAACCAAGGTTTCTCAGGCATGCAGGAGAAATATGGCGAGTTGCGGGTGACCGACAAAGGCATTCGTGAGTGGAGTATCATTGGTGAAGGCATCGGTGCGGCTATGCGCGGACTGAGACCCATCGCCGAAATCCAATACCTCGATTACCTACTCTATGCCCTTGAGCCGATGAGCGATGATATCGCCACCATGCAATATCGTACCAAAGGTGGACAGAAAACGCCGATCATCATTCGTACCCGAGGACATCGTTTGGAAGGCATTTGGCACTCTGGCAGTCCGATGGGCATGATTATCCACGCCGTTCGCGGTATGCACGTGTGTGTTCCCAGAAACATGACCCAAGCAGCCGGTATGTACAACACGCTGTTGCGCGCCGATGAGCCTGCTTTGGTGGTGGAATGCTTGAATGGCTATCGCATCAAAGAAAAATTGCCCGCCAACATTGGTGAATTTACCGTGCCTTTTGGTAAACCCGATGTGCTGCGCTACGGTGAAGATATTACACTTGTCACTTACGGATCTTGCTGTAGAATTGCACAAGAAGCCTGTGATTTACTGGCCGAACATGGCATCCGTGTAGAATTGATCGATGTACAAACCTTATTGCCCTTCGATATCAACCACAGCATCGTAGAAAGTTTGAAGTCGACCAACCGCATCGTTTTCCTCGATGAGGATGTTCCAGGTGGTGCAACGTCTTACATGATGCAGCAAGTGCTTGAAGAACAAGGCGGTTACCAATTTCTTGATAGCAAACCTGTGACCATTACTGCCAACGAGCACAGACCCGCTTATGGTTCTGATGGCGATTACTTCAGCAAGCCTTCGGTAGATACCGTTTTCAGCACCATTTACCAGGTGATGCACGAAAGCAATCCCGCCAAATGGCCCAGTTTGTTGTAAAATGGTCGATTTTCTTGGTGTAAAGTAGACGCTTATTACCAATGAGCGATTAAGTTCATCCCATTTTACCGAAATTTGTGGTATCGTGAATCAGCCTTCTCCCAATTTGTTTCGTCTTTCCGGACTTGAACCCTTTACCCTAACCCGTGAAACCAATTTCGTTAATATTGGTGAGCGTACCAATGTAACAGGTAGTCGACAGTTTGCCAAAATGATCCTAGCCGGTGATTATAACAAAGGCTTGGATGTGGCGCGTCAGCAAGTGGAGAACGGCGCTCAAGTCATCGACGTAAATATGGATGAGGGCATGCTCGATGGCAAAGAGGCCATGGTAACATTCCTCAATTTGATTGCAGCCGAACCCGATATTTCTCGCGTTCCTTTGATGGTTGACTCCAGTAAATGGGAAGTCATCGAGGCCGGTTTGAAATGCCTACAGGGCAAAGGCATCGTGAATTCTATTTCCCTGAAAGATGGGGAAGCCGCATTCATCCAAAAAGCCAAATTGGTACATCGCTACGGCGCTGCCGTGGTGGTGATGGCGTTCGATGAAACCGGTCAAGCCGATAGCTTTCAGCGCAAAATCGACGTTTGTAAACGCAGCTACGATGTCTTAAAAAGCATTGGATTTCCCGTCAACGACATCATCTTTGACCCCAATATCCTCACGGTAGCCACCGGTATTGATGAGCATAACAATTACGCCGTTGACTTCATCGAAGCCACCCGTTGGATCAAACAAAACCTTCCCGGAGCCAAAGTTTCAGGCGGTGTGTCTAACATCAGTTTCTCTTTCCGCGGCAACGACCGAGTGAGAGAAGCCATGCACTCAGCCTTCTTGTATCACGCCATCAAAGCGGGCCTCGATATGGGTATTGTGAATGCTGGTATGGTTGAAGTGTACGATGAAATTCCCAAGGAACTCCTTGAACACGTTGAAGACGTATTGTTGAATCGCAGAGCAGATGCCACCGAGCGTCTGGTAACTCTGGCCGATCAATTCAAAGGCAAAAAAGAAGAACGCGTTGAAGAAACCCAAGCATGGCGCTTCGGTTCCGTAGAAGAACGCCTCAGCCATAGCTTAATCAAAGGCATTACCGAGTTCATCGATGCCGATACCGAAGAAGCCTTCCAAAAATATCAAAATGCACTCGGTGTGATCGAAGGTCCCTTGATGGATGGCATGAACCATGTGGGCGACCTCTTCGGTGCTGGAAAAATGTTCCTGCCCCAAGTCGTAAAAAGTGCCCGTGTGATGAAAAAATCCGTGGCCTACTTGCAACCCTACCTCGAAGCACAAAAAGCCCTTAACCCCAACGCCAAACCCCAAGGTAAAATCTTGATGGCCACCGTAAAAGGCGACGTACACGATATAGGAAAGAACATCGTAGGTGTGGTTTTGGCTTGTAACAATTACGAAATTAAAGACATCGGTGTGATGGTTCCCGCCGATAAAATACTCGATGAAGCCCAATCTTGGGGCGCTGATATCATTGGACTCTCCGGTTTGATTACCCCCAGTTTGGATGAAATGGTACATGTGGCCAAGGAAATGACAAGACGTGGTATGTCTACCCCGTTGCTCATCGGTGGTGCAACCACTTCACGCATTCACACCGCAGTGAAAATCGCCCCGAATTACGCCCACCCCATCGTTCACGTGCTTGATGCATCACGCTCGGTTCCTGTAGCTGGAAGCCTTTTGGGCGATGATACCAAAGAACCCTTCTCTGAAAAAATCAAACAGGAATACTTGACGTTGGCAGAGAATCATGCGAAACGACAGTCAACCAAAGACCTTATCACCTATGAAGAAGCCATTGCAAACCGCTGGCAACATGATGGTGTGGTAATTGAACCTAAAACCATTGGCATATACACCGTGGAAATGCCTCTCTCTGAATTGGTAGATACAATCGATTGGACGCCCTTCTTCCAAACCTGGGAGTTGGCCGGACAGTACCCAGCAATCCTCGAAGATGAAATCGTGGGATCTGAAGCAAAAAAATTGCTGCATGATGCCCAAACCATGTTGAATCAGTTTGTAGCCAATCAATCTCTCCAAGCCAAAGGCGTTTGGTACATATTGCCCGCCAAAAAATTGGGTGAAGACGTGGCCTTATATGACAACGTAGAAGATGCCTATAAAGATACAGATGGTAGTCAAGCCACTGAAACCTTTCATTTCTTGAGACAGCAACGAAAAATGGCAGGTGGATTACCCAATTACTCATTGGTAGATTTTATCGCCGATGAGCAAGTAGATTATTTGGGTGGATTCGCTGTTACCACCGGATTGGGATTAGAGCCCATTGTAGCGGCTTACGAAGCACAACTTGACGATTATCAATCGATCATGGCCAAAGCCTTGGCCGATCGTTTGGCAGAGAGTTTTGCAGAAAAATTGCATCAAAAAGTAAGAACCGAATTCTGGGGCTACGCCGATGAAAGCACGGTAAGCAACGAGGATTTAATCCGTGAGAAATACCAGGGCATCCGGCCTGCGCCCGGCTACCCCGCCTGCCCAGACCACACAGAAAAATCTACGCTGTTTAACCTGCTCAAAGCCCCCGAAGCAGCCCACATCACACTCACTGAATCCATGGCCATGCTGCCCGCTGCCTCCGTCAGCGGCTGGTACTTCGCCCACCCCCAAAGCAAATACTTTGGTTTGGGCAAAATCAACAAGGACCAAGTGGTGCAATACGCAGAAAGAAAAGGCATGGATCTTGAAACCGCAGAACGCTGGTTGAGCCCTGTATTGGCTTATTAATCTTTATTTTAACTGAAAAGAATTACTGCTTGAACGGATTACCGTAGGCAGGATTCGTTAAAAAGGTGTTGTCGGTCATCGTCAACAAAAATGCTTTCAAATCCGCCTTCTGCTGCGCCGTTAACTTCAATTGCTTGTTGCCATGGGCCGCCATCATCGGACTGATCGTGGGCGATAAATAATTCACGTTGTCGCTGTAATGGTTGATCACATCATCCAATGTCGCAAACCGACCGTCGTGCATATACGGGCCTGTCACCTCAATATTTAACAAACTTGGCGTCTTAAACAATCCCCGATCAGCCGGGTTACCCGTAATCGCTCCAAAACCTTTGTCCGAGAAATTACCATCCAAACCATTGTTTGCAATGCCACCCATGTCGGGATTATTCTGCTGAGCCAAAGCACCACCATGACAGTGGAAACAATCAGCCCCAGTGGTTAATCCTGTGACGGCATCGAAGTCTACCAAACCATTATACAACAAAGCACCGCGTTTTTCAGACTCACTCAATAAACTGAACTTACCTGGGAAGAACCCATTAAAACGACTGTCTTTGCTCACAAGTGTTAGTAGGAACTGCTCCATGGCCTTCGACATATCAAACACATTGGGTTTGCTGCCAAAGGCTTTGTCGAAATACTCAATGTAGCGGTCGGTACGAGCCAATCGCTTCGCCAACAAAGGCAATGTCATCGCCATCTCGTTGTGCGCTTGAATGGGTTCAAAAACCAATTCTCTCAAGGTATTTTGGCGGGCATCCCAAAAAAACTTCCTGCTATACGCAAGATTAAACAAAGGACTCGCATTCCGGCCAACTTGTAATCCATTTATACCCGTACTGAGTTTCTTTGGCTCCGCAAATCCATTCTCTTGCCTGTGGCAACTACCACAAGAAATACTGCTATCAAACGATAAAATGGGATCGTAAAACAACATCCGACCCAATTGAATTCCTTCTGCAGTGAAGGGGTTGTCGGAAGGCAATGATGGCATCCCAAAACGTCCACCGGGAAAAATCGTGGTTGGGTCTACCAATGTGGTTTTGTACACCGATGGGTTCTTGTGCAACGGATCATCGGGGTCCTTTTCACATGAGGAAAAGCCCAACGCCAATAATCCTATGACTACCCATCCGAATTTCATCTTGTGATCCTTAAGGAGCGGGAATCTCAAACGCAGAATACGCCGTGAGATTATCCAATATTTTCTGCATAAGGGCTTTTTCCTTCAACCCTTCAGAGTGAGATACAGAATTCTTCTTCATCTCAATACCCTGATAAAACTTGTTTACGTGGTAGTTGAATTGAACGGGTGTCGTCATCTTTTCCTTCACCTCAAACGTAGAAGCACCCATTGAAGCACCCACAGGCACTTCAAAGTTTCGAACCATAGGCATGGTTGCTGTATGAAAGCTCATACCTTTCGTATACTTGTCGGTCATGCTGTCCTTATAGTTTCCATCAATCGCTTGGAAAATATATCCACCAGCCCAACCCCAGTGCATACCCGTTAAGTTGCCATTCAAAGGATGCTCAGCGCCCCACTGGTTGGGATCACCATGGTTGATCGCTGAGTCCATTCCCAACATAAAACGCACCGCTTTGTATTTGCCCGCTGGCACCTCATAATTAAATTTGGTTCTTTGCTTTTTGAAATCAATCCACTGGTAACCATCACCCAACATCACTTCTGTACCATCCTCTTTTACCAATCGCAATTTTGAAACAATCATCCCAAAATTGAAAAACTGTATGTATTCCTTCTGAGGCGATGGTTGTTCGAACCAGCCCGACAAAAACGTCAGAGGTTGTCCATTCCACAACGCTGAAAAATTCAAATCCACCGAAGTCTTTGTCTCAACTACGGGAGGAACCACTGGAGGATTTTCCTCACAAGATTGAATCGCCAAGCCCATGACAGACAAGACTATTACCAACAACACTTTACTCCAATTTTTCATGTTCTTTTTAACAAATTAATGGTTGATAAGTTTAATTCCTTAGCAATTTATACGAATATACGAAATTGCCATCGTTAATCCTAAGGAAATAGGGGCCTGCCGGTAAGGCACTTAGGCTCACTGTCAACTGCTTCGTTACATTGCCTTTGGTATCCATCTCCATCACTTTTTGTCCCACTGCATCAAACACCTCCATCACAATGGCCGAGGGATTTCTGGCATATAAAACAAACGTTCCAGATGTTGGATTCGGAAACAAAACAAATGCATTCTCCTGAACCTTATTCAAATTCATGCCACCGATACTGACTTTGGCCAACAAGCGAACATAGGGATCAAAAATCACCGTATCTACCTCAAAATCAACCAATAATTTCATTTCACCCAGCAGCTGTTTGGGTTCCCATAACACCAACTTTTCTTTGCCCTCGCCACGCAACAGCAAAGGAATTCGCACATGCCAGTAGGGGACACTATTGTGCGATGGTGTCTGCTCACAAGTCAACGTCACTGTTTTGCCTTTTTGCTTCCAATTGATCTTCAAATAAGGGAAGCCCTCCCCGAAGTACCACTGCTGGAAAAAAGTATCCAAATTCCTGCCGCTCGCCTTTTCCATGTACCATTCCAAATCCGCTGTCTTGGCAAATCCGTGGTAGGTATTCTTTCCATTCAAATACAACCTACAGCCCTGAAAAAATGCTGAATCGCCCAACTTATCGCGCAGCATATGCAGCACCCATGCCCCTTTGTTGTATGTCAGCCGTCCGTTAAACAAACTCCCCACGTTCAACGTGTCTTTGGGAAACACCGATCCGTCATCATTGCCCGTAATGTTGCTCCTCATTCCACGCAACTTCCCGTAACTCTCCTCCTTCGTGCGCAAATATTCGGTGGTCATCACCGTCAAATACGTCGCAAACCCCTCGTTCAACCACAAGTCCTGCCAAGTACCGCAAGTCACCATATCGCCAAACCACTGATGCGCCAACTCATGCGCCATCAAGTCATAAGAGAAATTCACCATGAAGCTCATCGTCTGATGCTCCATCCCCCCACCCCAAGTGAACTGGGCATGTCCGTACTTCTCCTTCTCAAACGGATACGGCACAAATAAGCTATCAAACAGCCGAATCATCGGCAATACATCCTTGGTTTCCCGCTCAGCATCCGTCCGAAATTGCGGAAACACATAATTCAACACCGGCAAGGGTTTCGATCGGCCAATCAACTGCGCATATTGCGTATACTCGCTATAATTCGTCACTGCGATAGCCACCAAATAAGTTACGATGGGGTAGCGATGCTTCCAAACCATCAACCGCTGCGAGTCATTCAATACCTCATTCCTAACAACCACCCCGTTCGAAGCTGCCTTCATCGATGTATCCGTATAAACCCATACATCCAAACTATCAATTTTGTCGTGCAACGTCTGTTTACATGGCCACCAATACTGAGCCCCGTAGGGTTCGCTGAGGGTATGAACAATCGGACCTTTCATGTGGTTGTCGTGCACAAAATACCCGAATCCCCCGCCGTTGCTTGGATTGCCTTGGTATACGATGCCCACAGAATCCCGAGAGCCACCCATCCAGCCACCCGCTTTGTACACATACAGTTGGTTGCCATTTCTTCGATACAAAAGTGGCTGTCCCCCAGCTCCATAAACCCGATCCACTTTTAGGTTGGCTGACAAATCAAATCCCACAGAATCGGTGTTTGTGATCACGGTAAAATGCGCCATCACATCGCCCTTGAAATAGGGTCCTTTGATGGGATTTACCCACCATTTACAGCGATTGTAATCGATCAAGTAGCCATGCTTTACGCCAGAATTGTTTCTGCGCGATAATTGGGATTGAAAGCGCTGATGTTCTTTACAGACCAATTCCTCAGGTACAATTTGTGCACCCAAAGGCAACATCATTATCAAGCCCAACAACAACCCAATCCATTTTCGCATAATACAAAGTTCCTACATCCCTATGGCCTAAACAACAATTGATTAGGGAAAATGCACAACTCATACACAAAACAAAATCGCTAGAGAATCCTCCCTTACTTTTGCAATGTGAAATTTAAGTGGTTACCCCTGTTTTTGATCATTCTGCTCGGCTGTATTTGGGGTAGTTCTTTCATCCTCATGAAGCGCGGATTGGTGGTTTTTACACCCATACAAGTAGCGGGTATGCGGTTATTCTTGGCGGGTATTTTTCTTACTCCCTGGGTCTATCGATATTCTCTAGGCTCCAAATCCACCATTCTAAATCCCTCCACCCAAACCACGGAAAAACTGCTGAAGCCCATCGATTATTTCTACTTGTTCCTCACCGGTTTTGTGGGTAATGCCATTCCTGCTTTCCTCTTTTCTACCGCTGGAACCCTTATCCCCAGTGGCTTGTCAGGAATCCTCAACGCATTTACACCCATGTTTACCCTTGTGGTTGGGAGTCTGTTTTTCACAAGCCCCTTATCACGCAACGGTTTCCTTGGGGTGGTTGCGGGTATCATTGGTGCTGTGTTTTTGTTGGGTCCATCTATACTCGGACAGAAAGGCATGGAAATCCATCTCGGTGGTGCAATTATGGCCCTCACAGCCTCCGTTTTATACGGTTACAACATCAACCTGATCAAAACCAAACTCGCCCACATTCCGCCCATGGCCAAAACCGCCTACCCGTTTGTTTTTATGGGAATCCTCTACGCATTTGTACTCTGGAAAACCGATGTAATCGGCAGTTATAACCAAGGTTCATCCGAACTCTCAGCGCCCTTCAACATCCCCGCCAACCAATTCGCCTTGGTCTGTTTGGTCATTCTCGGTGTCATCGGATCCGCAGTTTCCATGATGCTCTTCAATTATCTTATTGAACACACCACCGCCCTGGTAGCATCAACCAACACCTTCGTCATCCCTATCGTAGCCGTAGCTTGGGGACTCATCGATCAAGAACCCATCCGTTGGAACATGATTGTGGGTCTTCTTTTATCCCTTGTGGGTGTTTACATGGTGATGAAAAAAGAGTGATATCGCTCACAACAATAACCCCTTGCCCCATTTATCTTTGTCACACAAACAGCCTTCATGAACATTAAAAATATCCTTACTGATTTAGGCATTGGCGAGACCTTAGCCGCCGCAAGCACGGGTACACAATCAATTCGATTGGCGAACGCGCCTACAAGGGTAATCAATTCCCCGGTAGATGGTGCCCACATTACCACTGTCCAATTTGCCGATAAACACACCTATGACCAGGTAATCAATACGGCACATGAAGCCTTTAACACTTGGCGACATACCCCCGCACCGAAGCGTGGAGAAATCGTGCGCCAGATCGGTGATGCCCTGCGCCAGCATAAAGCCAACCTCGGTGCGCTGGTAAGTTATGAAATGGGAAAGAGCCTCCAAGAAGGACTGGGCGAAGTACAAGAAATGATCGATATCTGCGATTTCGCCGTGGGATTGAGCCGACAGTTACATGGATTAACCATGCACTCCGAGCGACCCAACCACCGCATGTATGAGCAGTGGCATCCATTGGGTGTGGTAGGCATCATCAGCGCCTTCAACTTCCCTGTTGCCGTGTGGTCGTGGAATGCGATGCTCGCCGCAATATGCGGTAACACTTGCGTCTGGAAACCTTCAGAAAAGACACCCGCAAGTGCCGCAGCCGTACAACACATCTTGCAAACAGTACTCAAAAACAATGAACTTCCAGAAGGCATTTTTTGCCTCATACAAGGCGATCGCGAAATTGGCGAGGCCATGAGCCACGATTCCCGCGTTCCCCTCATCAGCGCTACCGGAAGTACCCGCATGGGTAAACGAGTAGCTGAAGTAGTGGGACAAAGACTGGGTAAATCCATCCTTGAACTCGGTGGTAACAACGCCATCATCCTTACTCCAGAGGCCAACCTAGAAATGGCCATGGTAGCCATCGTGTTTGGTGCAGTGGGCACGGCAGGACAGCGATGCACAACCACCCGAAGACTCATCGTTCACGATAGTATCTACGAAACCGTGAAATCAAAGTTGGTTTCAGTTTATGGACAACTGCGCATTGGAAATCCGCTGGACGAAAACAACCATGTAGGTCCATTGATTGACCAGGATGCAGTAGCAGCCTACAACAACGCCATTGACAAACTCAAAGCCGAAGGTGGAGCTGTACTCTGCGGTGCCGAAGTCTTACAGGGAGACCAATACACTAGCGGTTGCTACGTAAAACCTACAATCTGCGAGGCACAGAACCACTTCCACATCGTACAAGAAGAAACCTTTGCGCCCATTCTTTACCTCATGTCTTACAGCAACCTCGACCAAGCCATCCAGATGCAAAACGATGTGAAACAGGGTTTGTCGAGCGCTATTTTCACCAACAATCTCCAAGAAGCCGAGCAATTCCTCAGCGCATGGGGCTCTGATTGTGGTATTGCCAACGTCAACATTGGTACATCGGGTGCGGAAATTGGCGGTGCTTTCGGTGGTGAAAAAGAGACGGGTGGCGGACGTGAGAGCGGGTCCGATGCATGGAAAGCCTATATGCGCAGACAAACCAATACCATCAACTATGGCAAGTCGTTGCCACTGGCACAAGGCATTCGGTTCGATTTGTAATTGTTGATTCCTTGGCGATCGTTTGTCCTACTGGGTCAACTGGTCGATAACAACAAGCCCGCCCTGTCGCTGACAGGGCGGGCTTGTTTATTTACCCAAACCTGGGTTATTAATAAATGTAATCCCTTAAAACTGCTGTCCGATAAAGAAATGCACTTGGGTGGGTTTACCACTTGCTGGCACTTGCTTGTAATCAAACCCGTAGGCCCAATCCAAACCAATCAATCCAAACATCGGCATGAACAAACGAATACCAACACCCGCAGCACGCTTCAATTGGAATGGGTTGTACTTATCAAAGCTCGACCACGCATCTCCCGCTTCCGCAAATCCCAACACATACACGGTGGCTGCCTGTCCGGTGGTAATAGCTTGACGCAGCTCAACAGTGAATTTATTAAAAATTGGAGCCCCCGCTTGCGCGCCCATTGCCGTAGATGAAACTGTGTAGTTGTCGTATCCACGCTGAGAAATAATCTCGGTAGCTGCAATGTTGAAACCAAAAATACCGGCACCACCCACTTGGAAACGTTCAAAGAAGGTAAGGCCCAAATCCTTGTTATAATACCCCAAGAATCCCATTCTCGCCTTGGCCATCAACACCGTTTTCTTGTATATTGGGGTGTACCACTCCGCATCCAATTTCCACTTGTGGAATTCTGCCCACTTGTATCTGTCGTTAAGGCTCATTTCGCTATAATTCTTGTTCGATAACAGAGAAATTGGCGGGGTCGCTTGTACTTGGAATGTAAATGTGCTGCCCGAGGTAGGATAGGTAGGGTCGCTAACAGAACTACGGGTCACATTCAATTGGAAGGATGGGTTGTAACTCACACCATTGAACCCTTTTGGAAATCCATAGAATCCACCATCCATGTTCTTCATGCGGTACTGATTGAAAGAAAATCCGTATTGCAAATTGAAGAAATCATCAGGCCATTTCAATCGCGCACCATACATCAATGAAAAGCCCGTATTCATAAACACTTGTCTCAACGGGTCTGTTTTCTGACGAAAATCAAAACTATTTACCGTATGAAAAATACTCAAGCTCAACGAGTTTGGCTTCTTTCCACCAAACCAAGGCTCAGTGAATGAAAAGGTATAACCTTGATAATTTGCACCGTTACTCTGTGCACGCAAACTCAATTTTTGTCCATCTCCTGTTGGAACAGGGCTCCACTGTTCTGGGTGAAACAGTTTTTTACGACTAAAGTTGTTCAATTGGATACCAGCCGTACCAATCAAAGTAGGTGTACGACTGAAACCATTGCCTCCCCATCCACCACTCAATTCAATTTGATCTGAGGGTTTTTCCGCCAGTGTGTAATCAATATCAACGGTACCATCCTCAGGATTTGGTTTGGGATTCACACCCAACTGTTCAGGATCAAATAGTCCCAACGCGCCCAAATCGCGCATGGTACGCTGGATATCGCTCTTGGAGAAAACATCGCCCGGCTTTGTCCGAATTTCCCGTTGAATCACCCTGTCAGATGTCTTTGTATTACCATTCCAACGCACATTGCCAATCGTTGCTCTGGTGCCTTCGCTGATGCGAATTTCCATGTCGATACTGTCATTCAATACACCTACCTCTACAGGCATCATATTGAAAAATAGGTATCCATCATCCATGTACAATGTTTGCACATCAAACCCTCCTGGATTTTCAAACAATCGCTCCCGCAACAAAGATTGATTAAACAAATCGCCGCGCTTAATTCCCAAAATCGTATCAAGGGTACCATTTCTGAATTTCAAATTACCCTTCCAAGTAATATTCCTGTAGCGATACTGCTGTCCTTCAAACAAACGAATATGGACTTCAACGCGATTCTCTGAAATAAGCTTAACACTATCTGTAAGGATTCTCGCATCACGGTAGCCCTTACTCAGGTATTTGTCGATGATGTTCTGACGCTCTGCATCAAATTCTGTCTCGATGTACTTCGATTTGACCCAAATTTGCCATTTCTTTTCCTTGCCCTTAATTTTCTTGATGCTGGCGCGCAATTCTTCATCCGCAAGTTCATTGTTACCATAAAAAACAAACTTCTGAACCTTTACCTTGGCGCCTTTATTGATGTCAAAATCAAAATTCTCATATCCCGGCAGAACAATCAAACTATCATTGACATTCCGCTTGGTTGCCTGCAATCGCTTGATGTTCACGGATACATTGTAGTACCCCTTGGCTTGATAATATTTGATTACTTTATCCCTACTGATGTTAATCAAATTGGGCGTGATATACATACCCTTGGTCAAACCTACCTCTTCCTTTAAGGTCTTCGACTGCGAGTTCGTAAGACCCAAAAATCGGTGCCCATTTAACCTCGGCTGTTCCTGAACCCGAAACTGTACAACAACCTGACCATCATCGGTAGGTTGAAAATACACCTGCACATCACTAAAATATTCTTGCTTCCACAGATTCTCAATGGCCTTAGAAACTTCACGGCCTGGGACTTTGATTTTTTGTCCGATCGACAACCCTGAATAAAACACCACTTGTGACTTCAAAACAGGTTTGCCATTCACTTCGGTAACCAAGATGTTTTTTATCGTGTATTCAGCAGGTTCCACAAAGTCGTAATTGACCATGGGGGCTTGGCGATAAAAGCTGTCGGATGTTGTTCCCTGAGCCAACAAACCCTTCATGAGCCAAACGGCCGCTGCTATGACGATAAACTTTTTCAATTTCTATGCAATTTGCTCACTAGTTTTTCCAAACCTGCGCTCCCTGGCTTGATAATCGACGATAGCGCGATAAAAATCGTCCTTGGTAAAGTCTGGCCACAAAACAGGCGTAAAATACAATTCACTATAGGCGATTTCCCACATCAAAAAATTACTGATACGCTGTTCACCACTGCTGCGAATGAGCAAATCTGGGTGAGGATAGCAAGCGGTGCTCAAGGCCTCGTTCAAAGACTGTTCATCAATATCGTCAGCCTTCAATTTGCCCTCTTCCACGGCCTTTGCTACCTTTTTAACCGCCTCAATAATATCCCATCGACCGCTGTAACTCAGTGCCAGTACCAAGGTGAGCCGGTCATTTTCGGCCGTTTTGGCCTTGGTTTTCCTCAATTGTTCTTGGCATTTTTGCGGCAACTGCTCAATGTTTCCAATGGTTTCCAAACGAATTCCATTTTTCATTAATGTGGGCAACTCATCTTCAATGGTACTCACCAACAATTCCATCAACGCACTAACCTCCTGATGAGGGCGCGTCCAATTTTCGGTAGAAAAAGCATACATCGTTAAGTACTTTACACCCACTTCAGCGCCAGCTTCAATGGCCGCCCTAACGGCTTTTACCCCATGCCGATGACCGAATATCCGCATATGACCTTTTTGCTTCGCCCATCGACCGTTCCCATCCATGATGATGGCCACGTGTTTGGGTATCCGCTGAGGGTCAATTTGATATTGCGAATTTCTATCTGACAAAGCCTTGCAAATTTACCGACAAACTTGCGGAGTAAACCTATAAGAGAAGGTTAAACCTGCAAAATAATACCAATCTTTTAAGTGAGTGTCGCCCCGCATGGTTCCTTTGGGCACAATATTACCGCCTGTGAGCACTTGAGACTGAGCCCAATCTGCCGCACCAGCACCTTGTTGCTCCTTTATGGTCTTGTAATCTCCGTATGACTTATACGTATCGTCGAGGTAATCGGTGAAGGTCTTTCGGAATATCACCTCCATACCGACTATCCATCCTCCAGCATGTTGTCGGTTGCTTGCCATGGTCTTGACACCAAAACCGATGGGGATGCATGGCTGAATTTGACTGTATCGTTTTGCCTGTTGTTCGGTTCTCAAATCTCTCACATTCACTTCTTCTTTATCTAAGCGATATGGATCAAACCAAAAGCCGCCCAAACCGAGTAAAAAATAGGGCGTAGCGATGCCATCATTGATGTTGGTACCAAACGGATGGAAATTGAATTCCATCATGCTCGCCGCCTCTATCACTTCACTTTGGAAATTGATGTTTTGATATTGAAGGCCTTTGATATCATCTGAGGTACCCTGTATTTGAAGGTATGAAATCTGGTTGCGCAATCCAAAATAACTACTGAAATTCAACTTCTGATAAAGCGCACCTGAAGGCTTAAAATGTTTTGTATTTAACCCTTTACTAAAATCCCCGTAATAGTTACTCATTCCCACAGCAAAGCCCCACTCGTTACGCCCTGAAAAATACTTCTGCGCGCACAAGGTCGACGGTAAAACAACCATCGCAATGGCCAAAAAAACACTGCCGAATTTTCTCAAAATTAGAATTGGAAACAAACCGTCTTACCACCCATAATTTTGCGGGTAAGGGTAAAGTTCAGGAACATATAATAATCGCTGCCCTTCATGGATCCTCTGGGGTTACCCATATAAAAACGTTCGTAAGGTAGCCCTGTATTGGGGTTGGTCAATTCCGAACTTCTATCCTTCATCGCCGCCGCCAAGTAACCATTTGCACCACCAACAATTTGATCATCCACATAATCAATGCTCACGTCATCCAAATAGTCAGTGAACGTTTTACGCACACCAAACTCAATCCCGTAAGCCCAATAGTCATCAACCTGTTGTTTGAATCCAACGCCCAAAGGAATCGAAACCTGGGTAAGATTGTATCGCTTGCGGTCATTAAATTTTGTGGTTTCCTGTCCTTCAGTACTCAAAGTCTGTAATTCTATCCACTGACCATCAAACTGTTGAAGTTGCGCGTTGTGAATCAAAGCGCCTGTTGCATCACGAACACCATCCATGTAAAAGAATTGCGACTTCGGATTGAATTTATACACGCCAATACCTGCAAAAAGGAAAGGGGTATATGGACGTGTACGTGTAGACTCTTCATAACCCAATAAATTCCATTCGCCGATGGCGCTAAACTCTAAAATATCGCTACGAAAGTTCAAATTGCGCTGACCCCTTGTAATTTCAATGGGCGCATCTGCTGCATCCATGTGTGTAAATGCGATGTCATCCTTGAAATTCTTGTCATCGCCACTGATTGCGCCATAAACCGCATTCCCCCGCAACGTTAAAAAATCATTGTATTGGAAACGGCAAATCAAACCACCCATTAGGTGTGTTTCACCAATCGCAACCGTCTTCGACAAATCGCCGAAATAGTTAGAGCCACCCAAAGTGAATCCTGCTTCAATGGGCTTGCCCTTAAACTTCTTCTTTGCTTGAGCACTGGCTGTAGCAACCGAGCCCATTGCAACGATAGCAAACAAAGTTATTTTCAAGTGTTTCATGAATGCAGTTTTACACAAATTTAAGTGGTAAACCTTGGTTTTCCTAAAAATAGCCTTATCAACTGCGTAAATCCCTATAAACAAAGGGATTTAGACACACATTTTGTATTTTAATTCCGCGATTCTGTGAGGTAATACACCCCCATCGTCACGAAATTTCGCAAAAAAGGAATGGCCCCAACAACACCCAATTGCGTTCTGGGTTTAATGCCAAATTTGTATTCGTAAATGGGATTGAATAAGTAAAATTTCTTTCCGGCGATGCTAAAATCCGACTTGCTACAAATCCGCAAAAACCGCTCGATGCTGATACCCGTACTCCGAATTTCTTCCATGGTTTTAATACCATTGGATTGAACACCCAAAGCCTTTAGCGCAGCCGGATAAAGTCCGCCAGGTAACAAGTGATAGTAGGGCATTTTTGAAGCCCACTTTTGAGGCAATACCTGCTGATGTCCGCCATATGGCATTTGCCATGGTGGAAAAGCAAAAAATACCCGTCCCCCCGGCTTTAAAAAACGATGCAATTGGGGCATGAATCTCGCCTGATCGGGTATGTGTTCTATCACATCCTTCAAAATGATAAGATCAAACCGCGTTCCCAAATCCGATTCGGGAACAACATCGTAAATGTCTTTGTTCAAGAATTGTACTTTCCCTTCTGCCAATTCTGCTTGCATGAATTCGCGCGCAAATTCCAATCTGCTTTCTTCTAGCTCAATACCCGTGCACTGAAAACCCAAATCGGTAAAGGCTTTCAACACCCCCGCCTCACCACATCCAATTTCTAAGACCCGCATGTCTGCGGGAAATGACCAATTTGATTGCAAAAAGGGAATAATATGTCCCACCGTAACCTTATGGGTCATGTCAAAATACCTTCGTTTATCGCCGTGAAACTCGTACATCGCTGTGAAAATTGGTTTAAACTTCAAATATGCAGCAACTTTTCGGAATTCAACGGAAAATTCTCCCCTTTCATGGCCTTTGTATCCACGCCAAACATACTTTATGACCAAGAAATGTATATTTGAATGATGCAGAAATTGACCTTTTTACTGCTAGCTGGAGCCACATTGTCCTTCCAAGCCTGTGGCACACTATCTTCATTGCCTGTAGGTGATTTAAACCTTCCTACCGCCCATTTACCAGGTGTGCCGCTACCCAAGAAACTCAGCCAAGACGAGGCGGCTTCTGGACTGAAAGAAGCACTCATCACGGGGGTGGGAGTGGGTACAGACCAACTCCAAAAAGTAGGTGGCTTCTCACAAAATTCGGTATACAAAATCCTACTTCCACCAGAAATTCAATCGTTGGAAAGCAAAATACGCAGCAACGCATTACTCAATGCCGCCATCGGAAAAGAACTCGATAAAACCATCGCTGCCATGAACCAAGGTGCTGAAATGGCCGCCGCAAAAGCTTATCCTATATTCAAAAATGCCGTTCAGAATATGTCGTTCGGTGACGCAATTCGCATTCTAACAGGGGGCAATGGGGCAGCCACTCAATACCTCAAAACCAATACCACCAATGAATTAACCGCTGCCTTCCAGCCTGAAATCAAATCGGCATTAGAAACAGTGGCCATTTATCAATATTGGACACCCATTGTCAATGCCATAAATAAAAACAAAAAATCGCTCGGACTTACCCAAGACGTTCAACCAAATCTAGAGAACTATGTAACCGAAAAAGCATTGTTCGCAATGTTCTCTGAAATCGAAATTCAGGAAAATGCCATCCGAAAAGACCCTATCCAACGCAGCTCAGAATTGCTAAAAAAGGTGTTCGACTACGCCGATAAAAATCAAAATTAACCCAAAATCCTTCACCCCATCATTTGAAACGCTGCTGCATCATTGGACTCTTTCTGTTCCTTGGCATCTTGCCAAAATTGGTGCGTGCACAGTCAAATGGATTAAATAAATACGTAAACATCCAATATCACGGTAGCCAATTTACCGCTGTGTTGGATTTATTCACCCAACAAACAGGTTTCAATTTTGCCTACAATAACCAATTGTTGCCCCTCTCAAAACTACATGATATCCATTATCAAAATTTACGGGCCGACAAAGCCCTGCGTGATTTTTTACAACAAAATGGGTTGGATTTTCAGGTCTCTAATACCACCATTGTCTTAAAAAAGTGGTCGCCCAGTAAACCCCTGAAACACTATTTTCTCACCGGCCGCGTATTACAAGCACCCACCGGCGAGCGCTTGGTGAAAGCCGTAGTTCAGATTCCCCAACGCAATCAGTATACCTATACCGATGAATTTGGCATGTTTAAAATCGCATTGCCACAAAACCCTGATGGAAATATAGATACACTCTTACTGTCTGTTTATTATCCAGGCTACGAACCGTATTTAGACACACTTTTCGGACAGAGGGATTACTTCATTACCGCCAAATTACAACCCCATTTCGAGCGCATTGAAGCCACATTGGTACAAGCGAGCAAAACCCAAAGTCGATTGTCCGTTATTCATGGCCAGTCAGATCAGGTTTGTTTGTCTTCAGCGAAGTTGCAACAAATCCCAGCATTGCTAGGTGAGGGGGATGTCATGCGAGCTCTCAGCATGAATCCAGGTGTCGTAAGCGGTTCTGAAGGAATGTTGGGCATGTATGTGCGGGGCGGGGCGGCAGACCAAAATTTGGTTCTCATTGACGATGTGCCCGTATTCAATGCATACCACTTGTATGGCGTTTTTGGTATTTTCAACGGCGATATTGTAAAGAGTGCCCAAATGAATCGCGGTACGTTTTCACCGGAGCATGGGGGACGTTTGAGCAGTGTAATATCCGTTCAATCCATGGATGGAAACGAAAATCAATGGGCGGGGAATATCACCATGGGCGCACTTACGAGCAAAGCCTTTCTCCAAGGTCCAATTTGGAAAAAAAGAACCACCATCGCTTTGGCCTTCAGAAGGTCCAACTTCGACCTCCTCACACAATCCATTGCCAATGCAGTATTCAAGGACAGCAACAACATCAATCGATACAATTTTTGGGACGTAAACGCCAAAATAAACCACCGATTTAGCGAAAAAAGCAACCTCTCACTGACTTTATACACCGGAAGAGATCGGGCATTTTTCATCGACAAAGACTACGGAGAAGCCAATGAAATTAGCATCTATCAAAAAAGAGAACAGGGCAACCTATGGGGCAATCAACTTGGTAGTTTGAAGTGGCAATACTTTTTCAACCGACGCATTCGTTTCACCGCAAAAGCCCATTACACCGATTACTCATTCACACAGCATAACGATTTTCATTATCGTGTTCGCAATGAATTAGACCCCAATAAAAACAAGGACAACTACACCGATTATAACCTCAAAAACGGATTGCGCGATATTTCGGCCGACGGCAAGTTCGATATCCAATGGAGCAAATACCTCGCCCTAAAACTTGGCGGTGGATATATTCAACACACATTTACACCGGGCGATAGAACATTGGTAACCCAATTTGATTCCGTTTTCCGGACTTACCAATACAACGATAGAAAAGTTATTACACCTGAGATTTTCACCTATGCCAATATAGAATTTCATCACCCAAAATGGGGATTTTTGGATGTCGGTAGCAGGGTGTCTTACTTCGGCTTGGAGGACAACCAGTTTTATATCCGCCCGGAGCCCCGTTTCAACTATCGCTATCGCATTACGCCTCAATTGTGGTTAAAAGCAGCGGCTTCACAGAATGTTCAATTCTTCCATCAATTGAATAACCTAACCATGGGTTTACCCTCGGATTTATGGGTGCCATCCAATGCCCAATATGCCCCAGCGCAAGCCAAACAACTGTCTTTCGGAACAACACTGACCAAACCCAAATTCCAATATAGTGTGGAGTACTTCCAAAAAAGGTTCACCAATCTACTGGAATACCGTGATAATGCAGCCTACATTACCAGCGCACAGAACTGGGAAAAAACCGTCGCCCAAGGAATCGGTGAAGCCGAAGGATTGGAGTGTTTAATTGAAAAAAGAACGGGGAAATTAACCGGTTGGGCGAGCTATTCACTCATCTACAACAACCGCCAATTCAATGAACTGAACCAAGGCAATGTATTCCCATCTCGATACGACCGCAGACACAATTTTTATTTGGTTGGTATCTATCGACTTTCCTCACAAGTCATGATTAGTGGTAGTTGGACGTACAATTCTGGTTTTGCTTACACGCTACCTGTTGGTGTTTATCAATCACCTACACCCCAAGATCCCTATGCTGAGGTGTTTATTTATGGCGATCGCAACAATGCCAGAACCCGCGACAACCATCGCCTCGATCTTTCTGCACAATACAACGTGAAACACAAAAAATTTTCGGAGACTTGGTCGCTTGGAATCTATAATGTTTACAACCGCCAAAACCCCTTTTTCATCACTTTTGCATACGACAATCAAGGACAAAGACGTTTGACGCAATTGTCGTTGCTTCCCATCTTACCGCACATCAATTACCAAGTTTCCTTTTGACACGCCCATCAACATATCGCAAAGTATTTAGCCAATCTAGATACCGATTTGCCACAGAGCGATTTGGGCTTTTTGTTGTCATAGCGATGCTGGCTTCGTGCAGTCAAGATATTGTAGTTCCCCAACCCGACATCATGGCAGAAGGACCTGTTGTTGAATGTATTATCGAAGCCGATAGTCAACATTTGGTTAGATATTCTAGAGTGGTACCCATCTCTGAACCATTCAATCTGCCGAGTCAAGCCCATGTTACATTAGAAATTTCCGGAGCCAAAAGCAAACTAGCTAGAAACATTTCTCCTGGGAATTTCATGATCGATGATTTCTTTGTTAAGGCTAGAGATAGCTTTCATTTTCAGTTGTTCTCTCCGGACGACACAGTGAAAATCAGCGATGTGATGCCATCGAACATTGTGCTCACCAAAACTGATACGCTGACGCAAGCCATCGCTGGCATCGGACTCACACAAGTATTTTCAATTCAATTTCGCGACAGTGCCATCGATGAAAACTACTATCGATTATCCGCGGCCCGCCAAACGAAAAAATATGTTTTGGGTTCGAGCGGACAAAAACTCGACAGTGCTATAGAATGGCAAACCATGAAAATTGATGGGAATGAAACCCCTTTTGTTCGAAACAATTTTAACAACTACACGGAGCAAGAAATTCTATTTTCCGATGAAATTTTCAACGGTGTTCTCTCAACCTTTCGATTTCATAATTTGTTGCCATTTCAGAATACAACTTCTGAAAAAACGATGTCAGTTTTGGTCACGTTAGAAAATATATCCTTTGCCACCTACCAATATTACAACTCACGGGCAGAACACTTGTGGAGTCAAAAATCCATCACCCAATTACCTGGTCCCGTTCAAACCAACATCCCCAAAGGATATGGTGTGTTGGGCGCATCCACCAGTGTAAAGTGGTTGATTGTTTACCCTGATTAATCCAGAGAGAAATGGGCTGTGATGACCGTTGGGGGGCGCAACATCAAAGCGTTACTTGAGCCCAGTTTGATAATTCCTTGGCTTTCCAAACTCAACGACATCACCTGATTAATATGATATTCTATACCAAAATGCATCTGACCAATTAGGTTTACTTCAACAACTGGATCGAAGAAAAAATCATTCCTCTCTGGGTCTTGAAATATTTCTATCCCCCCGCCAGTACCATAAAAATAAGTCCAATGTTGATTGATTTTTTTGCGCCGTTCTTTATCTACCCTTAATCCCAACCACTGAATTTCTTCCAACTCAGATAGATTGGCTCCAAATGACAATCTCAACCCTCGATTACTTCTATATCTACGATAGGTAATGCCATACATATTTTGCTGTATAGGGATGGCGTTGAAAGGCAAAATTTGCTGCAGCAAGTATGAGGTGTTGAAACCCATATATTGCTGCCTTGCTCGCGCCGCCGGAATCGGGGGCGCCTTTGTTGTTCCTACTGCCTGTCTCGGCACCACAGCAATGGTTTTCACACTTACTGATGAATCAGTTCCCGTATTGGTATATTGGCCCATCAAGTTTGAACCACACAATAGCAGAAGAAAAAGAAAGGCCCTCATTACTTAAAATTGAACCGTTAAAAACAATGCTATCGGCACCATGGGTATCACCGAAAATGTGGTTTTACTTTCCAAAGTGGTATTGTTGCCATTAACCAAAAAAGATCGTTCCGTCTGCAACATCTGTGTATATAAAATTGACTCCGTATATAGGATTATTCGGTCGTGCAACTTTACACCAATACCACCCATGCCGCCCAAACTGCCACCATATTCGTTGGCCTTGGTGATAATCTCTGTTTGGCTCCATCCATCAAACTGCACAGATTTTGACTGGCTTGTGCGATATATTCCCCTGCCATCCACTCCCGCAAATACATAGAAACCCGAACCCAGCGTTCTTCGCCATTCCCTACCAATCACCAATGAAGCCCAATTCTCTTCACTTGTTCTCACAACCTCACCACCAAAGCCACCATTCATATCCTCTGTTCTCCGTCGGAATCCATTGATACCCGCACGCCATGCACTCATGCCCGTTGCATCAAATTTTCTCACCATCAGCAGATAAGGATCGTCATTCAAGTTGCGACTCACATTTCCAGTAAATCGAGATAAGGCTAAAGTAATATTGCTTGTGACCTCCCATTTTGGCATATATGGCAAAGGGTCTGCCAACTTGTGAATCGTTGTGTCTTGGGCCTTCAATCCAGCAACAGCCGAGATGGTGAACAACATCATGAATGTGATTCTTTGTTTCATCTTAATCTTCGTTAGGTAATACTCTCAATTCAACTTCTTCTATTCGAGCTCCTTTCAAGGTTTTAATCAAAAATTCAAAGGGCTCGTGATGAATGACCTCACCTACAGCCGGAATACGCTCCGAACAGAAGATGATATATCCACCCAAGGTATTGTATTCTCCCTCGGGGATATCCAAATTGTGTTTTTCATTCAAATAATCAACTTCCAAACGGGCACTGAACAAGAAATGATTGTCCCCAAGCGTTGTTTCCACCTTGTCTTCAACATCAAATTCATCTTCAATTTCACCCACAATCTCCTCCAAAATATCTTCCACACTCACCATGCCCGCCGTACCGCCAAATTCATCCACCACAATTGCCAAACTCCTTTTCTCCTGGATAAAACTCCGCAGCATGTCGTGGGCTTGCAAACTCTCGTTCACAATCAATACAGAACGCAATACATCCTGAATTTTCTTTGGACTGTGAAACAAATCACTATGATGCACAAACCCAATTACATGGTCTATGTTCTCTTTGTAAATAAGAATTTTCGAGTGGGCTGTTTCTACAAATTTCTCCCTTAACTCAGCCACAGAGGCATTGATTTCCACACCCACCATTTGGGTTCTGTGAACCATAAAATCACGGACTTTCACATCACTAAAATCCAATGCATTTCTAAAAACCTCAGTGTCTATTTCAACGGCCTCCACATTTCCTGCATTCTCCAAAGATGCGATGTAATTGTCTAAATCTACTTTGGAAAACACGGGCGTATGTTCTGAAATTCGGGTTTTGGTAAACACGCGCAACAAGAATGATGAGATCCCTTTAACTACTTGAATCAATGGCCACATCAACACATGAGCAACCCGAAAAATTCCAATTAGCCCGAAAATCAGGCGATCGGCATACATTTTAAAAAATGTCTTTGGCAAATACTCAGCAACAACCAACACCACCATCGTACTGCTCAAAGTTATCGCCATAAATTTCACCCACTCTCGCTGCATCCAACCGATACCAGAAAACGAGTCATCCAGTATCTCTCCCATGTATATACCGTAAATAACTAGGCCCAAGTTATTGCCCACCAATACGGTACTGATAAAATCACTGGGATTCTTCACATATTTCGACAACCATTTACCACCCCCCAAATTTTCTTTACTCCGCAATTCGATGCGCAACCTAGAGGCCGATAAAAAAGCAATCTCCATCCCTGAGAAAAAGGCAATCACCACCATGCACAAAACCACAATCAACCAAGCATTTGGACTAACGGTTAACAACATCAATACCGAGGGAGGTTCTATCATACTATCACAAAGATACCTCCGAAAATATGGCAAAAAACGCAACAAGCAAATTTCGTGTTGCGAGCAGCGCGTATCTTTGCACCATGATACGTGTTGGTATTATCGGAGGCGGCCAATTGGGCATGATGACCATAGAAGCAAAATTCCCCAGTTTGCCGGTGGAATTTGTCGTTTTAGAGCAATCTGCAGACTGTCCTGCAGCCCCCATTTCCAACCAATTCATCGCCGGTAGTTTAAAAAGCGAAGCGGATATCCGCACACTTGCTGAAGCGTCTGACGTTCTCACCTGGGAAATCGAACACATTAACGTCGATGCACTTGTCAAGCTAGAAAAAGAAGGCAAAACCATCATCCCAAAACCATCTGTTTTACAGACAATACAGGATAAAGGCATCCAAAAGCAGTTTTTTCAACAACACAACATACCCACCGCCCATTTTGCTTTGTGCGATGCGCAATCAATTACCGAGGCGCTGCTCAGTCAGTTTCCAGGCGAACAGATTGTCATTAAAACACGCACAGGGGGTTATGACGGCAAGGGTGTGGCCATTTTAAACAAATCCGAGGCCCTACAATCAATGCCTTTCTCCGGCAACATATTGATTGAATCCTTTGTTCCCAATGCCTTAGAAATTGCCGTTATCGTTGCCATCGCACAAGATGGTTCGCATGCCGTTTATCCCGCCATTGAAATGTACTTCAACCCCAAAAGTAATTTGGTTGAATTCCTATTTTCACCTGCGCGGATTTCTACAGAGTTGGAGAAAAAAATTCAAGCAATTGGACTTCAGTGTGTGCAAAAACTCAATTCGCCAGGACTGTTTGCTGTTGAACTCTTCCTCACTGAAAATCAAGAAATTTGGGTCAATGAAATCGCACCGCGCCCACACAACAGCGGCCATCACACCATAGAAGGTTGTCATTGCAGTCAGTTTGAACAGTTTCTGCGTATCCTTAGCGGAGCCCCACTTGGCGATCCCTCCCTAGTTCAACCCGCAGCCATGATCAACATCGTAGGACCTACCCATCTATCAGGCGATTACCAATTGGCCAACGAAGATAGCCTGACCCAAAATGGCGATGTTTTCATCCACATGTACAGAAAATCGGAAACACGGCCAAACAGAAAGCTTGGACATGCAACGGTCATCGCACCCACGCTCGAAGCACTCCTGGAGAGAGCCGAATCGGTAAAAAATCAACTAGAAGTTACAGCCAAATAAGTAGACGACTACAACCTACTGAGGCCAGTTCAACCTGTTAAACGGTCAAAATTTCTTTTTCCTTGCCCTCGAACAAGTCGTCGGTCTTCTTGATGTATCCATCAATTAACTTCTGAACGCGCTCTTCACCCACCTTGGCATCATCCTCACTCAATCCATCCTTTTGCAACTTTTTAATGCGCTCATTGGCGTCTTTGCGGTAATTGCGAATACCAATCTTTGAATTCTCAGCCTCTGATTTCGCACGCTTCACCAACTCTTTTCTGCGCTCCTCTGTAACTGGCGGAATACTGATACGAATCATCTCTCCATCGTTCTGTGGTGCAAAACCCAAGTTAGAATTGATGATGGCTGTTTCAATCGGACGAATCAATCCCTTATCCCAGGGTTGAATCGCCAAGGTACGCGAATCTGGCGTGTTCACGTTGGCTACCTGAGACAACGGTGTCAATGCACCATAGTATTCTACCATCACGCTTTCCAACATGGCAGGACTCGCTTTACCCGCACGAATGCGCGAAAATTCCGTGGCCGTATGCTGTAGGTTTTTCTCAAGTTGCTCTTGCAACTGCTCTATCACATCGTTCAAAGTGCTCATATCAGTTTATTCAGCGAATTTACAATTTATTCTATGCGATTTCCAATAGTTCAATAAGCACGCTCTTTCCTGCCCTCGATGTAATTGACAAACGCGCGATTTGCTACTTGATTTCCACCAGGCGTTGGATAATTGCCTGTGAAATACCAATCGCCGCGGTCGCCGGGGCAAGCCTTGTGCAAGTTTTCAACCGATTGGAATAGGATATCAAATTCAGCACGCAAATCTTTTGGCTTCAACATCTCAGCAATTTTTTTGCTTACTTCAGCATCGGCTAGTGGCGCATAAATATCTTGAACCACGCAACGCTGTTCAGATGCAGATTTCGACAATTCGACCTTCGCAGCCTCGTAGGTTTTATCGAGTAGCGATGCCATTCCTTTGTCTTTCAACAGTTCCACGGCTGCAGCAAATGCGGCGAAATCACCCATTTTACTCATGTCAATACCATAGCAATCTGGATACCGTATCTGGGGAGCAGAACTCACCAGAATAATTCGCTTTGGCTCCAAACGATCCAAAATCCGCAAAATGCTGCGCTTCAATGTTGTACCCCGAACCACACTATCATCCATGATTACCAAGGTATCATTCCAACTCTTTACTACACCATAAGTAATGTCATATACATGCCCCACCAAATCATCCCGATCAGAATCATTGGTGATAAAAGTCCGCATTTTTACATCTTTTACCAAGATTTTCTCTCTACGCGGACGCCAACTCAAGATTTCTTTCACCCTCTCAGGCTCATTTTTCACATCGATTTTCGATAATGCCTCGGCTTGTAAATCTCGCCGAATCTCATGAATCCCATCAATCAATCCATAAAAGCTGGTAGCGGCTGTATTTGGGACATAACTAAATACCGTGTTCACCAAATCATTGCCCAATAAACCCATTACAGGCGTGGCCAACAATCGACCCAAATCTTTTCGCTCATGATAGATGGCTTGATCGTTACCGCGACTGAAATAAATTCGCTCAAAACTGCAGCTCATGCGCTCTGTGGGTGGCAAAATATTCACCTCTTCCACATGTCCACTCTTGCGGACCAACAGCGCATTACCTGGACCCAATTCCTGCACATCTTCAGGATATACATTGAAAGCAGTTTGAATCGCCGCTCGCTCACTTGCTACCACAACAACTTCATCGTCTATATAGTAATGCGACGGACGAATGCCCGCCGGATCGCGAATAATAAACGCATCGCCATGACCCAACATACCGATCATGTTGTAGCCGCCATCCACGTTCTTGAAACTGCGCTTCAAAATGTTCGTGAGCGATATCTCCTCTTTAATCTTCTCAGAAATCTCCAAATTGGTGAATCCCTGCGCCTTCATCACCCCAAACAACCGTTGGTTCTCTTCGTCAATAAAATGACCGATTTTCTCCAACATCAATACATTGTCACTCTTCTCTTTGGGCTGCTGTCCCAAATCGATTAACGCATTAAATAATTCATCGGTGTTGGTGATGTTGTAGTTGCCTGCTAACATCAGATTGCGCGCCATCCAGTTGTTCTGACGCAAAAATGGATGGATATTCTCAATGCTATTCCCGCCATAAGTACCATAACGCAAATGACCTAAGAGCATCTCGCCCGCATAGGGATAGTGCTTTCTCAAGTAATCTGCATCATTGCGGAATTCTTTCGGAATGTCGTTCAATGCCGCACCCACTTCCTCAAAAATATCGGTTAGTGCGGTCTTACTGGCGCTGCGTTTACGGGCCAAATACCGGGCACCATAATCAGGATCCAATTTTACAACCCCCATGCCCGCGCCATCCTGGCCACGATTCAATTGTTTGGTCATCAGGTACTGCAGCTTGGCTAAGCCGTACCAAAAAGTGCCATACTTTTCTTGGTAATACTCCAACGGTTTTCTCAACCGAATGAAAGCAACACCACATTCATGTTTAATCGCGTCACTCATGGAAATTGTAGGACAAAGTTACATGATTCGGGGCGATGAACTTTTAGTAAAAATCGCAAAAATTGTGTGACTAGCACTTAGATAAGTAGAATGACATGAAAAAATGCCGTGCAAAGATTTACTTTTGTGTTGTTGCAGTCGTACTTCTGCTTCATTTAAACCCAAACAACCATGGAAATTCGCAAGCCTTTTAACCTCCAAACTTGGATTGCCGAAAACCGGCATTTATTGAAGCCACCCGTTGCCAACAAGAATTTATATCCCGAAGGCACAGACTATATCGTTATGATTGTGGGTGGTCCCAATGCACGCCGCGATTATCACTACAACGAAACCGAAGAGTTGTTTTACCAACTCGAAGGCGAAATCACCATTAGAACACAACAAAACGGTCAGCGTGTGGATGTAAAACTCGGTCCTGGCGATATGTTCCTCCTTCCTCCCGGCGTACCACACAGTCCCGGTAGAACAGAAGGTTCCATTGGTTTGGTGATAGAACGTGTTCGCGTTGGCAAAGGATTTACTGACGGACTACTTTGGTTCTGTGAAAATTGCAACAACAAATTGCATGAAGCATATTTTGAGTTAAAAAACATCGAAACAGACTTCCTCAACCACTTCAATCACTATTACGATTCTGAAGCACTGCGTACTTGCAAAGAATGCGGTGAAGTGATGCAAAAACCCTAATTAATCGCTGGTTATTTCTCCAGGGCCAACAAAGCCAATCCCTCTTCAAACGAGTGAGGGGTATAGCCCAATTGTGCTATCGCTTTGCTGATGTCTAGGCCTGTGATCGGCGGACGTTTGGCAGGCTGATTCAATGTACTACTATCTACCCGGTTGATGCATTCCATGGAATATCCATAAAACGATGCCACTCGCTCCACCAATTCTATCACACTCATATAATCTTTACCCGCAATGTTGAAAATGCCCTGAGCCCGCTGCGCGGCCGCCAAAAAACAACCCATTGCCAAATCCTCCGCCAGTGTAGGTGTGCGGAATTGATCGGTAACTACATTGGCCGACTTCTGGTTTTTCAATGTGCCATGGGCCCATAAAACAATGTTCGTTCTGCTCATGTCTGACACCTGACCATAAACCAACACCGTGCGCAAAATGCTGTAACTGTTCGCAAATTCTATTACACGCTTTTCTCCTTCCAACTTACTCCATCCATAATAGCTCAATGGATGCGCCTCATCCTCTTCCGTGTACATCGGCTTGGTACCGTCAAAAATGAAATCCGTACTCACATGAACCAAATGAAAACCCAATTTTGTACTCAATTGCGCCAAATGTTCCACTGCTGTTACATTCAATGCCACACATTCGTCGCGTTTAAATTCACAATCATCGACTTGTGTCATTGCCGCAGTATGAATCACAACATCAGGCAATTCACGGTTTAACATCACCTCCATTGCACCAAAATCGGTAATGTCTAAGGTCTCATAGCGATACCCTTCATCTGCTGGGTGACGGTTTCCCCCCGCACCAGTAGCCAATAAATCCCAATCTAACTGTTGTAAAAACAAATCTGTGAGCTTCTGACCCAACAACCCATTGCTGCCCGTTACCAATACCTTCTTTCTGTTTGTCATGGAAATTTTCTGGAAACAAAATTCCGACATCCGATCGCAAACACCAAACCCGATTTCCCACACAAACTCGTGATTTAGCCGTATTTTTGTCGTATGAAATTGGTCACCTTTCAAACCGATGGTCGCCCACAAACCGGTATCCTGGTTCAATCCAACATTTATCCCCTTCACACCATTCAGCCAAACATCGCCAATAACATGCGCGATATGCTGAACGATTGGGATAATCAGAGTGCCTTGGCAAAAGCCGTTGAAGCCGAAATTCTCGCAGGCAATCACAGTCACCTAGCTGTTCCCTGTTCAGACGATATTCTTTTGGCCCCCGTGCCCCAGCCAAGCAGCTGTAGAGATGGATATGCCTTCCGCCAACACGTCGCTGCCGCGAGAAGAAACCGTGGTGTGCCCATGATCCCCGAGTTTGATCAATATCCCATCTTTTACTTTACCAACCACAATGCAATCCAAGGTCCGGGCGCAATCCCCTGCATGCCAGACCACTTTGAAAAATTGGACTTTGAACTTGAAGCAGCCGTTGTACTTGGAAAGCACGGAAGAAACGTGAAAGCCGAAGACGCCGACCAATACATCGCTGGATACATGATTATGAACGACATGAGTGCTCGCCGATTGCAAATGGAAGAGATGCTTCTCAACCTAGGCCCCGCCAAAGGCAAAGACTTCAGCACAGTTATCGGTCCTTGGTTGGTTACACCCGATGAGCTCGAACCATACAAAATTGCGGCGAAACCCGGACACATTGGCCATAGCTACAACCTCAACATGAAATGCTGGGTCAACGGTATCCAAGTGAGTGAAGGCAGTGTGGGTGATATGGATTGGACCTTCGCCGAAATCATTGAGCGATGCGCTTATGGTGCCGATATTTTTCCTGGCGACGTCATCGGCAGTGGAACTGTAGGTACTGGTTGCTTCCTTGAATTAAACGGCACTGGCAAACTGAATGATCCCCAATACAAAGAACAATGGTTGCAAGATGGCGATGTCGTTGAAATGGAAATTACCGGATTGGGCCGCCTCAGCAATACCATTGTCAAAGAAAACAGCAACTTCAGTATCCTCGCACTAAAAAAAATGCCCCAAGAAAACCCATAATTTATTGATTACGAAAGATATGAGACGCAATCACGAAATCGACTACCGCATCTTCGGCGAAGAAATGCAATGTGTAGAAATTGAACTTGATCCACAAGAAACCGTTATGGCTGAAAGTGGTAGCTTCATGTTCATGGACGATGGCATCGAAATGGAAACCGTTTTCGGCGATGGTAGCCAACAAAGCGGTGGGATTTTCGGCAAACTCATGGGCGCAGGTAAGCGTTTGCTCACCGGTGAATCGCTATTCATGACGGCCTTTACCAATACCGGCTTCAATAAATCTCGGGTAACATTTGCAGGTCCTTATGCCGGTAAAATCATGGCACTAGACCTTCAACAGCTCGGTGGGAAAGTTATATGTCAGAAAGATAGTTACCTCTGCGCTGCCAAAGGTGTGAGCGTAGGCATAGAATTTCAGCGCAAACTTGGCACCGGCCTGTTCGGTGGGGAAGGTTTTATCATGCAAAAACTCGAGGGCGATGGTTTGGCCTTTGTACACGCAGGCGGACATGTCATGGAGAAAGAATTGCGTGCTGGTGAATTCTTGCGCATCGATACTGGGTGTATCGTGGCGTTTACCTCAGGCATCGATTACGATATTCAAATGGTTCGCGGTGTAAAAAATGCCTTGTTCGGTGGTGAAGGATTGTTCTTTGCCGTTCTCAGAGGCCCTGGTAAAGTGTGGTTACAAAGTTTGCCTGTATCTCGGTTGGCCAGCAAAATCTTGAGTTATGGCGCCCCAGGTGGACGTCGCGAAGAAGGCGGTATCCTCGGTGGATTGGGCAATATCCTTGACGGAGACGGTTTTTAATTGAACCAATAAACCCATTTCGCGGCCAACGTTCTAAACGATGGTCCCAAAAATGTATTGCGATTGGGTAAAACCGACTGAAACTGATCGTAATTCTGACTGTAAACCAAGAAGAAATCGCTCATTGGGCGATATCTCCATTGAAAACGCAAGTTCACATTCATCTTTTCTGATTGCGTATTGTACTGAACAAAACCCGTAAAGTAGGTATTGGTATTGATGCTATACTCCGCTTTAAAACCAATCAAATTAATGGTAGAAGCGAATGAATCACCCATCAGCACATTGATGTGGTTGAAATTCGCATTGAATAACAACAGCGGTAATTTTTGTTTACCCAAACCCTTTACTCTGTAGGATAGATTGCCGCCAAATTCGTATTTCTTTCCCAAAAAATAACCGCCGTAAGAAGCTTCCAAAAAACCACTCAATGGCTTGCGATTATTCGTGGTGAATTCTGTGTGAATGCCAGTCCATTGGTATTTGCCAAAGAACAACCGGCCCTCATCCAAGGGGTCAAAAGGCAAAAACAAGTCGTAATACGAGTGATCAAAACTCACATGGAACATTGAACTATTTTGAAAATTCAAATCCAGTCCAATCTCCGACTCTGATTCCGTACCGTGAAAACTGCTATCAAAATAACTATTGTTACTTATTACGAGCCCATAGTGATTGATGTACTTATTCCTTTTGGGGTAGAGGCTATACGTCAACATCGGTTCCAATCGCCAATAATCATACTTGATAATCTTCCCTGAAATTGGATCAAAATTATCAGTACGAGGAACAAAACCTGTCCTTGCCAAAAACTGCTTACTCACATATTCATGGTTCCACATGGCCATCCAATTCAAACTTCGGTAGCGCAACCAGGTAGCATGGGCATACCCAGCATCTCCGCGTAGACCCGGATACAAAGATTTCTGAACAAATCCTTTACCTGCCCACAAATTGCTCTTGGTCAGCAAATTGAATTCAGTACCCAAAACAGTGTTGTAATCTCCAGTATTTCTTGGTTTACCGTCTTTATCCAAATAAGACACCAATGCATTTACCCTTTGGTCATGAACAGCGATGAATGCCACGTTGCTTGCTGCAAATACCTTGCGCTGCAAAGCAAACACCGAATAATTCGTTGCCGCCACAGCATCCGCACCTGTTGTGCCCGACTCCTGTGATTGCGTGGTGATATTCATCAATCCCAATCGCACATTGCTGCCTATCTTACCCGACATCCGAACACCGCCCAAAATGGGTACGGGTCCGCTGCTGCCCAAGCCAATTCTTCGGGAGAAAAACGGACGTATCTGTCTGAAGCCGAAGCTTGCAAACAAATCACTGTTCTCAATGAAAAACTGCCTGCGCTCGGGAAAAAACAAGCTGTAACGCGTCAAATTCACCTGTTGCACATCCACATCCACTTGAGCAAAATCGGGGTTGACCGTGATATCCAAATTCAAACTCCTACTCAATCCCACCTTGGCATCAAAACCAATTTTGGGTGTACCGGTCACCGGATCAGAAAAAGAAGACCGCTTGCCCGTCTGACCTTGCTGGCCCATTCCACTGAGGTAGGGTATAAAAACCAAGTTTCTGTTCTTCCTCACGAATTCAGTCGAATTTGATTGTGCATCGCTGACATTCCCTTGAATCATGGCATCAGGATTGTTCGATCCAAAAGATAGCGAATCACAAAAAACCAATGAACTGATATTGAAATTTCGTGGAACCCGGGCAAATGCCGAGATTTCATTGTTTTTAAAATCAAACCTCGCCACGTTAAATCGCCAGAACTTCTCACTCGGATTGAACCGCAAACTGTTAAAGGGAATGGCAATCTCCGCTACCCAATGATCTGCATAGCGCTTTGTGGCTGAAAACCACACCTGATCCCATGCTGTTGTTACACCAAAACCACCACCATTCTCCACCGAGCCCTCGCGTTGAGAGTTAAAAGGCGTTACCCCAAAGGAAAAACCATTCTGTCCGTCATTGAACGGACTCAATGTCAATACAACTGCATCCGTATTGGTTACACTAAAATCACGTTTTAAACTCTGAATGACATAGGGTTTTTCTGGGTTGCGATTTTCGCAAATGATTATTGCGTATAGGAATTTTTCATCATACGCCATCGCAAAGCGGGTCTGTGTCTCTGCCTTGGATGTATCATATGGATAGTGCTGTATAAATTGATCTATGTCTTCTTCCTGCTGCCAAACAAACCGACCATTGGTTTGACCATTGCTCGCACCCAATGATTTTGCGTTTTTCCAAACCGATTCATCCAAGACACCGTCAACAACTACAGGTTCCTGTGTTGGAACGATGACAGGTATTTTCTGAGCCCATAACGCTAAGTTAATTGCAATGGTTGCAAAAAATAATACGACGTGTTTCATTAGTCGGTACCGGCAATATTGCGTTTTTGAGCGATGGTTAATGCATTCAATTTTACGTAATACGCTTTGCGTTTTGATGGGACATAAAATTTCAATAGCGAACCAACACGCAATTGATTTCCTTGCAATCGATTCCAAGATTTCAATTGTTCAGGCGTACAATCAAATATATCGCTCAGTGTGTAAACTGCATCGCCAGATTTTATCTTGTAGTACACCCAAACCTTGGTATCTGCAGGCCCACTTAAAATTGTTTTCGGCACAGGCGGGGTAACACCATTCGTATCCGTTATCGATTGATCACTGCCCGATACAGTCACATTCACCGCAGAATCACCATCGCCTACAACCATCGTATCCACTTTGGTCACGCGCTGTGTGAGCAGGGGTTTGCTATTGACCCAAACCGACAATGAATCACGCTTTTGGTTATAAAGATCGGCATATCGCTTGGGTAAATTAAAGGCACAGGGCTCACCCAAAAAGGGAACTGCATCCGCCCGAAACTCAGGATTTAAGTTTCTCAAATCAGAGAGTCCAACACCAATTTTATCATTTAATACGGCGAAAGGAACCACCATGTTTACAGAAGTGACACCAACAGCATCGCTGCGTTCGATTGCAATGGGTTTGATGCCATATTGCTGGGCGTGATGAAGAACCGCCACTGCCGCATAAAACTGAATGATGGGCAATCGCTCTTCAGGTTCCAATGCTTCATAAATATGGGCAAAATCCAAATCGCCATCCAACGCGTGAATCACTTGATTCAAGCGAATTGGACCAATTCTAAATGCCGTTATCGCCTTTAGCCAATCACCGTAAATCACGTAAAGATCACGCAAGTATAAGCAAGCTGCCTCGGTAGATTTTTCAGGATCCCTGCGCTCATCAAACATCGCAGTCTGACGCAAATTGTATTTTTTACCAATGGTATAGCTCAAAGGCCACATCCCCGATGCACCACTCTCGTCACGGTATCTTGGCTCATAGCCTGAACTACCCGCTGGTATATACTTCACAAACCAAGGAAGTCCATATTTTAACGCAATTCGATCTATTCTATCGCCATAAAACTGCATTCGACCATAGAAAATTGATGTGCTTTCGTTTTCATTTTTCAGCCAATCTGATACCGTTTGTTCGATGTCGTTGTTATAAAAGAAGGGCAAACCCCTCACTTCCAACGTTTTCAGACGCAATTGAACATCGTTCTGACCTATGGCCAAACCGCACACCATGACCCATACTATGAAGATGCGAATTCTCAAACTCATCCCAGGGTTTCTTCCAACAATTTTGACAAGTCAAACAAGGTATTCTCTTCCAACAAACCTGTCATCAATTGAACGCCCATTGGCAGTCCAGATTGCGTTGTGCCAGCGGGAATAGAAATCGCTGGGTTACCTGCCAAATTCGCCTGAACTGTCAACAAATCTGCCATGTACATGGCCACGGGATCCGCTGCTTTTTCACCCAACTTAAAGGGTGGTGTACTTGTAGTTGGCAACAATATGGCATCGGCATTGGCCAGCACCTTCTCCGTTTCAATTTGAATTACTCTGCGAACACGCTGCGCTTTGTCATAGTAAGCATCGTATTGATCACTGCTCAACACAAACGTTCCCAACATGATTCTGCGCTTTACCTCTTCACCAAAACCTTCAGTGCGAGTCAATGTGTAAGTAGAATCTAAATCATGGGCCAATTCGCTGCGCTTACCGTACAACATTCCGGAATATCGCGAAAAATTGCTCGATGCTTCAGCGGTAGTTAATACATAATACGCAGGCACCATATAATCCAATAACGGAAAATCAAAATAGGTGATTTCATGTCCTGCCACTTCCAACTTTGCAATCAAATCCAACATCATCGCCCTTACTTCGGGGTCGATACCTTCTTCTGCCACCGCTTGCTTCATGACAGCAAAACGCGCCTTCGCGGGGGCTGTTGGAACGGAATATTTGGGTGCTGGCTGTTGATATAAAGTAGCATCTTGTCCGTCAGGACCTGCCATAATTTCTGTAAGTAAAACCACATCTTCCAGGGACTGAGCCATGGGGCCAATTTGGTCAAAGCTGGATGCGTAAGCCAACAAACCCCAGCGTGAAATCAAACCGTAAGTGGGTTTGAATCCATAGATGCCGGTAAAGGCCGCTGGCTGTCGGATTGAACCACCCGTATCGCTGCCCAAAGCCGCATGGGCCATATGGGCTTGCACAGCTACGGCACTTCCACCTGAGGATCCACCTGGCACACGGGTATTGTCTGCTGCGTTTAATACTGGACCAAAGGCACTGTTTTCATTGCTTGCACCCATTGCAAATTCATCGCAGTTGGTACGACCGATGAAAATGGCATCTTCATCCAACAGACGTTGAACAACCGTGGCAGAATAAATCGAGGTAAATCCTTCCAAAATTTTGGAGGACGATCCCACGCGATGGTCTTTGTAAGCCAAAACATCTTTCAAGGCAATCACACAGCCCGCCAAACGGCCCGCTGTACCTGCTTTTACCTTGGCGTCAATGGCTTGAGCCCTTTCGATGGCTTCATCTCCCCAAACCTCCAAAAAGGCGTTTAAGTGCTTATTTAATTCAATATTTTTTAGGTAATAATCTACCAGAGACACACATGAAATGTGGCCTGCGTTCAGGTCTTCCCGAATTACTGAAATCCGGCTGTAGTGCTTCAAGATTACTCCTTGTTCTCTTTGGGGTCCTCGTTCATTCCTTTGCGAATTTCGTTGCCAACATTGTTCTTGGCGTCTTGAAATTCTCTTACACCACGGCCTAAACCGCGCATCAGCTCAGGAATCTTTTTGCCGCCGAAAAGCAACAAAACGAGTACCAAAATCCAAATCCACTCTTGTCCACCCATACCAAATACTAATAAATGAAACGTGCTCATTGCCCTTCAAAAATACGATAAAACTGCGAGGGATGCACCCTTTTTTCTACTTTGCCACCAAACTGGCACTATTCTCTAAGAACCCCACGATAGAAAGGTATACTTCAATGCATGATTCAAAGGCGTTAACCTTGTGTCCAATTGGCTTTGTCCATCTGGTTGAACTGCCAAGGGGCACCATTGTTTTCCAAATTGGTAAACATGTTGTTCAACTCACTAGGAGCAGCACTTTTTTCCATCACCTGGTATTGACGCATTTGAACAATGATGTCGACAGGGTTGATGTTGACCGGACAAGCCTCAGCGCAAGCGTTACAGGTGGTACACGCCCACAACTCTTCGGCTGATACGTATGAATGTAGGTCTTTGCCATCTTCGAAGCGACCTTCCACGGGTGTTCCTGCCTTTTTCGCCGCATCGATACCACGACCCACTTCTTCCAGACGATCACGGGTATCCATCATCACTTTTCTTGGCGATAGGAGCTTCCCGGTTTGATTGGCGGGGCATACACTGCTACAACGACCGCATTCGGTACATGTGTAGGCATCCATCAAATTTTTCCATGTCAAATCCTGTACATCTTTGGCACCAAAACCCGCGGGGGGTTCGTATCCATCCGGCGGCTGCGCCGCCGGATCCATCATCAATTTAACCTCCGTAGTAACATAATCCAAGTTCTCGAAAGAACCCTTTGGCTTCAACGGCGTGTAATACACATTCGGAAAACTCATGATGATATGCCAATGCTTGCTGTAAGGCACATAATTCAAAAACACCACAATCCCCACAAAATGGAACCACCAACACAATCGCTCGATCATATGAACCGACCCATCACTGAATCCGCTAAAAAATCCTACCAAATACTGACTCACCGGGAAACTGCCATGCCCCTCCATCAATTCCTTATTCACCAACACCTGCTCCGCCGCATTCATCATTAATAAAGCACCCATCAACACAATCTCAACCACCAAAATGATCGTCGCATCTTTCATCGGCCATCCCTTCAATTCATTCATTTGTAATCGTGGTACCTTGGTCACAAACCTGCGGGCCAAAAACACCACACAAGCAACCACAACCCCAAAAGCCAAAACCTCAAAAAAGCCTATCGCCACATCATAAATCGAACCCAGATAATGCGCAAAAAAACGGTGCGTGCCCAACAATCCATCAATCAAAATCTCCAAAACCTCAATGTTGATCAACACAAAACCCACGTAAATCAATATGTGAAAAAATCCGGCTACCGGACGTTTAACCATCTTGCTCTGTCCCATCGCCACCCACAACATCTGTTTCCAGCGCGCCGAGGGATTGTCTGATAGATCCTGCTCCTTACCCAAAAAAATATTTCTGCGGATGAACTTCACCCGACCGGCGAATATCCAACTTCCAACGCCCAAAATCAGGGCAAAAATCACTTGTGATAGGATTCCCATTGGTTGCGAAATTAATCAAATAACCGCATTCTATCCATTTCCAAAAGCAGATCGCCCCGCAAATGTCCATTTTTACGGAATGCTAGGATTTACCAACCCATATACATCGCCATTCCCCTCCCAAAATGTGCAAGCTATCCTCCGAACACCCACCGGATGCTTTCCCGCGTTGTCGATAAACACCTGCAACTGATACCCTTCCCCCACGCAACCATGATTCCGCCAAGCACCCCAGGGCACATCCACCAGCCGTCCCGACAAATACAATTTTACCACACACAAAGAGTCCTCAACCCTCGCCACCTCGTCCACACGATAATCCATATCGCCCAAGCCCCGATCCAAAAACCGAACCTGCTTGCCGCTGCCATCATTTACTGTAACCACCAACCGCAAATCTTGCGCTTTAAGCAGCTCCTTCCTTACTACAATCTCAGCCTCCGCCACAAATTCTGCCTCGTAACGCTTGGGTCCCAACGAATCCAGTGCCGACAAACAGACTGGAAAATACTGTTCGGTTGACATCGGTGTCTCGTGCATCTCAATTTCTCCCAACACAGAGACTATTTCTTCGCGATACAAAGGACGCTTGCCCCGGCCTTGCCTGGAAAAGTGCATGACGTGATACCCCGGCCCCATCGCCTCGCGCACCAAAGACGGAAAAGCCTCTTGAATCCAAACCCGCAGCATCGGGTCCATGCCCACCATGTTAACATAATAAAAATTATCGCCGCGAACAGCGCCTAATTTTCGGCGAAACAAGCCGTAATCATCCGTTTCCTCCCTAAAATAGCGAACCTTACCCCCGCGTTTTTGCCATGTTCCCATGTCCCATCCCAACGAGGAAGCATGAAATTCCATAAAAAATGGCTCAAATCCGTACACCCACATCTCCGCCGAATCACCCACTAACATGGTTTTTTCTTGGCCCGAATGTCCCGTTTCCAAATCGTCCAGCCCCCATTGCTGAAATGTCCGCACCGCCGCGTCGTAAGATTGATTCCCAAATTGCGACAAATGCCTGCGCTCGGCGATTAGCACATAGATATTCACCAATAGAGTGAGGATCAACAAACCCATTCTCCAGCGGATACTTACCCATTCTCTATCCACCCACCATGACAGTGCCAACAAACCAAACGGAAATGAAAACAGCAACACAGAGTCCTGAAAAACAGGAGCCCTGTAGATCGAATACGCAAAGGCAATACCCATTGGCAACAAATACAGAAACAACACCGTGAACCACGCTTTGCGTGGTGCGATCCCCGCAATCTTGGCACCTAATACCTCGTCCATCGCCACCGAACGCCTTTTGCGCGTCCATCCAAAGACAAACAAACCGCCGCCAATCAGTGCCCACAATATCCAAACCCACACACTGTATCCAACCGAATACAACACATGCTTTCCGAGGGTTGACCATGTTGGAACCGACAGCCATCCCGGACTTCCCACTTGCAAATGATGCATAAATATACCCAGCTGATGAGAATAAAATGCCACCATCAACGCCCATGGCCAAAGGTATCTCAACCAATACTTGATTGGGAGCCAGAACAAGCCCGCCACAAAAAGCAGACCCAATATCAATCCGTTAAAATAGTGGTTTGATGCACCCAAATACCCCGCCAACGCCAGCAAAACCATCGGCTTAAATAAATCCTGCAGCCGCGGAGAATCGCCCCAACAAAGTGCTACCCAGCGCAGCCAAACATAAAAGGCCCACAGCGATAACAGCAACCCTGGCGCATACGGACGAGCAATCTCGCTATACATCACCGGAAACTGCAACGTAGCCAACATCGCGGCTGCCATCAAACCCGCCCACGGCCGATTCAAACGCATACCGATGTGCACCATCAACATCACAGACCCCAATCCACACAACAAAAAAGGCAATTTTACCACCCAAACAGCCGTACCAAACCAATGGGTCCAATACCATAAAAATACCTGCACCAACATCGGATGTCCATCATTCCAAACCACCTCATTCAACAAAGCATCCAAACCCGACACCTGCAAACGCATCAAAGCGGAAGTTTCATCATTGGTAAGGGGTAGGGAAAACAACCACCCAAAACGCAACACAATGGTCACAATAACCACCGCCAATACCCCATAAACAAACCATTGTTGCGGACTTTTTACCAACGGATTCCTGCTATTTGGTCCGTCCGCCATCATTACTCAGATATCATGCGCACTACCTCAAAAACCTCCGCATATCTTCGCGATACTTGCACGCCCCGCATTCGCAATTGGCTGCGCAAAAACTCTTCGTTGGCGTAGGGTCTATGGGCTTGGCTTTTGTATTTGCCCAATGCATTTACTTTGGCTTGTGCATCCTCTTCGCTCACCACTTCAAAAGCCGCTGTATTAAAATTCAAATTATTCCATGGCAGTTCATAGCAAAAAACATTGCAAAACTTGAATGCGCGCAAAGCTTCTTCAGCCATTGTTTTGTGGTCTTGATGGATATCATGCAGACAAGGCATCAACACGGTATCGGGTTTCAAATCTTCACGCAACCGAATCAAATCATCCAAAATTTCCTGTCGGCGATAGTTGAAGGTTCTCACTTCATAGCGATACAAAAACAAATTATTGGGGTCAATACCCAATGCTGCAGTGGCCTCTTTGACCTCATGGATCAGAATGTCTTTGGGAAAGCCCTCAATCACACTCTGTTCACAAGCACTGAACGCAGCATAATAAACCTTTTTACCCTCACGTATGAGTTTGGCAATGGTGGCGCCACAGCCCAATTCCGCATCATCCGTATGCGGCGATAGCAATAAAATTGTGTTTCCTACCATAATGCTTTGTCGCGGTCTTTGCTTTTCTTTTTCAATTTTAACACTTCCCGCGGTAAATTTACCCTATAACTGCTTGATAATCCTTCTACTGAGACAATTACATACACTTCATCTTCGGTATAATGAACCTCCACTTCCTCACCTTTGAACGGACCATCCAACACTTCCGCCAAATCACCGAGCTCTAGTCGAACCGACATATCCTGTTGTTGAATCTGATACCCTTTTTCAATCAAACGCTGTATCAAATCAACATCTTTTTCGGGAACCAAGGCATCTTTACCATTATATCGCAAAAACTTCACTACACCAGGCACTTGCAAAACCAAATCGCGCTGAATTTCAGTGGGACGAACAAATATATACGCGTTGAAAAGGGGCATTTCTACCCACTTCTTTCTATCACTCCACACCCTTAGCTTATTCACCAACGGCAAATAGTGCTCAATATTCCTTTGAGTTAAATAGGCCGATACCTTTTTTTCTTGCCTACTCGCACAGTAAATGACTTTCCAAGGATTCTTCTCTGCTTCCATTTAATTTCAATAATTAAAAAATGAATGATTCTTTGCAATGACATCATATTCCGCCATCATGTTCTGAACGATTTCTGCAGCGGTTTCTATGCGATCCAACCTCGCGCTAATCTGTCCGATTTCCAATTCACCTTCTTCCAAATCCCCTTCAAACATGCCTCGCTTCGCTCGGCCCCTACCCAACAACGACTTCAATTCTTCCAAATCAGCACCCCGCTCATAGGCATCCATCACCGCCTGATAAAACGGATTCTTCAACAACCTCACCGGTGTGATTTCCTTTAATGTTAACTCCGTTGAACCCTCAACCGCCGCAATAATCTGCTCCTTGAAATGCTGATGGGCACTACTTTCTGTCGATGCTGCAAACCGACTGCCTACTTGCACGCCCGAAGCGCCCAAACACATCGCCGCAGCCATCGTTCTACCGCAGCCAATTCCACCTGCTGCAATAACAGGCACACGCACACAATCAACAATCATGGGAATCAAACACATCGTGGTCGTTTCCTCCCTGCCGTTATGTCCCCCCGCCTCAAAACCCTCTGCCACAATCGCATCAACCCCAGCATCCTCGCACTTCTTTGCAAATTTGGTGTTCGCCACAACGTGCACCACCGTGATGCCCCGCTCTTTCAACCACCCTGTATATTTTGCCGGATTACCCGCACTGGTAAAAACGATTTTTACCCCCTCTTCCACAATAATATCCAAATGCTGCTCAATATCTGGGTACAACAATGGAACATTCACCCCAAAGGGTTTATCCGTTGCCTGTTTACACTTTTGAATATGTTCACGCAATACATTGGGATACATGCTCCCGCTGCCAATCAATCCCAAGCCACCTGCATTGGAAACCGCACTCGCCAATTCCCAACCGCTGCACCAAATCATACCCCCTTGAATGATGGGATAGTCAATCCCAAACAACGCGCAAATACTTGACTTTTTTTGCATGGGTTCTACAAATTTAGAAGGCCCGATTACGCATCCACAACAACACCCATCGCCGAAAACTTCGCGATTCGCGCCTGAATTCTATCCTCAGCATCCATGTCGGCCAACTCAGCCAAACACGAAAGTACCGCCGTTTTCAACGAATCATAGGCAGCTTGAGGATCGTGGTGTGCTCCGCCCAAAGGTTCCGGCACGATGCCATCAACCAATTTGTTTTGCAACATATCGGTAGCCGATAACTTCAAAGCCTCCGCAGCGCGCTCCTTCATTTCCCAAGTACGCCACAAAATACTTGAACAACTCTCAGGGCTAATTACACTGTACCAAGTGTATTCCATCATCAACACACGGTCTCCAACACCAATGCCCAATGCGCCGCCACTGGCACCTTCGCCAATCACAACACAAATTACTGGCACTTTCAACACACTCATTTCCAACAAATTCCTGGCGATGGCTTCTCCTTGTCCGCGTTCTTCCGCTTCCAAACCAGGCGATGCACCTGGAGTATCAATCAATGTCAAAATAGGAACATTGAATTTCTCTGCCAATTTCATCAATCGCAACGCCTTGCGATATCCTTCAGGATTGGGCATACCAAAATTGCGCATCTGTCGCTGCTTCGTATTTCTGCCCTTTTGCTGACCGATTATCATGAATGGCTTGCCGTCAATATTCGCAAAACCACCAACAATGGCTTTATCGTCCTTCACATGGCGATCGCCGTGCAATTCGATAAAATCCGTGGCAATGTTCTCTACGTAATCTAACGTGTAAGGTCGATCAGGGTGCCTGCTGATTTGCACTTTCTGCCATCCCGAAAGATTGCCGTATACTGTTTGCTTGGCTTCCTCAATTTTGTTTTCCAAGGTCAACAGCATATCTGTCATGTCCAATTTGCCCTTTTCATGGGTGTCCTTGGCTTTCTCGAGTTGATCCATCAACTCTACTATGTCTTTTTCGAAATCGAACCAATTTTGATTTGCCATCGTTTGCAAATAAATGAAATTATGGAGCAGTTTGACTCCACTAATGAAGAATTAAATATGAAAAGGGCGATTAAACCCAATCCATGGCCATGGCAATGCCACCGAAGAAGGTTGGCAATCCAAGCCAGAAGGCTTCAGGTTGAAAAATCGTAAAGTAAGTAAGTGCCAAGCCGCTGATCACAGTGAGCGCCCAGTAGCCTTTGGTGTTACGCTTTTGAGTATTCATAATGGTGCGAAGATACTGAGATTCACAAAACTACCCAAGCGGAATTTTATGACAGAATGCGTTCGTCCCAAAATCGTACAAATCTCTTGCCCCAATCAATGTCCGCAGTACTTGATGTCAACCCCATTCCCAATGCATGTCGTACCGCCTGTACCGGAAAATTAATACCTGCCAATGCCAATGTTGAAGTGGTACCCTGTAATCTCGGATTGATTTCAATCAAATGGGGAACACCATCTGAATCCTCCTTCCATTGCATACCTATCGGTCCGTCTAATTCCAAAGCCTGGGCCAATTGGATACAAAATGCAATCAAACCAAAATTGCGATCCAATTTGCCCGCAACACTAATACCTCCAATCATTTTGTCTCTGGTTCTCGGAACACAAAACAACGTTTTACCCTCGCTACAAAGCATATCAACGGAGTATTCCATGCCCGACAAGTAAGCACATACCATCAACGGAATATCAAACTGTTTTGGCATGCGCAAAGACCATTCTGAAAGCGTCATTGGCAATACCCCAGCTTTGGCATTGAGGAAATCACCCCTACCAATGTCGCGAACCACGACACCAAAACCCCTACTGCCGTTCCCCCTCACAGGTTTAAAACAAATGACGTCGTGCCGCTCCTGCATTGATTTGGCTGCCTCTTCAAACGAAACCAAATCGTTACACACCACAAATTCAGGTACTGGTAAATGCAATTCGCTTGCAATTTGCGCCGCCTTTCCTTTGTCGTTCGATACGTCAATCCCCTTTACACTGCTTACCACAACCTTGATTCCCTTGGTTTCGAAGTGCTCTTTATTGGCAGACAGAATTCCAAGTTCTCGGGTAGTGATTGGCAAGATGACATCCACAGCGTACCTTTCACAAGCAACCATTACAGCATCTAAGTAGGACTGCTCATTTTCGCTCGATGATACTACAAAAAACTCATCGCACAACGCTTTACCATAGGCATGCTCATTGGTATCACCAGCGACTATTTGCCAGGATAATTCTTCTCGTAAACAGCGACAAATTCCTGCAAAACCCGGTGCACCTGCACCAGATGGAATCAAGATGGTAACTTTGTTTTCTTCAATCATGACCCCAATGGAGAATTTTACTGGCCCGCTGGGGGGTTTATTTCACCCAAAAATCAATTCGCAAAAGGATCTGAATATTTAGGGTCTTTGGTAAACACAGGGTCTGATAATGTACGCAAGAATGCAACCATTGCATCTTTTTCCTCTTGCGTGAAATTCATCTTCTTGGGCTGGCCATTCTTGTCCTTCATGTTGGCATCCAAATGAGGATGGGCCTGAACACCATGGCTGTAATGATCAACCACAGCATCCAATGTATTGAAGCGACCATCGTGCATATAAGGAGCGCTCAATTCAATGTTACGCAGACTTGGAATACGGAATTTTCCATTGCCCTTGCCATTGTCCGCATAGGACTTATCCAAACCTATGTTGGCAGTTCCCGCAACTGTTGGTGCACCGTAAGACCCACCCGGATCATCAGGTGCACTAAAATTATTCCCACTATGACATTTGAAACATCCCGTTCTTTCTGAGAAAAACAAATCATGACCCATTTGTTCCATCATCGAAAACTTCGCCTTTCCAGCATCAACCAAATCCTTTTTAGCGTTCATTGAAACCATGGAAGACAAAAAGTGGGTAATGGCCAAAGAGACTTTTCTTCTTGTAACCTCAGGACTTCCAAACGCTTTCTCAAACAAAGGACCATAGAAGTCGGTAGCTGCCAATTTCTTCTCCAACATTTCATCAGACTCCATACCCATTTCGATATGATCGAATACTGGACGCAAACTCAAATCCATTGTAGATTGAGCCCTCGAATCCCAAAATAAATTGTTGAATTGAACAGGGTTGTTAATGCTCATACTATTGCGTTTGGTGGTTTTTCCGCCAAATCCAACACTCACAGGCATTCTATCACTAAATCCAACCGCTTGATGGTGGCAACTTCCGCAAGACACGGTGTTATTCAAACTCATCCGCTTGTCGTAAAACAGTACCCGCCCCAACGTTGCACTGGCATTACTGAATGTAGAAGAAGCCTCCTGCATGTCGGGGTCTATATTGCCAGATCCAGGGAAACCAATCGTAGACTTAAAAGCACGACTCAATAGGAGATCCTTGATACTCAAAGAATTCCCAGATGGCGTAATTGGATGTTCATAATCATATGTTCCGCTCAACGTGGGCTTCTTCAAAAGATTCCCAGAAATTGCGTTATCACCGTCGCAGGCTACCATCCCCAATGTAACGAGACCCGTTACCCCTACCAAAATCACACCTGTCAATTGTTTAATATTCATATTTGTATTAATTTTAATCGTGAAATTAAAACGAAATTAACGCTAAAGTTGTTGTGATAACTGCAACGCTCAATTTTTTTTCGACGAAAATCGCAAATAATCAATACACGCGGTCATTGACGAAGTAAATTCTTGAGGTACACTTAGATTTAGTAAATTTGTATAAATGCTCGATTTTCACAACCATTTACTCCCCGGTATCGACGATGGTTCTCCCGATGTGGAGACCTCACTCATGCTATTCCGAGGAATGGCAGATTTGGGTTTCACCGACATTATTTGCACACCCCACATTATCGCAGATACGCATCCCAACAACCCTGAAACCATTCAAAATGCCGCCCAATTTCTCAAATCTGAGGCGCAAAAACTGGGTGTAAATCTTGATTTTCGCATTGCCGCAGAATACATGTTGGATGATACATTTCAGCATGCACTCTCCACAAAACAACCCCTACTTAAATTGCATAAAAACCGCATTTTGGTCGAGTTCAGTTATATTCAAAAGCCGAGTAGGGTAGAGAATTTTAGCTTCGACTTACAAATAGCAGGTTATGAGCCTGTTCTGGCCCACCCAGAGAGGTACATGTATTACCACAAAGAATTGGGTTACTATGAACACCTCAAAGATTTGGGCTTCGAACTGCAGTTGAATCTTTTGTCATTAACACCCTATTACGGCAAAGAAGTTCAAAAGGTCGCCAATCATCTACTCAAAAATAAGCTGTACGATTTCGCCTGCACCGATATGCACCATGCGCGTCATTTAGAAGCCATGAAAGCCCATTTTACTGCCGCATCGCTACAGAAACTGTATGATGATTTTGGTTTGAAAAATGCCGAATTGGCCGCGGTTTAATACCCGAACAATTCATTGATTTCTACGTCTACTACCTTGCCATATTTGGCCAAGTCTGTTTTACCAACGCGGGCACGGTCTGCCACGACCACCAATGTATATGGTTTACCACTCACCCTTTCCTTGTGGAAATTGGCGATGTCTGTCATTCCCAGGGTCGACATCTTGGCGTAGTTAGCCATGTTGGGAACCACCGTTGAAAAACCACGCTCAACATTCATGTCATACGTTGCAATGTAGGACGAACGATCCAAACGGTTTGTTTCTAGCTGATTGGCCAAACTTTTCTTCGCCAATTCAAAGACTTCCGCATTCTCAGGCAATGTTGTCATCAACTCATTCATTGCGGCCACCGCATCGTGAAATTTATCGGCTTGCGTTCCCACAAAACCCACCATGGAATTGTATTTTCCTTTGGCCATTCCCGGACGATACACCGCATAAGTACTGTACGCCAATGCCTTCGCCTCGCGAATGTTCTGGAATACCACACTGCTCATGTCGCCACCAAAATATTGGTTAAATGCCGATACTACAGGCGATTCCGACTCCGCCAAAACCGATCCGCGCGAATACCAGTTAATGCTCGCCTGCACTTGGTCATAATGAGTAAAATAAACCACTGGTTGGGTCACTTCTCTTTCTACAAACAATTGACTTACCGACTTAGACTTATCGAGTTGGAAAGCCAACTCGTGTTTGGTTTGATCTGCTGGCATCTGGTGATATTTCAATAAGGAAGCGGCCACGAGCGATTGGTCACGACTTCCGTAATAGTCAAGCGTATGCCGAATATTTTTCATGCCTTTGATCAATTTTACAAGATCAACAGCCTTTGACTTTTTCAATTCATCGTTACTCAACACCCATTTTGAGGGGTTGTTGGGGCCGTACATAGCATAAGACAACAAAGCACTTCGAACAGCGGCGGGATTTGACTTTGCATCAGAACGAGATTTCATCACATCCGCAATCATTGATTGATAAACAGATTCATCCACCATTGGGTTATTCATCAACTTTTCAAGTAGCCACACAGCAGAATCAAAATACTCTTCGGGTCCATTCACACCGATCACAAAATGTTCATTTGAACCATTTGCACTGAAACTGCAACCCCAACGATAAAACGCATAACTAATATCCGTTGCTGTATAGCCATCTGTTCCTACGTAAGATAAATATGCAGGAATCAGATCTAGCCATTTGTTGTGCCACTTGCCATAATCGTAACGATAGGATAGGTTGAACAATCGATTGTCTTTGTTTTTTACATAGCGCATCACCGCCGGTCCCACATATTGTGTGGAGATTTCTTTCTTCAAATCCACTAGCTCGGGTTTGATCTGCGCCGAAGGCACTGCCAACCAATTTTTCACAAAGGCACTCTGCTTGTCGCGGTTCAATTCCACCGAGTGTATCTCCGGTTTCTCGATTTTCTCCGATACCGATTTATCGCCCTTGCGCTTATAAATCACCACGCGGTCTACATTCAAAAAGGCATTGGCAAAATCAACCAAATACTCTTTTTTCATCTCTTTCATCATGTTTAACTCGTTGATCTTGTCTCGATAATCCAGCCCTTGAATAAAGGCGTCCTTCAACAAAAAACAACGACTTTCATTTTCATCAAACGCACGAATCTTTTCTATTTCCTTGTTCAAAATGATCGCCTTCAACAAATTCTCATCAAATTCACCTTTGCGAATCTTTTCCAATTCCGCCAACAACAACCCTTTCACCTCCTCCAGCGTTTGTCCTTCCTTGGGCGATCCTTCCATGTAAAAAATGCCATAATCCGACATCTGTTCAACGCCACTGGAGGCTGATAGCACCTTTTGCTGCAGGATTAGGTTCACATCAATCAAACCCGCTTTCGAATTATTCAACAATAAATCAATCAATTTGGCCGCCCTTGACTCTTCAGAACCTGCATTGGGAATACGAAAACCGATGTTTACATATTCCGCTTCTGGATCCTTTAATTCGTATGTACGCTCTTGGTTGCGAGGCTCCTCCAATTCAAAGATATAACTCATAACATCCTTGGGTTGCATGTAGCCAAACTGTTCATATACTTGCTCAGCCACAGCATCAGGGTCAAAATCACCGCTCATGATAATCGCCATGTTGTTGGGCACATAATACTCGTTGTAATAATTGCGAATCGCCTCGAGACTTGGATTTTTCAGGTGATCCACCGTACCGATGGTCGTTTGCAAACCGTAATTGTGTTTTTGAAACAAATCGGCCATCATGACTTCATACACCTTGTCACCCACGCGGTCCATAGAAATATTCTTCTCCTCGTAAACCGCCTCTAACTCAGTATGAAACAACCGCAAAATGGGGTTTCGGAATCGCTCAGCCTCAAGGGCGATCCATTTGTTCACCATGTTCGATGGGATGTCGTTGATGTACACCGTTTCGTCGGTGCTGGTAAAAGCATTCGTGCCTTGTGCCCCCATTGCCTGACACATTTTGTCGTATTCATTCGCGATAGAAAATTTCGCGGCAAGCTGACTCACACTATCGATAGCGCGGTAAATGGCTTTCCGTGCGATGGGGTCTTTGCTGTGATTGTATTTCTCATACAACTGATCAATTTGCTTCAACAATGGTTCTTCCTTTGACCAGTCTAAACTGCCATATTTATCGGTACCCTTGAACAACATATGCTCTAAGTAATGCGCCAATCCTGTGTGGTCTGCAGGGTCATTCTTCGAACCTGTTCTCACGGCAACCATGGTGTATACCCGGGGCGATTTTTGCTGGGTAGATGTAATTAGGGTAAGTCCATTGGCAAATGTATACTGTCGAACTTTCAATGGATCATTGCCAAAACTCACCACTTGCCAACGTTGGGTAGTGGCCGTGTTAATGCCTACAACTGCTTCTTGAGCGAAAGAAACCACTGCGCTAAATGCACAGAACAGCAAAGAAAATACCGATTTCATAGATGTACAAAAATAGGATTTCTATTCCTTCAACAATGTGTATTTATCTTCGCATCCATCATGAACATCGAAAATTGGGTGGCTGTAGGACTTGGGGGCAACATGGGAAACCGACTTGCATACATTGGAAAGGCACAAATGTTGTTATCGCAACAGGTGGGAAGAATGATAAAATGTTCATCGCTTTATGAAACTGCTGCGTGGGGAAACACAGACCAGCCCCACTTTCTCAATCAAGCAGTGATCTTGAAAACGCCTTTCACACCAAAAATGCTGCTCCACAAGTGTTTGGACATCGAAAAACAACTCGGCCGAAGACGCGAAATCAAATGGGGTCCACGAAGTATTGATATAGACATATTGCTATATAACGATATTGTAAACACCACAGAAACGCTCCAAATTCCACATCCGCACATGCAAGACCGTAGATTCGTACTCCAACCACTAACCGAAATCGCCCCTCAGTATCTACATCCCGTATTCAAAACCACCCTCTCAACTTTGCTAAACCGGTGCGCGGATCCATTACCCGTTACTTTATACCATCCCTGATGTTCAATCTGCCTTACTGCCTGTTTCCCGATGTGCGATGGTTTGTTGCTGGAAACCAACAAAATCGGTATCCCATTCTCAAAAATGCGCCCTTTTTGAAACAAAACGGACACAATCGCTACGCAATTGGCGGTCCAAATGGCATACAACAACTCACCGTGCCTGTATTCCACGAAGACCGCAACCGCCCCTTGCCAACCGTGCGCATCAACTACAGTGAAAAATGGGTGAAAGACCACAAACAAGCATGGCAAACCGCCTATGGCAAGTCGCCCTTTTTTGAATACTACGATTACCGATTTTGGGCATTATTGGATGAACAACCTGAAACCATGGAAACGCTAATTGATGGATGTAATGAACTACTTTTTAGCAACTTGAGAATTGCTCAAACGCCAGAATACACTGAAATAACCAACGCCCAACAATCGCTCATCGCACAGCAATTGCTCGCCCCATATCAGCAAAGTATTGAAAAGATTGAGGTCATTCCCTATGCCCAAGTTTTTGATACTAAGTATGGTTTTCGCACCCCGCTGAGTGCACTAGATCTTCTGTTTCATTTGGGACCGCTCTCGTCGGAGTATTTCCAGCAATATCATCAAGTATCTGCATTGAAAGGGCACAACAATGCATTGCCTGGAGAGACTATGTAGCTCCCAACCAACTTTCCTATCTTCGCATCATGAGCGTATTGAAAAAACTGGCTTCCCAAACGGCTGTCTACGGACTTAGCACGATGTTGGGTCGATTTCTCAACTACGCCCTCGTACCACTTTACCTGAGCAAATTCACCCCCGCAGAATATGGTGTGGTGAGTGTAATGTTTACCTATGCGAGTTTCTTGGCGATATTTTTCGCTCTGGGGTTAGAGACCGCCTTCTTCAACTTTTCAAAGAAAACGCAGCAGCCAGCGAAAGTATTTGCCACGGCTACATACACCCTTATTTTCACAGGATTTGCCGCCATTTTACTCGCCCGTTGGATGGGTCCGCAGATCATGAATTGGATGGGCTATCCACAGTATCCCGCCCTGATTGAATACCTGGTGTACATTTTGGCAGCAGATGCAATTTCTGCCTTGGGATTTGCATGGCTGCGACAACAAGAAAAACCTTGGTCTTTCGCCTGGATCCGCCTCACCAATATTGGCGTAAACATTCTTGCTAACCTCTTTTTATTGGTTATAGCGCCTGCCTTTGGTGATTTTCTGATCAACCACAAGCCTCACTGCCTCGGACTGGCGCTGGATGCCACTCAGTTCAACGGTGAAACATGGCACAACTTTGCCGCATGGGGACTAGAACAAGCCCAACCGCAAAACATGATTGCCAATATTTTCTTGAGCAATTTGTTGGCCTCTGCCATTACCCTTCCTCTATTGTGGCGCACCTTTACCCAACTCAAAGAAGGGTTTGATGTGGCGTTGATCAAACAAATGTTGCGGTATTCGTTGCCCTTGATTGTGGTGGGTTTGGCCGGAATGATCAATGAAACATTGGATCGTTTGCTCCTGAAAAACTTGTTACCTGCGAACATTGCCGATGCGGAAACGGGTATGTACAACGCTTTTTACAAATTAAGTTTGGTTCTCACCCTATTTGTACAGGCTTTCCGATTTGCTGCGGAGCCCTTTTTCTTCAGCAAAAGCGGCGATGCCGATGCCAAAGAAACCTATGCGTACGTCATGCGCATGTTCGTCTATGCCACAGGCGGGATCTACTTGCTGACCATGGTTTTCATGCCATGGATTGCACCTTTGTTAATGCAAAATCCAGCGTATTACACCAACGCCCGCGGACTCTCGATCATCCCAGTTTTACTTGGTGCCAACGTGTGTTTGGGCTTATATTATAACCTTAGTATATGGTTTAAGCTATCCGGACAGACCAAGATGGGCGGACTCATTGCTGCGATAGGAGCAGTAGTGACCTTGGTGGGCAATTATTTGTTCATTCCTCGGTATGGCTTCGTGGCTTCTGCCTACACCACTTTGGCGGCTTATGCAACCTTGGTGATATTGGGTTATGCTTTCGGACAAAAGAATTATCCGATTCCGTATCAGGTACCCTTGATTTTGGGCGTATTAAGTGTGGCGATTGGCCCTGTGGTATGTTTGCCCATTTATTATCCCTCCGTTTCGCACAATTACTATTTTCTATTGCCTTTAATTTACGGGGCGATGATTTATTGGATAGAAACACGAATGAAAAAAAAACATGCTTCAAGTTAATATCATCAATCAGTCACAACATCCGTTGCCCAAGTACCAGACTGCCTTGAGCGCGGGGATGGACTTGCACGCAAACCTCGATGCGCCCATTGTGTTGAATCCACAAGAGCGATTGTTGGTGGCCACGGGTTTATTCATTGAATTACCCGAAGGGTATGAAGCGCAAGTGAGGCCGCGGAGCGGCCTCGCTCTCAAGCATGGCATTACCGTTCTCAACAGCCCCGGCACTATCGATGCCGACTACCGAGGTGAAATCAAAGTACTATTAATCAATCACGGACAAGAACCTTTCACCATTCAAAATGGAGAGCGCATCGCCCAAATGGTCATCGCTCAACATGCCACTGTACAATGGAACGAATCCCTATCGCTCAACGATACTGAGCGTGGCGCTGGAGGATATGGTAGCACCGGATTAACCCAGCCCTAACATCCAATTCATTTGGAATCCTTACCTTTGCACCAATTTTTACCCTCATTTAAGTACATTAACCTCTTATGAAACTCATCATCCCAATGGCCGGCATGGGCAAGCGCATGCGCCCACATACACTTACTACCCCAAAACCACTCATCAAAGTTGCTGGCAAATCCATCGTACATTGGCTCATCACTGATATCGTGGCCGTTTGCGGTGAATCCATCGATGAAATCGGTTTCGTGGTGGGTAGGTTTGGCGATGCCGTTGAACAAGAATTGCTCGATATTGCTAAAAGCGTTGGTGCACAAGGAAAAATATTTTACCAAGACGTTGCAGAAGGTACTGGCCACGCCATACTTTGTGCCCGTGAATGCCTCAAAGGCGATGTGATCGTTGCCTTCGCCGATACCCTGTTTCGCACAGAATTCAACCTCGATAAATCAAAAGATGGCGTGATCTGGGTACACAAAGTGGCCAACCCAAGTTCTTTTGGTGTGGTGAAATTCGACGAAAACAACATCATCACCGACTTCGTGGAAAAACCCACTGAGTTTGTATCAGATTTAGCCATCATTGGTATCTACTACTTCAAAAGCGGTGAAACATTGGAATCTGAGATCCAATACCTCATCGACAACAACATCCGCGAAAAAGGCGAATACCAGCTCACCAATGCCATGGAGAATATGAAATCCAAAGGCATGCAGTTTGTACCTGGCGCGGTGGATGAATGGCTGGATTGCGGAAACTACGCAGCCACTGTTTATACCAACCAGCGTGTTTTGGTGAACAAAGCACAAGAATTTGTTGGCACAGCCGCTCGATTCGATGAAAGTGTAACCATTCACGAACCTTGTTTCATCGGCGAAAATGTATCTTTGAAAAACTGCGTGATTGGTCCGCATACTTCCATCGGCAACAACTCATCGATTGAAAATTGTACCATCACCAATAGCATCGTACAAGAACAATGTTCACTCAACCAATTCAATTGCCACGACTCACTCATCGGCAACCACGTTGTGGTGAAAGGTTCTGGCGCAGCTACCCAAGAGTTCAGTTTGGGGGATTTCAGCAGCATCGGATAATTCCAGTCTCCGTTTACCAAGTTCATCCAGTCTTACTTTGGGTGCTTTTATGTGCGATGTTTTTCGTTCAGTCTCACAGCGTCTTTGCACAACAACAGAACACCCAATCCCCTGTAGATGTGCAGTTAGATGGATTCATTGACGATCCAGAAGCCATCAACAGTCCGTTCGCACCCCCTTCGTTAAAAACAGCTTACTACAATGCCGAAGCCCTTTACCAAGCGGAAAACTATAAAGGGGCCCACGAAGCTTTTTTGCGCATCGTTGATAGTTTTTCCATCCCCAAAACAAAGCCGTTTCTCCTGGGAACCTATCACCGTTTGGCCCAATTGAAATCGCTGGAATACACCTTTGCAGACGCAAATAATGCCGTAAAAACGCACAAACCTGATATCATTCAGGCACTTTACTACGTGGAAATGGGACTGGGTTTGCAGCCAAAACATATCGACCTGCTCTATTTAAAGGCGACCCTTGAATACAACCACGGACGTCCGCAAAAAGCAGCCAAAACGCTACAACTACTTTGCACGCTCGACCCGCACTCCTTTACCTTCCACCACTTTGCTGCCATTGCACTTTCACAAGGATTAAAATCAACAGATGGCATTGCACAAGCCAAAGCACTACTCTCGTTTTGCGATTCTTGGGAAACCCATTTGGGGAAAACAGAAAAGGTTCAACAATTCAGGCAGTTGGCCAATGATCATTTACAAATCCAATCGCTCGAGACCGCAAAAAACAATAGCCAAAGTGGATCGGCGGGAAACACCCCCATCATGAATCGACAACCAGCGTTATCAACCCCCAATAGATACCGAAAATTCTTGGCGATTTCTCTCGAAATGAATCGATTCCAGGAGGGCCATCGTTGGGCAGATTCACTGGAATCCACCGCGCCCGTCTTTACTGCACACAACCTCGTAAATGGGTTTGAACTCATCCAAAATAACCGTTGGGACGATGCCTTGCTCGAAGCAGAAAATAGGCAATCAGAAACCGATCCATTTATGGTACTGCAATACCAGCGCATGAGCGCCCGTATCGCCACGCACATCGCCCAGAATCACCCCAATTTTGGCAATCCCAAACTGCCTGAAACCGATCACGCACTCCAATTGTGGATTGAATTATACCAAAAGGAGGGACTCACACCGAACGACCTACCCTTTGCCATTTCCATCGCTGAACAAGCCCATTCCATCCAATACCTGACCCTTTGGAAACAAATGGCACAGGATTTGAAAACCCCTCCTACACAGAAATAACCCAAACGCCCATCGCCCCATGAAATACTTCCTCGCCCTCTTCGCCCTGCTCGCAGCCACCGCCACCCAAGCGCAAGACAACAATCCCCAATATATTTCGCTGGCCAACAACCAATTGCCACAATCCAACAACTGGACCTACTTCACCGGTCGATACGACGTAACCGTAAACACCGGCGATCAACAAATTCCAGCCACCCTTAACCTGCGCATGAAACGCGACTCCATCGTGTGGTTCAGCATCAGCGCCAACATGGGCATCCAAATTCAAGTCGCCAAAGGCATCATGCTCCGCGATACCCTCCACCTGGCCGATATCTATCACAAAGAATACTATGCGATTCCCGTGGCCGAAGCCAGCAAATACCTCTCCATTCCCCTCGGCGTGCAACACCTGCAGCACTTATTTGTTGGACAGCCCCTGGTAGATACCTGCAGCCCCCAACCCTTCAACAACAGCAACTACAGCGTGAAATTGCTCAACCAACTCATGTGCTATACCACCGTGGCCCAACCCCTGGTCATCGAATCAAAATTTGCACAGCCCACCGCCGAAACCAAGAGAGAATACGATGGTTTTTACCAACTGCGATTCACAGAAATCACCACCCCCGACAAACCCAAAGACAAAGTGGTCCTCGAACACAGTCAATGGCTCGATGTCTCCAAAGAATCTGGCAGCGCATTCTCTTTTTTGCCCATGGCGATGAAAATCACATCCACCACTGCACAACAAACTGCACAAGTGGATTTGGCGTTGACAACCGCTCGATACGATGTAATACCTTCGTACCCGTTCAAGATCGACGATTCTTATAAACGACAAACCCTACCCTTGAAATAAACCCTTGCGTATCCTGGCCTTCATATTGCTCTTGATTGCCTCCCTGTTCCCAAACACCGGAGAAGCCCAATCTCGCAAACAACTTGAAGCCAAGCGCAAAAAAATGCAGCGCGTCATCGCCGAACAAAAAAAGGCATTGACCAGCACCCAAAAGGAGAAAACAGTTACGCTCGACAAACTGAATTCGCTGAATCAAATCATCCAGCAGCGACAGGTGGTCATCAAAAACCTGGGCGTGGAAATTCGCTCCGTAAATTATGAGCTCGGGCAAAAACAGAAATACCTTGATAGTTTGAGCAAAGAGCACGACGCCCAGCAACTCAAACTGAAAAAGACCATCATCAAGGCCTATAAAACGCGTAAAAGCGGTCGGGAAATCGCCTTTGTTTTCTCTTCTAAATCCATTTCTCAAGCCATGCGGCGATGGAAATACTTGCGTAAAATCTCAGGGTACAGAAGACATCAAATCAGTGCCATCATGGCACAATCCCAATCCTTGGGAAAAACCATCAACCAGTTGGAGAATGTGAAACAGGAAAAATCGGTCCTGATGGGTGAAAATGAAAAGGAATCAAAAGAGCTTGAAACCGACAAGCAAGCCAAACAAACCTTGGTAAAAGAACTGTCTGGAAGAGAAGAAGAACTGCGCGATCGTATCCGTCAGAACGAAAAAGCCATCGCCCGGTTGAACAATGAAATCAGTCGTTTGATTGCAAGAGAAATAGAAGCTGAACGCAAACGCAAAGCGAGGGCCGCTACCTCCGCTGCCAAGGCAAGATCGGGTAGTACGGGTTCCGCGGCGGGTAAAGAAAACCTACTATCGCC
>Ga0255123_1000008_pt1 | contig 79340 bp, 124 predicted proteins | sample Law_Cont_RepA_8d_FD_188585 | JGI IMG/M metagenome (GOLD analysis project Ga0255123, IMG submission 188585) | Freshwater microbial communities from St. Lawrence River, New York, United States - Law_Cont_RepA_8d | ecosystem: Environmental > Aquatic > Freshwater > River | place: USA: New York...
GTGAAAAGTTGTGCTATACTGCGTTCAGGTTGTCAGTTGCAACCGACAGTATACTTCAACAGCATTTAAAGGAACACTATGCAGAACCAACAGAATGAACCAGTAGTTTGGCCTTTCGCTTTCGTCAATGGTGAAAGAACACAAGCATCACAAGAACTGATGGATTCCAAGCAATACAATACTAAAGATGTATTTTCTACAGATGACTATGAAGAGGCAATGCTTTGAACGATGTTGAAAAGAATTTTCGTGTAGTTAGTGTAGATAAGATTCTTGGTAATAAGAAACTACCTAATTGGGTACTCAAAGCTGCTTTTGAAGTAAAGCATTCAGGGTTTCTACCTGCTGGTGAGTACTTTGAAAAACTAGATGACGTTGAAATCTATGAAATGACAAGTGCCTTGGAGTACATTCATACAGCTAATTTCAAGCAGTTCAACGTACTATCTCAGCAAGCAGAAGAAGACTTGCAAAGTTTATGCCTATTGTGCTTTATTTTAGCTTTAGGTGAAGGTGAAGTAGAAGTTGGTCCTGAAAGTCTATCTTCTATGCTACAATATCTATTCTTGCTTGTAAGTATCGAAAGCTTGCATCGAGAAGGTAAGGTAGAAGTTATTCGTGAGCACTACAGTTTATTCGGTGGTGACAAACCTGTTGTAAGAGAGAAGGGGTGAATATGAAAGTAAATATCGGACGTTATCCAAAGGGTGATAAAGAACGCAAGATTAGCGTCAAGATTGATCCTTGGGATACTTGGAGTGCTGACCATACGCTGGCGCTGATTATTGCACCACTGCTGCAGAAAATGAAAGAAGATAAACAGGGAGCACCTAATGTAGATGATGCAGATGTTCCTGAGCATTTACGCAGTACTGCAGCAGCACCTACAAAAAACGAATGGGACATTGATGATAATTGGTATCCACGATGGGATTATGTACTAGATGAAATGATTTGGAGTATGCAACAACTTTGCTCTGATAACACTGACGATCAATTCTATGATTGCTCTGAGGTCGATGAAAGTAAAGGTGTAATGGAACAGGTCAATGCAATGAAAGTTGATATGGAAGGTCTTAACGCACACCATGAGCGCATACAAAAAGGTTGTGAATTATTTGGTAAATATTTTCAATCACTATGGAGTTGAAACCAAAATTTGATGTACAATCTAGGTTCTCTGAGGGTGATCTAGAGTATGTGACAGAAGAGGACAGCTATCAGGTGTTACAATCTTTTGATAGCTGGCATGAATATAACCATGAAAGGAACGAAGAATGAAATACGTAGTAAAATGGAACAACGGTTACTGGAAAGTGTTTGACATGCAAGAGTACCGTGATGTATCCATGCATGGTCTGAAGACGGATGCAGACAAAGCTTGTTTTCGGATGAACAGTCAGCGTTAAGCTCAATACCCTAGTTCACTCTAGGGTCTTTCTTTGTTTTACATCTAGGAGAATCAAATGCACAGTGATAAAGAAGTTCTAATTATTCGCAATACTACAGTACAACGTTTATATGATGTAATTGTCGTAAATTATTTCACAGAAGATGTAGAATTCATCGCAAAGGGTGTACAATTCGAAGATGCTGTAGCAATGGTGCTAGAGCTGGAAGAAGCAAACTAAACACAAGGAAAGATTATGTCACAAGGTTCATTTTTGCAAAATAACAAACGCACTAAACGCAAGTTTGATGATGGTGGTTATGAGGATGATCTGAAACCAACCAAGAAGCAAAAGAATAAGAAGGACTTTAGTAAGCAACGTGAGCAAAAGCGTGGAGAGTTTCAATGAACATTATCAAACGCTGGTCAGTTTACTTTGCTATATTCTTTGTAGCAATGTGGTTTACAGATCAATACCGTGAGTACCAACAACTGCAAGAACTTGAAGAGGTACGCAAGGATTTGGTCAGGCAAGAGAAGGAAGCTGAAAAGAACTGCCTTAAGAATGCACTGTGGTATGAAGCAGGTAATCAGTCATTGTACGGTATTCAAGCTGTAGCTACAGTAATTGAGAATCGTAAAAATCACCCCGATTACCCTAGTACATACTGTGGTGTCATTCATCAGCATAAACAATTTAGCTATACATTACTGAGGAAACCAGATGTTGAAATCATCAAAACTAACTTCAAACCAATGGAAGCTAAAGCTTATGCTAAGGTTGAAGAGGTAGCTGATAAAGTCATTGCTGGTGAATTTGAACCCGTACTAGATCATTCAGTGCGTTTCTATGCTGCAACTTATGTAAAAAACTATTGGACAAAAACCAAGAAAGTTGCTGCTAGAATTGGTGGTCATGTGTTCTACAAAGATAAAGAGAAAAATGTTCAGACTAATAGCAAAAGCACTCGGTGAGAAAACAGGTAATACTGATGAAGAAGCTAACAAAATTGCTTGGATTCGTATTCTTTTGATGACTCAAGCTGTTGTTACAAACGTATTCATTATTGCTGGTGTTCTTCATAGGTGGTAGAATAACCTTTATTTCCGCATGGGTATCAACCTGTGCGGATTTTTTGTTGTATAATCAAGGCTTCAACAATTGCATTGGAGTTACAAATGAAAGTCGCTGTCTATTTCAACCTGCACAAGAAGACCTTCAGCATCAAAGCTTTGGAGGGAGCTAACAAAGGAAGAGTGATTGACTACTCTGATGATGTTACAATTGAAAACGCAATGTTTAAAGTATCGCAAGCTGGACGCAATCGAGTACTGCAAGAGAAGCGCAAGAACGTACATGCTTACGTCATTGGTGAACTGAAGTCAAGTGCTGAAGCTGCTATCTGTGGTGAAAAGATCACGTACAATCCTTATCTGTACAATTCGTTTGTAACAGCCATGAACAAAACTGCAGTGTTTAACGCAAAGGAAGTTTTTATGATTTGCCGTGATAAAAAAGCTCAAATCTTTGCACGATGATAAAAACTGTGCTACAATCAAGGCTTCAACACAGGAGATACTTATGATGAAATTTCAAGATGCAAACGGCAATCATGTTTTCAACGAAGGTGAATTCCAAGAGTGTGACTTCGGTAAGTACTTCACGTACAGAAAGACAGATAACCTTTGGGCTATTGAGCAGGGTTTTATGCATGAAGTTGATGTACTTGATGGTGTACGATTCGCTCGTGTACTGAAGACTGTAGCTTACGTTTGCGTTGATGAAGACGAATACGGTAAAGCTGTGTTTCAAATCTGGAAAATAAAAAAGCACAACAAGTACAATGAGAGTGAACCTGTGCTATACTCTAAGCTCAAATGCAACTGATATTTAGGAGAATACGATGAAGACTTATAAATTCTACGCTGATCCCGGTCATGGTTGGCTTGCTGTTAAGATCGAAGAGTTGATGCAACTTGGTATCATTACTCAGATTAGCAGCTACAGCTACATGCGTGGAGCTACAGCTTACCTTGAAGAAGACTGTGATGCTTCTTTGTTCTTCAATGCTTACAAAGATAAGTACGGTACTGATCCTAAGCACACGTACAGGCACACAAACAATCGTAGTCCTATTCGGAATTACGACAGCTACAATCGAAATAAAGCAGTAGATTACGCTTTGGTTGCTTTAAATTCTGGTACAATCTAATTTTAAGGAGAAAATCATGGGTCTTGATATGTATGCTTTTGCTGTTCCTTTGGCTGATGCTAAGGGTGACTTTGAAATTGCTGAAGGTGCTGTAAAAGAAGAGTTTATGTACTGGCGTAAACACAATGCTTTACATGCTTGGATGGAAAGTGTGTATACTAATAAACGTGGTACTGCAGAAAGTTTCAACTGCATTCCTCTGCGACTTACCAAAGGGGATTTAGAGTTATTGATCGAAGACGCTCAAGTCCATAAGTTGAAAGCTAAGGTTGGTTTCTTTTGGGGTCATCAGTACGATTACGATGATGAAATTGCAAACCAAGATATCGAATTTGCACATAAAGCGTTGGCTAAAATTGACCAAGGTTTTGCTGTGTATTATGATAGCTGGTGGTGAGTGCAAACGAACTAAGGTAAATAAATCTTGAGTAGACTGTAGGGTTATCTGTGCAGTCTATTTTTCTGTGCTACAATCAAGGCTCACAAACCAACTGATGGAGTTAAAGATGCAAAAGATTCAAGCTGTTACTCGTGGTGCTACTTCTGACGGTGAAACCCGTGATTGCACTGTTCGTGCTCTGAGCAATGCTTCTGGTATGCACTATGACAATGCTCACGCTTTGCTCAAGAAACACGGTAGGAAAGATCGCTGTGGTGCTTTCTTTGGTACAATGCTCAAGGCTTATACGGAAGCTGGCTTTGTTCTGGATACTGTGCATGGTACAACAGGTGCTGCTCGTTATGCTGCTCGTATTGCCAAACGTGAAGCAGATGCGGGTGTTACACTCGCTAAGATTCTCCCTAAGCTTGCTTTCGGTGAGTACATCGTGAATACCACTGGTCATGCTGTTGCTGTAGTCAATGGTAAGATCATCGACACCTTCGACAATCCTGCAGGTAAGCGAGTTGTAGCAGTCTTCAAAAAGATTGAAAAGTTTGGTGAATAAGTAAAAATCTCTGGTATAATCTAATCTTCAACAACTGAAAGGAACCTCAATGTCAAGCTCTAAAGTTTTCGCTAGCATGATCGACAATTCAAACGGTAAGATGGTTACTGTTACTTTCATCAAACAAGATGGCAGCACTCGTGTTCTCAACGGTCGCCTTGGTGTAAAGAAGTATCTCAAGGGTGGTAAACCCAATGTAGATGCCAACGAATACATCAGCATCTATGATGTGCAAAACAAAGGTTATCGCAGTGTAAACCGCAGTACAATCATTGGTTTGCGTATGCAAGGTATTGAAGCTGTAGCTGTTTGATTGGAGTAGATGATGCAAACAATTAACATTGTAATTCAAGGTGATGAACCTGAAACAGTAACGCTTGCACTAGATGAAGTACAAGTTACAAATTTGTACATCAATAACAAAGCTCAGATTAAACAAATTGCTGAACTTCAAAAGAAACTTTCTGATACAGAAAATAGTCTAAAATATGCATCAGACGCTCGTGATGAAGCTAAAGATCAAATTGAACATGCCAATGTATTGTTGACAGCATTGGGTGTACAAGAAAAAGATAATCATGAAACTGACTATTACCGGAAAGTACTACCTGTATCAACTCGTATTGCTCTTTACATTGCAAAGAAAGTAACACAATGAAATTCGGACGCAATAAAAAACTGTCTATTACTGCACGAAAAAGACTTATCAAAGGTCTTACTGAAGTTGCTGAGTTGTACTTTAATGGAAAGCATCAGTCATGTAGTATTGACCCAAAGAAAGTTAATATCGGTTGTGGTATTTGTAAAGCAATGAATGATCTAGGATACAAGTATTCTTACAATGATATGATGCACCTATTCGATGAAACAGATGAACTTTCTTACGGTAAATATACATATTCACCAAAAGAATGGGAACCAAGAGCAAATATGTGTTTGTTTCTGGTAGAATATCTCAAGGATACAATTAAGGAGAAAGCATGAAAGAATACACTGAAAAATCTTCACTTCGTAAATCTTTTACTATCGCTGAAATCTTGCACTACGCTGCAGACAAGAAACTTGCCAGTAAAGAAGAGCAGTGCTGGAATCGTGGTGGAAGCAAAGAGAAATTCTCATGCTGTGCTGTAAGTGAAGCTGTATGGGAACTTTATAATAAACATGAGATTTTATCCGAAGGTGAGCGTGATGAACTTATCAATCGTTGCTTTGAGGGTTTAAAAGCTATGGGTTGCCCTATGGGTTCCATCAATGCTTTCAACGACAATGGTGAATTTATTGCAAAAAATCAACAAGTACGATACGGATGGTTGAAATTTGCTGCTATAATTGCAGAGGAACAGGGAGTATGAGCAAGAAGAGTAAAAAGCTCAAGCTCAAGCAAAGAAACTATCTGGTGGCTATTGTTATGCGTAAAGCTGTACAGAAGCACCTCAATAGGAAACGCAAGGCTAAACAAACACATCAACAGGAGAATGATTATGAATGATGAAGCACAAGATGAACTAGATTACCAAGAGTTGATTGCAAGAGTTGCAGAAATCAATAAAGATGCTGCAGATTATATGCAAGGTCCAATGCGTAAACTTACTGGGTTTGAACCATCAGGTGACATTTGGGATGTTGTTGTGTGGGAAAATACACTACAAGGTACGGATTTCTGGTATGATGTTGTTTGTAAACTAGGAATGGATATGGAATGAATAGAATCACCCGCAATTCTTTCAATGGTAAGTTCTTCTATGAGATGCAAAAGGAAGAACTGCAGCAATGCATCGAAATCATCAAAGCTCAAATTGATGCTTATCGTCCAAGTATTTCAGGTGTTTGTATCTCAGATCAAGAACATCAGCAAGAGCGTTGGAATGCATGGCAAAATGCAAATTTAAGTTTGCATAAATTACTTTAAGGAGAAAATCATGGATGTTATTTTAGCTAAAGAAAACGAAGATGGTAGTGCAGTATTTACCTTTGATATGTCACCAGAAGAGACTCGGATGATGGTCCTTCTAGGTATCAAAACAGCCCTTCTAGCGGGTATTGAAGAGGCAAAGCTGTGGAATGGTGATGCTGACCTTGCAGAGCTACAGCAAGAAAACCAAGGGTTGTCTGATTGAAATATTTCTTGTAGTTTGCGTTTGAAGTGATTTTCTCGTGTATAATTCAATCAGAGCAATCCCAACGGGGTTGTGATTTTCCATCGCAAACAACTTGGAGTACATCATGAAAGCATACAAACACCTCGTCAAACATGCATTAGCTCAAGGTCATACCTGCAGTGTATGGGATGGTGAAGAGTGGCAGGTAAGTCACAGTACAAAGTACCAGAATATCATTGAAGCGATTGAATCCGTAGAGGAAGCAAATGTAGTCATTCGGCTTGCTGTTGGTGGTGAACGCATCGGATGGGCACAGATTATCCCTTACGGTCTTGAAGATGATGAAACAGTTGTGGATTATATCTGCAGTGATTTTATGGAAAATTGGTACGCAGAGTACGAAAAGCTGTGATATAATTAAAGCTCAACTTCTGGAGAACATCATGAAATGCAAATACAACGCTGGCTCTAACTTTGATCGCCAAGGTCAATGGATCATTGCTAAATACCTAGACAGCGCATGGGTAACTGGCATTGTGCAAGAAACTCGTGTAAAATACGGTGGTAAAGTGCAGCACAGCATCATTAGTGATTTGCCTACATACATTGGTGAAGAGCTAAGGGAAGTTGGTAGTACTTTTCTGGTAGAAGAAGAATTTGTAACAGAGGCTCAAACTCTAAATTCTGTGCTATAATTCAATCATCGAAACAAACCAAGGAAACAATCATGGCTTACGTATCTGAAGAAGTTATCACCAAGGCTCGTACTGCTCTCAAAGCACTCAATAAAGAGTACGGTGTAAAGAGTACACTCAGCGGTAAAGGTGGTTTGTGCTTGAATCTTACCGTTGCAGAAGGTAGCATTGACTTTCTGAATAACTACTGCGAGACAATTGCAAGTAAACGCATCCATCGTGATGTTGAGCAGACTATTGCTTGGGTAAAGCTTGAGCAAGGCATTCAGATCAATCATTACTATCTGGATACTCAATTCAGCGGTAAAGCTCTGGAGTACATGGAGAAAGCCAAGGCTATCATGCTTGTTGACCATTGGGATGAATCAGATAGTCAAAGCGACTATTTCCATTGTGCGTACTACATGAATATGCGAGTTGGAAGTTACAAGAAAGGTTATATATTGGTGAAGTGAGAGAGAGAGTGATGAAGTATTTACCCGAGATTAATTTCTCGGGTTTTTTTTTTGCTTTTTATTTTGAAAACCCGCTTTTAGGTTTACTTGGAATTTTTACCCAAAAACCCGCTTGCCTAATTTTTCTAAAAACCCGCCTTGGTAATTCTCAAGCGAAAGACCTAAAGTTAATCCGGCTGCGCCGACCGAGCAGTCACTTACTATACCGTTCAGTCGCCGACTAGACCGTTCAGTCAGAAACTAGACGGTTCAGTCGTAAAGTGACCGGAGAGTTCAAATTATGACTCTACAGTCACAAAATATATCAGTCAGTCATTATATAAGCGTTTACTTATATAAGCGAACAATTATATAAGGGTTGACTTATATAAGCAATTCATTATATAAGCGAAGGGTTATATAAGCGTTTACTTATATAAGGGTTGACTTATATAAGAATATCCGTATATAAGCATAGACTGATATATTTGAGTTGTCCACAGGTTGTCCACAGGGTGAAAAGTTATGCACAGGATAGCAGGATTCATGCCATACTTATGCACAGGTTATCAGTCTTATATAAGAGTCAAAATGTGGACAACTAGCACTAGTGGTGTGGACAACTTTTTCTAATGGGGTAGTACCAGAGACAAGGAAAACGGCTAAAAACAGCCTTAAAATCGATTCTAGGGGCATGGTTTTTTATACAGTATTCATTTTATCAGTGTAATACTGGCACGATTTTTGCTCTTCGCGTGCGCGTGCATTATTTATAAGATAAAGCACAAAATGAGAAACCAAAGTTTACATAGGGTTTATCCCTATAAAAATATTTGCATTGTTGCAGAAAAACAACGGAAATATCTGTATAATCAATTACATGGTGAAGCGATAGGGCACACCTAGAGTACTAGAAACAAAAGTACTCAGTTCTTTAAAAATTGAGAGTTTTCTATAATGTATGCAAATTAAAGTATACATTACCCCAAAACTCACAAACTAAAGGTTTCAAAATGAAAACAAATATATCATTGGATTATCTGAGAAAATCAATTAAAGATAATCAACTGGATTATGTAACCATTAAAGCAATTGAAGACATGGATTATAACAAATTATCTCTTATTATTGCACTTGCAGTTAATATCGCACCTAGTAATAATGATATATTCGAATTAATGCAGTCTTATATTAATCAGGAATAATAAAATGGATAATACAGATAAACTAATGATTAAAATCAACGTGATAATCTGGTTTATGGTTTGCCCAATAATCAGTTATTTAGTTTAATATTATCTGATAATATCTTATATAATATAGGGTATTATCGGGCTAATATTGGCCGATTCTCAAAATGAGATAATCAAATGAAATATACAAAAACTGTATTTATTAAATCAGATAATCAATATAATCAATTCAAAGCCTTGAAAATTGGGCAGTGGATTACTGGATTATCCCTTAATAATCAATCATTATATTATCGGGGTCAGTTTATGGGTTTTGATAATAATGATAAACCGATTATTAATTTTCGAATTGATAATGCAAAACATAATCTAGACTGGAAAATGCAGTTTAAATCAAATAAATATCTGCGACAATTCGCTAAAGTAAAATCCTGATAATATCAGATATAATGCATTAATAATATAGTGCATTATGTCGGATAATATTGTCCGAAAATGAAAGATTATATCATGCGACTCATTTCAACGATTAATAAGAGTATCGGTTTTCAAGCTAAAGTTTATTATAATGCAGATTATAATGAATATGTGGTTAAATATTATGATGAAAATAAACGGATTATGTCAGATAATACTTGGTATTATACTGATGACAAAGAGGATGCAATTAATACCGCATACAAGGAAATCGAATATATGGCAAATAATAAAGTATTATCGGATTAATTGGAGATAATCAAATGAAATATATTCAAGCATTTAATATCTGGAATATCCCTAATGAATTAATCCGATATATTCAACCCGGACAACATGTATATGCGGGTACAAAAGATAATAAGGGAATATATCAGGGTACAAAATCAAATGGTATTATTGTCGTAGCATGGAAAGGGAATATAGATAATAAACCCAATAAGCGAGAATATATTAAAGCACTAAGGGATTATTCAAAACAATAATATTCTCTCATAATATCTTAGATTATATTCTAGGGTATTATGGGGTTAATATTAACCGATAATCAATCAGGATTAAATCATGAAACTAAATGAAACTCAAATTGTAGCATTATCTAAAGTTTTGGATTATTTGCATGAAAGTGAATTCAATAATTATATTGAATATTCAGAGAATAATGATAATAAAAATCATGTTTATTATTATGCAATGCAGCTAATGAATTTGTTTAACGTAAATCAAGATTAAATCAAGGATAATATATTATGTCATGCTCAAAATCAGTCGCACAATATCAGGGTTTTAAATCAGATAATCTATTATCTATTAGCGCCGATGCAAAAACCAGTAAAGGCGAGAAAATGGGGTTTTTAACGGGTATATTATATTTGGCGCCTTATAAGACAATATCTATTTATAATACTTGTGCAATGGCAGAATTAGCGGGTTGCGATATTGCATGTTTATATACTGCCGGACGGGGTGCATATTCTAATGTTCAAAATGCACGTATTAATAAGACAAACTGGTATTATCAGGATAAACAAGGGTTTATGTTGCAATTAATCAAGAATATTAATTCCCTTATTTATAAAGCAAATAAGCTTGGATTAATTCCACTTATTCGATTAAATGGCACTTCGGATATTAAATTTGAAAATGTATCATTCGAATATAATGGCAAGTATTATGATAATATCATGCAATTATTCCCGGATATTCAATTCTACGATTATACAAAGATTATTAATCGGAATAATCTACCCGCTAATTATGATTTAACATTTTCATATTCGGGTAAATCAGAGTTTATTAAATACGTTAATCAAGCGATTAATAATAAAATGAGAATCGCAGTCGTATTTAAAGATAAACATAATCTACCTAATGAGTTTATGGGGTTATCTGTAGTGAATGGGGATAATAGTGATATTCGGCATTTAGACCCTCAAAATGTAATAGTAGCATTATATGCAAAGGGTAAAGCAAAATCAGATAATACGGGTTTTGTCGTACATAATTAACAAGGGATTATATGATTAAAATGTGGTTTCAAATACTTGGATTATCTTACATTATATTATGGTGCATTATCGGATTAATCCTATTTTGCGCTATTGCAAAGTATAAAATCAAAGGGTACTTTAAAAGGGTTTAAAGCGGGTTTTTAGCGCATAATTTAGCCGGAGTGTATCCTAGGGTGCATTCCGGCTTTTTTGCGTTATAGAGGGTTTAAACGATTATAGGATTATACTATCAATAGGGGTTAAAGCATAGAGAAAATCTATCATGAAAACCTGGGGTGCATTATAGGTGAAATTTATCGATGTGCTTAAACCGATAGCCAATGACAGTACATAAGCGAAACGTTATATTAGCGTTTAGTTATATAAGTAAATCCATATATAAGCAACTACTGATATATCCAGCAAAAAAATTTCTCCCTGCCCACTATAAGTATTATCAGTTATTTAAATGTCAGATAATACCAAAATACAAAATACAAATAAAAACCATAATACCATTATATGATGCTAACGCATAGTATAACGAAGGATTATCAGATATTTTAAAATCGTAGCATTATCGGAGGTTACCTAGTGCGACCCTATCAAGCACCTAAGACTTACAGCAGTAATATCCACACAGGCATCCCGTGCTAAAACGCCAATTACAACCAAAAATCAATCGCTAAAACATCCCTTAAAAGGCACTTAAGCTAAACCAGACCCTCAACAAGCTGCTTAAAACCGCTATAGACAGCCTTAAATAGCTCTCGCAATACCAACTACTGGTTATAACCTAAAATGCCCTCTAGAGGCTTCTATCCCTTTGATATTTAGGCAAAGAAAAAACCCCAAGGCTGTTAACCAAGGGGTTGTAAATTTTAATTTTTTATTTTTTAAGTTTAGAACTCTTAGATTCAGCCTTAGCTCTCTTTTCTTGCAGTTCTGCTCTAAGCTCTAATCTTCGTACAATCTCTTCAGCATCAAACCAAAGCTCTCTACCCATGATAACTTCCTCAAGCTCTTTATCAGTTAGAAAGTCCTTATATACACTTCCCATTAATGTTCTGACTTGTTTATCCACGAAAGAAGCATGAGAGATAACATCCGACTGCTTACCGAAAGCTCCAAAGGTAGCTGCATGAACCATCATTGTAGCGTAAGGCGATACACTGATACTTGGTGCTGCCAAAGCAATAAGAGAAGCTGCACTAGCTGCTACTCCTTCGATACTAGCGTGAACATCAGCATCTGTATTCTCAATGGCATTGATAATGGCAATTGCACCATCAAGTTGTCCACCGTAGCTATTGATGTTAAGTAATACCACATCTCCTTCACCCAAAGATTCTACACCTTGTAGTACAGTTCTGTAATATTTAGCTTCTCGGATATTTTCATCCAAATATACTTTAATGCAACGATTTGTTTTTGTACTCTCAAAATAAGGTAAATACTGAGAATTAGTCCTGATATTTACTTCACCTTCTTCATCTTCGTCATCATTACGAGCTACTCTTGTATAATTTTTAAATTTACTTTTTTCTTGCATTAGTAACTCCTTTAGTATTAAATTCATCCATTACACTATTCTTTGTAAATTCTGCTTCAATCTCATCTTCAAAAGCAATAACAAATTCTTTAGTCAATCCACTGCGAACTACATGCTCTCTACTAAAGGTAGTAAAGCTGCAATCATTGATATTGTACTTTAAGCAAATCTTTTCTAAGTACGTCAGTCCATCCATGCCTTTTTTAACATCAGTTTGTGGACCTGTATTATCACCACAAAAGATAATCTGAGAATCATTACCTACACGAGTAGTCAAAGCTTGAATCTCTGGTACAAACAAATTCTGACTTTCATCCACAATGATTATGCTGTCATTCCAACTTCTACCTCGGATAGTCTCCAAACTACAAATCTCAATGGTTTTATTCTTAAGATGAATCTCCGTAGTTGCTTTACCTAGATAATCCTCAAAGTAGTCAATCATCTGTTGGTAAAACGGAAGTAACTTCTCTTCTGCTGTTCCCGGCAAGAAACCAATGCTTCTTCCAGCTAACGGTTGATATGCACGAATCAATACAACTTTCTTAATATCACCGTAGTGCAATTTCTTAGCTGCATGATGAATAGCAAGCAAAGTTTTACCAGTACCTGCACTACCACGAGCTACAACCAAAGTATTATACTTTAAAGCTTCCAGTAATTCCTGTTGTTTATCATTCATTGCATGTAAAACAGGAAATTGACTCCTTTGGAACTTCTCTTTTTGGATTCTCTGAGATTGCACTTTTTGATTTCTTTTCATATTATCCTTTCTGTACTACTAATCGGATTAGATATTCTCTTTTGGTTTACGACCTCTTTTAACTTCAGGTTTATCTTCAGCATAATCTTCGATTACAACTTCAGGTTTCTCTTGAGCTTTTACCATACCAGTAACCAGCATTGAGCCAAAAGCAGTAGGGAACAATTCATTACTTTCAAAGTCAAATCTCCAACCTTCAATAACAGCTTGTTGTACAGCTTGACAAAACTCATATAAGCTATAAGTTTCAATTCTCTTAATTTCCATAAGTACTCCTTATTAAGTTGATCAACACTAAGTCTGTGTTAGCTCAATTATAGCATAGTACAAACAACAAGTCAACTAAAATATTTTGTAAAAGTACTTGACAAACGCTAATTTGTGTGATACCCTAAGAAATACATATAGTATATACATAGGTTATAACATCAGTTAGTACGTATAGTAAATATAGGATATAACATACAATAACCTATATTTAGTACCTATATAAGTATATCTGATATTAACATCTGATGTTAACATTAAATATACTAGTTATTTTAATTGATAAATAAATAAGATGTAATTAACTTAAGATTAATATAGGATGTAATATAGATTCTACTCAGAGTAGTTAACATTAACTACTTTAATTATAATCTATATTATAACCTATATTAGATTTTTTTAATTTATTGATTTATTTTATTATAACTTCAAACTTTAGACGCTAAAGGCGCTATGCCTGTCCTACGGACGGTTCGTTGTACCTTTCACTAAAGCTGCTCAGTTAAAACCTTCAGCAAAGCCCCTAGAAGGCTCTACAAGCTGTCAATTTCAAGTAGTCTAGGGGTATGTAGCCTGAAGGTCCAAAACGAGCATATAGAGCGTTCTAGCAATTCTTCATGTTTGTTGTACAAAAAGATTAGAAGGTCAACTTTAAGAAAGTATAGTTATGCAAGTAAAAGATTTAATTGATTATGATATATTAACTGGTGACTTCTTTATATTAAAGAACAATAAGAGATACAGAAAGATATTTCCTAATGAAGATGGTTATATTGTATTTTATAAAGATAGCAAAAGAATAAAACTTAAAGCTAATAAATCAGCTATTGAGTTGGTACAAAATATTGTTGTACAAAAAGATAAAGTGGTATTACATAAAAACTTAAATGAAACTGATTACAGATATTGTAACCTAAGATTGTTATCTAAGAAAACCTACAATAGCATAAAAGAAGCTTATCGTAATTTATCAGGATATTTAAAGATACAACCGCATCAAAAGGATATGTTCTCCTATGTGCTAATCTGGAAAGAAAGCGGTAAGGACAGAATTTTAGTTGTACAAGATATAGTAGTAGCGAAAAGGATGTACAATAAGCTTCAGCTAAAGTACGCTAAGATTTTGAACAAGTATTGTGTATTTGACTGAAAGTTAAAGACATCAGTATGTTCGATTGATTTTACGCTTGAAATTACTAATTTTATATGATATAATCAAGCATCTATGTAAATTAAACTTGTAGTCTTTAGTAAATCGTTGTATTAAGCGCAACGACCCTGCATAGGACATTGATCGGTTTAACCCTGCTGGATACAAACCTTTGTATGTTCGCTTGGTTGTATCTTTACTCCTTTCAACGCCAAGTATTTCAGTACAAGCTGGATAAGTAACCAGCACTAATTCGCTTCGCTCATTAGTCAAGCACTAATTTCAAAATCGTATCTCATTGTAGACAAAACTACAGTGATTGTCTATAATGGTTAACAAAAAGAATAATACAACAAATGAACTGCATTACATGTAACCGCTACTTCAAGCAAAACGTTTTCAACAAAAGTGCTGAATGCGAAGATTGCTTAGATCGTGCTTTCTTGGATTTAGATTCCGAAGTACAAGTAGACGTAGAGCTACTGAGAAATCCTTCGGGTAAGACTAATCCTGTATTCTATGATGAATATGATCCTGAGATGGATACCAGAGATTCTATCTAAAGGTATTGACAACGGTAGAATTAGTGTTACAATAATTTAATTGCTACTATCGTCTATCGGTTAGGACACCGGGTTTTCATCCCGGTAAGCGGAGTTCGATTCTCCGTAGTAGTACCAGAATAAATAGCGGGTATTCAGGGCATCCGTAAGTCTCATAAGCTCTACGCAGAAGTTTCGAGTACTTCACCCGCTTCCACAATTAGGATACGTATACCGTTAAGGAGACGGTCTGGTCTGTAAAACCAGCGCTAATACAGCTCGTATGGATCGTTACCATAAGTGTCCACCACAAACCGTTCGAGAGATAGCTTCGGCTATTACGGGAAGTAGCAGGGGATGCGCCCTACGCTATAAGTTAAAACGCATACCTTACATTAAAGAACCTACCTTGGGTCCGAAGTCACCTCGGTTTTAGGCGTCCCACGAATCTGTTGCGTGGTAACATGAAGTTAGATACTTCAGGTGAGTACAGCCAAGTGCTCATGCAAAGGACACAGCGTATTATCTGCGGTAGATACGAAAAGGCTACCCCGCAATCGTAAGCGGGACTAATTTATAAGGAAATAACATGACATTCGCAAAAGGTCAATCAGGTAACCCCAATGGTCGCCCTAAGAATCAATCACTACTAGACAAGCCTACAAATCGTTCATTGAAAGAGCGTGAGTTAATCATGCTACTTCGTAAGATCAAGCCGCAAGTAGCTGACGCTATTATCACTGCTGCTGAAATTATGAAGAATGCAGAAGCTAGTCATCAAAACCAACTAAAAGCTGCAACTATCCTCTTGGATAACTACCGCAGATTAGTTCTAGATGTTTACGATGGTGAAGAAGTGGCTGATAAAGAAGGCACAGAGATTCAACAACAAAACGCAGCCGTTTTCAGCCTCAAAGTTGTAAACGAAGAATAATAAGGAAATTATGTCAGAACAAATTACAATAGCACCTGCTTCCAAAAAGCAAGAGATGTTCTTAAATAGTCCAGCTACTATTACATTGGCGGGTGGTGCTGCTGGTTCTGGTAAAACATACACTTCCTTGCTGATCGCTTTAAAGTTCATGCAACACCCTAGAGCTACGGGTGTAATCTTTCGTAGAACTTCCAAGATGCTTACTGCTCCCGGTTCAATCTGGCATGAAGCAGTTCACTTGTACACAAGCATTTATCCTAACTTAAGAATCAGAAGCAGAGAACTAGAGCTAGTATTCCCAAATGGAGCACTACTGAAGTTCAGTCACATGCAACACGCAACTAACATGTACGATCACAAAGGTGGTCAGTACTCTTTGGTTATTTTCGATGAAGCAACGGACTTTGACGAAGAGATGGTAGTATACCTCTTATCTCGTATGCGTAACGCTTATGTCGATTATAAACCACAGATGTTTATGATGACTAACCCTGATTACAATTCTTTCCTAAGATCATGGATTGAAGATTACTATCTTGATCCCAATACAGGTATCCCTCTTCCTGAGAAAACAGGACACCAACGCTACTTCTTTCGTCAAGGTAACACCATGCTTTGGTACAACAGCCTAGAAGAAGCTGAAGCTGCTCACGGTGTTGGTGATGAATCCGGTATCTCATCATTTACTTTCATTGGTGCTACCTGCCGAGATAACCCTCCACTACTTAAAGCACAACCTGATTATATCAGCAGATTAATGTCTTTACCAAGGGTAGAGAAAGAAAGACTACTCGATGGTTCATGGTTTGCTCGTCAAGAATCCGCAGGTTTATTCAAACGAGAGTGGGTTGGTCTAGTTGATCATGCTAACGGTAGAGCAAGAAAAAGAATAAGAGCATGGGACTTTGCTTTCAGTAAACCTTCTGAGCAATATCCAAATCCAGACTGGACTCGTGGTGTTCTAATCTCCAAAGACCCCAATAATTTATACACTGTAGAAGATGTAGTATCCATGAGAGATAGGGTACACGAAGTAGAAAAGCTAGTATTTGATACAGCTATTCACGATGGTCAAGATGTGATTATCAGCATCCCATTGGACCCTGCTGCAGCCGCTGGTGCTTATGCCAAGGACTTACAGCGCAAGTTAGCTGAGATGGGTTTTAGCGTAAAGCTTACGAAGCCTGTTAAATCCAAGATTACTCGTTTCGCTCCTTTCTCAAGTATAGCACAAGCTGGTTTCGTAAACGTAGTCAAAGCAAATTGGAACAAAGATTTCTTTGATGAGTTAGAAGTCTTCGATGGTGATCCTAAGAAGAAAGATGACCAAGTTGACTGCTGCTCTGATGCAATGCTTTTGCTAAACAAAGATACACAACTGCCAGTTTTTTCATTACCGGATTTTACAGGTAGCAATCCATTTGATGGAAGCATTACAGGTTCCAACATTCCTACATTTCAAAGTTCATTAGTTTCATAATCAAAGGAGCCGTTGATGGCACGTAAATCACAAAATAACACCATACAAAAAGCAGTGGATGATACGCCAGATCGCTTCAAATTAAGTGAATCAGGATACTTAGGTTTAAACGTCTTTAATGGTGTATCCAACGATGAATTAAAGCGAGAGTTAAACTTCCCTAATAGCGTTAATACCTATAAGCAAATGTCTTATCATGGTACAATTAATGCAGCTTTGACATTGTACGAGAACCTGATTGGTAAAGTTGATTGGAGTTTCAAACCCATTAAAGATGCCAACCAAGAGGAATTAAGACAAGCTGAGATTATCAATGAAATGATGCAAGACCTTACTGATCAGAACTGGTCGGAGTTTATCTCAGAAGCAATGTCAGCTAATATGTATGGTTTTTCAGTACAAGAGAAAGTATACCGCAGACGTTTGAAAGCCAATGGTTCTAAGTACAACGATGGTCTTATCGGTTGGAAAAAGCTACCAATTCGCAATCAAGAGACAATAGAGAAGTTTATCTTCAGTGAAGACGGTAATGAAGTAAAGGGTGTAAAGCAAAACCTTTCTGCTGTATCTGATGTGTACAACCGCTACTCAAGTCGCACTAATAATGAAGTGATTTTACCTCGTAGTAAAGTAATGCTATTTCGTGCAGGTAAGCACAAGGGTGATCCTTTCGGTAAGTCCATGCTTCGTGATGCGTATCTAGCTTGGAGATTCCTAAGCGTAATCGAAGAGATTGAAGCAAACGGTGTAGCTAAGGATTTAGCTGGTCTACCAGTATTAAAGCTTCCTCCGCAGTATCTTTCTTCAGAGGCATCTCCTGATCAAAAGGCAATTCGTGCTTACTATGAAAACGTAATGCGTAACTTGCAGCTAAACCAACAATCAGCTTTGATTCTACCACAAGCTCATGATCCTGACTCCAAGCAACCAATGTTCGAGCTAGAGTTACTATCTCTAAACGGTAGTAAAGCAATGGATACTTCCAAGATTAAAGAATACTACAAGAATCTAATCTTAACTTCTTTATTTGCTGATATTCTAGTCTTAGGTCAATCCGGTGGTGGCTCCAACGCTTTGGGTCAAGTTAAGAATTCACTTTCTGCTACTGCTGCAGAAGCAATGCTACGTAAGATTCGTGATGTTATCAATGAAGATTTGATTAAACAGACATACGAACTAAATGGTTGGGATACTTCTAGAATGGGTCACATGGACTTTGACAATCTAGAATCCGAAGACCTAGAATCCTTCTCTAAAGCTGTTCAGCGTTTCGCTAGTACATCCGTTATTGAAGTTGATCGTGCTGTTCTCAATAGAGTTCGTGAAAGTATTGGAGTTGATGCTCTTCCTCAAGATCAGGAACCAAACCAGAACTTGCTACCTGCTATGACCTCCAGAAGTGGTGATGGTTTTAAGACAGCAGGTGAAGGCACAGCAACTAGTCCTTCAGGTAACGATACCAGTTCTGGTAACCTAGAGAATGCTGCATAAGACCGCTGTTCTTTATTGGATGCACTTAAAAGATGACACCGATGTATTCACACAAGGATATGTTGGTGTCACTACTCGTTTAATCGAGATTAGATTTAAGGAGCATTGCGGTAGATTCTATAATTCTTACAATCCTTATAATCCATTGCATCTAGCTTTTGCTAAACATGGTATAGAAAATATCGTAGTAACTAGACTTTGTGTTTGTACTGAAAAAGAAGCATATGAACTAGAAAAGATGTTTCGCCCTTTTGAATACATGGGATGGAATTCAGCACAAGGTGGTAAGTTATCACAAAGTGCTTTACAAATTATACACAGGAAGAAAAATGCCGTACTCAGCCGATAATGTCCCACAATGGGCTAACAAGAAGTCTAAGTCAGTTCAAGAAGTAGCCATTAGAGTTTTTAATCAAACTTTGAAAGATACAGGTTCTGAAGAGAAAGCTCGTATTGCTTCCCTAGCTGCTATGAAGAATGCAGAAGAAGCTAATAAAGTAAAGAAATCCGTAGAGGATATTATTAAAAATAAATATCTAAAATAAGGAACAATATGCAATGGACTGCAGATAATACACCATCTACTATACAAAGTAAATCTTTAAAATTAAGAGAATTATTTGCAAAAGTAGCCAATGCTTCCTTGGATAAAGGTTTCTCACAAGAAGAATCAATCTTCGCTGGAACTAATGCTGTAAAAATAGAAGAGCGCAAGAATCAACCAGCTAAGGTTAAACCTCCTAAGTTACCATCGCATGTAGAATCCTTAAGAAGTTATACTAATCCGTTTGAAGTTGTAAGTAAAGCTGAAGCAGAATTACCGTCACCTACTTCTGATATAAAAACTGCAGAATTTGATAAAGATGGTCGCTTAGTGCTTTCTCTATCAAATGGTAAAAAGATCACAAGTAAAAATACAGTTCAAAATAATATTGAACAAAATATTGCAATTGCTCCAAATGTTCAGTTGCTCTCTTCAAATGAAAGCATAAGTATTGTTCAAGATGGTCAGAATTTTGACTTATCAGTAGCAGCATCTGCTCCTACAGCAACTTTAGTTATTCAAGTAAGAAACCAAACAGGTGCTACTTTAACAAAAGGAACCGCTGTTTATATAAGTGGTGCTTCTGGAAATAAAGCTTTAGTTAGTAAAGCTCTTGCTACTTCTGATCCAACTTCTGCACAGACACTTGGTTTAGTAACTTCAGATATTATTACAAACCAAAATGGTTATGTAACAATTGTAGGTCTTGTTTCCGGTTTAGATACTTTAGCCTTTGCAGAAGGTACGCAGTTATATTTAAGTCCTACTACTGCTGGTACATATACTGCAACAAAACCACATGCTCCTGATCACATTGTTTATATTGGTGTTGTAACTAGGAGTCATCAGAATCAAGGTACTATTGAAGTTAAAGTTCAAAACGGTTATGAACTAGATGAAATTCATGATGTTCAGATTGTTAATCCTACAGATGGTCAGATAATTGCATATGATGCTGCTTCAAGTTTGTGGAAAAACGTAAATGCACCTTCTGGTGGAACTTCAAGTGTAACTTCTGTTGCTGGTAAAACTGGAGCAGTAACTTTAGAAAAAGCAGATGTTGGATTATCTAATGCAGATAATACTGCTGATTCAGCAAAAAGTGTAGCTAGTGCAGCTATTCTAACCAATGCTCGTTTAATCAACGGTGTCTCTTTTAATGGTTCTGAAAATATTACCATTGCTGACTCAACAAAGCAACCGTTGGATGCTGACTTAACTGCAATTGCTGCTTTAACAGGAACATCTGGTTTACTTAAGAAAACAGCAGCAGATACATGGATTTTGGATACAACTACTTATGCTACAAGTTCAGGTGTAACCTCCGTAGGTGGTACAGGTACTATCAGTGGTCTAACATTGACTGGTTCCGTAACTTCAACTGGTGATCTAACCCTTGGTGGTCAGTTAGAAGTTTTACCTTCAGATTTTCAAAGTCAGTCTGCGAATTTAGTTCTAGCTTCTCCAAATGCAGCAAGCGGTAAACCTACTTTTAGAAGTTTAGTAGCTTCTGATATTCCTACACTGAATCAAAATACAACAGGTACAGCCAGTAATGTAACAGGAACTGTTTCTCCAACAAATGGAGGTACAGGATTAACCACTTATTCAGCAGGTGATATCTTATATGCTTCTGCTACAAATACATTATCTAAACTAGGTATTGGTTCTGTTGGTGAGGTTTTAAAAGTAGATGCTTCAGGTTTACCTGTATGGGGAACAGATGTATCAGGAAGTGGAGGTGGAGGTTCCAGTACTTCCATTTATGATGCTGAGTATAATTTATCCGGTGTTTCCACTAATGCTACTGAAACTGAAATCTTTGTAAATGGTTTATCGAATTCAAGAATATCTGTTCCATTAAATAAAACAGTTTATTATACTGCAGAAATTGTCTGCAGAAGAACAGATGCTTCTGGTGATCATGCTGCTTTTTCAATAAAAGGTGTAGCAACTAATTCAAGCGGAACAGTATCCGATATTGGTTTAATTTATGAAGTTTCAGTTGCTAAAACAGATGCTTCTTTTGGTGTAGATATTCGATCAGATAATACTAATGATACCATCAATGTTTATGTTACAGGAAGTACTGGCAAAACAATTTCTTGGAAATGTGCAATAACTATTTTAGAGGTATAATATGACAAGAAGAACAAGAAGTATGCTGGTGGATGCAAGTATTGGTAAAATATTTACTAATACAAATCAAATTACACCAACTGATCCTTCTAAACTAATTGCTGGTACAAGATTATTAAGTGCAAGTATTGCCAATAGGGTTATTACTGCCGCAAGAATTACTAATAACTTAGGTGGTAAGATGGAGGGTTTAAGATTTATATCTGGAGCAGTAATTACCTCCACTACTGTTTCTTTAACCACCGCAGCATCAGGTCAACCATTGAAGTTTGATTTAAGAGTAGGAACAAGTTACGATACATCTACTATAATTTTAAGCGATGAACTTCTACCCAATGTAAAGCAAAAACTATTAACAACAGTAATTACCGTACCTTCTAATAATAGCATCTACGTAGACATAACACAAATTGGTAGTGTTGGTCCGGGTCGTGGTTTCGGTCTTCAATTTACTTATTTCGCAGGATTACAATGAGCAATGAACAAATTTTTTCTTATTTCGGACACAACAACGTTTATAAATACTCAGGTTCTCTTTCTGAATTAAAGCAAATTCAAGAATCAACAAACAATAGTTTCAATTATATTATTGTTTCGGATGTTATTTATTTTGTAGCTATTGATGCCGTTACGGATTCTAAAGCTCAACTTATTATGGGAGAATAATATATGTATGCAAAACTTGTAGTTGGTTCTACTGGTATCCCTGCTGTACAAGCTATGCGAGATATTGTTAGGTTATGTACTTCTAGTACACCAACCACTGCTTTACTTGGAGCTTTTAGTACATCATCTTCAGTTATTATTGATAATAATCCAGCAGGTTGGACTTATGTTGGTAGTAACAATGCTAATGATAGACCAACCGTTGCTGCTATTGGTGTTACAGGATTTACAGCATCAGGTTCCCAATGTAACTTAGTAATTAGTGCGCCTTGTTTAGAAACTTCTGCATTAAAATACGTAGCACTCAGTACTAGCTATATTGGAACACAATCAGCAAGCACTACTTTATTTACAATGACAGGAGCTACGTCAGCTACTTCTTTGGGTGTTTTAACCAATGAGGGTCCAAGGTACTTTTCCCCTGCAGCTAACGGTAGTAATGATACATTAACTGTAGCTTTACGGGTAGCAGCTAATGATATTATTCATGTTATTGCTACACCTCGTGGAATCACTATAGTTAACGAAGCTCGTGGTATGCAAGCCGTGTGGGAAATGTCAATGTCTGATGTTAACCGTTTTTATGGTACGGCTCCATTTGTACAATATTGTCATGCTACTTCTTCCAATTTCACCTCTGAAACAATTATCATTCCTACATCAACTACTGGTGTATTAACTAGAACTATGATGAGTGCTGTATTCGGTGTTACTGATGTGAATACGGGTACTTTTTACGGTACATATAGTCCGGGTAACATAGTATCTAACTTACCTACTTTAAATATTGGTTCCTTATTTCAAACTGCAAACAATTTACGTAATAACTCCATTGATTCAATTGGGTCACCACGTTATCAGGTAACTCCAGTATTTTTACAAATAGGAGCATTGGGTCATCCGATTCAATCAGTTACGGGTACTACTGACATTTATTGGACAAGACCAAATGCTGGTTTTACAGGGGATAGCATGTTAATTAGTGGAGATGTTTATACATTTTTTAACTGCGGAACTGGATACGGTATAGCTTTAAAGACAAGTTAATATGGCAGATTTAACAGTACAACAACTTGACATATTCTGGACTTCAGCAGAGGAGTTATTGAAGTATTTTACTCCATCAGGTGTAGAGAAAATTCTATCTGTTGAAGACGATCCTTTGGTTGATCCTAGACTTTTAAACCCGGAAGAAAACTACGATATAATTAACATATGATGTTTTTAAATATTTGTACTTGATTTTACTTAAAAAATGTGATATAATTATGTTTAATATGTTTATAAAGAGGTGAGCATGGATAAAATTAACAAAGCTAAAAGTTTTGCTCCCACAGATGCAATGCGAAATAATGCAAGAAGAGGTTTGGCACTACGAGAGAAATGGAATCGTGGTGGCTTAGACGCTTCTCAAGCTAAGAGCGAAGGTGTAGGTTCTGGTGTAGCTAGAGCAAGAGATATCATTAATGGTAACTTAAGCTTAGATACCATTAAACGCATGTACGCTTTCTTTAGCAGACACGAAAAGAATTATGCTCCTAAGAAAAAAGAAGCAGATGGTGGACCTACCGCTGGTACTATCGCTTGGCTACTTTGGGGTGGTTCTGCTGGTTTAGCTTTTGCTAGACGAGTATTAAAACAAGAAGAAATCTTAAAGAGTTACATCAAAGAGATTACAGACGAAGAAGTTAATGCAGAAGATCAACTACCGGGAGTAAAGCTTCCGATTACAAAAGCAGTTGATGAGGAACTAAGGCAAGCTACATTTATTGTAATGGTTCCAGAGGAAATTGATGCTCACGGTGATGTAACCAGTGAAGCTGAAGTTCGTAAAGCTTGTCATAACTTTAATAAATACAGCATGAAAGCTAACTTGTTTCATTTAGTTGAAACCGATACCTTTGAATTCTGTGAAAGTTACTGCTGCCCAACTGACTTTGTATTGGGTGATAAATTCGTAAAAAAAGGTACTTGGTTAGCTACTATTCAATCCTTAGATGATAATCTATGGGAATTAATCAAGTCTGGTGAAATTAATGGTTTGAGTATTGGTGCTTTAGCATCTGTCGAATCAATCGAAGAGGATGATTAATAATGGCAACACAACGAAAAGCTAAAAGAAAACTATCCGATATTAGTTTTGAAAAAGAAGGTGCTCACGTAGCTCTGACTTCAAAGCAACAAGGTGGTCCAGCTAATACACACGACTATGCACTTGTGTTAAAAAGCAATAAGTTCAGTGAAGAGTTTGTACAAAAGATGCAACAAGTTCGTGTAACTATGGAACTACCTGATTTCTTGCGTAAGTTCTTTGGAATGTACGGTGATGACGTTGAAGTCCTAGCTCGTATGATGGGTTACGAGAAGCCTGAATCTGAAGACTATTCTGAACCAATGGAAAGCTACGAAGATTACATTCAGTCCAAGATGGAAGCTTTCGAGATTTTGAAATCCGCACATGAAGCTGAAAGTCTAGCTGATGTACTATCTTCTTTGGATGAAACAGAATATCTAGCAATGCTCAACGACCAAGAGCGAGTCGAAAAAGCATTTGAAGAATTACAAAAAGCATATAAGCCTAAAACTGGTGACATGGTGCAATGGAACTCAAGTGGTGGTAAAGCCAGTGGTAAAATTGAACATGTAATGACCGAAGGTACTTTGGGTGTTCCCGGTACTGAGTTTAGCATTAATGCTACTGCAGAGAACCCTGCTGCTCTAATTAGAATTTACAGAGATGGTGAACCTACTGAAACTTTGGTTGGTCACAAGGCTAGTACTCTTACTAAGATCAAGAAGTCTCTTACAAAAGAATCTGCACCTGCTGCTTCCGCAGACGGTAATGATACCTCAACAAACGCTGGCGTTGAGAATATTGAAGGGGTGTCTACCTCTGTTAACAAAGAAGAATTGGAGAAAACCAAGATGGAAGACGAAGTTAAAGTCGAAACCGTTGAAAAAGCTCAATTTGAACTTGTACAAAAAGCTCTAGATGAGCAGAAGGTACAACTACAAAAAGCTATGGAAACAATCGCTCAATTTGAAGCTGAGAAAAAAGAAGCTATCAATAAAGCGAAAACTGAAAAAGTTAAAGCAATCGTTAAAGACGAGAGCAAGGTAGAAGCAATCGCTAAGGCTGCTCTATCTCTAGAATCCGAAGATGATTTTACAGCATTCCTCGCTGCTATGGAAGCAATGATGACTACTGTTGAAAAATCTGAGATGTTCGTAGAAAAAGGTGCTTCCGTTCAAGAAGAAACCGCTGTTAAAGAATCTGCTGTGGCAAAATTACTTAAAGCCAAGCAAGTAACTAAGTAATAAAAAGGAAATAAAATGCCACTAATCGCAACTGAAGCAAAACGTCTTTCTAACGTTGTCAAGCAAGAACTCTTCCCTGAGTCTGCATACTGCCGTGTAGCTGTTACCTATAATGGTACTGCTGCCACTCTAGTTCCCGGTACTGTTCTCGGTAAGGTAACCACTGGCGGTAAATACAAAATCGCCGTACAAACTGCTACCGATGGTTCAGAAGTTGCTGACGCTATCGTAATGGTTGAGCAAGCTGTTGCTGCTACTACCGACACTAAGGTTCTATGCCTAGTACGTGGTCCAGCTATTGTATCTAAGGATGGTCTAGTTCTAGATGCAACCTACAACCTAACTGCTGAAAAAGATGCTGTATACGCTGCTCTAGAAGCCAAGGGTATTCTCTGCAACGATGCAGTCTGATACTAACTTACCGAACAATAAAACAAGGAAATTATAATGCAAACTCGTAGTTTTGAAAAACCATTTGAGCTAGTCGATTACACAGAAGAACTACTCTTAGTTCCTAATAAATGGGGCTTGATCAATGAATTAGGTCTATTCGGTGAAGAAGGCGTAGCTCAACACAGCGTTACCGTTGAATCCAGCGAAGGTACACTCGGTCTAGTTACCGACAAAATCCGTGGTGAGCGCAACAACGTAGCTAAGAGCGACACTCGTGCTCTACGTTCATTCGCTATTCCTCACTTCCCAATGGATGATGCTGTTAAGCCTGAAGATGTACAAGGTAAACGTGCTTACGGTTCTGCTGATCAAGCTGAAACTGAAGCCGCTGTTATCGCTCGTAAGCTAGAGCGCATCCGTATGAACCACTCAGTAACTCTAGAAGCTGCTCGTGCCTACGCTATCACTGTTGGTGCTATCTATGCTCCTAACGGTACTGTAGCTGGTAACTTCTACACTGATTTCGGTATCACCCGTAAGTCCATCGACTTCGTACTCGGTACTTCTACCACTGACCTAAACGCTAAGTCAGAAGAAGGTATCGCTCACATTCAGGATACAATCCAGAGTGGTGAAGTTGTTAGCAACATTATCGTACTATGCTCACCTGCATTCTTCGGTAAGCTAATCAACCACGCTACTGTTAAAGAAGCTTACAAGTACTACACAAGCACTCAAGAGCCTCTCCGTAACCGTCTAGGTTCTGGTGTATATCGCCGTTTCGTACACGGTGGTGTTGAGTACATCGAATACCGTGGTTCTTATAACGGTACTGCTTTGATCCCTGCTGGTGAAGCTTACATGCTACCACAAGGTACTGCTGACATGTTCAAGACTTACTTTAGCCCTGCTAACAAGTTCTCACATGTTAACACCATTGGTGAGCAAGCTTATGTATTCACTTACCGTGATCCAAAAGACAGCGAAATTCAGATTCAATCAGAAGCTAACTTCTTGAACTTGATTCGCCGCCCACAAGCTGTTGTTCAGCTAACCACTTCTAACTAATCGTTAGATACTTAGATTGCCCCTTCGGGGGCTTTCTAACATTAGTCTTGCTTTGTAACATTACGCATGTTAGAATACAGGATTAATGTTAGATATTTTATAATACAAGGAATAATAAATGGCTACAATTCAAGACCTTCGCTATGAACTAGGTGATACTTCAGCCGAATTCCCTATTATGAGTGATGCTGAGTATACGTACTTTTTAACTAAAAACTCAAATGCTTTACATCGTTCAGCAATGGATGCAGCTAAGAGTATCATGCTCAAGCTTTCCATGCGTACTGACGAAACAGTTGACATCTTTAGTATCAAAGGTGCTTCTGCAGCTAAGAATTACATGCAAGCTTTGCAGATGTATATCAAGAATCCTGACCTCAATGCAATGTACGAAAAAGTACAAGGTTATGCTGGCGGTATCTCAAAAGAAGATATGTTAGCCAATGATTCTAACTTAGATAACAACATCGTAAAAGACCCACAAGCTGAGACATTCACTTATCGTCCTAGTTCATTCGGTATTTAAGCCAAGGAAACACTATGGATAAATACTTAGCAATAGCACTAAAAGCAATTAATACGCATGGTAAAACCTGCAGTTATGTTATTGTAACTGAAGGTACTTATGATATTGAAACGGGTAGTACAACCAATACGGAAACATCGCATTCTGTTAAAATGTACAAGAAACACATCAGAGCTAGTCAGTATAACTTTCCAAATATGATCGGCAGAGATTCTGCTTTATTTTATTTAGCTAATAACAATTTAAGTTTTGTACCTGCAGTTAAAGATAAGATTACTATTGATAGTATTACATATACTGTAGATTCCATTACAGAACACGCTGCAGATGGTCTTGTGATTCTATACAAGATTCTAACCGTTAAGGGTTAATCATGCAAGTTACATGCGATACTTCAAAACTAGAAGAAAGCCTAAAGAAGTTCCATGAAGAAGCTGTTCGTAAGATGGAAGGTATGGTGAAAATCTTTACTTACGAGGTAACCTTTGAAGCTATTGAGAACACTCCTTTTGGTAATATAACTGATTATGGTAAGTTATATAATAATTTCATTAGATTGAAAACATTACCACCGGAGGCAGGTTCAGCTAAAGGTGGTTGGACAATATCTTTCAATGGTCCAACTAAGATTATATTTCCTGAGAGAGCTGTTGATGAAAATGCTTTGAATATTAAAAGCAATGCTGATAATGATAGTCAAAAGTATAAACTTGGCGATGATGTTTACATAATGAACAGTGTTAGATATGTTGCTTCAGATGGTTGGCCTTACGAAACATACAAGAATGGTGCTCCTGTTAGATCACTAGAAAGTGGTGCATCGGAACAAGCACCTTATGGTATTATGGAACCTACATTACATGCTATCTATGGTATATATGCATCTTCACTAAACAAATATTATGAGGCAAGTTAATGGCAATCATAGAAATTAAAAGAGCAGCCGAAAGAAGACTAAACGCATTAACTCCTACTGTAACAACAGCATGGGAAGGTGTTAGTTTTACTCCACCCAATACAATATACCAAAGAGTGCAATTTACTCTTCAAACTCCAGATGATCCTGTGCTTGGTACAGGCTTTCACAGAGAACGAATGACAATGCAGGTATTTGTTGTTGGTGCTGCAAACAAGGGAACTTCCGAAGTTATAAATCGTGCTGAATTAATCAGAGCGCATTTTGCAAAAGGTTTAGTACTAAATGAAGGTAGTGTAAAAATACACGTATTAAGAACACCGCAAATTGCTGGCAATACGGTTGTATCTGAAAGAGTGATTTGTCCTGTACTAATTGAATTGGTGGCAGAGGTATACTCTTGATAATCAAGGTTGCTGAACCTAAATCAGTACATTTGCAAATGTTGATAATTTAAATTAAGGAAAATAATATGCCAATCTCCAAAGGTACAGCCAAACAAGTTGGTTACAAAAAGGAAACTACATGGGGTGTTTTAGCAGGTAATACATCTGGTAAACTACTTCGTAGAGTTACTGCTAGTTTTAACCTAGCAAAAGAAGCTTATGAATCAGGTGAAATTCGTACTGATCGTCAAGTTTCTGATTTTCGTCATGGTGTGCGTTCTGCAGAAGGTAGCTTAAACGGTGAACTATCCGCAGCTTCTTATGCTGATTTCATGGGTTCTGTTGTAGGTAAAGATTTTGCTGCAGTAACTCTTGGTTCTGCTGTAAGCTGTACAGTTACTGTTTCAGGTACAACTTACACAATCGTTCGTTCAACTGGTTCTTGGATTACTGATGGTGTCAAAGTTGGTATGGTAGTTCGTGCTGCTGGTTTAACAACTGTTGCAGATAACGCACGAAATCTACTTGTTGCAAGCATCACCGCTACTAACTTAGTCGTTGTACCATTGAATGGTGTAGCACTAACTGCTCAAGGTACTGGTACAAGCGTAACTATTACTGCTCCCGGTAAGCAAACATTCGTTCCAGCTACAGGTCACACCGATGATTCCTATACTGTAGAAGAGTTCTATTCTGATATTGCTCAATCAGAAGTTTACACTGGTATGAAAGTTAACAACATTGCTGTTCAACTTCCAGCAACTGGTCTAAGCACTGTTGATATCGGTTTTGCTGGTAAAGACCTTGCTCTAAATGGTACATCACAATACTTCACTTCACCAACTGCTCAAGGTAACAATGGTATCTTTGCTGCTGTAAACGGTGTGATGCTAGTTAACGGTGCTCCTGTAGCTTTGGTTACTTCTGCTGATTTCGCAATCGAAAGAGCAACTGAGAATGCAAACGTAGTTGGTTCCAACTCTGTTGCTGACATTTTCACTGGTCGTATTCGTGTTACTGGTAACTTGAGTGTTTACTTCCAAGATGCAGATTTCAGAGATTACTTTGATGATGAAACTCCTGTTAGTATTGTATTAACAATGACTGCTGATAGTTCTGCTACTGCTAACTTCATTGCCTTTACTCTACCAAAAGTTAAACTAGGTAGCTTCTCTAAAGATGACGGTGAACTAGGTATTGTTGCATCTTCTAGCTTCCAAGCTCTATTGAATGATGTTACTACTGCAGGTCTACCTGCTACTACAATTCAGATTCAAGATTCTGCTGCTTAATCGCTAAGACTCACTTGAGAATATAACCCTTCGGTCAAAAGCCGAGGGGTTTTTTCTTTATTACAACCTCTTGATTTATCCTAAAAAATATGCTATAATCAGTACTTCATTAACAATAGAAAGGAACTATTATGACATTTGATTTGGCAAAACATAATTACACAGAGATTGCAGAAGCTGGTTTTGAATTTGAACTAAAGCTTCCCGGTACAGGCGAAGGTACTGGAGTATTTATTACAGTACGTGGTGATCAATCCAAGACAGTAAAAGCATTTGGTCGCAAGAAGTACAGTGAATTTAAACTACGTGAACAGCAAGCTAAACGCCGTGGTAAAGACGTAGATGATATGACACTAGAGGAAGCTGAAGAACTAAGCGTAGAATCAGCTATTGTGCGAGTTATCTCTTGGAAGAACATTACTGAAAATGGTAAAGAAGTACCTTTTACAAAAGAAAATGCAGAACGCATCTTCAAAGAATATTCTTGGATTAAAGACCAAGTAATGGAGGAAGCGGGTCAACTGCTAAACTTTCGATCAGAGTGAACTAGATGATGCTATAACTTTTGCTAAACAAGAGTTTGAGCTTGGTAGAAAGTCCGGTAATTCAGGTAGTCTTCGTGATCAGTTAAATTCCGTATGGAGACAAACTGGTGTAAAACCCAAAGAGCTAGAAGAACTTAAAGAGTTACCTCAGAGTTGCAGCCAAGTTTGGAAATGGTTCATTGATCTTAATAACTCCAGATCATCAAATGGTTTTGGAGTTAACCCAATATCATATTCAGATATCAAATCCTATCTTGATCTAATACATATAGAGATTGAAGAATGGGAACTTGAATTACTCAAACGTTTCGATATGGAAGCGTTGAACTCTTACGCAAAAGAAGCAGAACTAGAACGCAAGAAAGCTTCTAAGAAATAAATAGTAGCCTTCTAACGAGGGCTTCTATGTGTACGAATTGGTGTAGTTTATACACATAGAAATTTACATCCACAACAGGAGAAAATGCTATGGATTTAGCAGAATTAAAGTTCGTAGTTGATACGACACAATTAAAAGAAGCAGCTACTAGAGTTGCAGAATTAGGTACAGCAGTATCTAAATTGAATAAGCCAATGCAAGACTTAGCTACTAATACTGCTAAAGTATCTACTGCGACAGAAAAAGCAAGTAAAGCTAATGAAAATAAAGTAAAAGGAGACACTAAGGTAGCTGATAGCTCATCTAAGTTAGACAGTCTACTTGACAAGTTAACGAATCGTTATACCGATATGGCTAAAGGTAGTACATCTGCTGAAGCTGGTGTATTGCAGTTGGCTAGAAGTCTTGGTGCAACAACCGAAGAAGCTTTAAAACCTTATAAAGCTATCTTAGAAAATATTAGAGAACTATCTAAATCTCCTTTTGATTCCGCAATCGGTTCAGTTAGGTCTATTACACAAGAATATGATAGTTTAAATTATCGTTCTGAACTTGCTGCCAAAGGTATCTTTTTAACTACTAATCAATTAAAAGAGTACAGTAAAATTGCTAGTGAGATTAAAGGTAAGGTAAAGGCTGTTGGTCTTGATCCAACACAAGGTGAAGGTCTTACTAAATTTAACTCCGAGTTAAAAATACAACAAGATTTGTATCTAGGTGTTGCAAATAGTGTAAATACTTTAAAAGTTGCAGAACAGGGACGCAATGATGTTTTAAAAGCTCAGATTAAATCACAAAATGATGCTGCTAAAGCTAATGAGTTTATTGCTAATGAAATGGAAAGAGTTACTCGGTTGACTGCATCCAATGGTGATATAACTAGCGCAACTAATAATAGATTGATTAAGTTTGAACAATCATTAAGAGCATCTGGTAGAACTGCTGCTGAAGTAACTACACAACTTGAAGTTTATAAGAACGCTTTGATGGCTACTCAAAAAGCTGCAGGTAATCGTCAAGTTGATTATCTATCAAGAGCACTAGGTCCACAGATTACCGACATTGCAGTTGGTTTAGCCACAGGTCAAGCACCTTTAACTATCTTGTTACAACAGGGTGGTCAGTTACGAGATCAGTTTGCTTTGGCTGGTGTTGCTGGTAAAGACATGGGTGACATGCTTACTAAAGCTACACTAGGTATGGTTAGTAGCGTTAAAGATGTAGGTGTTGCTGTAGGTGGTGCATTAGTTGGTGCATTCATGGCTGCTGGTAAATCAGTTAAGACATTCATCATGGACATTACGGGTACAAGTTCTGCTCTAGAATATGTAAGATATCAAATTGCATTGCTAGATGGTTCTAATGGTACTTTAATGAAAAGCTTTATGACTATGGGTACTATAGTAACAGGTATTGTTGCTACAGCTATTTTTAGTGCTATCGCTGCTTTCATTGCATACGGTGTTGCTCTCAAACAAGTTATTGCAGAAGAATCAGCACTATCTAAATCTATAAATCTTACAGGTGGTTCGCTTGGTCTTACTACAGATTCTGCTCTTGCTTTATCTGAAGCATTTGCTGGTTCAAAAGGTAATGTAGGAGCTTATGTTACTGCTATCACCGATATTGCTAAAGCAGGTAGTATTACATCTAATAACTTAAAAACAGTAGCTACTACAATTGTTGAAGTCAGTAGAATAACAGGTATTAGCTCAGAAACACTTGCTAAAAACTTCAGTAAAATATCAGAGAAACCACTTGAAGGTTTAATTCCTTTTGCTAAAGAATTAGGAACAATAAATGTTTCAGTACTAAGACATATTCAACAGTTAGAACGTGCTGGAAAATATACCGAAGCTGCTAAAGTAGCAACCGAAGCATACGCTGGTGCTTTAAGAGATGCTTCTAAAGCAATCAAACAAGATATGGGTTTTCTTGAAGATTTCTTCTTCCATGTAGCCAGAGGTGCTAAGATGGTATGGAATGAAATTTTAAACATCGGTCGTGCAGTACCTCTTGCTAAACAATTAGCAGAAGCTCAAAAAGAATTAAGGTCTTTAGAAGCTGGTGATGGATTTATGACTGATCAGTACCGTAAGAATTCTATTCAAGGTGCTAAAGCAGTTATTGAAGGTATTGAGAAACAACTTGCTGCTCAGAAAAAACTTGGTGATGAAAAAGCTAAGAATACTGCTGATGTTACTAAGTTAGAAAAAGGTCTAAAGGATGAAAATAAAGGAATCAAAGCTCAACAAGGCTTCGATGAAAAGAATGTAAAGCAAGCTACTGAAGCTTATCTTACACAAATTGGCGCTCTTGATCATTTGACTAAAGCTGAAGTTAGTTTATTAAAGTTGCGTACTGATCCACTTTGGGAAAAAACTCCACAAGTTATTAAGGATCAAATTGAGGCACTATATGGTGCTGCATCTGCTAATGAAAAATTAGTAAAATCTGAAAAAGATTTTGCAAACGCTCTTGAAACAGCTAATAAATTTTATCAAACTCAAATTGGAGCCGTTGAGGATTTAACAAAATCCGAAATAGCTTTGAATAAGGTAAAAGAAAGTGATGTTTATAAGTCATTCAATGATGAACAGAAGAAACAAATTGACGCTATTTATCAACAAGCTAATGCTAATGAAAAATTAGTTAAATCTGAAAAAGAAGCAGAAGACGCATTGGAACTAAAAAATAGACTACTTGGTAAATCTGAAAATCTTGGTAAAGAATATTACAAAACTATTGATCTTATTAATAAGTATGCTAAAGAGGGTCGATTCGGTGCAGATGAAGTTCTACAACTAAAAGCTGCATTAGAAGCTACTACTCCAGAAGCTAAGAGACTTGCTGCTGCTCAAGCTGAGAATGCTAAAGTAATGGCTGGTATTGCTGCTGAACGCACTGGAGTTGCTGATCAATATGGTGGTGACTTTAAAACTGCTGATGAAAAAGCTGCAATTAAAAATCTATCTGATTACAAAAAGAAAATTTCACAAGCTGATGCTGAGTATGAAAAACAAATTGCTGCAGCAACTGAAGAGACTACTTATTCTGAATGGTTAATGTACAAAAAACAAGCTGATGCTAAAAAAGCTTTAGCTGACGATGTTTATAAAAGAGAAGAATATTTACTAAGCGATGGTTACAAGCGTCAACAAGCTTATGCTAATGCTTTTGAAAATGTATTCAAAGGTATGGCAGATGCTATTGCTGACTTTGCCTTAACTGGTAAAACATCATTTGGTGATCTAACGAAATCAATTATAGCTGACTTAATCAGGATGGAAATGCAGATGCAAATGTCTAGCATCTACAAAGGTCTTGGTGGTTTCGGTGGTATCATGAACATGATTACTGGTGGTGGTGGTTTCATGAACGATGCAGGTGGAATGGAACTTGCTGGATCATTGGGTTTCGCTAAAGGTGGTGCTTTCACAAATAGTATCGTAGATAGCCCTACAATGTTCAAATTCGCTAAAGGTACAGGTCTAATGGGTGAAGCTGGACCTGAAGCTATCATGCCTCTACGCAGGGGTGCTGATGGTTCTCTAGGTGTTGTAGCTGCTGGTGCTTCTTCAAATGTACAGGTTGTAGTTAACAACAATAGCAATGCTACTGCAACTACTCAAGAAACTGTAGATAGTCGTGGTAATCGTAGAATTGAAGTTACCATTGGTGACATGGTTGCTGCTGAAGTTAATAGAAAAGGTAGTGCTGTAAATACGGCAGTTAACTCTTCTCGTAATCAACTCGTAAGGAGATAATCATGGCAGTATCATATATCTGGCCCATATCATTACCGCAGAAACCTAATACAAATTATTCAGAATCTGGAGGTGTTTTAGTTGTTAGATCACCTATGGATTCTGGACCTGCAAAACAACGCAAAAGAGGAAACAGACCTCAGACTTTAAGTTTAAATTTTGATATGACGGATGCACAAGTTGTTACTCTGGAAACATTTGTTAAGAGTACAATCAATGGTGTAGCTAGATTTGGTTTTACTCATCCTAGAACAAATACTTCCGTTGAAGTTAGACTAATACCTTCTGGTGATGGTCAACTTTATGATATCAAATATTTATCTCCCGGTTACTGGTCTGTTTCATTAAGTATGGAGGTATTACCTTGAGTCGTGCATTAAGTACAAATGCTCTTAAAGCTGTATTATCACCGAATAGTGATTCTACACTAATTATCTTATTGACATTGACTGGTGGGGGTATTACTACTCCTATCAGGCTTTGCGATAACTACACACAGAGAATCAGCGAAACTGCTGATGATCAAACCTATGGGGTTATCAGCCGAGGTAATACATATACGTTTTTACCAATGCAAATTAACTTACCAAATGAAGAGAGTGGTTCTTTACCTAGAGCAAACATCACAATATATGATGTTACAAGACATGTGATGCCTCAACTTAGGCAACTAACAGGACCACCTTCAGTTTTAATAGAGTTAGTATTGAGTACATCCGTTAATACATTAGAAGCTGATTTCGCAGGTCTAAAATTAGCAGGTGTAACTTACACTAAAGATTCAATCACTGGTCAACTTGTTGTTGATGGATTAGACACAGAACCTTTTCCATCGCATTCATTTTTACCAAGTTCTTTTCCGGGATTATTTTAATGAAAAAAATGTGGAATGATTATGTAGGTATTCCCTACAAATTACACGGCAGAGATGAAGACGGTTTAGACTGTTGGGGATTGGTGCGCCTAATTTACAAAGAGCAAAAAGATATTGATCTTCCTAGTTTTTCTGAAGAATATTTAAACTCAGATGATGTTCGTCATAATGAAGAGGTTATTGCACGAAATAAAGAAGGTTGGTCTTTATCCAATGATTACACTGTAGGTGATGTAGCTTTATTTAGAATCAATGGTTCAGAGTCACACGTAGGCGTTATCATTGATGACAATAAATTCATTCATGCCCGAGAAGGTAACAGTGTAACAATTGAAAAACTTGATTCTGCTCAATGGCGCAGAAGACTTGTAGGTGTCTATAAGTACACAAGTAAAGTAGAGTCATACGTTCATGCTGTTGTAAATCCACTAAAAACATTAAGACTTGATCTTGTTGTACATCCCGGTCAAAGCTTACAAGATATTGTAGATGGTCTACAAACAAGACAAAAACTTGATCCAAAAATATTCGTTAATCATGTTCTATTCTTAGATGGTTATCCTGTATCCAAAACACAATGGGCAACTACTATTCTAAAAGAAGGTCAGCACGTAGACTATCGTGTTGTACCAACAGGTAGTGGTGTTGGTAGACTATTAGCTACACTAGCTATTATGGTTGTAGCATGGTATGTTGCTCCATATTTGGCAGGGGCTGGTTCTTTTGGTTCAGCTGGTTGGGCTGGTGTTGCTGCGTCAGGTGCTGGTTCAACTATGGCCTTAACAGCTTCTATTGCTATGGCTGGTGTAAATATAGTTGGTGGTTTACTAGTCAATGCACTATTTCCAATTAGGCCACCAGAGCAAGGTGGTGGTAATGCTAGTGCTTTCAAGAACACCAACTTAATTCAAGGTGGATCAAACAGAGAAAATCAATACGGTTCAATCCCTGTTGTACTAGGAAGATTACGTTATACCCCTCCAGTTGGCGCTAAAACTTTCGTTGAGAACGATGGTGATACCAGTTATTTAAGAATGCTTGCTATTTGGGGATATGGTCCTTTACAAGTTACTGATGTAAAATTAGGCAATGTTCCTTTATCTTCATATGATGAAATTGAACATCAAACGCTATATGGTACTGCTGAAGACACTTCTGCCAATATTAATAAGTTCAATGCTATCTATGGTCAAGATGTAACTCAGCAAAATCCTAACTTAGAGCTTGAGTGCAAACGTCAGTACCTTACAGAAGTTATTGTTACTGGTGGTAATACTTTTCAAGTTACCGTAGATCAACGAGGTAAAGATAAAGTACATGATTTACAAGTTGGTGATCCCATTCAGACTCTTAGTTTTTGGAATGGTGCAACTGTTTTAATAAATGTTATTGATCCTCTCGATGGTGGTACATACACTCAAGAAGTTAATGAAATTATTGATATTAAAGATTTAATAGTAACTCAAATTATTAGTGAAACAGTTTTTAAATGCCAAGTGTCTACTGGTAGTTATACAAACGGTACATATCCACAAAGTTCGTATAATCCATTTGGTTCAGGTGACACAGCATATTTCACAGGTGGTAACCCTTGGAGTGAATTTACTATTGGTCAAGAAGTTGATCGCATTGGTGTAACTTTAAATTTCCCACAAGGTTTATATGGTCTAACCAGTGGAGGTGATGACGCACAAAGAGAAGTAAGTGTTTCTATTCAATTACGACCCGTGGGTGAGACAACTTGGAATGAAGCATTTGAAACAGTATATAATGATAGCTTTACATTATCTTCTGCTTATTATAATATTGACAATGATGCAGAATTAGAATCCGTCTATCAGTGGCATTATGTTAATGTTACTTCAGAAGGTAAATTAGTACTGCGTTCTGGTTCCATAACTAATAATAAAAATGCAAATCCAAGTGGAACTTTATTAACTAGATTACAACAGGCTTCTGGTGTAGGTTTTAATTCTACTTTTGAATACTTACCTGCTGTATTATCTCAAGAAGAAACAATCTATAAAGTTTGTGTTTATGGTAATGTAATTACAGATGTAGTGGATACTCGTTCTGGTGTTATTTCTTCAGGTTGTGCAAGTAATATTGCTGCGGGTACTGGTTTATCTGCTGCAAGATTTTTCAGTGTAGCCAGTGGTGTTATTATTAGAATTTCTGAAAACGATCCTACTTTTGATCTTACAAAGAGTACTTTTTTCTTGAAAGATATTATTAAGTACGGTTATTCTAAAACTATATCTTTTAATGTATCACGAGCAAATTATGAAGTTAGAGTAAAACGAACAAATTCCAATACTTACATCACGGATACAACATCAGATACCTGCATATTATCTTCTATTACAGGTTACACAAATACTAGACCTATTGTTTTACCTAAAGATAGTTACAATAGTCCAATTAAATTAGCACGTTCTGCTTTGAAGATTCGTTCAACTGGTCAAATCAACGGTTTAGTTGAAGGTGTTACTGCTACTGTACAGACTCTTGGTGAAGATTTCCAAGGTGGAGTATGGGTTGCAAATCAACCTATTAGAAACCCTGCAGCTTTGTTTAGGCACGTTCTAAAGCATCAAGGTAACGCAAAAGCTTCTTCAGTACTAATTGACGATGCAGCAATTAATGCTTGGTATACATATTGTAAGACTAATGCTTTTAACTTTGACAAGATTATTTTAGAACCAAATTCTTTACTTGAAGTATTAAAGGACATTGCTGCTGCTGGTAGAGCTTCACCTACAATGGTTGATGGTAAATGGTCTGTTGTTGTTGATGTACCAAAAGAAACAATCGCACAGCATTTTACACCGCACAATTCTTGGGGTTTTGAAGGTACAAGATCGTTCCCTCAACTTCCACATGCATTCAGAGTAAACTTTAACAATTCTGAAAAGGGTTGGCAAGCTGATGAAATGATTGTATATAATGATGGTTATACTTCCGCTAATTCTACATTGTTTGAAACAATTGAATTACCCGGAGTTACTGAACCAAAGAATATCTACAAACATGCTAGATTCCATCTTGCTCAATTAAAGTTAAGACCAGAAATCTATACACTGAACGTAGATATTGAGCACGTTATTTGTACTCGTGGTGATAGAGTAAAGGTAGTGCATGATGTTCCAACTTGGGGTGTTGGTTCTGGTAGAATAACTTCTGTCATTGCTTACACTGGTACTGTTGGTACAAGGCTTGTATTAGATGAAGCTTTACCAATGGTTGCTGGTACTATTTACGCTGTAAGGATTAGAACTCAATCAAATTCTAGTTTTGTTAAAACAGTAAGACCTGTTGGTTTAAGCGAATATTATGAGGAATTAGAATTAGTAAATTATTCTGGTGGTGTTTTTACTGCTTATGATGCAACTTCCGATAATTTAAATCCTGATGATTTATTATTATTTGGTGAATATAATCAAGAATCAGTTGATCTAATTGTTCAGTCAATTGAACCATCTGATAATATGTCTGCTAGATTAACGCTAGTTGATTATTCTCCAGCTATCTATAATTCAGATTCAGAAGTTATCCCTGCATTTAATAGTCAAATAACAAAACCCGCTGGTTCATTAGAAAGTGTAATTACTTATATTCCTACAATAGAATCAACTAAGATTGTTAGTGATGATAAAGTAATGGAAAAAGTTGGACCTAGTAGTTTTATCTATAAGATGCTAGTACCAATTACACCTTTAAATACTACAAATGCTTCTTTACAAAAGATTAAATATCTACAAGGTGAAATTAAACTTAGTACTGGTAAAGTTTGGCAGAATGCTATTAACACCAAAATAGAAGATAAAGGTATATTATTTACTTCTGTTGTAGAAGGTGCTTCTTATGATATCAGAGTCAGATATATTTCTGATGATGGTAAAGTTGGTGCATGGTCCCCTATTGTAACGCATACTGTATTAGGTAAGACTGTACCACCTGCAAATATTACAGGTTTGACAATCACTGCAGATAGTTTAACAGGTAAATTAATCCTAAAGTGGGATGATAATACTGAAATTGATCTTAAGGGTTATGAAGTTAGAACTGAAGATGCAAATTGGGGAGTTAATAACTCTGCTTTAGTATTCTCAGGCGCAACTAATACTTGTACTACTAATCCCGCTGCCCTAAATGTAGTTAGAACATTTTATGTAAGAGCCTTGGATTTTGGTAAAAAATACAGTGTTGCTTCTGTTTCAGCAAGTTATACTGTAACTGCTCCAGCAACTTACACTGGTACAATTACATCATCATATGCAGATACATCAACAACTGACTCTACTGTTACATTAAATTGGACAGCAGCGCCAGCAGGTGTATTCGCAATTAATAAGTATGAAGTTACTATTGTTAAACCTAGTGCTACCGTTGTGCAAGAAATCTCAGGATTAACTTGGACTACTTTAGCCAATTGGGTAGGTAATGCTACTGTTACAATTAAATCAATTGATATTCTTGGTAATAAATCCGTTGCTGCATCTACTGGTGTAGTAATTGCTAAATCAAGACCAACTGCTCCAGCTTCTGTTACCTTTACGATATCTGACTCACAAGTTTATGCTGATTGGGCAGATGTTGCTAAGACAACTCTTCCTGTTGCTGGTTATGAAATCAGAAAGAATAACACAGGTTGGGGTACAAATGACACTAACTTTGTATGGAGAGGTTCTGTATCCAATGCTACTTTAAAGGGTTTAATCGCTGGTGCAAATAACTGGTACATCAATACTTTTGATACTGATAATGTTTATGCATCTTCTGGTACACTGATTACTTATACTGTACAAAGACCTGCGATTGCAACAAGTTTAACTGCTACATTTAGTGATACTTCAACAACCAGTGCTGTTGTAAAATTTGATTGGATAGCTCCTGCAGTTACAACTTTTGGAATTAAAAAGTACATTGCTACATTAACTAAACCCGCTGGTGGTACTGTAACAGCATCTTTGGATTCAACTACTTGGACAATTGCTGCTGATTGGACAGGTACTGCAACTTTAGCAATAACCACTGTTGACATGCTGGACTTTTCTTCAGCTACCAATGCAACTTTAAACGTAGTAAAATCAGCACCTAATGACGTAGGGACTGTTACTTTTACACCTTCAGTTAATGAAATGGTTGTTAAGTGGACACCAATTGCTAAAACAACTCTTCCAATTGCTGGTTATGAAATTAGAGCTAATGACACAGGTTGGGGTACTTCAACAGGTTTAACTTGGAGAGGTGCAACAAATACTACATCAATTGGTTCTCTCAGCACTGGTTCAAATGTTTTCTATATTAAAGCTTTTGATACAGAAGGTGTTTATAGTACATTGGCTACTTCTTTTGATCTAGTAGTTAATGCACCATTGGCTTCCGATTCTCTGGTCACAACTTATGCTAACACTTCTACAAGTGGTACAACAGTTACTTTTAAGTGGACAGGAAACAAAGGTACTTTTGATATTTCGTCTTATAATATTACTCTCACTAAACCCGGAAGTATTGTAATAACCGCTAATGTCTCAGCTAACACCTTTACAACCGCTGCTGATTGGTTAGGTGATGCTACATTAGATATTGTCGCTGTAGATACCTCTAACAACGCAGGTGCTAACTTCAGTTCTACCATAGGTAAAACTCGACCTGTTGCACCGACTACTGTTACAACAACTGCTTCACCAACTGGTTTAACAATTGCTTGGAACGAAGGTGTTAAAGGTAGTTTACCAATTGCTGGTTATGAACTAAGAGCAACTGGTAGTTCTCCCGGAGGTACTGATTACATTTGGAAAGGTACAGCTTCATCTGTTACTGTTTCAAATCTAGTTCTAGGTGCTAACACTTGGGACTTATGGGCATTTGATACTGACTTGCGTTATTCACTTGTTGCTCGTCCAGTTAGTTATACTACTGTAAGACCAAGTAATCCGCAGACTTTATCTGGAGCGTTTAATACTTCATTGACCAACTCCTTAGCTGAATTCAAATGGGTTAAGCCATCAACCAGTGTATTTGGTATTGAAAGATACGAAGTTTCATTAACTACAACTGATCCTGTTAGAACAATTAATAGTACTAGACTCACTACTGATTGGGCTGTACCTGCTGATTGGTTAGGTAATGCTACTTTGTCTGTAACTGCTTACGATAACCTTGGTTTTGCTTCACTTGCACAAACTTTTGTATTAGCTAAAGTTGTTCCAAATCAACCCGGAGCATTTTTAACTCCCGGTATTAAAGGTACTGCGTTATCTTTGGATTGGCCTGACAATATTAAAACATCACTACCTATTGTTGGTTATGAACTAAGAAGTTCTGATACTAATTGGGGTGGTACTGGTTTTATTTGGAAAGGTTCTGCATCTAATACTTCTGTTGATATGGTTGGTATTACAAGCGGTACTACTTCAAGCTGGTATCTAAGAGCGTATGATTCAGATAATAGATATAGTTCATCTTCTAGACTATTTCAATACACTGTAGCTGCACCTGTAAATACTGCAAGTATAACTTATCAGTTCGTTGATACAAGTCTAACAAGTGCTACTGTATCTTTAAGATGGTTAGATACTTCTCCTACTTTTGGTTTAAAGCATTATGAAATTACAGGTGCATTGTCTGTACCCACTACTACTACTGCAAACAGTAATTTATTAACTCTAACAAGTACTAAAGGTATTCTTGTAAGTGATGTTCTATCAGGTAATGCAAACATTCCTGCAGGTAGAAAAGTTACTCAGATTATTAGCGCAACTCAATTGTATATTGATAATGCTGCTGGTGTTCTTGCTGGTACTTCCGTTGGTACTGTCTACAATAATATCAATTACTCAAATTCTACATCAATAACGCAAGACGCTGATTGGTTAGGTGATAAGATTTATACAGTAAGAACAGTGGACTTAATCGGTAATAAATCAACAGGAACTCCTATCAGTGTAACTAAAGAAACACCTCATGCTGCTAGTAACTTAAAAGCACAGGTTATTGATAATACCGTATTGTTGTATTGGGACTTACCTCAGATTACATCGCTTCCAATTTCACACGTTCTTATTAAGAAGGGTGCTACTTGGAATACAGCAAGTATAATCGGTACTAAGTCTGGTACATTCACTACTGTTACAGAACTTCAAGGTGGTTTATACACATATTGGATTGCTGTAGTAGATACCGATAACAATGAGTCCATTCCTATTAGTTTAGCTGCTACTGTTTCACAACCTCCTGATTATATTTTTAACGCAGAGTACATTAGCACCTTTACAGGAACCAAATCTAATGCTATAATAGAGGCTAACACAGGATATTTAGTATTACCAGTTGATACTGTTGAAAGTTTCTCAGGACACTTTACAACAAGATCATGGAATACTCCTACTGATCAAATCAATGCAGGTTTTCCAATTTATATTCAACCGGGAACTACCTCTGGTTACTATGAAGAAGTCTTTGACTATGGAACAACTCTTGGTAGTAGTCAGATTACAGTATCTCTTTCTGGTGTAAATATTGCAGGTTCTCCTGATATTTCTGTTACAATTAGTTCTTCATTGAACGGTAGTACATATACTTCATTCCCTGCAGGTACAAGTGCTTTCGCTACTAACTTTAGATATATTAAAGTCAGAGTAAGCGCAACACAAGTTACTTCAGGTAATATTTATAGTATTAGCGGTTTAGTTGTAAGACTTGATGCTAAACAGAAAACTGATTCGGGTTCCTCAGTATTGGCAATCGGTGGATCACATGCTCAAGGAAGCGTTATTCCTGATTATTATACATGGACTGCTGGTATGACAATGCCACCTTCTGGTTATACTTTAATTGGTACTGCTGCTGAAAATACAATTATTACAGCTAGTGGGCCAAGTACAAGTAATGAAAATATCTGGACTTGTATTGATGCAGACACTTCATTAAATGATGATGGTGGTTTCCAGAGTATTTATTCAGATATTGATTCAACTAAAGGTTACATGTTTGCTGTATTTGTGAAAACAACTACAAATAATGGTGTTAGCTATTTTGGTACAGCTAATAATAATTCCATATCTAACTTAGCTGGAACTGTGAATGCTAACCCATATTTCTGGACTGGAGATTTACCTGCATTGAATACTTGGTATTTACTGATTGGTTATGTCTATCCATCTAGTTATGGTACTGTTGATGGTGGCATCTCTGGTATTTATAATATGTCAGGAACTAAGGTTGTTTCTGCTACAAGTTATAAGTTTACAGCAGGTGCTCTTCAGACTATGCAAAGATGTTTTCATTGGAATAACCCAACAGGAACAGGTACACAAGTTCAATTCATGGCTAGACCAGTTGTTATCCAATGCGATGCAGCAGACGCAGCTTCAAAGATTTCGTATCTATTGAAATGCACAAACGATTATGGTGCTACTGTAGTACCTAATATAGATTATGTAGATGTTACATCTATTACAACAACTCCAAATAGTGTTAACCCAACAACAACTGTTGTAGATTTCTTTGATAAACCTTATCCTACTAGGTTTAACATCTTTAACTACAATTCAGCAGGTGCAAATGTAGGTGGAACAATATCTTGGACTGTACGAGGTTATTAAATAGGAGAAATCAATGGCAAATCATAACTTGCCTCAGACAACCAGTACGTATGTAAACTTCGTTTCTGAACTTGACGGAAGGTTTGACGACCTTTCCGTTGGTTTGGACCCTGCAGTTACTACGGCAACAAACGTTCCAACTAACTCAATTAGATGGAATAGTGCGTTGCGTTATTGGGAGAAATATAACGGTACAACTTGGGGTGCTCTGAGCACCTCTTTTTCTATCAACATTAACGGCTCTGTTGGTGCTACTACTGCATCAACAGGTGCTTTTACTACGCTGTCATCTAGTGGTACTACTGCTCTTGCTAGTGGTACTACAATTGGTGGTAATGCTGCTGTAACTGTTAGCGATACTCAAACGCTAACTAACAAAACACTCACTGCTCCTGTAATTTCAACTATTACTAACACTGGTACAATTACTTTACCTACATCAACTGATACACTAGTTGGTAGAGCTACTACAGATACCTTAACTAATAAAACTTTGACTGCTCCAAGATTTGCAGATTTGGGTTTTATTGCTGATGCTGCTGGTAATGAACTATTGGAATTCGACAGTAATGCTTCTGCTGTAAACTATGTTGCTGTAATTAATGCAGCAACTGGTGTAAAACCTACTGTTGCTGCTAGAGGTGGTGATACCAACATTAGTTTAGATTTAGTTTCCAAAGGTACAGGTACTGTTCAAGCTAACGGTGTGGATATTGATACAGTTAGTGGTACTCAAACATTAACCAATAAAACTTTAACAACTCCAGTATTATCAGGTACAGCATCTGGTACAACTGCAGGTAGACTAGGTTACTTATCAGGTGCATTTACTTATGGTAACGGTACTGTTCAAAGAACTGTAGTTAATACTGACGAAGCTCAAACTTTAACCAATAAGACATTATCTACAAGTTCAGTATGGAACGGTAATACGGTAGCCGTTGGTTACGGTGGTACAGGTACAACAACTGCACCATCTCAAGGTGGTATTATCTTTGGTAATAGCACTACTGCTTATGCTTCTACTGCTGCTGGTACTGCTGGTCAAGTTCTGCAAAGTAATGGTGCTTCTGCTCCAACTTGGGCTTCTTTTGATCTAAGTATTCATGCTGCTGATTCTTCATATAAGAAAATCGTAAGAGTTGCAACAACTGCAGATTTACCTGCAAGTACTTTTGCGGCTAACGTATTAACTGGTTATGATGACACTTTCAGTCTAGCAGTAACTACAACTCTTTCCACTACTGCTACTACGACTTCTACTGCTGGTATCAAAGTTGGTGCTGTCCTATCCGGTAACGCTAATATTCCAGTTGGTACTACCGTTGTTTCGATTACGAACGCAACTACTTTTGTTCTTTCAGCAGCAGCTACTGTAGCTGGTACTGCTGTTGCAACTACATTTACACAAGTCATTGCGGCTCTTTCAATTGACGGTGTGGCTGTTGCTGTAAACGACAGAGTTCTTGTAAAAGATCAACGCACTTTAGGTGGTTTAATTGCTACTGATGCACCTAAGTATAACGGTGTTTATACTGTTACAGCAATTGGTTCTACTACAGTTCCTTGGACATTGACTCGTTCTGTAGATGCTGATTCATCCGGTGACTTAGATGGTGCTATTGTAAACGTAAGCGTAGGTACAGTTAACTCCGGTAAAAGTTTCAAGACTTACTTTACAGGAACTTCTACTCTTAATACTACAGTAATGCTTTGGAATAGATTTGTGGATGCAAACGCTTCTAGTTTTATCCCTACACCAGTTACTACAGCAGGTATTAATATTGCTATTCCTTCTGCGACTACAATGACAGTAGCAGGTGCTGTTGCTCATTTAGCTTCAAATTCATTAGGTATAGAAACATTACAATCTAGTTCAGCTAGTACCTATACAAACGCAAGTACTTTATATATTGCTGGTGCTCCTGTTGCAAGTACTAACGTAACAATTAGTAGCCGTTGGTCACTATTTGTTGCTGGAGGTGATACTTATTTAGGTGGTAATCAAATAATTGGTGGTTTATTACAGGTAACAGGTACTGCGATTTCTGCGGGTACTTTTAACGCAAGTACAACAACTCCAGTAAATACTACTCGTTTAAACTACGAAGGTAATTTTTATACTACAAACTTGAACTTACTAGGTGCTGGTGATACAGCAACTGCAGCTAGTCACTACTTTGTAGAAACAGCTAGTGATGGTTTTGTTAGACCTAAGACTTTAGCTAATGCTCAAGCTGAGATAGTAACTACTGCTACTGTATCTGCAACTACATTAACTGCAGGTTCAACAAGTACTGGTGCTTTAAAGTACAATGGTACAACTGCTGCTGCAGGTCAACTTGATGGTGGAACTACAACTCCAACTGGTACTACTCGTTTAAACTACGGTGGTGCTTTTTATCCTACAAGTTTAAACTTAGTTGGTACAGCAGATACGGCAACTGCAGCTACCCATTATTATGTAGAAACAGGCACAGACGGTGTAGTTAGACCTAAACTTTTAGCTAACGTACAATCTGAACTTGTAACAACTGCTGCTGTCAATTCCGCTGCTGCAACTACAGTAGGTACAATCACTACAGGTGTATGGAATGCTACAGACGTTTCTTTAGCCGCTGGTGGTACTAACGCTTCTCTAACTGCAGTAAACGGTGGTATCGTCTATTCTGGTGCTTCTGCAATGGCTATTAGTGCCGCTGGTACATCTGGTCAAGTATTGCTCTCAGGTGGTGCTGCTGCTCCTACATGGGGTACTGTTGCATTAGCAGCAGGTGGTACAGGTGCTACGACTCAAATTGCTGCTCTACAAAACTTAGGTGCTATTGCTGCTCAAACTGTAGCAAAGACTGCAGCTTATACTGTAGTAGTTGGTGATCGTGGTGATGTTATCTTATGCTCTGGTACATTCAGTGTATCTTTAACTGCTGCTGCTACTTTAGCTAACGGTTTCTCTGTAGGTATCATTAATACTGGTACAGGTACAATTACTATTGACCCCAACAGTGCAGAATTAATTGATGGTGCAGCTACTAAGGTATTGACACCCGGACAATCTTGTATTATAATCACAGATGGAACTTCATGGAGAACATTGGGTTTAAGTGGAGGTGGTGCAACTGGTGGTGGTGCTGATCAGATTTTCTATGAGAATGGTCAAGCAGTAACTACTAACTATACCGTTGCTACTGGTAAAAATGCAATGAGTGCTGGACCTATTACTATTAACAGTGGTATTACGGTAACTGTATCAAGTGGCTCTGTATGGACTGTTGTATAATGAATAAGGAAAATAATAATGTCAACAATTAAATGCACAACAATCCAGAATTTATCTGGTGTTGAGGTATATACAGCAAAAGCTTGGGTTAACTTTAGTGGTATTAGTACTATTACAATACGAGCTTCCGGTAATGTTTCAAGTATTACTGATAATGGAGTAGGTAATTATAATGTAAACTTTACTAATGCTATGGTAGACAGTGATTATGCTGTATCTGGATGGGCAAATGCAGATACACCAACAGGTACTCTTTCTGGTTATTTCGTTAGCGGTTCCGAAGTTTCGTATTTCAGGACATCTAGTTCGATAAGGATTGGTACATGGTCAGTTGGTAATGGTCACACACTGCAAGACTTACCACAGGTAAACGTTGTAATCTTCCGCTAATCTAAAAGGACCAACAAATGTCAACAATAAAAACAGACACCCTTCAAAACGTAGCGGGTACATTGACCGTTCCGGTAGGTACAGTAGTAAACGGTAGTGCAAAAGCTTGGGTTAACTTTAACGGTACAGGTACTGTAGCTATTCGTGCAGCTTTTAATGTAAGTAGTATTACTGATAATGGTACTGGTGATTATACTGTAAACTTTACTAATGCTATGACAGATGCTAACTATTGCTTCACAGCTTCAGGATCGAGTGGAGACAATATTGACACAGTGGTTGGTGGTCAATGTTTTAACTCAAGAACATCTTTTCCTCCTACTACAAGTGCTCTACGTGGATTTTGGAAGCAGGGGAACTCGTCTGGTCCAATCGACTGCAACATTGTGTGTATATCCATCTTCCGCTAATTAATCGTCAACTTTAACATAAAGGAAATATAATGACAAATAGAATCATTTATAAAACACCAGATGGAGGCGTTGCGGTTATCATTCCAGCACCTGAATCTGGTTTAACTATTCAACAAATTGCAGCCAAAGATGTACCACACGGTACTCCTTACGAAATTGTAGATGCTGCAGATATCCCACAAGATCGTACTTTCCGTAACGCTTGGACAATGGAGTAAAGTTATGCCTATTATTGTAAACATGCAAAAAGCATTGGAAATCAAAAAAGATATGATTCGTGCAGAACGTGCTCCACTTTTAGCTGCTCTTGATATCGAAATGATGAGAGCCATTGAAGCTGGTGATACAGCAAAGCAAGCTGAGATTGGAGCTAAAAAGCAAGCTCTAAGAGATGCAACAACTGACCCTGTTGTGGTATATGCAACTACACCTGAAGAACTAAAAGCTGCTATACCTACTGCTTTAGCTGGAGAGTAATATGGCAGTTACTATTAATGGTACTAATGGTATTGTCTTTAATGATGGTACAACACAGAGCACTGCTATAACATCAACCACTGTTTTAAACGCAACCGCAGGGGCTGCTGTTGGAGCAGTTGGAACGTATGCGTTTATGGTTGATGTTAATCTTGCGGCAAACGCAACTAGAACACCGGGAACAACTTTGGCGGGAACTGGCTTGCGATATGGTGGTGCAGCTTTAGCGGGTGGTAACTACGCCGGGAGTTCGACAGTAACTCCCGCTGTAGCTGGAACATGGCGATTGATGGGTTTTTCGGCTGGCGTAGTAGATGGAGGTTGTGGTGCAGTTGGTGATGGTAGGCTTAGTCTTTGGCTAAGAATTTCTTAAGAGGAAAAATTATGCAAGCAACACTTAACTCCCTGACAAACCCCGTGTGGGGCAACGCAGAACACACTGCAATAAATTGTGAAATCACAACATCACAATTTGGCGATGAGGTTTTACCATTCACTGCATCACCAAATGACGTTGAGTCACATGGTCGTGCAATATTTGCAGACATTGTTGATGGAACATATGGTCCAATCGCTGAATATATCCCTCCACCAGAGCCTGTGCAGCCTGTTACGGAAGGTGCTCAGACGCTATGAACACAGTAGCCCCACGCTTTGTTGTCACACAAAACGGCACAACCCTGAATGTCTACCACACCAAAAAAGGCGAAGGGTTACCAAAGCACGAACATCTGTATTCACACCTTACAATGTGTCACTCAGGGTGTTGCATTGTTCGCAAAGAGGGTCGTGAGTTGGTAATGACTAAAGACACTCAGCCTGTAAATCTTGTCGCAAACGAATGGCATGAAATTGAAGCATTGGAAGATGGCACTGTGTTTGTAAATGTTTTTGCCAATATAACCAATTAAAGGAGAAATATGAAATCATTAAACATTCAATTAGAACTAGAGGACGTACAAAAAGTACTAGAAATCTTAGGTGACTTACCAACTAAATCCGGGGTCTATCCTCTGTGCATGAAGTTTAAATTACAAACTGAAGAACAACTCAATAAAGTTGAACCAGAAGTAGTAATCGAAGATAAATAACCCTTGATTTTCATCAACATTAATGATATAATAAATCATTGCTAGGTCACCTTCGGGTGGCCTATTTTCGTTTATATCCTTAAGTAGTCTGAAAGTAGTAGTATGTCTGAACAAATTGAACACCGTGTTATTAAGTTAGAGTTAAGAGTAGAAGATCATGCTGAAGAACTAAAGAAACTTCAGGATATTTCAACTGATTTACGCAACTCCTTAACTGGTATAGAAAATACATTAAATCAAATCAAGTATTTAGCGATAGGTGCTGTAGTAGTGGTATTGTCACAAGCAATGGGTATTACTAATGTAATTAAACTTATATTGGGTGTGTGATGATTGATCCGGTAAGTGCTTTTGCAATAGCAACTGCTGCTTATAATGCAGTAAAGCAAGGTATTGAAGTTGGTAGAGAATTACATGAAGTTTCTGGAGCATTGGGTAAATTCTTCACTGCAGTATCTGATGTAAAGCAATCCGAAGAAGAAGTACAAAATCCTTCAATATTTAAGAAGTTAATCAGCAAAGGTTCCGTAGAGCAAGAAGCCCTAGATAACCTAGTAAGACGCAGAGCAGTAATTAAACAAGAATATGAGTTAATGATGCTAGTGAAGATGGCTTACGGTGAAGCTGCTTATCGAGAAATGATAGATGAAAGAAGAGCTATTATAGCCAAGAGAATCAGAGATAAGAAACTGCAAATAGCGCACAAGAAACAAGTCATAGAAAATATATTCTTGTATTCAATGCTTGCAATTGCTTTGTATTTAGCTTATCTATTATTTATGGTAGTATATCAATTAATGACTTAAGGTGCATTATGTCAAAAAAACTAGAAGCAAATTCCATTTATGAACAATTTGATGCAGACCATGACGGTATTGTAACTGACGATGAATTAAATCGCAGCGAAAGAATGCTACAAATAGATAACATGGATAAATTAGCTGATCAACAGCGATTAATGGCATGGGCAGCTTTATTCTTACCATTTTTAACTATTATATTAATGACACTACCTTTTGTTAGTTCTGAAAAAGTTAATCTAATAATGGGTTTAGCAACTACATTCTCTGCTGCAATGGGTACTATCGTTGTTGCATTCATGGCAGCTACAGCTTATATTCGTGGTACTATGAATAAGGATAATAAGGAATAATATGAATTACTATATCACTGCTGGCTTAACTGCTTGTGCTTTCGTTGCGGGTTTCTTGGTCCAAGGTTGGCGTATGGATTCTGTTATCAGTGATATTCATACTCAGCATTCCAAAGCTTTAGCTACCGCTACACAACAAGTTTTAGATCAATCAACAGAATTGCAAAGGAAAAAAGATGCTGCACTACAACAAGCACAAGTCAAAGCTAAACAAAACGCTGCTGCTGCCTCTGCTGCTCAGTCTGAGCTTAATTGGGTGCGGGACTACAACACCCGTAATAGTGCCACCATCAATAGTTCTACCTGCACCTCCGTTAGAGACTACGCAGCAACCGCAACAACCGTATTCGGAGAGTGTTCAGTTGCTCTTGAAGAAATGGCGAGAAAAGCTGATGGTCACGCCCTTGATGCCAGAACGTTGATTCAATCATGGCCTACATCCTCTGCAAAATAATAGAAAGAATATATGACACAGTTGTCGAAGAACTTTTCCTTAGCTGAACTAACATACTCTGGTACTGCAATTAGTAAAGGTATTGATAATACACCAACTCCTGAGATTATCGCTAATATGCAAATCCTAGTAGATAATGTATTGCAACCATTACGTGAAAAACTAGGTAAGCCTCTAAAGATTAATAGCGGTTATCGCTCCCCTGCAGTTAATACAGCAGTAGGTGGTAGTGCTACTTCTGATCATTGCAAAGGTCAAGCTGCTGATATTGAAATCGCAGGTATGGCTAATGGTGATCTTGCTAATTATATCATAGAGAACTTTAAGTTCACGCAAGTTATTCTTGAGTTTTATACACAAGGATTACCAAACTCAGGTTGGGTACATGTATCATATAATCCTGACAATCTAAAATGCCAAGTATTAACAGCAGTTAAACAAAATGGTAAAACCGTGTATCTAAACGGTATTCATATGTAAAAAGAAAACCCGGATATCCTTTACAGGACTCCGGGCATTTTTACGTCTGTACTTTACGCAACAAACTCTTTTAATTGTTCAGCATTCATGTAACCTGACTTACGCCGCATGACTTGATTATCGCTCATGAGAAGTAAAGTTGGTACTCCACGAATATCGTATTCAGTTGTAGCTGTAGGGTCAGCATCAATGTCTACTGTTTCTACTGGAATACCTAGATCAGTATCTTGGATTACTTTACTAAGCATTTTACATGGAGCACACCAATGAGCTTTAAATACTACTAGTTTTTGCATACGTTTTCCTTTACAAATTCAAAATAAACACAGTGATGATCACCATGTACTTCTTCAGCATCTTTCATCTCTTTTAGTTTTTCTTTCACAACTTTCATTTTACAACCTACAAATACTAAAGTAGATTTATGATTGGTACTATACAATGTTTCTTCGTCATTTTGATCATACCGTTCATAATTGTGTGAGTTTCTGATTATTTTATAAATCATTGACAAGCTTCGCATTCACCCTTACTGGCTTGTACACCAGCTTGAGTATAAATATAATACAACGCTAAGATATTAGGGTCACGGAAAGCTTCAGCGTGAACTTCAGCGATCCAAGCAGGGTCTTCATCTGCTGCAAAGAACAGGTTTAGAGACTGCCATTGATCAATGTATCGACTACGTGCAGATGCTAATCTTAGCACAGCTTTCTGGTTGATTTCAAAAGCAGTTTTAAATACTTGCTTTTCATCATCGGTTAGCCATTCTACGTGCTGAACGGAACCTTGCTTATCTGTAATCTCTTGCACATGTTTCTTGGTGTAGACACCCTTCTTTTTCATTAGCTCAAGTAGTACAGGATTCAAGCGATCAATTTCACCTGCAGAAGTCATCTGATTGTAACTCATAGCTGGATCAGGGTTAATACCTTCTGATACACCACCCATTAGTAAAGCAGTTGATTTAGTTGGTGCAATAGCAATCAAGTGCGTATTACGAATACCATAACCTTTACACCACTCTGGTTCACCTAATAGTGCAGCCATAGCTTTAGTAGCACCTTGAGCTTGTTCCCAAATACTAGCTTGAATCTCTTGACTTAACCTATGTGCATCAAAGCCTTCAAACGGTAGCATCTCTTGCATAAACAGCGTATGGATACCACATAGACCTAAACCAAGTGCTCGGCTCTTCTTAGTGAATCGTACAGCTTTCTCTAGACCGTTAATACCTTCTGCTCTTTCGATGAATTCAGAAGCTACACAATCTAAAAAGACTGTTGCCCAATAAGCTGCATTGGTGTGCTGCCATTCTCTGTACTTAGCTGCATTCATTGAAGATAGTACGCAAGTGTAAGTATGATCTAAATCATTGAACAGCATAATCTCAGAACATAGCTGAGAGTTATTAATCTTTAGTCCATGATCTACATAAGTAACTGGACGTTTAGCATTAGCTTTGTCAATAAAGAAGAAGTAACCTTTACCAGTCACCATCTTGATCTTCATGGCTTTCTGAAAGCGTTCAATAGCATCACGGTCACCTGCTTCCAAACGATCAATGAATGATTGTCGAATGGTCCAACCTGCATTCAAATCATCGGGTTCAGCTAAGATATGATCAGAGATTTCGTTGAAGTCACCATGTTCGATATCTAGATAGAAAGCCCAAGCACCTCTACGTGCAGTACCTTGTGCGATATTACGCATAGCGTTAACATGCTCTTTAATCACAGGTAGAACACCAGAGGCTTTACCACCTACGCTAATCTTTGAACCACGAGGACGAATAGAACTGAGGTCAGTTGCTGTACCAAAACCGTATTTAGTCAACATAGCAACTTCATGCAAGTTCGTGTAGAAACCATCCACCGAATCATCAGCAATGGTTCCTGAGCACGAAACGGGCATTCCACGGCTTGTTCCCATGTTAGCTAGTACAGGGGTGCTAGGAGACAACCAACCGTTCCAAAGCAGTTTAAAGAACTCTGATTCAGCATTAGGAAGCATAGGAACGTGTTTTGCTGCAGTACGGGCTATCCTCTCAAATTGACCACGTACAGAACGACCTTCAGTTTGATATTCATATTTATCTTTGAACATCTGATAACCTGCAGTTGTATACCACTGAGGAACTAAATCTTGCTCCTGTAGTTTCTTGCGCTCTTCACTTAGTTCTTTGTAAATATTACTCATTCAAATTCCTCTTCGGGATCATATTGGGTTTCTGAAACATCAAAGTTTGTGTCTGCCAATACATCTAACCAAATGAAGTCAGGTATACGTGGACCTTGAAAAACAATGCGATGATTGATAATCATTTGAACCCAATTACCACTAGTAGATTTGCGTAATTCTATGCAATTTTTATTTACAACTTTACTCATTTACATTCTCCTTTTTCCATACAAAATCTGCACTATCCCAACTGCGATGATACTGATTACCCATACCACTGAAGAAGTCATTGAAGGTGTAATCGTTGATACCCTTGTAGAACCATTCCGAAATAGGATTGTACTTCACATCGTACTCTTTTGCAAACCCCAATTGCTTCAAGCATTCATTAACCCTAGATTGTACAAAGTTCTCAAGCTGATGTGCAGTAATACCTTTGATCTCACCTTGCTCAAATAACTTAGCAATAATCTGGCATTCGTGCTCATAAAGCTTTTGTGCTACTAGTCGAACTTGTGCTTCAATTGCTAGTTTATGTAACTCAAATGCTTCAGGTGACAACTTTTGTTTTAACTGCTCTAACTTGTACTTGAAAGCCCAAGCTCCACCAGTAGAGTGCATATTTTCATCACGCACTGAGAAGTTAATCCCACGCACAATGTTCATTAGCTTATTCTTACCTTGAGACTGATAGTGCTTTAGGAATGCAAAGGATGAATACAAGATTACACCCTCCACCATTGAAAAAGCTGCTAGTGAAATTAAGTCATCAGGATGATCAATGATTTCACCAATGTGCTCTACTCTTTGATTTAATACAGGATCATTTAGATACGATGTATAAAATTCAGGTGTATCAATGTGCAATAGCTGATTGATCTTATTGTAAAACGGTGCATGAACAGCTAGTTCAAACATAGAGAAGACCGAAGCCATTCTATGAAACTCTGCACCATTAAACATATTCTTAAACCGTCCACCCCAATACTCTGAACCAGCGTGTGTTTCGTAGATACTGAATAGTTTCAATGTAGTGATCACTGCATGTTTTTCTGCAGGTGTGAAGTTCACCAATACATCTTGAATATCTTTCTCTACTTTGATTTCATCCGGTAACCAGAATACTTTCAATTGCTGATCTGCAAACTCAACTGGTTCCTGTCGTTCATTGATAGGTAACAAGTATTTTTCTAGCATTTAGTCTTCCTCTGTTGTTGTAGCATATTTATCTCTGGATTCCAACAATGCTTGAGCATCTTCAGTTTCATATCGAGCACGATAAATATCTTCTGTTAATTTACTTCCACTAGCTTTATCAATTGCTGGTCTACTTGCGTAACCACTTTTAATCCAAGCTTCATCTAATCGTTCCTCACCAACCCATCGACTGCATACAACAATTTCGTTAAAACGATTCCTGTGCTGTAGTGCATCTTGCCTTTGGTATGGTCTATCTACATTCATTCCTAAAGAATAAAGAAAGTTCTTAAATTCTTCATCCTTGTCCTCAAATGCACTGGAGTAATTTGGCATTACTTTTATAATCTCCGATTCAGAAATAATACATAAAGCTACAATTGCATTTGGGCGTGTTGGTTTTTTATTCATTGTTACTACCTTTCAGAATAAACGAGAGTCCTATTATATCACTGCTTATTGGTTAAATCAAGGTTATCTTGATCGTCAATATCATCCTTTTTATTTTGCAGTTCACGATGTTCATTTACTAATTTAATAGCAACTGCGTACATGATAGCGATAATAAATATTAGAACTAACGCACTAATTACTTGCAATACGATCATTTGTTATCCTTTTGTTTAAGTTGTGGGTCAAGCATGAATTCAAGCAAGAACATTGCATTAACGGCTACAGCAGCGAGATGTGGCATATCTGGTACGCTACTATCAGGGTCATATACTTCGCCTCTCCTATGTGCCTCTAAATGCCTATAAAGAGCATCTAGATAACGCTGTTCTGCATCCTGTACTTTCTTCCAGTTATTACGCTCTTTGTACTTCTTTAGACCAACTGTAAGATTCTTAGCAATTTGTTCTAAAGCATACGCTGGAATTAAGCTGTATTGCAACTTATCTTGATCATACTTAGTACCTGCTGGTTGGTTTTCGGTAACTGTAACAGTATTCGTAGGTTGCCAATCTTGCATTTGTTGAGTAGCTGATCGTAAGTCCACAGCAGAAGCTGGTACAAAAAATGCATCAGTATCTGAACAGTTCATAATCAAATTTGCCTCCCTGCAACCTCTGCTGTCATTACGAAATGCACATGAATAACAACCTTGTGTACCATCTATATCCAATACAGGTGTATATTCTTTACCAATAACTGTAATATTATTGAAACTCATGTTCAGTCCTCCTTAAAACCATTCAGTAGTAAATCTTCAGGGATGCAATTGCTCAGATCATTGCTCTCAAAACCAATAGGTTTCATTACCTTATCTTTCAAATCTTTGATCACAAACAATTCATATTCAGCTTTGTAGTCAACAGTAACTTGCTTACCTTCTTGCTCGTACTTTTGTGCAGTTTGAATAGCAATGTACTCATCAGAAGGATACTTTGTTAAGTTATTGTACGCCGTATCTCGCATAGCTTTGTTCATGTCTACACCAAGATACTCTAGCTTTTGCATCAATCCAAGTGCAGTAACCATTACATCTACTACACCATCAACTACTTCTTTGGCATTGTTATGATCAATACCTTTTTCTTTAATCTCTTTAGTTTCCTCTAAGATTAAGTTGTACTGAAACTCAATATCTTTTAAAGTACAAAGACTATCTTTACCTGCAACGCTATTGAAAGCATAGCAATCATCTTGAAAATCCGAAATGTTGTAATCGTAAATCATGTTTCTCCTTTTAGTGACAAAAAATCCCCGGCTGTTAACCGGGGTGTGAACTCAAATTGTAATCAACGAAGTGTTGTATTGCTAGTATAGCACAGTTTCGTTACATCAACAAGTTCTTTCGCTTTTGTTTTGATGTTTTTGATTCACGATGACGATGTACAGCACCGCATTCATTACAGCGAACTTCATCAAAGACATTCAAAGATGTTTCGATTGTACGACCTGTAACTTCAACGTCTGAACTACCGCATACACGACAACGCATAAGATCATCATCAAAGTACAAAGCTGCATTGAAATCAGAACCTGCACGACCTAGTTGACGAGTACGCAGATAAACATCATACAACAAATCAACGTCTTGTAGGCAGTATTCTACCATCTGTTCCATCGCTTCTTCATCACCTTCTTGAACTTTACGCCATAGTGAAATACCACCAGTGCTGATCTTGCGACCTAGACCGAAGAATTCACCAATTGCATCCAAGCGATTACTAGGTAGCTTTAAGTACTTCTTTACCAGTTGTAGAGTATCTAGTACTTTAACTTGTGGTAGCGGAGGAAAGCCATTGTAGACTGCTCGTGTTTGTACAACCTTATGATCAAAGCCTTGTGAGTTATGAGCTAACACCGCATCAGCTTCTTCATACAATTCAAACAGCTTTGCTACAATTCTGGAGTCATCTTTTTCTAGTACTTCTTCAGGTGTAAGGTGAATACTTTCTGTAGTATTGCTACCTAACCAGCGCCAGCAAGCACATAGTAACCAACCACCATTATCTAAGATATTGTCTTGTGATAGATTAACTTTGAATCGACCAAATGTAAGCGCAGTAGCTGCTGCAGTTTCAGTATCAAATACTAAAATCTTTGGTCCTTCTTTTTGCTTAAATGCTACTTCTTCTGCATTATAGAAAGGCTTAGGATTAGCAATCCAACGATTCCAAATATCGTTAACACTGGTCTTACTGATACCTAGCTGCTCTGCAACGTATCGACTACTCATTCCAGCACCTGTCATTCTTACGACTTGCTCTACGATTGTATCTGAATGCTTCATGTTGCTCCTTGTGCTCCTTGTGCTACGATTGGTCCACCTGCTAATAACATGTTATTGTTACCACGATGGTTTGGTTGATAATACAAACTTGAAGTTTTATTTAAAGCATTTGTTAATGCTGTATATAATTCTTCAGCTTGATCTTTTGTTAGTACAACTTCATTATTTTCGGATAAAACTATTTTGATAGTATGCTCAACTCGCATCATTCTAAGTTTCCTTCCGTTACAGTTGCATCATGTTTGTATATCCAATTCAGAGCATTGAATACTCCATCTCGTTCTCTTGTCCAGTAGGACTTATCATCGACAAATCTTACTTCAAACTCTTCACCTATGTGTTTATTGTACCAAAGAGAACGATTGGTGCATTTGATGATTTTAATCTTCATAATATTCCTTTGTATTATTGATGATGTTGCGGATTGTATCATAACTGTGAGTTCGTGTCAATAGCATTTTCTGAAATAACTTCTTGCGTTCAGTAGCATTCTTACCTGCTGTTTGACCTAAAGATAACAGTACTTTATCTTTTTGTGCTTCCTTTAGCTTATTAAATTCGGTGTTAACTTTGCGTATCCACATATCATGTCGCCAGCGAGAATCATGTTCTTTTTCAAGATAGTCAGCACATTGTCGTAAAAAATTACTAAGAGTGCCATTATACCACCACTTCATATATCTGGTCCACATTTTTTCAATTACACCAAGAGCACTGTTGGCTTGTCTACTAGTGACACCTCTTATAAACATCTGATCATCATGTGAATGCTCTAGAATATGTTGTTTTGGTTCAATTGGTAGTCCGGTTATTGCACAAAGATTGGACTGCTCCGCTGTGAGTAGTTCCCTAACTCTTTTCTTATCTGATGCATTGTATAAATCTTCAGTCAAGATAATTCTCCAAAATCCAATATGAAAACACAATTAATTCTTCTTTAGAAGCATTTGACTTTATTGTATTTGCTTTAAAACTTATTATTTGAATATTAGTCTTTGTATAGCCAAGTTTTGGATCAATCCTGTCTAAGCTAGGTGAATTCGCTGTTGGTTTACCAATACCTTTAAATAAAGGAATGCCAAGTATTTTACAATGACTTGGTATAACCACATCCGATACTTCTATATCAAATGGTAAGTTGAATTTAACTGATCTGTCTTTTGCACTTTGCCATAAAATTCTTTCAGGATTTGAATGTTTTCTTTCAAGATTCGATTTAAGCATTGTGTCTTTATTTTTAAGATAGTACTGTTTAGCATATTCTTTTGCTTTCAGTTTATGCTTTTCCCTGTATAATTTTTGGTATTCTTTTTCGTCAATCGTCATTTGTATCCAATCTTTTATACAAGCGATCAGCTAATGATTCCAGCCTATCAATTTCATCGGCAGCTTCTTCAAGTAAATCCGCAATACGATCAGGTTTACCCTCTTGTACTGACTTTCTATTCTGAATACTTCTGCGAATCTCAGAGCGTTTTCTCAAACGATAAACTAAACTTTCTTCATTCATAAGGATTAACCCCTCTTTCCATTGCGAACTGCATAAAGCTGCTAACGTCATCCCAACTGCGTTTCATGTAGGCACAAGTCCAGTACATCTGCAGCATATCAAACCAATCAGCTTCTTCATGAAATACACCATGACAATCAGTGTAATCAAAAGGTTCAGGATACAGGCGTTTAAACTCCGAAATAACCTTTCGTAAAATCTCCTGTTCAGTTGTGCAACCTTCTAAAGCTTTCATTGCTTTAATTGGACCATAACTTACTTTGGATAATTCATAAGGTTTATATGTATCAGCTAAGTCACCGGATAATACCTGCAGTGCTAAGAAGATTAAACCATCACCTTTGACTGTAGTTTTTACTTTACGTAAATGTCCAATCGTTGGTATCAGGTGAATCTTAGGATTGTCATCAGTCCAGTTAAATAGATGGATTCCTTGACACTGATAGCTATCCTTATCTACGCTTGCTAACACCGCTTCCTGACCGTTTTGAAGGCATTCATAGGCACGTATTGTAACCACATCATCCACTTCCATACCATTCTCAATAACCTTTGCTTTGTACTTGCGTCTTAGATGATTTCTAATTGCTGTCAAATGCACTGGTTTAATCAACTGGTCCCTATTGTCTTTGTACGGTGAAGGTAAAGGTAGTTTATGCCTAAATGTTTGACCACCACCAATATAAATCTCAAGTTCATCACACCAAGTATTTTCAAGTAAAGCACTGATACTTTTATTTGCAGTACCTATAGCAATTGAAATATCCATAGGATGTTGATGATCTGTGATTTCATAAGCTTCGGGTTTAAACTCAATCTCTTTATCAGCTAAAAACTTCTTGAATTCTGTTCTTGTACCGAACTCTTTTTCTCTACCTGACTTTAAATGCTTTGCAATAACTGATCGAGTTTCAGCAGCAGCGGCATGTTTGTACGCTACTAAATCACCATCTACAATTAAGAGTCTTTTACTCATAATCCTCCTTAACGAAAAACCCCAAGGGTATTAGCCTCGGGGTAAAATATTAGCTTCGGCTAATGTCGATAGCTTTCAGAATTTCATCTGATTTAGCTTTCAGTTCATCAACCTTATTTTTAACGATTGCTTTTGCTACTGCACTAACAATTGCTGGATCAAGACCTGATTCTTTAGCTTCATCCTTGATTTCCTTAGCTTCTTCAGCTAGTGATTGCTCTTCAGTATAAATACGAACTAGTTTTGCGATTGCTTCTTTCTGATTCATATTAATCCTTTCGAGTAAAAACTGCTTTGCTGAAAATCGTCAAGTTCAATAGAACTACTGCTGCCCACTGATAGAAACCAAATGGAATTGCTAAGATCGGGAACAAGGTGTTCAACGACCAAATGATAGCAAGAGGTCCAAAGATGATCAGTAACACGGCAAAAGTAAGTAACGCTACAATTGTCATAATATCCCTAGTTTGTTTTGTCATATCAACCTTTCAATCAGAACGGGATTTCATCTTCGTCTTCAACAGCAACTTCAACCTTAGCACGAGCTTTGGGTTTAACTTCTGCTTTAGCTTTTGGTGCTGGTGCAGCTTCTGCTTTAGGCTCATCATCGAATTCGCTTCCGGGTTCATATTCTGGACCTGATTCAGCAACGTATTCAATCATTGAAGTGACTAGTACGTTCTTTAGATACAATGATGCTGTACCATTGGTGCGCTCAAACTTGTCAATACTGATTGAACCGTAAGAACCATTCGCAGGTAGTTTGCTGTTGGTAACATCAACTAGTGCTTTACCGACTTTCTCAAAGACTTTTGGCTTGTACAAATCAGGTACTTCTTTGCCAGTTTTACCTAGCTGAGTTGACTTGCGTAGAGTTACCACCCAAATGTTCTTACCTGCATCTTCTGGAGGTGCTACTTTGTAGATACCTTCAAATTCAGTGGTCTTTACTTTCTTGATGGATGTTTTGGCATCAATACCTTTGGCAAACTCTTCGTACTCATCTACTACATCTTCATCTGTAATAGCTACTGAAGCTTTCCATTCATCTGGTTTCACTGGCTCTCCTGCCTTGACATAAGCTTTTGCTGGCTTATTTAGTTGAACATAGAGAAGCATACCTGTTAGTTTTTGCATAATATTTCCTTTCGACTATTAATAAAAGACTCTATCATAACGGAGATAGTGACCGAAGTGCAATTATAGCAAACTGCAAATGCTTTGTCAATAGTTTATTGACGTTATTTTTGGTGGACAACAACGGGAATCTAACCCGCTTCTCCCTCCTATGCTATTAGGAAGTTTCATACCAGCATCAGGTAATTGACACATCATGTCCATTTGGTGGGTCAGACTGGACTTGAACCAGCACTATCTCGATTATGAGTCGAGGGCTTCACCTTTAAGCTACTGACCCTTATGTATCATAAACAATACCTAAGATAACATTAGATATCATTTATGATGCTTTATTTCTTTTCAAATACAGTGATGGTTTTCTCTACAGGAGTTACCTCAAAAAATTCCTCATAGGTGGAACCTTCGTATGAAGCGTACCAACCTTGGAATTTAATGAATACAACTTGCATACCATCACTGAATGAATACACAGACCAGTAATCAGAACCTTGATCTTCACCGCCGTAACGATCTACTTCTTCAAAAGCAATACCTGCATTTAAAAGTACATTACGAAATTCTATGATTTCTTCTGAGTCCCAATCCCAAGGTTTAACTTGAAATTCACAATTGAAGAAATCTGTGAGTACACTATTATCAGCTTCTGCAAGCAAAGCTACAACTTTATCATTAAGCATGTTATTTCCTTTCAAGGGTTATAAGCATTAAATACTGTACAAGTAATTTCTTGTGGTTTTACAAAACAAAAGTTACTGTACTCATTACCATTATACGATGAATATTGGCAGTTAATCTTAACATAACCAACAATATTTTTACCTTCAAGTACAGCAAAGATAGTATACACTGGATATTCAGTCAAGTCGTATTGATCAACAAGATTGTTAATTACACTTTGATTGTACAATGAATTATCAAAAGTTGATGAATCGTATTTAATACTTAGATTGACATCACGTAAGTGATCATTGATATCATGTTGAATGCTACTTTCTGGTTCATAACCAGTCATGTACTTGGCAATATCAGGTCTATTACCAATAAGATATTTATCAAACGCATTTTTGAAACGTTTATTCCAAGGTAATGCCGTTTGAAGTTGCTTAATTTTCTCTGCAGCTTCTTTTTGAATTTGAGCAATCTGCTGCTCTACTGTTAGCTCCGCTACTTTAGTTCGTGCCATGTTCTAGTTCCTTTCTGATGTTGTCAAACTTCATTGTATCACATAAATTAAAGATTTCAGGATAATTATCTATCGCAAAATCTCTAAACCAACCACTGCACAATGTAGTGCATACTTTATCAAGTGCTTTTAAGTACGCATGTCGTGGTGCATAGTTCCAGTTGCTTGGTACAAGAAAACGCTCGATTGCAATGACCTGTGCTTCTTCAGCTACGCACTTGATTTTATCATCGTTTGATAGCTTATCCCACAAGTCTTCGTCACACCACGCACTACTTGCATTGCGTTGAAGCTGAGTATACAACGGTTTGTCGTGATATGCAACAAGTTCATGCAAATAATCATGATTGTATTTCTTCTCAACGTAGTCATCAAAGAAGTCTTCTACGGATTTCTTCAAACTAGGATGACCTTGTGGGTAAGCTTCCATTGTATAAGCTATGCGCTTTTCCAGAACACGTTCATCAAATGCTGTAAACATACTGCGATACTTTGCAAGATGCTTATGATAGTGCGTAATGTGCTTTTGAAAGCTTAGATCACGCCACAGGTGACTGCGTTTGATAATCGTAAGACCAATTGGATTAACGATGTGCACACGCTGACCTAATATATCAAAAGACTGCTCAGAAGCATACCGTTCAATATCGTAGTTACCTAGTTTATTGAAATCGTGCCATTCAATGCGCTTAGTTGCATCTTCAATTCCATGCAAACTAATAATATCCCAATCAGCATTGGGTTTGCACTTGAAGTCTGCACTCCAGTACTCTAATGCACGAGAACCAATCAGTAGGTTTTTCATATTACTCCTTAGTTATAGTTCAGTATATTCCGTATCTTAGGTATGCCCCCTCATTCCACCACAGAACGATTCGATACCCCAAATAGTAAACCACGTTCGTCTACCCAACCTGAAATATACTGAACTATAACCACCTATCCCTAAATAGGTATTATAGTGTCTTGTTACATCCGGGCGACAACCCTTTGGCCTTGGAAATCCTGCAGTACCACGCCATCAGTACTTGCATTTTAGTGATAGGGCTTTCACCTACCTCGCATCGTGCATTGTTTCTAGGGATTTGAAACTCTGCAGAGGATCGGGACTAAATTTGGTACGACTAGATGGAATCGAACCACCATTCACAGGGTAGAAGCCTGTTGCATTGTCCATTATACTATAGCCGTTTGATATCTCAATTATACATCAGTTTTCAACTCCAAGTCAACACTTCGCAAAATATTTTCTTTGATGTTCAACTGAGCAATCAAGTTCAGATCACTCTTTGGCATACTCATGCTAGATCGTAGCACACCGTTTGCATCAAACTGCTGTAACGTCTGGTACTCTTTATTATACTCGTATTTGTACTTCATGATCCACCTGCATCGTAATATTTCATCAAATAATTGTACACTGTTCTTGGTGCTACAGCAAAGATAACTTCAGGAGTATCATCGCAAAAAGCTTTGTTGGGTGATTTCCACCAGTTGTCAACAAGGTTTTTACCAAGTAGTGCAGTTAGCAGAGCATCACAGCGTTTGCGAAGTATCTCAGATTCAGTTGTCATAATTCCACCCTCCAATATCGTGTGTTTTAAAAGTAGCTCTTGAAATTGCAATTACATGCTCAGGTAGCACTTTAGATGTACCAGCAAACCATTCATCTTCAAAGCAGCATTGCATCTGTGCTATATCATGCTCATAGATTGCTTCGTATATCCACCAAGGTAATCCACCGTAACTCATGCTTTGTCCTTTCTGATAACTAGCTTCTCAGCTTCACTTACATAGTAATCCAAGTCTACATCATAACCGAAATCAGCGATGTTATTGCAGGTCTTTACATTCCAAGATGTGTCAATACCCATTCTTCTATCGCTCTTGTCTTCGCTATCTGGTAGTGCTGGCATCAACTTCATTAGTTTACCACCAGTTTTACAAGGGTAGTATCTACAGATGTTCTGCTGTTGCTCTACACGACCATCTTCAAATTCTAGCACAAGTTTAGAACTGCGAGGGACTTTTGTACGCAGCATGAAATCAAAGATATGACCTTGATCAAGTCTTTCCTGAATGAACTCTCGTACATCCTTACCATGCAACATAGCAGCTTCAGCAGCCATTGGAATCACTAGACCACCTTGGTTTTGATGCCAACCTAAATCTTCGTACTGATAAGCACCTTTGCGCTTTACCTTACCATTTGTGTACAAAGCAATGTAGTTATTCACATCACGAATATACATGTTCTGATAATCTACGAATTCCAAGTCAAGCTTTACATCCTTTTGCCATTGCAAACAGATTGCATTGTACTGCTCTTCAGTATCTCGTGTCATAGCTACAGTCAAACCGTCTGTATTTAGTTGGACTAACTTTAGCTTTGGAATCTGCAGTAAACGATCAGCAAGCATTAGCAAAGACAATTGACCGTTGATGGTAATCGACATTGTAAACTTTGGATCATAGAACACAGAGTATTTATCATTGCTCTTACCGTATGTACCGTTGAGTGCAAGTTTAAGCATTGCATTCTCAGGTGTATTCTTTGCATAGGATTTACGCTGCTCATACATGTCTTGATAAATTGCACAGAACTCTGCACCAAGATGCTCAGGATAAATCTTATTTGAAATAGCAATGTTAGGATACATTGAACTTACGTCAGCGTCCCTTAGCATGTACAGCTTACCTGCACTAGCAACCTTCTCAGATAGAGATGCATGTACACCACCTACTCCAAAATCAATCCTATAGCCATCTACAAGGACATTTAGAGTCTCAGCAATACGGTAGCAACCCCAATAGGATTTCTTCGCTACACGGACCTTCTTGCGCTTCTTTGCAAGGTCTGGACAACCATCAGCATCCAGTATGTATTCAAGCACATGTTCACCATTGGCATCAAACAGATATTCAGTAGCCTTAAGCTCTTCTACTTCGATCCAACCCATTGGATGTTCATTCTTGAAATCATCAACTTCTCGTTCAGTTGGAGCACCTTTGAACTTCTTGCGCTTTAGAGTAAGGTTTGCGTACTTAGCAACTTCACCAAGATTGTGCTCTTCAATATCTGAGAACACGCCTTTAGTCTCAGTGATGATCTGCTTAGAAAACCAATCATAAACTGCTTGAAACTCTGGACGATCAAACTTGTAATAACCAAACAGACAGTCTTTAATAGCGATCTTGTCTCTCTTGGTTTGCATCATGACTTTCTTACCGTCTTTGAACTTATGCAGCTTTACACCTGATTCCTCAAGCTTCATCTGAAAGAACTCAGCACCAATTTTTGTATCGTCAGCATTGGTAAAGTCACGACCAAGTTTGATACTCAAGTTATCCCTGAATTCAATCTGAGCAATGGACTTCAAGTAAAACGCAAGAGTACAGCGCACATCATGCATGTTATAGCTTTTAAGTTTGTCAATTTCTTCTGCGGTTAGTTCTGCATCCACAGCATAAGGTAAGTCTTCGATGTTATCCATACGCATGTTGAATTCCAGCATCTTTAGACCAGTGGCTCGTGCTTTGTTATTGAAGTGATGGATACGATAGAGGTCAACTTGAGGAACAATTTGCTCTTCAGTCTTAATGCTATTACCGAAACCATTATCCTTGAAGGAGTCAATCTGCTTTTGTGCAAGCTTGTGTACATCAGCAGCAACTTGCTTACCTGATTTAGCCAACCAACGACTGCGATTCAAAAGAACTTCATGCAAGATAGGATAGTCGAATCCTACGTTGTTGAAACCCACCAAACGACCAGTAGAGGCTTCAATATGGTCAACGCAAGCATAGATGCGCTCTAGCTCATTAGTACGGCTGGAAACCTCAAATACTCGTGCGTGTTTACCGTCTGCACGAACAACAGCGAACGTAAAAGCTGACTTGTACGTTTCAATGTCATAAATCCAGTCTCTTGTCAAATCCATTTATAGTTCTCCAATAAAGAAAACCTAGAGTCTATCACAACTCTAGGTCTACGTCAAGCTTTAATTGTTGTTGTTCAACCAATCATCTAAGTTATGCAAAGTATGAGTGTCGTTGTCATAGTAGACGTTACCAGCAGGGCCAGTTAATCCACAGATACGATTCTTACTTAGTACAACTTTGGTTGTATTGCGTTCAGTTGGGTCTTCTGCGTACTTATTTCGACTTAACAAAATGTTAGCTGAAGCTGACTTAATGATAGTAGAACTACCTTGAATTTCCTCTTCAGTGAATGCACCACCTTGTGAAGAATTCTGTACACCAGAAGCTGACTTACGAACGTGATTGATAAAGATCAGCGTTACGTTATGACTCTTGATGATACCCTTGGACCACTTCATGAACAATGCTTGGTCTTCATTGGATAGACCATCAAGGATATCCTGTAAGGGGTCCAGCACAATGATTCTGCAACCGCATGATACCACAAGCTCTTCTACTGTATCTTGAATCTCTTCGATTGTACCATCACGGTTATCGAGTAGATAGAAACGATGTTGACCATCAGAGTTATAGAATAGCTCATTTGCCTTTTCACGCACACGATCAGACTCCAGTAAATCTTTCTTAGCGGTATCATCTTGAATCAACGAAATCTTACGACTGAGGTGTCTACCTAGTAGTGTCTCACCGTATTGACCTGAATCTAATTCCATTGAAACAATACCGATTTTGTGCGGTGAGTTGAAAATCCAGTGATAAATCATTTCGTTAACAAAGGATGTTTTACCAAGACCTGTACCTGCAGCAACGTTAATGATGTGTCCTAGTGGTAAGCCACCTACAAGCATTTCATTCAATGTATTCATGAATGGTGGAAACGGTACTTTTGGTACTGTAGCTTGCTCTAGGATTTTATCATACAAATCACCACTACCTAATACACCAACTGGAGTATAGCGTTTAGCTTCATAGAAGTTACGAATAAACTCATCCTGTTTACCTTCTTCAAGATAGGTGTTAGGGTCTTTATATCGCATGTGCATGACTTTAACTTTACCCTTTGGCAAAGCCTTGACTATATCTTCAGTTGCTTCCTTACCAGCTTTATCATTATCATAGCAAACGATAATATTATCAAAGCTATCAAAGAAGCGATACTGAGCAGCAATTTGTTTATGTGAGTTAGCACCAGTAGTTGGTGATACTACAGCCATCTCATAATCGCCGCTACGAGCTTTAGTGTACTCAGCAAACATCTGATACGCAGATAGAGCATCAAGTTCACCTTCAGTGATTAGAATGTATTTACCACCACGGTTAAACTTAAACTGCATAAACAATTCGCAGTCAGCACCAGTTCTGCCTTTGGAGTAAAAGTTCTTTGGTACTTCACGGATTTTGTATCCTACGATTTGACCATCTTGTGTAGTTGGGTAGTACTGCTCTTCAACTTCACCATCATCATCATACGCATACCGTACACCAAAGGGTTTTGTAGTTTCATCTTTTAATCCACGGAAACCCTTACCAGCTACACCAGTTACGGATTTAATCTCTGCATTTTCATCTGGTGTCATTGCAGGTTTACCACTTGGTTTAACTTCCATACTCTTTTCTTCCTTTGCTGTTGATCTTACTTTGGTTGTCTTCTTGGGATTTAACTCCTTGAATTCACTAGACGGTACTGTATGTTCACAGACAAAGCAGTGCGAAGAGCCACCTTCGTATACTGCCTTACCATCTGAGCTACCGCACTTATCGCAATTTGTATGCTTGATGAATGCTGCCATTTTACTCCTTATTCATTTTTCAGTAACCAAGAATTTGAGATTGACTTAAAACTGCGATCATGCACAGTGTTGCTCTTGAATACAACACCTTCACGATTGCTGCCGTTTAGCAAAGACTTACCTTCTGCAAAATCCAAGATAGACTGAATACTTTGTTCTTTAATATCAGTGTCTTCTGCAAGAATAGGTACGTGCTTTAATCCTAAACGTTCACACGCTGCTTTAAGCTGCACTGGCAAAATGTATTGCCCTGTAGCTGTATTGTACATGTCGTAGACGTAGAAGTCAAGCTGAACTTTGTACTGATTGCCTTGAATACCCTCACCAATCATCTCACCTTGAATAGCCATACCTTTCATGAAGTTCCTACGCATGATATCTTCGATTTGAAACTTACGTGCTACTTTCCAGAATGAATTTGCTTCGTCTTCTTTCAGATCAAGGTTGCGTGAGCATACGTGAAATGAACCTTCGTCATCTAGATAGAAAGTGCAAGATGAACCATCTAGTTTTTCAGTGATGGACCAAGTATCAAGTTGGTACTCTGCAAAAGATCGAGTCAAGTTTTGAATACGCTCTTGATCAGTCTTTGGTACTAGCGCAGGGAAATTACCTCGTGCCATACCAGCGAGTTGAGCATTCATTGGGCGTTCCCATTTTAGGATACCGAAATGATCAGTTACGTCAAGACCTTCAGCGATAAGATGACCAGCACCTTTGATTGTATCTTCTGGAATTGGTAGCAATAAACCTTGTGAAAGTTGACCACGTAGTTTTACAGTGCGTAGTCTTTCTCCTTTTACACCTTCGTATTCCCTTGGTTCTTTACCTTTGGATAGAAACGGTGCTAATTCTGTCGGAATCCAACTGTCAATTTCAAAATACACAGCAAGTGAATCTAAAGCGAATTCACCCTTCTTAACCACAACTTTCCAACCATCGACTACAGCCACTTCAATAGCATCTGCACCTTCGATGGGTTCAATAGCTGCGATCTTACGAATCGTTGCTAATTTACGTTCACTCATAATTTCTCCTTTTCTGTTTCCGTCAAAACATCACAAATCGTCCTTATGCCGGATACCAACCAGTACCGGAAATCTAGGTACATTATACCCGTTTCCAACGTCAAAATACTTAACCTTTGCAAGTTGACCCATTAAAGTTTCCCTGCGCTCCCACAAGTCTTCTCGGATAGCGTCTGTCATGCCACTACCACAACTGAATGTATCGCCTTTAGAGGTGCATAGAATCAATGATCCCATTGTGTCTAGGGCTACCATACCATCCTTAGCTGTAGAACGTGCTGTGCGCCCTAATTCATTGGTCTTTGCTTCATTGGTGTTGGTGTACTTAGGCTCCCAACCAATGATTTCAAACTCATTGTCAACAAATCGTTTTACTTTTTGTAGCTCTGGATTCTTTGTACCAGATCGACCGCATTTGTATTTAGCATCTGTATCTCGCAGCATAACACCTTCAGCACCCTGCGCCAGCATATCACGTTCGAATTCATCAATGTTAAACATCTCTTCTACTGGAAAATGCTCTAGCAGTTTAACACGAGCAGGTAGTCTACTATGGTTTACCAAACGTGCATAACGATCAAGCCAAGTAGCTGTAGGATGCCAGCGATCAAACACCCAAAAGGTAAAATCAGGTTCTCCCTCAATACGCATAACTCCAGAAGTACTTTGGTTAAATACATCAGGTGCATTCTTATCACCAACGATAAGTTCACCATCCATACCTTCCATAGCTTCTGCATGATGTTGTACATAAGCTTGAATGCTCAGATTAGGAATGCGCTTGAGGCTACGACTGTAAGCTACACCACCAAAGATAATGCAGCGAATACCATCGAGCTTTTCAGACATATACATATTGCTAGGTTGTGTCTTGACTTTTGTTTGCTCAATAGCTAACTGTGGTTTAAAACCTTCTGGAATCATTTTGCTACCACCTGCAAAATCATGTTAATACCTTGGATAACCATCTGTTGCTCCATTAAGTTCAACTGATGCCAAGTACGATTGTCACCAAACTTAGCTGCTACCTTTGCCCAAAAAGCCTCAACATCACTCATCGTTTTCTCCTAAAGTTAGAGTGCCTGTTCTAAGCACCAATTCTTTCTTGAATAGCATCTCAACGAAACTTCCTTTGATCTGCGTCTGAGTCTCAAGTATAGCACGAATATGTTCAGTTGTCATATCGCACAACTTAATATAAATTCCATCAGGTAAATGTTCAAAGTTCTTACCGTAGCTCTTCCATACGAAAGCTTCACGCACTACATCAAATGGATCACTTAGGTATACAGTAAGGTCTTCTGCAGGTGTTGTATTTAAACTACGGCGCAAGTAATTGCTACCACCATCTACAATGTAAACTTCACCTGTAAATCTATCCAGATGCTGTACATAGTCATGACGATGATAGCTACGCAAGTAAGTACCATCTGGTGTCATTATTGCATTACGGATGATAACTTGAGTTTTATCAATCATCGCTATCATCCCATACTTCTACAACTTCAGGGTCACCTGCTGTTGGATCAAAGCATTGTATTGCTCGTTTAATAGCTTCAGCTTCATTGCACACATCATCAATGACAAGTGTTTCTTCGACTTTGATTGTTACATAATAGATCATGTTCACCCTTTCAAGTTAAAAGCTGCAGTCAATACTACACGAGCATCTTCAATGAGTTCTTCACTGTATACCTTCCATTGATCACCTTCATCAATTTCACAGATTTCTGCTGATCGTTTACCCAAAGCTTTAGCACCAGCAATAATCTGCTCTTGAGAAGGTTGATTACCCACCAGTGCTTCTAACCTATCATTACGAGCACGTAACAGACGGTTCTCTTGCTCTAGTTCGTCAATGTAGTTCTGCATACGTTCTTCTGCGATATCACTCATAGTTTCTCCATCTTAATATTACGAAGGCTAGGACTCTTACGCATTTGCATCAGATGCCAGCTTGCACTTTTATCATCACAAGCGTAAGTACGAGATGAGATTGTACCATCACTTTTGACTTCTTGCCATGTTAGACGGATATTTTTAACATCCTTAGCTTTTAAGCGCATTGAGCTTCTCCTGTGAAATTGCTTTGTAGATTGTATTGCGAGTAATGATTGTACCATCATTTAGTACTTCCTGTACACTTGATGTTCTTACATTGCTGCAATTACCTAAAGCTGGATGACCGATGACGTACTGCAGATGTGCTACCTTGTGCTCACCCCAATCAGAAAACTGCGGTACTCCTAAGTAGCATACTGTAGGCTTTTCATTCATTTCATTCATAACTTACTCCTTTACCTTCTGTTTAAACTTGTGCTTAACTGCAGTTATAACTTAAGTTATACTTAAATTGAAACTGAGTTTTTGAAACTTGAGCTTGTCAACTCTCGCTTGTCCCTCTGCTGCCCCTGACCCCTGAACCGAATTCTACCAACATCGGCAAGTCTTGTCAAGCCCTATCTGCAAAATATTTTTTAAATTATTTGTTGCATTGTGCTAAAGCTTGTGCTACAGTAGAGCCTTCACAACCAAACCGAAAGGAACTAACATGCTACTCAAGAACGAATTCTATCACATGATCAACCACCTTGGTCTAGAAGATGGTGAACTAGCTCTGGCTGAAATCGTATGGGAGAAAGCTGAACGAGCAATGCAAGGTAAACCAGTACAGGAACCTGTTCTATTGAAAAACACATACCTTTATCCCGGACCTTCACGAGAACTTACACAAGCTGAACTGCAGCTTCTAACAGATGGTCTAGCATTGGTTCTAGCCAACGATGAGCTACAACTAAGAAATCTAAAGCTTCGCATTCAACAGTGTTGGGAAAAGAGTAATCCTGATGATAAAGATAGTGAACCATACTTCAATGTAATGAATGAATACCGTACACAACAACGCAAGATTAAGAAAGGGCACAAAGCTCTTGCACGTATCCAACACAAGCTTAAAAAGCAGATGGGGCGCTAAATTGACACGCAAACGCTATGAAATTGTTGCTACGTGCTTTGACCGCAAAGGTAAAGTGCTTGGTACAGGTGTAAATGATTACAGCCGTAGTCATCCCTTGATGAAGCACTTTGCAGTTAAAGCTGGAGAGTCTGAACAAAAGGACAAACTTCACGCTGAACTCTCTGCTGTACTTGCATCAGGTCGCAAAAATATTCATAGTATCTTTGTGCAGCGGTTTCATAATGATGGTACAATGGCAGTAGCTGCACCATGTCCAACTTGCAAAGCTATGCTCAAAGGATTTGGAGTAAAGATCGTTCGTTATACATCTGAAGAAGGAATCAAAGAATATGAAATTGCCTAAACTATACAATCCGTTCAAAGCTCACATTGTGGAGTTCGCTAATGGTAAGTTTGCTGTACGTAAATGGGGTGGTGTTTGGAAGTACAAAGAAAAGCACACATTTGCTAATGATGATGAAATCCACTGGTGGAACTTCTACGGTAATGTAGAAAAGTTCTGCACACTAGATACATATGAAGAAGCTGTTGCTTTACTTAATAAAAAAGAGCACGTTAAGGTTGATCCTACGAAAGTAGTAAAAGTACATGGCTGATCAAAAACAATTAGATGAAACCTACATGGGTACAGCAATGCTTCATGCAAGGTTATCCAAAGCCATTAGAGCACAGGTAGGAGCCGTTTTAGTCACTAGTCAAGGGGTTACTCTCACTGGTTACAACGGTACTCCTGCAGGGCTTCGTAATGAATGTGAAAATGTAAAATGGGATTCAAACGGTGATACATACTTAGTAACAAAACCAGAAGTAATTCATGCTGAACTCAACTGCATCTTAAAAGCTGCTCGTGAAGGCGTAAGTTGTATTGGTGCTACAATGTATGTAACTCTTTCTCCTTGTGTACCTTGCGCTGCCATGATGATTCAAGCTGGCATTACACGCTTGGTGTACAAAGATACGTATCGTGATCAAGGTGGCACTGATCTGTTGCAACTTGCAGGTGTTGTGGTAGAACAACATGCTTAGATGGTCCGGTACAATCTTCTATATGATCGGTATGCTGCTAACTGCATTAAATATTTTTCCATTGAATCTAATCTTTGGTGCAATTGGTGGTATACTCTGGTGTATCGTGGGCTTTAACTACAAAGATAAAGCTTTGATTTTAGTGGAAGCTGCTTCTGCAGCTATCTATTTGTTTGGTCTTTTACATTGGTGGATAAAATGAAACCTACTTTGTATCTAATACGTGGCGTACCCGGAAGTGGTAAGTCATCTTTTGCTTGGCAACTATTCAAAAATCGCTTAGTACAACGCATGTATGAAGCTGATGACTATTTTACAGAAGCGGGTGTATATCAGTTTGATCCTACAAAACTAGAAGATGCTCATCAGCAATGCAAGCGCAATACATGGTTAGCTTTGTACGAAGGAATGTCAGTTGCAGTATCAAATACATCTTGCGCTGAGTGGGAAGTGGAAACTTATGCTACAATTGCACGAGATACTGAAGCTAACTTCGTGAGTATCATTGTTGAGAATCGTCACGGTGGTAAGAACGTTCACGGTTGTCCTGATGCTAAAGTCGAACAGATGAAAAGGAAATTCAGTGTACGACTGTAAAGGAGTAAATAATGTTAAACTATGATCAACAAATCAATTTAGTAATGCGTGGTCTTGCTACTCTGAAAAACGATGGTAAGTACACTACGTTCAAGTACGCTCGTAAAGCCATGTATGAATATCTCTGGTATCAAATAACTGATCTGCTAGAGTGCAGAGGTCATGTGTATTCAAACGCTACGAAAGAACTCGTACAAGCTGCTCCACGTAAAAGCTTCAATTACCTTGAGCGCAATTACTGGAAAGATGTTCCTTTGGATACTCCAGTTGAAATGTACAAGAAAGTCAATGGTTTCATGGCTTGTGCTACTCTGCATGATGGTGAACTCTTGGTTAGTACTACAGGTACTACTACAAGTGATTACGCTATGTGGGCTAAGGAATTGATCTCGAATGATTATAATGATTTATATAATATTGTGATTGATGACCAATATAGTTGTTTATTTGAAGTTGTATTACCACAAGACCCTCATATTGTGCAAGAACGCCAAGGTTTGCATTTCTTAGGTTCTCGTAATAAAGACACTGGTGATTTTACTCCATTTGGTGAAGCCATTCGTTGTACATTAGAGCAAGCATTAGAAATCGCAAAGTCAGATCGTGGTGAAGGCTTTATGCTTTATCCTATGCAAGCTGATGGTACTTATGATTACAATAACTGCTGTAAACTAAAGACCGATTACTACATTGGTAAAAAGAAGCTAATGCGTATGCAAGCAAAGAATGTAGAATTGATGTACAAAAACGGCTTTGAAATTGCAAATACTCTACCAGAGATGTGGTATGATGTACCTCGCCTGATCGTGAGTAATATAAATAAAGATGCTTGGTTAGGTATGAGCGATCAACAACGCAGATTAATTCTTGAGAATTTAAAAGGAGCATAAATGCAAGGTCACAACTTCAACAGAACGCTACACGCCAAAGGTATGTTTGTATACTGTGGTCGTTGTGGTCTTATTCGCCTTGGTAATCGTGCAACTGAAAAGCAGATTAACAAAGCTTGTGTAGGTGCTCGTGAACTAGAAGACGAAGAGTATCTTAGACTTAAAGGACAAATGAAAGGTAACAATGCAAGATAAAATCAAACTACTAGCACAAGAAGCTGGTTTCTGTTTCTTTTCTCCAGAAGAAGACGCAGAGGAACCTATTGATTGGTCCTGTGATTATGAACAGGAGTTTAAAGTATTTGCTGATTTGCTGCAGAAACAAACTCGCAAAGAAACAATACAAGAAGTTGTAACTTTACTCAAAGAATTGCACGAGATTAGTAAAGATAGACATAATCTGTATTTGTATACTGCTAACTTAATCGAAGAAGATTTTAAGGAATGATATGAAGATAAATTATGCAGATATAGAGTGGAATAAAATTTTTTATTATGATCCAGAATCACCATCCGGTTTACGTTGGCTAGTAAAATGTGGTAAAAAGAATTGTGGAGATGTTGCTGGTTCCAAGGCTTGGAGTGATGAAAATAAATTGAAAGCTAAAACATGGGATGTGCGATATCAAGGAAAACTTTACAAAGTTCACAGAATTTTATGTGCTATGTATGATAGCGAGTACGATGATGCTTTAGTTATTAATCATATTGATAACAATCCTTTTAATAATCTTTTAGAAAATCTTGAAGTAGTGCATCAATCAGAAAACATGAGAAAATGTTCGAGTCACACGGGTAAAAAATTACAAGAAAACAATAAATCAGGTTTTACAGGAGTTTCGGAGTTAAACATAGATGATGTGTTGTATGCATACTCTGCATCTTACAGGGAATTTCCATCTGGAAAACCAATAACCTTTCATTTTCCAATAAGTAAATATGGTAAAGAGTTGGCACTGATTCTTGCTAGTGAATGCAGGAAATATTTCATTGATAAATGTAATCAAAATGGAGCAAATTATGCGAATTTTTACGAGTGACCTACATATGGCACACAAAAGAATTGTTGAATTTACAAATAGAAGCGTAGATACAACTCAAGAAAATCATGATGAATGGTTGGTGCATTTGTGGAATAGTCAAGTCACTAAAGGTGACGTTGTTTACTCATTAGGTGACTATTCCTTTGCTAAAAATTACGATGATATTGCAAAGTTTACTAAGCAGCTAAACGGTCAAAAGATTTTCATCAAGGGTAATCATGATCGTAGAGAGCACCTAGATCAACTTGTAAAAGATAACTTGATTCAAGCATGGTATGATTACAAGGAAATTAAGCTGCAGGATATTCCTACAGTACTATTTCACTTCCCTATTGCATCGTGGCATCGTCAAAGTCATGGTTCATGGCATCTACATGGTCATTCTCATGGTAATTTTAAAGATTATCGTGGAAAAATGCTTGACGTAGGCTTAGATTCCGCATATAATCTATACGGAGAGCACAAGTTCATCACAGAAGACGAAGTAGTTGCTTTTATGCAACATGAAGATATTTACTCAGCAGATCAACACAGAAAGGTTATTGATGCAAAAGATTGAAGATTACACCACCGCAAAGCTAATTGCTTACTCACAGGCTACCGAAGAGTTCAAAGGGCAGTTTAAGACCATTAAAGACCTTGTGGCTTATTGCGCTAGGGTGTCTAACCCAAGTAACCAACTGAACATGGAAACCTCTGATAAGCTGATTACTTATCTGCTAAAGCACAAGCACTTTAGTCCGTTTGAAATGGCTAGTGCAACTATTGAGATTGAAACAACTCGTGATATTGCTCGTCAGCTATTACGTCACCGCAGTTTTACATTTCAGGAGTTTAGTCAACGCTATGCAGACCCCACGAAGGACTTGACGTTTGTTACTAGGGAAGCACGACTGCAAGACCCTAAGAATCGTCAGAACTCCGTTATTACTGAAAATCTAGCATTGCAATCGCTATGGGAGAATTACCAGAACAAGGTTATTGAGACTGCACAAAATGCTTATGCCTTCGCTATTGCCAATGGTATCGCTAAGGAGCAAGCTCGTGCTGTACTACCAGAGGGTTGCACTATGTCTCGTTTGTACGTACAAGGAACCATTCGTAGTTTTATCCACTACATTGAAGTACGTAAAGCTAATGGTACACAGCTAGAGCATATTGTACTGGCTCAGAAAGTAGCTGAAGCTATCTCGGAGGTGTTTAATGTTGAATGAACATGATATAAACGATTGGGTTATGCTAACAGAACCTTTGAAACTTGAGCAGTTAAAAGAAGGTGATATGTTTAGTGTATTCGGTGATAATCGTATGTACAAGATTCATTATGTACTGAATGAAATTGCATATGCTGAAACTAGAGAAATCTGGAATGCATTGGTATTTCCTAGAGCAATGGAGGTATTCCCTTGGGTGATAAACAAAAACGTAAGTCAAAAAAGTACAAACAACTGATTGAAATGGTAGCTAAGTCCTCTGGCTACTATCAATACGAAGTAGAAGATGTGCTGAATCACTTAGTGGGTAATATTCAGGTATTACTTGCTGAAGGTACGGATGTAAAGCTTCGAGGTCTTGGAACAATGAAAGTGAAACAGATGAAAATTTCACGCATGTTCAATACAGAAGGTGAAAAGTTGTGCTATACTGCGTTCAGGTTGTCAGTTGCAACCGACAGTATACTTCAACAGCATTTAAAGGAACACTATGCAGAACCAACAGAATGAAAAAGTTGTTTGGCCTTTCCCTACTGTCAATGGTGCAAGAACAGAAGCTTCACAAGAACTGATGGATTCCAAACAGTACAATACTAAAGATGTATTTTCTACAGATGACTATGAAGAGGCAATGCTTTGAACGAAGCAGTTAAAAACTTTCGACTCATTAGTATTGATAAGATTCTTGGCAATAAGAAACTTCCCAATTGGGTACTCAAAGCTGCTTTTGAAGTAAAGCACTCAGGGTTTCTACCTGCTGGTGAGTACTTTGAAAAACTAGATGACGTTGAAATCTATGAAATGACAAGTGCTCTGGAGTACATTCATACGGCTAATTTCAAGCAGTTCAATGTATTGTCGCAGCAAGCAGAAGAAGACTTGCAGAGTTTATGCCTGTTGTGCTTTATCTTAGCTTTAGGAGAAGGTGAACTAGAGGTTGACCCCGATAGTCTAACTTCTATGCTACAATATCTGTTCTTGCTGGTGAATATTGAAAGTATGCACAGAGAAGGTAAACTGGAAGTTATTCGTGAGCACTATTCATTATTTGGTGGTGATAAACCCGTTGTAAGAGCGAAGGAGTAAATATGAAAGTAAATATCGGACGTTATCCAAAGGGTGATAAAGAACGCAAGATTAGCGTCAAGATTGATCCTTGGGATACTTGGAGTGCTGACCATACGCTGGCGCTGATTATTGTACCATTGCTGCAGAAAATGAAGGAAGATAAGCAGGGAGCACCTAATGTAGATGATATAGATGTTCCTGAACATTTACGTACTACTGCAGCAGCACCTACAAAAAACGAATGGGACATTGATGATAATTGGTATCCACGATGGGATTATGCACTGGATGAAATGATTTGGAGTATGCAGCAACTTTGCTCTGATAACACTGACGATCAATTCTATGATTGTTCTGAAGTTGATGAAACTAAGGGTGTAATGGAACAGGTCAATGCTATGAAAGTTGATATGCAAGGTCTTAACGCACACCACGAGCGCATACAAAAAGGTTGTGAATTATTTGGTAAATATTTTCAATCACTATGGAGTTGAAACCAAAATTTGATGTACAATCTAGGTTCTCTGAGGGTGATCTAGAGTATGTGACAGAAGAGGACAG
>Ga0255123_1000011_pt1 | contig 61459 bp, 43 predicted proteins | sample Law_Cont_RepA_8d_FD_188585 | JGI IMG/M metagenome (GOLD analysis project Ga0255123, IMG submission 188585) | Freshwater microbial communities from St. Lawrence River, New York, United States - Law_Cont_RepA_8d | ecosystem: Environmental > Aquatic > Freshwater > River | place: USA: New York...
ATTTCTCCTGTGAAGGTGGTTGTCCTTTGTCCTCGGTACGGTCCTTTTGTGGCGTGATGTTGGTTCTGAGGATTGTGCAAACTGTAGATTTGTTACCAGGCTAGCCATATTTTTCTGACATTTTTGGTTTCGTTGGGACTCCTTTAAAACTTTGAGCATTTCTTTTTGTGGTTAGCTAATGGCTGAATAATGATGTATGTCAGTGGGTTAGGGCTGTTCTTTCTTCAAAACCTGAATTTATTGGTGTTATCTTCCATGATGGGCTTGTTTATTAAGAAAAGAGTAGTACATTTGCATCCCGTTCTACTAGAGACCACCGGAGTAAACAGAGGATAACAACTGAAAAGGCGTTAGAGACTGAAAAAATCGGGGGTATTTGGAGGAAAAAAGTTCTTAACGTTACAAGGAGTAGAGTTACAGTAGTTGGAGATATGTCGATTAAATTTATTTTAATTTTAACTTGACAGAATCAAAAACATATTGTATTTTTGCACCCCGTTTCGGAAGGAAAAAGGGAAACAAGCAATAAACGGATCTTCGGATCTGAGTTTATAAAGTTCTTTGAAAGATACAGAGTAAGGAATAACAAGCCACCCAAAAATTGAATACTTTGGGATGCCGGATCAAACAAACATTTTACAATGGAGAGTTTGATCCTGGCTCAGGATGAACGCTAGCGGCAGGCCTAATACATGCAAGTCGAGGGAGATTGTTGGATTCGTCTGACATGAAACCGGCGCACGGGTGCGTAACACGTATGCAACCTACCTTTAACTGGGGTATAGCTCAGAGAAATCTGAATTAATCCCCCATAAGACTACGACATGGCATCATGATGTAGTTAAAGCTCCGGCGGTTAAGGATGGGCATGCGGTACATTAGCTAGTTGGTGAGGTAATGGCTCACCAAGGCTACGATGTATAGGGGGTCTGAGAGGATGATCCCCCACACTGGTACTGAGACACGGACCAGACTCCTACGGGAGGCAGCAGTAGGGAATATTGGTCAATGGACGCAAGTCTGAACCAGCCATGCCGCGTGAAGGATGAAGGCCCTATGGGTCGTAAACTTCTTTTATTAGGGAAGAAAAAATGGGATGCGTCCTATACTGACGGTACTTAATGAATAAGGATCGGCTAACTTCGTGCCAGCAGCCGCGGTAAGACGAAGGATCCAAGCGTTGTCCGGATTTACTGGGTTTAAAGGGTGCGTAGGCGGAAAATTAAGTCAGTGGTGAAAGCCCGCAGCTCAACTGTGGAACTGCCATTGAAACTGGTTTTCTTGAATATAGCTGAGGCAGATGGAATATAACATGTAGCGGTGAAATGCTTAGATATGTTATAGAACACCGATTGCGAAGGCAGTCTGCTAAACTATTATTGACGCTGAGGCACGAAAGCGTGGGGAGCGAACAGGATTAGATACCCTGGTAGTCCACGCCCTAAACGTTGATTACTCGCTGTTGGCGATATACTGTCAGTGGCTAAGCGAAAGCATTAAGTAATCCACCTGGGAAGTACGACCGCAAGGTTGAAACTCAAAGGAATTGACGGGGGCCCGCACAAGCGGAGGAGCATGTGGTTTAATTCGATGATACGCGAGAAACCTTACCTGGGCTTAAATGTCAGGTGACCGCTGCCGAAAGGTGGCTTCCCTTCGGGGCAACTGGCAAGGTGCTGCATGGCTGTCGTCAGCTCGTGCCGTGAGGTGTTGGGTTAAGTCCCGCAACGAGCGCAACCCCTATCTTTAGTTGCCATCAGGTTATGCTGGGGACTCTAGAGAAACTGCCTACGCAAGTAGTGAGGAAGGCGGGGACGACGTCAAGTCATCATGGCCCTTACGCCCAGGGCTACACACGTGCTACAATGGATGGTACAATGAGACGCCACTTGGTAACAAGGCGCAAACCTCAAAAAGCCATTCTCAGTTCGGATTGAGGTCTGCAACTCGACCTCATGAAGCTGGATTCGCTAGTAATCGAATATCAGCATTGATTCGGTGAATACGTTCCCGGGCCTTGTACACACCGCCCGTCAAGCCATGGAAGCTGGGAGAACCTGAAGTCGATAACCGCAAGGAGTCGCCTAGGGTTATACTAGTAACTGGGGCTAAGTCGTAACAAGGTAACCGTACCGGAAGGTGTGGTTGGACCACCTCCTTTCTAGAGATTAGATCTAGAAAATAAGAATACCGGCGGTTTGTTATTCCTCTCTTCTTTCAAAAATTTCGTTCTTTAACAACTTCGTTAGAGTGGTTAAACTAAGCTACAAAGACTACTATGACGTAATAGTCCCGTAGCTCAGTTGGTTAGAGCACTACACTGATAATGTAGGGGTCAGCAGTTCAAATCTGCTCGGGACTACCATTGCCAGTGACCACGATAATAAATGGGGGATTAGCTCAGCTGGCTAGAGCACTAGCTTTGCAAGCTAGGGGTCATCGGTTCGACTCCGATATTCTCCACCAAGTTGTAGCAATACAACGAAGTTCTTTGACATGTTGGAAATAAGAAATACAATTAAAGAGTAAATCATAGGATAAGTTACAAAGGGCGTACGGCGGATGCCTAGGCTTTCAGAGACGAAGAAGGACGTGTACAGCTGCGATAAGTTCCGGAGAGGTGCCTAAAAACCTTTGACCCGGAAATTTCCGAATGGGGCAACCCAACTGTTTTAACAGTTTTAAGAGTCAACCCGCTGAACTGAAACATCTAAGTAAGCGGAGGAAAAGAAAATAATTTAATGATTCCCCAAGTAGTGGCGAGCGAACGGGGAAGAGCCCAAACCTGTGTTGTTACGGCAACATAGGGGTTGTAGGACCCACATAACGAATAAACAGCTAATAAGAAGCACATGGAAAGGTGCACCACAGAGGGTGATAGTCCCGTATTGGTAAATTGTTTATTCCGGAGGGTATCCTGAGTAGCGCGGGACCGGAGAAATCTTGCGTGAATCTGCCAGCACCATCTGGTAAGGCTAAATACTACTGAAAGACCGATAGTGAACTAGTACTGCGAAGGAAAGGTGAAAAGTATCCCGAACAGGGAGGTGAAAAGAACCTGAAATCGTACGCCTACAAGCGGTCGGAGTCCCTATATGGGATGACGGCGTGCCTTTTGCATAATGAGCCAACGAGTTACTCCTCACTGGCAAGGTTAATTCCTTTAAGGGAAGCAGCCGAAGCGAAAGCGAGTCTTAACAGGGCGCACAGTCAGTGGGGGTAGACGCGAAACTTTGTGATCTACCCTTGACCAGGATGAAGTTCAGGTAACACTGAATGGAGGTCCGAACCGGTAAACGTTGAAAAGTTTTCGGATGAGTTGAGGGTAGGGGTGAAAGGCCTATCAAACTGAGAGATAGCTCGTACTCCCCGAAATGTTTTTAGGAACAGCGTCGATCGTACAATATTAGAGGTAGAGCTACTAATTGGGTAAGGGGATGTCAAAGTCTACCGAACTCAAATAAACTCCGAATGCTAATATTTAATTAATCGGCAGTGAGGGCATGGGTGCTAAGGTCCGTGCCCGAGAGGGAAACAACCCAGACTAACAGCTAAGGTCCCAAAGTATACACTAAGTTGATCAAATGTGGTCCAGTCGCCCAGACAGCCAGGATGTTTGCTTGGAAGCAGCAATTCATTTAAAGAGTGCGTAACAGCTCACTGGTCGAGCGACAGGGCATAAACAATAAACGGGCATTAAGTGTATCACCGAAGCTCTAGATGCGCGCAAGCGTATGGTAGGGGAGCATTCTAGCAAGCTGTGAAGAAGTACCGTAAGGACTATTGGAGCGACTAGAAAAGCAAATGTTGGCATAAGTAACGATAATGGAAGTGAAAAACTTCCACTCCGTAAATCTAAGGTTTCCTGATCAATGATAATCAGATCAGGGTTAGTCGGGACCTAAGGCGAACCGTTTCAGGGAAGTCGATGGACAACAGGTTAATATTCCTGTACTGGCTGAGAGGGACGGATAGATGTAGTCAGTACGTACAGACAGATGTACGTTGAGCCTACTCCTCGGAGGAAGCGAACTGGTGAGTTCTATCCCTAGAAAAGCTCCAGCATAAACCCGTACCGTAAACCGACACAGGTGGATGAGGAGAGTATCCTAAGGAGCTCGAGTGAGTCATGGTTAAGGAATTAGGCAAATTTACCCTGTAACTTCGGGAGAAGGGGTGCCTCAGCAATGAGGCCGCAGTGAATAGGCCCAGGCGACTGTTTATCAAAAACACAAGGCTCTGCTAAGTCGAAAGATGATGTATAGGGTCTGACACCTGCCCGGTGCTGGAAGGTTAAGAGGGGATGTCAGCGCAAGCGAAGCATTGAATCGAAGCCCCAGTAAACGGCGGCCGTAACTATAACGGTCCTAAGGTAGCGAAATTCCTTGTCGGGTAAGTTCCGACCTGCACGAATGGTGTAACGATCTGGGCACTGTCTCAACCATGAGCTCGGTGAAATTGTAGTCTCGGTGAAGATGCCGAGTACCCGCAACGGGACGGAAAGACCCCGTGCACCTTTACTATAGCTTTACATTGGGTTTGGGTAATTGATGTGTAGAATAGGTGGGAGGCTTTGAAGCGATGTCGCTAGATGTCGTGGAGCCAACGTTGAAATACCACCCTTCAATTATTTGAATCCTAACTCCGCAATGCGGAAAACAGTGTATGGTGGGTAGTTTGACTGGGGTGGTCGCCTCCAAAAGAGTATCGGAGGCTTCCAAAGGTACACTCAGCACGCTTGGTAACCGTGCGCAGAGTGCAATAGCATAAGTGTGCTTGACTGTGAGACCTACAAGTCGAGCAGGAACGAAAGTTGGGTATAGTGATCCGGCGGTTCTGTATGGAAAGGCCGTCGCTCATAGGATAAAAGGTACGCCGGGGATAACAGGCTGATTTTGCCCAAGAGCTCATATCGACGGCAAAGTTTGGCACCTCGATGTCGGCTCGTCACATCCTGGGGCTGGAGAAGGTCCCAAGGGTTGGGCTGTTCGCCCATTAAAGTGGCACGCGAGCTGGGTTCAGAACGTCGTGAGACAGTTCGGTCCCTATCTGTTGTGGGCGTTGGAAAATTGAGAGAATCTGACCTTAGTACGAGAGGACCGGGTTGGACGCACCTCTGGTGTATCTGTTATGTCGCTAGATGTATCGCAGAGTAGCTACGTGCGGAATAGATAAGCGCTGAAAGCATCTAAGCGCGAAACTAGTCTCAAGATGAGTTTTCCTTTAAGGGTCGTAGAAGACTACTACGTTGATAGGCTACAGATGTAAATACAGTAATGTATGAGTCGAGTAGTACTAATTACCCGTAGACTTACCTACTCTTTATTATTTCTTATTTCCAGCATTTGTCATAGATCTTTATTGACCTTATGGTGGCTATGGCGATGGTGTCCACCTCTTCCCATTCCGAACAGAGAAGTTAAGCCCATCAGCGCAGATGATACTTGGGTAATACCTGGGAAAGTATGTCGCCGCCGACTTTATTATAAGACTCGAAACCCTGACCAATCCGGTCGGGGTTTTTTGTTTTATACCATCACCATATTAACCGATCTTAGCGACTAAGCGACTAAGCGACTAAGCGACTAGATAATCACCCAGGTGATCCGAAGCAATAGATTAAGTAATAGCCGGTAATCCTAATCAATAGATTGAGTAATCACCCCGGTAATTCTCTGTAATAGACTCAATAATCGATTGTTGAATTTTGATTAACCCAGCGGTTTCTCTTGCGACTTCACTTGATCCCATAATGAATCCATCTCCTCAAGCGACATCTCCTGCAATCCCTTGCCCTGCGCCTCAGCCATCGACTCAATCGCCTTGAATCGGCGCAAAAACTTGTGATTTGTTAACTCCAATGCATCATCAGGATTGATACCCTTTAAACGGGCATAGTTAATCAACGCGAACAAATAATCTCCAAACTCTCCCTCTTTTTCTTCATGGGTTTCTGCTTCCTGAAACTCTAACCACTCTTCCTCCACCTTTTTATAGGCATCTTCGGGATTGTTCCAGTCAAACCCTACTTGCGATGCCTTTTCTTGCATTCTGTATGCTTTTACAATACCTGTGAGTCCTTTAGGTACACCATCCAATATGCCATTCTTCTTTTCGCCCTTTTCCTTAAGTTTGATTTGTTCCCAATTCTGCTTCACCTTTTCAGCATTGTTGGCCTCTACATCGCCATAAATGTGCGGGTGGCGACGAATTAACTTAGCAATTAACGATTCTATGACATCCCCAATATCAAAAGTTGCGGTCTCGGATGCAATCTTGCTGTAAAATACGATGTGTAATAGTATATCGCCGAGTTCCTTTTTTACTTCCGTTAAATCATTTTGAATAATGGCATCTGACAACTCATACGTTTCTTCAATGGTTAGGCTGCGGATGGTTTCCATGGTTTGTTCTCTGTCCCACGGACACTTACTCCGCAAATCATCCATTACATCCAATAATTTGGAAAACTGCTCCAGTATTTCTTCTCTTGATTTCACTTTGTTTCTAAAAATAAATCCATCACGGCTAGTGCAGCCATCGCATCTACTATGGGAATAGCTCTGGGTAATACACAAGGATCATGTCTCCCTTGCACATTCAATTCAACGCTATCACCTGTTTTGTTTACGGTTTCTTGTGATATGTTAATGGTGGATGTTGGTTTGAAGGCTAAGTCGAATACTACTGGATCGCCCGTACTCATGCCGCCCACAATGCCACCGCTGTGATTGGTTTTTCCATGTATACGGCCATTACTTATAGCCCAAGCATCATTGTGCTCCGAGCCCTTTAGCGTTGTTGCGGCAAATCCATCACCAAAGGATATGCCTTTTACTGCATTGATGCTCAATAGGTATTGTCCCAAGATTGCATGGAGTTTGCCGAATACCGGTTCCCCAATGCCTGCAGGCAATCCCTCAATCACGCATCGCACTATGCCGCCCAAACTATCACCTTCAATCTTTGCTTGTTCAATGGCCGCTATCATTTGCTTTGCTGTATCAGTATGCCAGCAGCGAACGGCGTTGCCCTCAATTTCTTCGGTTGTGGGTGTAGAAGAACAAACGGGTGCTTGGATTTGCCATACCTGATTAACCCAAGCGCGAATCGCAATGCCTTGTTGTTCCAAATATTGCGTCGCCAAGGCTCCGGCAGCAACCCAACCCGCGGTGATTCGAGCACTGCTTCTTCCGCCACCGCGATGGTCCCGGTGCTGATACTTGTGGTCGTAAAGCCAATCAGCATGGCCAGGCCGATACACATCCTTCAACGCATCGTAATCCTTGGAACGCGCATCGTTGTTGGCGATAATCAATGCGATGGGTGACCCAAGCGTTTTGTTTTCATAGATGCCAGACAACCATTGTACTTGATCGGCTTCGCTCCGGTCTGTAGTGATCTTGCTTTGTCCCGGTCTACGTCGGTCAACGAACAACTGTAAGGCAGAATGATTGACCGTAAAATTTGCCGGAAATCCATCGATGATTACACCCACAGAAGGACCGTGACTTTCACCAAACGATGTAATGATCAAATTTTTTCCAATGCTGTTTCTGGCCATTTCGTTTCGATATACTACTACTACTACTACTACTCAATTTCTTGATTTACCAAGTATGGTCGATCTGAATTTTTGGTCCTTCAGGTGTGCCAATAAAAATCAAACTGAAACGTCCACTCAATGTATCGTGGGTGGGAGCGTTTCTGTTTACTATGCTTGAAAAATCTCGTGAACCTAGATTTGGATTTGCCTGCTCCAGTTTATGCTTTTGGATGACTTCCCATCTTCCGATGACTTGTGCGATGTAGGCGGCTTCATTCACCCAACGGATTTCGTCGCGATGAAAGGTTAATTTACCCATAGCTTCTTTATCGGGATAACCCTTTTTATAGGAATCCGTAATTTCTTGCCAACTTGTTTTTACTTTTTTATCGGTTATGAATCGCACGCTAGAATCTTTGATGTAGCCCGACATAAAAACATCGATGTTCGCATCGTTCCAACCCTTGAGTTGATAATCAAGCACCTTGTTTACATCGTCCAGGGTGTATGCAAATACGCCTTGAACCTTCGAAATATTTGTTACGGCGTCTGATCCACCACTTTGGTAGCGATAAATAAAGGAAATAATCGTGCAGACCATCGCAAATATTGCAAGAATCCATGTTTTACGCGAGTCAGTTCCTTTCTTCTTGGCAACTGTTTCCGCTGTGTTGTTGGGATTTTCGGTATTCATATAACGAGCGATTAACTTAATCAAAGGTACACTTCTTCCATTGCTCCCAATAGTTGGGGAAGGATTTTTCTACGCAGTGACTGTCGGAAAATGTGAGTGCCTCTATCCATGGTTGTAACGCAGAAAAAGCCATCGCGATTCGGTGATCCTCTTTTGTATCAATGTGTAAACTGACTGGGAATGATCGGTTCGATGCATCCAAATGCCAGAGGTCCGAAGAATCATCATCCCATCGTTCCAAACTACAATCCAATCCTGCCAAATTCTGCTGCAATGCGGCGATCCTATCACACTCTTTGTAGCGAAGATTGTCTATGCCTTTGATGACGACAGATTTCCCCAAAATACACCAACCAACCACCAAAGCTGGCACCAAATCTGGGTTGTCTTTGAGGTCAACGAACATTGTTTCCTCAGAATTATTATCCTGCAGGGATGAAAGCGTGTCCGTACGATACAATAATACGCCGTTGGGGTGTTCAGAAGTTTGTATCCCAAGCAAATTACCCAATACGGCCATCTGTACATCACCTTGATGGCTGTGCAATTGCAATCCTTCAAGGACTATAGAATTTGTATCAGCCAGTCCAAGCAATAGTGGGTAAAAAAAGGCTGCGGAACTCCAATCGGCTTCCAATTCTAGTTGTTCTGCGGAGGGTAGGGGTATTTGGTCGAATGATCCGCACAACGTAATTGCTCGGGTATCATCGATATACTCCTCTTCCACATCAACGCCCATGCTTTGCAATAAGTTCAAGGTCAGATCAACGTAAGACTGAGAATGGGTATTTTGAGTAAGTGTGATTTTCTTGCTTCCCGAAAATAAAGGAGCAATCAACATCAATGCACTGGCGAACTGAGAACTCACTGAAGTGCTAATCGCAACGTCTTGCCATTGGTCTATGCCTTTCTGTATGGTTATGGGAGGATAGCCTACGTTATTTAAATAGGTTATTTGGGCACCCATGGTTATCAACGCATCCACCAAGGGCGATATCGCTCGACTTTGTAAACTGTTGTTGCCAGAGATCGTGATGGGCTGCGTGAATTGAGCCGCTGCATAGGCTGTAAACAAACGACAAGGTGTTCCGGCGTCTTGAAAATCAACAGATTGAAATCCCGCTGCATGCTTTTGAAGTGCTTCTGCCATCAATCGGGTATCTCTACAGCCTTGCGCAGCGATTTCTGGATGTTCAGAAAGCCACGGCAGCAGGTTTCCCTTTGCGGCAACGGCAATCAAAGCCCGGTTGACTTGACTTTTACTTAGCGGAAGTTCAATGTGAATCATCGATGGGCTTATTCAGCACTTGGACTACAGTTTCTGGTAAAATTTCGATATTGTATTGGCATTTACCCGGCGCAAAAGCCAACGAGAAGAGCAGGGCGTTACTTTGGTTTTTCTTGTCTGCTCGAATGTAATCAAGAAGTGCAGGAATGTCCTTTACACCAAATGGAATCCTCGGGTACAATGATTGAACAATGGTAAAGAGAGCTGATTGTAATCCTTTTGTTTCATCAGGATTTTCAGCAATGGCAATCGCCAGTTTTGTTTCATATACTAGGCCCCAGGCAATCGCACTGCCATGTGAAACGGGTTGCCCTACGTCGTGACTCCATGACTCTAGTGCATGTCCGATGGTATGCCCTAGGTTGAGTAGTTTTCGTTCGGCGGTTTCGGTAAAGTCTGTATCTACAATGCGCGATTTGATTTTGACATTCCATTCTATCAAGCCAAGCCAAGTTTGTTGATCTTTGGCCGAGGGGATGGCCTTTGTAATTTGTTGAAAGTGTTTTCCGCCGGCGATGATGCCGTGTTTGATTACCTCTGCCCAACCACTAAGCAATTCTGTTTGTGGTAATGTGCCCAGCCAATGGGGAGAAACGTAAATGTTCTCTGGCAGTTGAAATGTACCAATATAGTTTTTGTGGTGTCCGAGATTGATGCCGTTTTTGCCACCTACTGAAGCATCTACCATCGCCAATAATGTGGTAGGGATGTTCCAAAAGGTGATGCCACGCATATAGGTGGATGCACAAAAACCACCTACATCACACAGCGCCCCGCCACCAACATTGATGAGTAAAGCATTTCGCAGGGCTCCACAGGACTGCAGCCACTGATAAACAGAAGCACAGGTATCTAAGTTTTTGGCATTTTCGCCATCGGCAATTTCGAATACATGTTTTGCAGGTATGGTGATTTCTGCCATGTCAATCAAATCCAAACACAATGGATGGGTTTGTTTACTGCAGAGAAAGAAAATAGGGCCTTGCACTGGTCGTTTGGCCAATGCCTCGGAAAGTGCCGTGGCGATATCCAGGCCGATCCAGATCATGCTTTAATTTTATCGTAACGCTGGCTATTTGTGGGGTCCATATCGGACAGGAACTTAGCCATCGCGGTTTTTTCAGGGACAGTAGCACCTTTATAGATTTCCACCAATTCGGGCCATTTCGTAGAGAAGAAAGTCTTTTGCAAGAGGCTGTTTTGAAATATTGCTTGCGATTCCTTCAGTGTTTTCAATATTTCTGTGATATTCTTGCGCGCTTGGTCGGGGTTTTCTGCAAATAAATCCATCCCGCGACGATGGTAGTTGTAATTCAATAAACGCAAATCTTTGAATCGATTGTTGTTTAGGTTTTCCGCCAAATAAAAGCGATTGCGTATGCCTTTGCCATCGGCTTGATTCCAGCCAGGTTTGTTGGTCATCATTGATACAATGCCTTGCGCTTTTGCGAAATACGCTGATCCACCCAATTCTCCATAGCTATCAAAATCCAATCCTATGGCCAGGTTTACATAGAATGCCAATAGGGTGGTAAAATCGTTCATGTTCATGTTTTCTTGGTAGTCGAGGTTTTCAAATTCTCTATACACAAAGGAAACATCTTCATCATTGAACTGAAATACGGTGGTTTTATACGTTGAGTTGAATACTGGTCGCACGACTTGAAATTGCAGCGTACCTTGAAAGTCATTGTTGTTGATGGCTGTGATCTCAATGAACAAACTCACATCGATCTTTTCTTGCATCGCGATATTCTCGTCTGTCCACTTACGCGTATTGATGAACTGCTGGGCAGAAGTCTGCAGTGTGTTCAAAATTTGCTTATCGGTCATGGTCACGCGGGGTGCCACAACTTGTACTGTAGATTTGATTTCTTGAGCGGATGCGATGTTCGTACTCAAAAGCAGTGTGATGACACTGGCAATGATTATGAACTTGGCGGCGATAGCGTTGCGCATGATTTACGTTGTTGTTTTGGTTAGCCATTCACCCAGTTTGTTGAGGAGTGCTGCAGCCACTTGGTCTTTCTGTTGTGTTGGGATGTGAAACTGCTCACCGTCTTTACAGTACAGGGTTACCTCATTGGTGTCTACGGCAAATCCCGCATTTGGGTTCTTGAGTGAATTTAAAACGATGCAATCTAGGTTTTTCTTTTGGAGTTTTTCCAAAGCATGAAATTCCTCTTTCTCTGTTTCCAAGGCAAATCCAATCAACACCTGATGTTCCTTTTTTGTTTCGCTGAGCGATTTGAGGATATCTGGGTTCTTTGCCAATGTCAGGGTCAGGGCGTCATCTGATTTCTTGATTTTTTCCGATGCCACATCTACGGCGTGATAATCGGCAACCGCAGCGGCCATGATGAGCACATCACAGGTTGGAAAAATTTCATCGCATTTGGCCTTCATTGCTTTGGCCGATAATGTTTGGTAAGAATGACAATTTGCGGGTGGGGCGATGGTCACAGCGCCGTATACAAGTTCTACGTCGGCACCCAATTCAATGAGTTGTTCAGCGATGGCGAATCCCATTTTCCCGCTGCTGTGGTTGCCGATGTAGCGCACGGGGTCAATGGCTTCTTGTGTGCCTCCTGCTGAAACTAGGACACGCTTTCCCAAAAAATAATTGGGTTTCGGTGCTAGGTGGGCTGATAGAAATTGCGCGATATTTTCAGGTTCTGCCATCCTTCCTTTTCCTTCTAATCCCGATGCCAATGAGCCTTCTTCAGGATCAATCAAATGTACGCCGCGATCAACAAGTGTCTGGATGTTGGTTTGAGTAGATGGATGAATCCACATGTCGAGGTCCATGGCTGGGGCGACAAATATGGGACATCTGGCAGATAGGATGACCGACATCAAGAGATTGTCGCAGATGCCGTGGGTCATTTTTGCCAGTGTGTTTGCACCGGCTGGGGCTATAAGTATGAGGTCGGCCCAAAGTCCCAAATGGACGTGATTGTTCCAGTCGCCTTGGTTGGATTTAAAGAAATCGGAGAGGGCTGGTTTCTCGGAAAGTACGGAAAGGGTTTGGGGCGTGACAAAATTTTTGGCCGATTCAGAGAGCACAATTTGTACTTCTGCGCCTTCTTTTTTGAGGATGCGCACCAACTGAGGGATTTTGTAGGCAGCGATGCCTCCAGTAATCCCAATCAGGATTTTTCTATTCTTAAAGGGGCTTTTCCGGAGCATCGGGGATTCTCCAGTAGGTTTTATCGTCGCTAAATTCCTGTGTTGCCATCAGGGTGGGCTTTGGCATGCGCTCGTACATCATAGAGATCTCGATTTGCTCTCTGTTTTCTTGAATTTCTTCCAAGTTGTCAGAGTCGTTCAAGAATGGCTCCAATCGGTTACGCAATTCTTCCTTTTGCTTTTCAGCGATTTGGTTGGCACGCTTAGAGATGATAATGGCACTGAGGTACACATTTTCCGTTTCGTTTTCTAGGTTGCGCAGATCACGGGTTTCTGCGTTGCGGGATATCGCGTTGCTCATATGATTGATTTGAGTTTGGTTATTTCTTTTTGAATTTTCAATTTGGTCTCTTTGGCGTCTTTGGCATGCTCGCCGAGCATTTGGTTGACATAAAAGTAATCATCCAACAAGGCCAATGCTTTTTCCAATCGCTCAATGCGTTTGGATTCAATGCTATTCATTGCATACAAAAATTGTGCCTTGTATGCTACAAACTCTAATTCCTCTTTCTGCGGAATATCGGGGTATGACTTAATGGCGATAACCGCGGCAGCACTTGCGGCCTTGAATTCTTCCATTCTGAAGTACTGCATAACCTGGTCAAAGGCTTTTGTATGGCGCTTCGCCCGCAATTCATCGATGTGCTCGTTGCACTTGGCAACATATTCTGAATCTGGGTAGTAATTGATAAAGGTTTGCAACGCTTCGATTACATCGCTCGTTTTGCTCTGGTCCAAATCGGGATCGCCCACAAACAGCACATCACAGTACAAAGCCATGTAGGCGCATTCTGTCATGCGTGAGCTGCGAGAAAAGTTGTCTGTAAAATCTTTGAAGAACATACTCGCATACTCGTAATCCTTCATGTAGAAGTAGGAGTATGCAGAGCGAATGTAAACATCCTCTAAACTGTCTAGGTTGTTGCGATAGGCATCTCTTAGTTGCTCAAACAAAGGAACTGCTTTGGAGAAATTCTTCTCTTCGTAGAGCGACATCGCCAGTTTGTACTTGGCCTGACTATCCTTGCTCTTGTAGATTTTGCCATACTCTCCGCAAGCCGCCAACGCGATTGCCAAAAATACACCAAGGATTAATTTGAGTCTGGACGCCATAAGAACCCGCAAATATAAGCATTTTCGAGGGTTTTTACACAATAATCGACGGCTATTTTGGTCATTTCGGCGGATTGGTTGGTTCCTTTCGAATCTCTTGAAAACTTGTGCATACACATCGCATTAATTCCCTCAATTTTGAACCTTTATGGAAACCCTGAACACCGCTTCAGCCATGGCAACTATGGCAACCCAAATTCGCAGAGATGTTTTAAGGATGGTTCACGCAGTATCTAGCGGTCACCCCGGTGGATCCTTGGGCTGTGTAGATTATTTTACAGCGCTGCACTTTCATTTCATGAAGCACCAAGCCCAGCCCTTCACCATGAGCGGTCAAGGGGAAGATGTGTTTTTCTTGAGTAACGGACATATTTCTCCCGTGTATTACAGCACTTTGGCGCGCAGCGGTTATTTCCCCGTGCCTGAATTGGCTACCTTCCGGAAGTTGAATACGCGATTGCAAGGACATCCCGCCACCCATGAGCACCTTCCTGGTATTCGCGTGGCTACGGGTTCGCTCGGGCAAGGTTTGAGTGTGGCTGCGGGTTTGGCCTTACAAAAGAAAATTGACAAAGACCCTCATACCATTTGGGTAGTGACGGGCGATGGTGAACTGCAGGAAGGACAAATTTGGGAGGCTGTGATGTTTGCTGCGCACAGAAAATTGGATAACATGATTGTTGCTGTGGATTTTAACCAAAAGCAAATCGATGGTTCGACTGGCGATATAATGGGTTTGACAGAGTGGACGTCGAAGTTTCTTGCCTTCGGTTGGGAAGTCCTTGAAATGGATGGCAACAATTGGGATAATATCATGTCGGTTGTACCACAAGCACAAACAAAATTGGGCGGCGGAAAGCCTATCGTGATCATCATGAAAACCGAAATGGGTCAAGGTGTTGACTTCATGATGGGTACGCATGCATGGCATGGAAAGGCCCCCAACGACGAGCAGTTGGCAAAAGCTTTGGCCCAATTGCCCGAAACGGAACACAAAGACTATTAAAAAGGGCTCAATTGTTGCTTCATCGCTAACAAAAACAATCTGATCATGAAGAAATTTCTCCTACTTGCCGGTTTGGTCTGCAGTTTGTCGGCCATGGCCCAGGTAAAAAACGGGTATCCCGGACAGAAAACGAGAATGTTGTTTTTGTTGGATGGTAGTGGCAGCATGTTGACCGAGATGGGGAACTCGAACCGCTGGGCGGTGGCAGTGACCTTGATGAATAAAATGGTGGATACACTTCGCACGGTAGAGAATTTGGAGGTGGGATTGCGTGTGTTTGGACATACCCAACCCAACGAAAAAAAGGATTGTAACGATACCAAATTGGAGGTGCCTTTTGCGCCATTTAATCACAAGCAGTTTGCGGCGCGGTTGAAACTGATTAAGCCCTTGGGTTATACGTCGATCGCCCAATCTCTGTTGGCATGCGCGAAGGATTTTCCAGAGGATCCCACCGCGCGGAACATCATCATTATTATTACCGATGGGGTGGAAGAGTGTGGCGGAGATCCTTGTGCAATCAGTACCGCTTTGCAGCAAAAAGGCATCATCTTACGTCCGTTCGTGATTGGATTGGGTACCGACAGTGAAGCTTTCCGGAATGCCTATTCCTGCGCGGGACGTTATTTCAACGCCGAAACCCCCAACCAGTTTCAAAAGATCATTGGCGTGGTCATCAATCAAGCATTGAATAATACCACCGTACAAATCAATCTGCTCGATAATCAAGGGATGCCCCGGGAAACGGATGTTCCCATGACCATTTTTGATGCAGATAATGGTCAGATGGTGGAGAATGTAATCCATACCATGAATGGTAAAGGCGTTCCTGATACCCTGTATTTGGATCCCGTACGTCGGTATCGCGTAGTGGCTCATACCAAGCCCGCAGTACAATCGGATGTGGTTGAAATTGTTCCCGGCCGACACAATGTCATTCCATTGAATACGCCTCAGGGTAGTTTGTTTTTGAAAATGGGTGGGATTACCAAATATCCCCGATTGCAAGCCATTGTGAGGAAGGGGAATAGCATGCAGACCATCAATGCCCAGGAATTCAACACCACCGAAAAGTACATTGTGGGAGGATATGATTTGGAGATTTTGACCGTTCCAAGATTGAAGTTTAACAGTGTTCAAATCAAGCAAAATCAAACATTTACGATTGAAATACCCAGTCCGGGTACCTTGCAATTGAGTTTGGGTAAGGACGTGAAGGGGGCTGTTTTTCAGCGGGTCGACAATAAATTGGAGTGGGTAATGGATTTAAACGGCAGCATTCCCAAACAGTTTATCAATATGCAACCGGGTGAATACACCGTGGTATACCGTGTAGCGGGTGAAACGAGAACATTATACAGTAAGAACAAGGTGTTCAAGATCAATTCTGGCGCCGTAACACAATTAGCGATTTAAACCAATGAAATCATACGAAATACTAGGACAAAAAGACACCCGAAGCGGATTTGGCGCGGGTTTGCACGAGGCGGGAAAACGCAACAGTGATGTTGTGGCTTTGTGTGCGGATCTCACAGGATCCTTGATGATGGATGCGTTCAAGGATGAGTTCCCTGAGCGATTCATTCAGGCAGGGATTGCCGAAGCCAACATGATTGGTGTTTCTGCGGGATTGGCTACCGGTGGCAAAATTCCATTTGCGGGCACGTTTGCCAACTTTGCCACAGGCAGGGTATATGATCAAATCCGTCAGAGTGTGGCTTACAGTCACAAGAATGTGAAAATTTGTGCTTCACACGCGGGTCTGACGTTGGGAGAGGATGGAGCTACCCACCAAATTTTGGAAGATCTTGGTTTGATGAAGATGTTGCCCGGGATGGTGGTGATCAATCCCTGTGATTACAACCAGACGAAAGCAGCTACCATCGCCATTGCGGAATACGATGGTCCGTGTTATTTGCGATTTGGCCGTCCGAAATGGCCAGTATTTATTCCAGAGGATATGCCCTTTGAAATTGGCAAGGCGTTGATGTTGAATGAAGGGAAGGACGTGACCATTTTTGCTACGGGACATATGGTGTGGAAGGCGATTGAGGCTGGACATGTGTTGGCGGAGAAGGGGATTGATGCGGAGGTTGTGAATATTCACACGATCAAACCATTGGACCGTGATGCGATTTTGGCTTCGGCGAAGAAGACGGGTTGTGTTGTAACGGCAGAGGAGCATCAAATGAACGGTGGTTTGGGCGATAGCATTGCACAGTTGTTGAGCAGGGAATTGCCAACACCGATGGAATTTGTTGCGGTGAATGATTCTTTTGGTGAGAGTGGCACACCGGATCAGTTGTTGGAGAAGTACGGATTAACCACGGCTGCGATTGTAGCGGCTGCGGAACGTGCGATTTCGAGAAAGGCATAAATCTTACACAAAATAGGCGGGTTGCGGTTTTAGAGAATCGGCCTTGTAGTTGTATCTTTGGAGGCCCCGCGCAGCGGGGCCTCCTTGTTTTATCGATGGGTGTTTCCTGTGCTTTTGGATGGATGCGCAGTCAGAAGCGAAATTGGTATAGCGGGTCTGTGAGAGAAATGCGATGAATACGAGAGAAATCCTGGGGGCCTTTGCCCAAATCCAACCTATGCAAGCACTGGCGGCCGCGGCGGAGCACGCGGCCGCACCCATACACCTGCAAGGACTGGCGGGCTCGGGCTTCGCCCTCGCCACCGCCAGCCTCTATGCTTCTTCATCCCGCCCCATCGTGGCCATCCTTCACAATAAAGAAGAAGCCCAATACTTTAAATCCGACCTTGAAAATCTCCTAGTCGGTGAAACCATCTACTTCCTCCCAGATTCTTTCCTCAAGCCCTATAACCTGGCCCGTGAAAATGCCATGGGCGTACAAGAACGCATCGAAACACTTAACGCCCTGCGAAGAAATAATAAACGCATCTTCGTTACCTATACCTCAGCACTGGCAGAGTTTGTGGTTGATAAAGCCGAACTTGAAAAGTCATCCATCGAAATTGCACGCGGACAGTCACTCGATACAGAGTTTTTGATGGAATTCCTCCAAGTCAATGGCTTCGAACGACGTGATTTTATCTTTGAACCCGGTGAGTTTAGCGTGCGTGGCGGTATCGTAGACCTTTTTAGCTTTGCCCATGAATACCCGTTTCGAATCGATTTGGATGGTGACATCATCGAGAGTATCCGAACCTTTGACGTCAACGACCAATTATCGCTGAAAGAAATCGCCCATTTCTCGCTTTTGCCCAACATCCAAGAACAAAGAAACCAAGAAACAACTTTTTCCATCACCGATTACTTCGATCCCAAAACCATCGTTGTGGCCCAAGACATGGCCTTCCAAATTGAGGACCTCGCCAAAGCCTGGGAAAAAGCACTCCAAGTGCATCAAGAAGCCGTAGATTTTGGTCGTGAAGTCATTCCAAAACACCCAAAACAAATTTGGAATACCCCCAAAGGATTCGTCGCCGTATTGGACCCATTTACCCAAATTCACTTCAGTGGAAATCGCCCCACAGGCAAAGTGGATATTATCGAATTCTACCAACAACCACAGCCACTGTTTAAACGCAACTTTCCAATGCTCATCGATTGGATGCAGCAAAACGAAAAGGATGGGTATAAAACTTTGGTGTTTAGTGAAAACAGCCGACAAATTGAACGATTAACCACCATCCTCGCGGACACAAACGCCCAAGCCACTTTTGACCCAGTATACCAGGGCCTTTCGGCGGGTTTTGTTGACCGGGATGTGAAAATTGCTTTTGCCACGGAGCATCAGCTCTTCGATAAATACTATCGACCGAAGGGCCGACAGAAATATTCATCCCAAACATCGCTCACACTCAGAGAACTCAAGAACTTAAAACCGGGCGATTTTGTGACACACATCGACCATGGCATTGGGCGATTCGCTGGGCTAGAGAAAATGGATGTATATGGCGTAACCCAAGAGGTGGTGCGCATTGTATACAAAGACAACGACCTTCTGTACGTGTCGGTCAATAGCCTGCACAAAATAAGTAAATACACAGGAAAGGATGGTACACCCCCAAGCATGCACAAATTGGGGAGTCCGCAATGGGATAAACAGAAGAAAGCGACCAAGAAAAAAGTCAAAGACATCGCCCGGGAACTCATCGCCCTATATGCAAAACGAAAAGCCCAGCAAGGATTTGCTTTCGGTCCCGACAATTATCTACAAATGGAGTTGGAGGCTAGCTTTTTTTATGAAGATACCCCTGATCAGGGAAAGGCGGTGGAGGATACCAAACGCGATATGGAATCGCCACAGCCCATGGATCGGTTGGTGTGTGGTGATGTGGGTTTCGGCAAAACAGAAGTTGCCATGCGCGCAGCGTTCAAAGCGGTCTGCGATAGCAAACAAGTGGCAGTGCTTGTGCCCACAACCATTTTGGCGCAACAACACTATCGCTCTTTTACCAAACGATTCGCTGGCTTTCCCATTACTGTGGATTATATCAATCGGTTTAAATCAGCCAAGGAACAAAAAGCTACACTCGACAAAGTCAAGGACGGAAAGGTGGATGTGCTCATCGGAACGCACCGGATTCTGGGTAAGGATATCGAGTTCAAAGACCTTGGGCTCATGATCATTGACGAGGAACAAAAATTTGGGGTCGCCGCCAAAGAAAAACTCAAAGAGCGAAAGGTGAATGTTGATTCGCTGACATTAACGGCCACACCCATTCCGCGAACCCTTCATTTTAGTTTGATGGGGGCCCGCGATTTATCGATTATCAATACCCCCCCGCCCAATCGACAGCCCGTTCATACAGAATTACATACCTTCAATAAAGACCTTATAGCAGAGACTGTCACCCATGAAATTGAGCGCGGCGGACAGGTTTTCTTTGTTCATAGCCGGGTGAAAGACATTCACGAATTGGCCCGTCTCATAGCCGATGTAGTTCCGGGATGCAGGGTTTGTGTTGCGCACGGGCAAATGGAAGGACATGAACTGGAAGATGTTATGGTGCAATTTATCGAGGGTGAGTACGATGTGCTTGTGGCCACCACCATCATTGAAAGCGGGTTGGATATTCCCAATGCCAATACCATCATCATCAACAATGCCCATATGTTTGGTCTCAGCGATTTGCACCAAATGCGGGGTAGGGTGGGTAGAAGCAACACCAAGGCGTTTTGTTACCTGCTGTCGCCGCCGGTGTCGGTGTTGAGTGAGGATGCCCGTAAGCGATTGCGTACATTGGAAGAATACAGCGAGTTAGGGAGTGGGTTTCAGGTGGCGATGCGCGATTTGGATATCCGTGGTGCGGGTAACTTGTTGGGTGGCGAGCAATCGGGATTTATCAGTGAAATGGGGTTTGATATGTACCACAAAATCTTGGACGAGGCAGTGCGTGAGTTAAAGAATGAAGAGTTTGTGGATCTGTTCGATCAGCCGGAAGATATCAGCAGCAGAGACTGTCAGATAGACACGCAATTTGAAATGCTCATCCCTTCTGATTACGTCACGCAAACCGCTGAGCGATTGGCCTTGTACAGTGAACTATCTAGCATCAATACCGAATTGGAATTACAGCGATTTGGCAGCAATTTGAAAGACCGGTTTGGTAAAATTCCGTTGACGGTGGTGGCACTATTGGATACAGTTCGACTCAAGTGGGCGGGGAAGCAACTGGGGATGGAGAAAATTGCATTGAGCAATGGAGGCATGCGATGCTATTTTCCGGGCGATCCCAATGCGGCTGTATACCATAGTGAGAGCTTTGGGGCCATTATGGGCTTTGTGGCCAGTAATCCCAATAAATTTAGTGTAAAGCAGACCGATAAGGCTTTAATCGTTACAGTTAAAGGACTTGAAACGGTGTTTGAAGCCCTTCATGTTTTGGGGGAGTGGGATACCCACCGCACTGCGGTGTAATTTATTTTATGATGAACCGCACAAAAAGTAACATCAAATTGTTCGTTGTAAGTGTTTTTCTGGAAAGTACGGCGATAGCGCTAGTTGCTCAGGGATACACACAATTTTCCGATACCCCTCATTTCATGAGTACCATTACAACTGACCCAACATTGAATTCCTCGGATCAAAACCCCACACCGCCCGTTAAATCTTATAACTTGACCTCTCGCGTTGTGGTTGATGGTGCATATGCATTCAATGAGGCGTTGAAATACCACCCCATGAAATCGGATTATTTGGGTACACCCCTGAAAAATGGACGTTATCACAATCCCGATTACCCATTTTTGCTGTCGTTCAAAGATGTGAGGAAATGGAAAAAACAAACAAATCCGTATCTGGCATTCAAAAAAACGGATACGTTTCAGTTGCCCGTTGCGGCAGATTTGAGCTGGATGAACAATGATTCCATCGATGGCGTTGCGTGGTTGGGTCATGCCACTTTTTTTATCAGAATGGGCGGTGTTACCTTGATTACGGACCCGGTATTTGGCAATGCCTCTCGTGTGTTAAAGCGATATTCCAAGATGCCAGTAAAACCCGAAAATTTGCCGGCCATCAACTATGTGTTGTTGAGTCATGATCATCGCGATCATATGGATTATCAGAGCATGAGGACCCTCTCAAAACTCAATCCAAACGCCCAGTATCTGTGCGGGTTGTCTACAGCAAAACTGCTGAAGAAATTCAATCGCAAAGGGGATGTTCAAGAGGCCGGTTGGTATCAACAGTATCAATTGGATGACCAAATCATTCGCATAACCTATTTGCCTACCCGACATTGGTGCCGGCGTTGGATTACGGATACCAACAAACATTTGTGGGGTGCGTTTGTGATAGAAGTAGGCGGGAAGGTGATTTATTTTGGTGGTGATTCGGGTTATGGAAAGCATTACTTGGAAACCAAAGAATTGTTCCCAAACATTGATTTGGCGATTCTGGGTATTGGTGCGTATCAGCCCGAATGGTTCATGGAATCCAATCATTCTTCACCGGCCAAAGCCTATCAATCGTTTTTGGATTTGGGCGCCAAAAGTATGGTTCCAATGCATTATGGGACCTTCGATTTGAGCGATGAGCCCATTGGTGAACCCGCCGAAAAGTTGTTGCAGATTGCCATTGAAAATAAAATGACCCAGCGGGTTTTGATACCGGCACTGGGTCAGAATATTATGGCTATGATGCCTAAATAATAATTTTTATCGTCCCTGGGCGATGTGATCTTAATTCATCATCGCTTCAGTCAAAGAGATGTCTGATTTCGATTTCTTTTTCGACTTAGCAACTTTGGTTTTTTTGTTGGTCTTTGGCGCATAGGCCTCACTGTTTTCCTTGCTAATTTCGGTTGTTTCTGCTACCGTAGCAGTAGACTCGTTTTGGTTTTCTGTTAGTGTTGGAGATTCCTTGGGGCTTTGCTCTCCCCCAGTTTTGGGTGTTTCCATGGCTGATGGTGCAACAATCGGGTCAGCCATCACACTGTCTACACTGATTTCATCGTAGTTCATTTTGCCTCCCAAATAACCCAATTCACAACCATTGTTGCTTCTTGCGCCAAAGGTTTTATAACAGCTATCCGATTTGTCTCTCACGCCATCGCCATCGGTGTCTTTTCTCTGTCCGATATTGATGTTCAATCCGAAGCGCACAGATTGATAATGACTTTGTGCATAGTTGGCTATACCGGAAACATTGTTAATGGAGAACCATGGTTGGATAGGGCCCAAATTCAAACTCATTCCTACACTCACATTGTGCTGTGCGTTGTTGAAGTCGTACATAGAGTACCCCAAGCGAAGGTCAACCCATTCACCCAATTCTTTGTGCATGTTGACACTTGCAAATGACTTGTCGCCTTTCACACCATAACCGCTACCATAGGCCATTTGAACATAAGTTCTTGGCGAGAGGAAGTACTCTACGCCCAATGTGTAACGGGCGTGTAACTTGGTTTCATAGCTCGTTAACATGGTACTTTGGTTTTCAAATGCCTGGGCAAATGAATCCAATAGCGCATCTTGAACGGTGACATTTTTCAAATCATTGGTAATACTGGTGTCTAATCCAGTGAAAGTCCATGGCTTGTCGGCCATTTTGTGTGATTCTGCACCCAAATCCCACGTGATTTTACCCATGTTGCTCATTGAACCAGAGATACGCCATTGACTGTTAGCCCGGTACACAAAGCCAAATCCCAAAGCGGAACCTTTATTGTATCCGAGCGGATTAGACAAGAAACCATTTTCCAATTCTTGTTGGACATCATAAGTGCTGTCATTTAATGCCTTCATGACACTCAAGCCCATCAAAGATGTCTGTGCGTCAAATCCACCACCCATTTTCATTTGGTAAATGGTATTCACATTGGTATCGGTTTCGAGATATGCGTAAGCGGATTTCAGATTGGCATGAGCAATACCATTGATCATGCTGTAACTAATTCCCACGTTGAGTTTGTTACCGAATGAACGACCGTAAGAGAACTTTGCTTCGTTGTAAGACATTAGTTCAGTACCCGACATGTCGAAATTGGCACGTTTACCAAAATATTCTTGGTTGCCGAACATCGCCATACCCAAAATATCTTTGGGAATATTGATTTGTCCGAGTGTTTGATTGGAAATATTGAATCCAAAGTAGCTGTTTTTGCTCTTGAACCCAGCTTGCATGATTTCGGTGCGGTTGTCCAACGACATGTTCAAATTAACATTGGGGTCGTTGATAATGCTGCGAATGGTTGTAGGCGCATCCGTTGCCGCGTTGAAGAACGTATTTATGTTGAAACCAGGGTGGTAAGCTTCAAACCCGTTGCCAAAACCCAATGATAGTTTGTATTGTGGCAAAAAAGCAGGGTTCAAATAGTTCGACTGCGACAAATGCCTGTTGTTGAATTCGAATCCAGTTTGGGCAGATACTTTTGTGCTAAATCCCAAAGCAAGAGCTGAAATAAGAATGAATTTTTTCATTGTTTTGTGATTATTGGCCTGCAAGTTTTGCGCGGAATGCGATGGCGATATCCAACTGATTGTCGGTGTGGATGTTCACCGATTGTGTCCCTTTGTTGTATGTGTAGAAATGCGTGACGAAAATCAATTTCTGTGCGAATTTGGTTTCAGTTGCAATGTTCTTCAGTGTCTCTTTGTCGAGTAGGAAACTAGTCATGTTCTCTGTGCGAGTAACTACTTTGCCTGTCGCGTCAGGAATGCCTGATGCAACGAGGGTGGTGTTTACCAAAGAATCCAAAATGACGCCATTGGCATCAGCAAAGTACAAATCCAATGCGCCTTCCAATGGGAAGCCGTTGGTGGTTTTGATTTTTAGTTCCAAGAAATCAAATATGTCCAATCCTTTCAAGGTTTCTTTCAATTCTGCTGTGTCGCGGATGCTGAAATCTTGGGCGATGATCGACAACGGCATGTTTGCCTCAAAACTCAAACTCATAGAGCTCTTGCTAGAGACGAAGTCGTTGTATCCTTTGAATCCGTCTTTGTTTAGGTAGGCCTTGCCAGAAATGGCAAATTTGGTTGGGGGCAATCCCAAAGCTTCAACTATTTTCGAGTTGCTCTTGTCGATATCGAATTTGCTGTTGACAGTTGTACCGGCTTGCGCAATGGTAGGGTAACCAAACAACATGGTTGGCGGCTGCATGTCTACTGATGCTCCTTTGTTGTCCTTGGCAATCAAACTCAATTCCAACAAAATGGGGATACCGAAGGAATTCTTCACGATGATCGACATTTTTGGATTGGTTAGGGTGAGCCCTTTGCCCAATTCCGCCAATGCGTCGAAGTCTACATCATCTACATCCACTGTCCAAGTCTTTTGGCCCATATAACCATCCACATAATCGATGATGATGTTGGCTGGGTCAATGTCTAACTTTACGAAATCACTGGAATCGAAATCTACCAAATTGCCTGAAGAACTGATGCTTGGCGATACGGCCACGCGCAACATGTTATGGGTTAGCGTGTCAACGGCACCGAGAAAGATATTGGCATTGCTCAAATCAAACGTACCTGTTTTACTGCCCTTTGGCAAGCTGATGGCCGTTGGCGAAATGGCAGATCCACCCACCGTAGCGTCAGGGAAATTGATGCTCAAATTCAAGTTTTCTGCGAATTTTGATTCTGCAGTAAAAGGAATGGCTGCTGCCCCAAAACGCACATTGCGCAGTTTGTAGTCATCTGTTGGTGAGCTCAAATTCAACGCCAATAGTTGGGTTTGAATCACTTGGCTCGGAATGATGGCTTTTCCGCCAGTGGTCTTTAGGCCTGTGCCCAATATGTCGATGGTTAAGTCATCGGTAAGATCAATGCGGACAAATCCGCTGCTTTGAACCATTTCAACGGACAGAATCTGGAAAGCCAAATCATTACTCAAGGTAACACCAGCCATTGGGATGCTGTCGTATCCCTTCGATCCGGGTAGGATATTGGCAAAATTCACTGTGCCCAATTTGGTGCCGTATTTATTGTCGAAGATGACAACCTGCGCTTTGCTCACGACTGTTGGGAAATTGTTGGCCAAGCCAAATTTCAAAAAGCCTTTTGAAAGTCGGATGTATTCGTAATTTGTGGCTTTGGCAACACTGTTGGTATCTCCAGCAGGACTTGTTAATGCGGGGAAAATGGTGTCTTTGCCATCGTAATAATTGAAAACGAATTGGGTTTGTGCATCACATAAGTCTACAAGCTCCTTCAATGTTACTTTTTGGGTTTGGTTAATGTTTGGTACATCAATTTCACCCAATTTGAAGTTAACACTGGATTTGGGCAAGGCGATATTGCTCAAAATACTATCGGCACCGATTGTGACGATAGAATCTTGTCTTACCAAGAAGCGAATTAGTCCGTCAGGGTCATGGACGGTTATACTGTCTTGCTTGAGGATTTTTCCAGCGGTAATGCTAATACTAGCAAGTGGCGTTACAACGCCTGGCTGAATTTTGAGGTCTGAGTATTTGTCAAGATCCAAGTTGGCTTTTTTACAAGCACTGAATCCAACGACGATTCCCAAAACAACTCCAAAGAGGGTGTTTGATTTTATCATTTTATTGAAGGGGGTTTTTGATGGGCCTTTAATGTGTTCGCAAAATTACACAATACCAAGGGATATTAACACGGATAGTATATTGCTACCGTTGTTTTTTGGTGAAGTATGTGTGATTATTCCTAAATGACGATAAATCACATTACTGCAACTTACGCAGTCCGTTGGGCTCTATGGCAATATCCCGATTTTTGTATAGGGTTCCAACCGCCTCTTTGAAAGCTTTTTTGCTCATTCCAAACCGAGATTGAATCAATTCAGGGGCTGATTTGTCCGTTATGGGCAAAAATCCCCCTTCGATCTCAATCGCATTTAAGATGATTTCTGCTAACCCACCAACCTTTTTGCGACCAATTGGGGTAAGTGATAAATCGATACTTCCATTTTCGCGAATCAATCGTACGTAGCCCTTTAGTGTGTCGCCGATTTCAATCGGGATGAAAGTCTCATTTTTGAAGATCATCCCCTGGAATTTCTGGTTTACAACCATACGAAATCCGATGTCGGTTTCCTCAAAACACAACAAGTCTACTTCTGTGTTAAACCCTAAAGCAACTTCCGTTTTTTCAAGCCACTTGGAAATTTTAGCACTCGCCAGCAAACGGTCGGTTACCTCGTCTCTGTATAAATAAACGACGGCATGTTCACCTTCAACCAACTTTTTGTGTTGCTCTTTGAATGGAACGAATAGGTCTTTTTCCATGCCCCAATCCATGAACGCCCCAACAGATGTGGTTGCTACGACTTCCAAGCTCGCAAATTCGTTGAATTCGATTTTTGGAACCCGGGTGGTTGCGGTTAAACGATCTTCTGAATCTCGATAGATAAAAACATTGATGACGTCGCCTTCTATTGCTTCGGCCGGACAGTATTTGTTGGGCAACAATACCTCAGCGCCCAATTCATCCACCAAATACCAACCTTGCGGGGTATCTCTGTTAAATGTGAGGTCTAAGAAAAGTCCGGTTTTGATCATAAATGATCGCAAAGGTCGGCTTATTCTTCTAAATTCGCGACCTTTGATAAAGAAATCGTGACCATGCCAAACACCGAAGTCAATCACATAGACCGCATCCATGAGGTTTTTTCGCAGTTTGAACCCGCATTGATTGAATCGCTCATAGACAATAGCATCATTAAATCTTATGATGCCAACGAAGCCATCATCAGGACGGGTCAATTTATGCCTAGCACCGTATTGGTGTTGGAGGGTAGGGTGAAGGTTTATCGCGAGAGCGACGATGGCTCTGAGTTTTTTCTGTATTATCTCACACCAGGTCAAGCCTGTGCAGTGTCGATGAGTTGCGCCGCTAGGATGGAAAGTAGTCAAATTACGGCCATCGCCATGGAATCCACCAAGTTGATTATGTTTCCTGTTCAAACGATGAATGACTGGATGAAATCCTATCGCTCATGGTATGAATTTGTGATTTCCACCTATCGCAACCGGTTTGAGGAAGTCCTTACTGTATTGGATCATGTGGCCTTCCGGGGGATGGATGAGCGCTTGGAATTCTATTTGAAGAATCAGTGGAAATCATGCGGATGCTCTGATATCCCAATCAATCACCAAACCATCGCACAAGACTTGAATTCTTCTAGAGAAGTGATTTCAAGGTTGTTGAAAAAAATGGAGCAACGAAACATGTTGGTGCTACACAGAAACCACATCGAAATCAATGGGAACTGGATTACCAGGGTTTAATCAGCGCCGAGTCTCTGGTTCAGAGTAAGCCTCAGTGGTTAGCGAACCAAAGTCACATTTCCTGAATATCGCTGTATTTCGTTTTCGGGATTCTTGAAGGTGGCATCATAGATGTACACGCCGCCCATTACCAACTCGTTATTGATACGTCCGTCCCACAATTTTGTTTGATCATTGGACTCAAAAATGATTTCTCCGTATCGGTTGAAAATTATCAAGCGATAATCCGTTACGGTCAATGGAGAAAATAATCCGAATTGGTCATTCAATCCTTCCGTATTCGCGGGGGTGAAAGCGTTAGGGAACCAATACAACGGTATGGATTTGGCCCTCAAATTCAATGAGGTTGTATCCGCGCAACCGTAGTCATTATCCGCAATCAAAGTAACGGTGTAGGTACCATACATGTTGTAACTGTGTGTTGGGTTCTCCGTGATGTCGTAATATCCATCGCCAAAATCCCAAGTCCATTTGGTATCAATGCCCGAGAGATTGGTAAAAGTTACTGGCTTCAACATTTGAGGGTCGTATGGACTGTATTTGAATTTTGCGATTGCTCTGGGATATACCCGTAGTGGCTGTTTGAAAGTATCACGACACCCAAATGTGTTGGTTACAATCAAACGTACAGGGAATGTTCCCGAATCAGGGTAAACGATGTTTTCATCCCGCAAAGTGGATCTTCTGCCATTGCCAAAGTCCCAATTATAGCTAAGTATACTACCTGCACCGGCGGTTGAGGCGTTGGTGAAAGGGAAATTGACATCTTCACAATCGGGTTTCACCGCGAAGTAAACAAATGGCTTATTTGCGATGTAAAGGGTTCGGTCAATGGTGTCTTTGCATAGATTGCTGTTGTATACGATGTATTTAACTTGGGGCAAGCCGGAGGTTCCATAGTAATGTTGGGGACTCTTGCCTGTGTATGTAGCGCCATCGCCAAACCACCAATACTCTTTCGCAATAAATCCGCTTCCTGGCGATGTTAGGGAGGTGAACTTCACAATGGTGTTCTCGCATGTATCTTCCACAGTATAGTTGGCTTGTGGTGCCCCCAGTATGTTGATCTTCTTGAACACTGTATCGCTGCAACCCGTTGCCGCCGTTACGATGAGCCTTGTATTGTAGATGCCTGCAGGGGAGAAATAGCCCACCGTCGAGTCGCCACTGCCGTTGTTCCCGTTACCGAACGACCAATTCCATCGGATCAGGGTATCTTGCGCCACAGTTGATTTGTCGATGAACAATACGCTGTCTTTTTCGCATGAACCTGTGCTAGAGAAGTTTGCAACCGGACAAGGAGTTGTATCGCTGAGCGTCCAAATGCCACTAAAATTTACACCTGCATGAAGAAGTAGGTTGTTGTTGCCGGCATTTACCCTTGAGCGAACGGGATAACTCCATTTGTTGGCACTGGCCGACCATGAAATCGCGCCCATGTTGCTTTCTTGGATGGTGTTTGTGCCGGAGTTGTGTTCTTGGTTTGTGTAGTTGAATTCCAACGAGATTTCAGGTTTGATGCTATAGCCACCATCTTGAATCACCCAAAATCGATCCAACATTCGTCGGGCGTTCTCGGTGCCATATTCATTTTTTACATGCGGAACCCCAAAAGGCAGTGGACGGTTGTTGGGCAAAGAAGCTGTGGGGGTGGGGTATGTGGCAGCGGTAACAAATCCAGAATCTGTATTTTGTAGCCCCACATTTTTCACATTGTAATCCAAAGGGATGTTGTTTCCGGTTAGGGTTTGGAAAGGAATTCGATATTGCGGGCCAGCACCTGCATCGCGCAAGTTCCATTGCACAAAACCATATCCTGCGCTAGGAAATGATTCTGACAAAATACCACCGGTAGTTCTGCTAATGGCGGTTTCAGATCGATTGTTGATAATGAGTTTTTTGCCGTTTAGATTAAGTTGGCGGTCGAATAAATTCAATTTGCCCGTGCCGCCGCCCTTGTGTCCACCACCCACCAAAATATTGGCTTGCATGGTTGGGTTTACGCTGCATTTTAAATCCAATGATGGAAAAGCGGTTGTTGATGTCCCAAGGAAAGACTGTGCCGCTCCTTTTAGAATTACCCGACCATCGTTTGTCATAAAGATAGCCCCTAATGAATTGTTGATCCAATTCCCTGTATAGGAGAGTTCTACATCACCATTGAAAATAAGCCTTGAAACGCTTTGGGCTTTGTAGTTTCCTTGGGCACCATTAATCACGATGAATGTTCCATTGGTGGCTACCACATGCGCACCATTGTGCACCCATCCTTGGCCTTTTGCGAGCCAGGTAGCGGTTAAGCACAACAACATCACTAAGCGCTGTTTCATGGTGTTTCCTATTTGATGGAATTATTTCTTGTTTTCAAGGTCGGTAAGGCGACGCATCAAATCGGCATTCTGCTTTTTCAAGAGCTCGATTTGGCTTTGTTGTTCTTGAATGGCTTTTACCATCGGCACAACAAATTCACTGTATCGCAGGCCATAGAAGTCGTTTTCGTTTTGGGCTTTATCAACCCCAGAAAAATCGTAACCAATGGATTTGGCGGCCTTTTCTACATCTTGGGCGATGAAACCTGTGAAGCGGACGTTGGTATTGGGATTGACGGTGGTGATTTTTTCAGAATCGGGGAGGGTCTTGGTTGCCTTGTTTAAACCGTCAAAATCAAAGTTGTAGGTAACGGGTTCTAACTGCATGATGAATTCCAAGCCAGGTACATTCTTTTCTATGTTCTTTTTGTAACGACCGTCTGATAAGTTTGTCCATGCAGCGAATCCTCCAATAGAGGTTACACCATTGTTGCCAATACGTACTTGGTTGTTTGCTGTTGCTTGTGCTTGAAATCCCAATGTTGTGGTGTTGGCCAATGCGCCATTGTTTACGCTGGTTTGAAACCCGATGGCCGTATTGTTTCCGCCTGTACTGATGCCAAAGCCGGACTGATATCCATAGGCAATGTTGTTGTTGGCAGTTGTTAGCGATGGAAGTGCATTGTAACCTGTTGCTGTGTTGTTGCCGGCGGTGGTTGATGCAGCCATTGCACCATAGCCCAAGGAGGTGTTCAAGTTCCCCGTTGTGTTGGCATCCAACGATTGATAACCTAGCGCAGTATTATAAGAACCTGTGGTTGTACCGAGCATTGCTTGGTAACCAACTGCAGTGTTTCGTCCGGTATTCGCATTCGCGTTGTTGTAGGTGCGCAGCGCTCCGGTGCCTATCGCTACGTTGTATTCAACGGCTGTTCCGGTGAGTAAAGCTTCAAATCCGATGGCTGTGTTGTTTCCACCTGTGGTATTGGCGTTTAGTGCGCTGTTTCCGATAGCAATGTTTGCACTACCTGTTGTGTTTGCAACAGCCGCGGGGGCACCCACTGCCGTGTTGTTTGTTCCTGTTGTATTCGCTGTTAAAGCACGGTAACCCAAAGCGGAATTGTTGCTGGCGGTTGAGGTAAGTCTCAACGCTTCATATCCAATGGCCGTATTGTTACTTCCTGTTGTGTTGGTCGATAATGCAGCATTTCCTTGGGCTGTATTCTGACTGCCCGTTGTATTGGCTACAGCGGTTTGCACCCCAATGGCCACGTTGTTGGTTCCCGTTGTGTTCGCTGTTAAGGCGCGTGAACCCACGGCAGTGTTGTTACTAGCGGTTGTGGATGCAGCCAATGCCAATTGCCCCATCGCGGTGTTATTGCCACCCGTTGTATTCGCTGTTAGTCCACGAAAACCCACGGCTGTGTTGGAGTTGCCGGTTGTGCTCTTGTTCAGTGCCCCAGAACCCACAGCAGTATTTTCAATGGCTGCGGTACTGCTTGAGAGTGTGTTGTATCCAACGGCAGTATTGTCAGTTCCTGCATTGTTTTGATTGAGGGAAAACGAACCCATGGCGGTGTTGTTGTTTCCATTGGCATTTGTTTGTAATGCCAAAAAGCCCATCGCCGTGTTATGGCTTCCCAAATTGTTGGCAAAGAGCGTTTTACTACCAACGGCGGTATTGTAGGATGCCTGTCCTGCTGCTGCACCAATTCCGTTATTGAACAATGCTGAATCTCCCACCGCTACCAGGTTTCCACGAACTGTATTGCTGTACAGGGCATCAGTACCCATGGCTACGTTGCTGTACCCTGTGGTGTTTTTATTGAGTGCTTCATAGCCTACCGCAGTATTGTTGTTTCCTTTGGTGGTTGTATTCAACGCAGCAAAAGCACCCACTGCCGTGTTGTTGGTAGAGGCATAGCTGGTGTACAATGCTTGATAACCCATTCCTGTATTGTAATTCCCCGTTGTATTCACACCAATGGAGTACATTCCGTATGCGGTGTTCCCAACACCCGATGAATTGTAGATGAGTGAATAAAAGCCAAAGGCCGAGTTGTAATAGCCCGTTGTGTTGTAGAGCATCGCTCCGTAACCAATCGCATTGTTGTAATTACCGCTCGTATTGTAATTCAATGCATACATTCCAATCCCCACGTTGTAGTATGAATTGTTCGATCTGCGCAAAGCCTCAAATCCTATGGCAATGTTTCCGTAGTTGAATGTGCCCGATTCCAAAACACGCTGCCCAATAGCGGTATTATAGCTACCATTTCGGTTGCTAAACATCGCTCTTGGTCCGATGGCAATATTCTCAATCCCCTGAGTACTACCCGGCGATGAAATTCCATTCGAATTCAACGCATCTGTACCAATAGCGATCAAATCGTTTTTGTTTCCCGTGGCTTGGTACATGGCCTTTGTGCCGATGGCGATGTTCTGTGAACCATTGCTCGTAGCGTTTGCTTGATCTCCAAAGGAAACGTTGTCGTTGGCGGGGTTTAATTCGCCTGCCCAGGTATTATTTACACGGAATCGGAGCGCTTTGTTGTCTTTGGTCCCCACAAAATGCTTGGTTTCGTCCGTAGCAGAATTTCCCAATATGCGCCAGCTCCACAGTGTGTCAGTTTTGTTCAAAAAGTTGGTTGCAATGGTGGTGGCTGCAATGATTTGTCCTTCAGAATTCACCGTTACAACCGGAATCGAATCCATCGCGCCATATTTTCTCGCCACTACGCCTGTTGACTTGAGGTCGATGGTTCCTTTTCCCTGAATAAAACCACCCGTCAGGCCTTTGCCCGCAGTGATCGAACGCATAACGGGAACCCATTTGTTTTGCTCGTAATACCAAAATCCCATTGTGTCATCAGTTTGATACACCAATAATCCATTGGCGGGAGAAGCAATCAACGATTTTTGCGCTCTCGAGAGACGGGGGATCAACAAACCCTTGTTGCTAGTATTGATGTCCAACATGGCGGACGCATCGGGGTTTGCCCCTGTTTCGTTGATACCCACGTTTTGGGACATCAATGGACTGCTGAACAGTAAAAGAAATAAGGGAAGGGCAATTTTTTGGAGTAATGATCTATTCATTTTGAACATTATTTGGGATGCTAATATACGATGAAATGTATAAAAATATCGATTTGTGTGGATTATTGCACTGCAAATGAGTGATTTAATTTCATTCGATTGGGTGGCCGATAATCAGCTGTTCGCCGGGAAATAAACCCAATAATTCAAGTTCTTTTTCGTTGGGTGCTAAATCTATTGGATTGATAAAAGTGATTTTCCATTTATGCAGACTTAAAATATCACTCATATCGGTACCAAATAATCGAACATGGTCGCGCTGTCCAAACCGAGAAATGCATTCGTTTTCTAGGAGTTGAAAATTTGATTGGTTGTTCATGTTGGTGCATCCGTCATCGGTAGGGTGGGTTGTGCTTAGGGGAACCATGAAAATGGCTAAGCCTGTGGGTTTGAGTACCCGACGAAGTTCAGCCAGTGCGGTGGATAGATCGACGATATGCTCCAAAACATGGTTGGCGATGATGATATCGAAGTGATGGCTTGGATAACCCAATGCTGAAATATCACCCTGTTTAACCCATGATGGGTAATAGTATCCTTTGGTCTTTTTATCGATGCATTCATAGTGTATCGAGGAGAAACTTGGGTGATTGCGGATGGCATTTGCGATGGGTAACTCGGGCGCAACATGAAGGATCCGAAGATCTTTTTCAAGGTGTTTGGAAAGGTATAGCCATACAAGTCTGTCGCGGTCAGAGGATAGGCAATGCGGACAATCGCTGTGTCTTTTGCCAGAGGAAAGTACATTTTTTGACTCAAGGACGGGGTATGCGTGTCCGCGTGTTCGGAGTGATTTGGACCGGAAGCCACACAAATTGCAGTGGTACGTGTTGCCTCTGTATAACCAGGAGAAACATTTTGCCAATTGAACTTCCAAAGGGTGCATGGTTTGGCAAATCTAGGGTACAAAACGATAACTCTTGAATATGTGGTTTGCATTACATTACTTTGTAATAATTATGAAAAAGAATTCTTTCAAATTGGGTACTTATGCAGCAATGCTTGTTGCGGGTATTTCTGTTTTGGCTTTGGGTGGCTGTGAAGATGAGCAACCCGCACCAAAGGTGCCAACTACCACTGAGAAAATCTGTGCAAACAACTGGGAGATTGCCTCGATGCCAATCGAACCCGCTTTGGATTTGGGTGGTGGTATTAAATTAACCGATTACATGCAAATGATGCAGGATTGTGAGAAGGACAATTACTTGAAATTCTCAGATGTGAGCGGTAAAAAGTCATACGTAACCTTTGAAGGATTGTTGAAGTGTGACCCTGCCGATCCGGATACAGCAATGGGTGTTTGGGGTTTGAGTGCGGACGAGAAGATCATCGATTTGGATGGAGATAAGTTCAAGTTGATTTTGATCGACGATAACAACATGCATGTACGCGTGGATAGTTTCTTGCAGAATTCCTCGATGACCTTGAAGTTCAAGAAGAAATAATTTTAACCTTTCAATAGGGATTAAAAAAGGGCGCTTCGCGCCCTTTTTTGTTTTTTTGGCAATCCAAATGACAATTGACATCGGTATTGACAAAACCAAGTAGACCTGAATATTTGTAAATCTGTGTCCTAAGTGCTATCTTTGCACTGCAAATAACCAATCTACTTTCCACTTTAAATCGTTATTTGCATGTCACCCCAAAATCATTCTAAAATTGCTCTCGAAGGCCTCACATTTGATGATGTCCTTGTGGTTCCGCGTTACTCCGAAGTATTGCCCCGCGATGTGAATACTTCCGTTCAACTTACGCGCAAGCTTCGTTTGAATATCCCCATTATGTCTGCCGCGATGGATACAGTAACCGAAAGCGGAATGGCCATCGCCATGGCAAGAGAAGGGGGTATCGGTATTATTCACAAGAACATGACGATCGCCCGCCAGGCCGAAGAAGTGAAAAAGGTGAAACGATCAGAAAGTGGAATGATCATGGAGCCGGTGACACTGAGTGCGGAAGCGAGTTTGCGGGAAGCTGTAAATCTGATGCGCGATCACAAAATTGGCGGAATTCCTGTGGTGGACGGAAGCAATGTGTTGAAAGGCATCATTACGAATCGCGATTTGCGCTTTGAGAAAGATCTCGATAAAAAAGTGAGCGAGGTGATGACCAAAGACAACCTAATTACAGCGGAACTGGGTACGGATCTCAAAGGGGCTCAGGCCATTTTGGAGAAATACAAAATTGAAAAATTGCCCATCGTGGATGCGCAAAATAAGTTGGTGGGTTTGATCACATTCAAGGATATTCAGAAAGTAAAAAATTATCCCAAAGCGTGTAAAGATGCTCATGGCCGTTTGGTCGTGGGTGCGGCTGTGGGTGTAACTGCTGATACAATAGAGCGCGTGAGTGCTTTGGTGGCTGTTGGGGTGGATGTGATTGCCATTGATACGGCACACGGTCATTCAAAAGGGGTTATCGATGAAGTGAAGCGTGTGAAAGCGGCTTTCCCTGATCTTCAAATCATTGCAGGGAACATTGCCACGGGAGCGGCCGCGAAGGCCTTGGCCGAAGCGGGCGCCGATGCAGTGAAAGTGGGTGTGGGTCCCGGTAGTATTTGTACCACTCGCATCATCGCGGGTATCGGTATGCCCCAGTTGAGCGCCTTGATGGAAGCGGCGCAAGCCCTTGAAGGAACTGGCGTTCCGGTGATCGCCGATGGGGGTATTCGTTACAGTGGTGACATTGTGAAAGCGCTCGTTGCCGGTGCCAATGTGATTATGGCCGGTGGCTTGTTTGCCGGTACAGAAGAAGCGCCTGGTGAAACTACCTTCTTCGAAGGAAGGAAAGTGAAGAGCTATCGCGGTATGGGTAGCATCGAAGCGATGAAAGACGGTTCAAAGGATCGCTATTTCCAGGATGCGGAAGAAGAAGTGGCCAAATTGGTTCCAGAAGGCATCGTGGGCTCAGTAGCTTACAAAGGCCATGTGGCGGAAGTGTTGTACCAATTGGTGGGCGGTATCCGCGCCGGAATGGGTTACTGCGGTTCTGCAACCATCGATGAGTTACAAACCTCAAAATTTGTTCGCATTACAAACGCCGGTATGCGCGAAAGCCATCCTCACGATGTAGCCATTACCCGCGAAGCACCGAATTACAGTCGTTAAGTCGCTGTTATTTCAAAACGCCCTTTCTAAATCACGACTGCATCGCAGTTTCGTTAACAACGATCATTTATCGGGTTTGATTCCTATGTTGCGGTTGTATCTTTGTGGCATGGTACGCGGTACAACGAGGTTCTCGGTAATATTGACCCTTTTATTTGTGGTTTTGGTAGGATTTTCTGCCTGTGGTTCATTGGGTGGAGGAAAAGGCAAATCCGCTGTTGAGCAACATGCTTATTCGGCAAATGCTGGATTCCGTGTGGCTTTTTACAATTTGGAGAATTTGTTCGATACGGTTGACGGTCCAAATGATGATGCTGAATTTTTACCTGCATCAGAAAACCGTTGGAATACCGAGCGCTATCAAAGCAAGTTGAAAAACATGGCCAAGGTAATCGACAGCATTGCACCGGATATTTTGGGTGTGGTGGAAGTTGAGAATGCCTTTGTATTGGAGGATTTGCGGAAGCATTGTCATTCGATGCATGTTTCACAAACGGTCGCTGTTGAGAACGAAGATCGTAAGCCACCGGGTTCTGACTTTGAAATTGTGCATCGCGAATCGCCCGACGCAAGGGGGATAGATGTGGCATTGATTTATAACAGACAGAAATTTTATGCTACGGGGGTGTATATGACATCGGTTGCGTTGGCTGATGGATACAAAACGCGCGACATCATGCGTGTGCATTTGGTGGAGCGGTTAACGGGTGATTCGCTGGCGATATTCGTCAATCATTGGCCAAGCAGGAGGGGCGGCGCGGCCAGTGCGGCAAGCCGCATGGCCGCCGCCGCCGCCCTCACACAAACCTTGCAAAACAATCCTTCCATCCCCGCCAATTACCTCCTGATGGGCGACTTTAACGATGATCCTGAAGATCCCTCCATCACGGAAGGACTCCAAGCAGGAGATGCATTTCATTCCATAGTGAATCTCGCCTTTACCGCCCGCGCTGCAGATAGTACCATCGGTACGCTCGCCTGGCATACCGGCTGGAATATGTTTGATCAAATCATGGTGAGCAGACCCTTGTATTATGCCAACTTGCATCGCCATGAATCGGATGGAAACGCCTCACAAATTGCTTCCGCAATGCCCAATATCAACGTATACAAACGTGTTTGGATGTTACAACATGATGGCAACAAATACGACGGCTGGCCACTGCGTACCTTCGCCGGCAAAAAATACATGAACGGGTTTTCTGATCACTTGCCGGTTTACACAGATATCGTGCTCGTACATCGCCACTAGTCTCGAGGCGTGTATTGGTAGCTACTGAAAATGTGATTTCATCAAAAAAGGGACTGAGAAACGCGTTCTCAACCCCTTCTTTATTCTGCTTAACAGCGAAAGTTATTTCATACAAGCCTTCACAAACTTTACAAACAAAGGATGTGGTGTGGCAACTGTGCTCTTTAATTCTGGGTGGAATTGAACGCCCACGAAGAACGGGTGCGTTGGGATCTCCACAATTTCGGCCAAGCCCGTTTGAGGGTTGGTGCCCGTGATGCGCATCCCCGCGTCCTCAATCTGCTTTTTATATTGGTCGTTGAACTCATAGCGGTGACGGTGTCTTTCGCTGATTAACGATTTTCCGTATGCCTTATAAGCCTTGGAGTCTTTCTCCAATTTGCAATCGTAAGCGCCCAATCGCATGGTGCCACCTTTCTGGGTGAGGTCTTTCTGACCGTCCATCAAGTCAATCACCGGGAAAGGGGTGTTTGCATCCATTTCGGTACTGAAAGCGCCCGTCATGCCGCAAACGTTTCTGGCAAATTCAATCACCGAACACTGCATGCCCAAGCATATGCCAAAGAAAGGAATGTTGTTTTCCCTCACATAGCGAATGGCTTCCAACTTGCCTTCAATGCCACGATGTCCGAAACCGGGTGCCACCAATACGCCATCAAATCCCGCCAATTTCTTGGCCGCATTGTCGATAGTGAGCATTTCAGAATGAACGTAAGATACTTTTACCTTGCATTCGTTGCTGGCGCCAGCATGAATGAAGGCTTCATTGATCGATTTATAGGCATCGGGAAGCTCTACGTATTTTCCTACCAAGGCGATGTTGACTTCGGATTTGGGATGTTCTAATTTGAACAAGAAATCGCGCCATTGCTCTAAGTTGGGCTCGTTCTTGGTGCTTAGCTTCAATTTGGTCAAAACCACTTTATCGAGTTTTTCCTTCAGCATCGCTAAGGGGGCTTCATAAATGGTTTTTAAGTCCATCGCCTCGATAACCGCATTGGGTTGTACGTTACAGAATAAGGCCAATTTTCTGCGGATTTCAGCGGTAATGGGCCTTTCACAACGACAAACGAGGACATCGGGTTGTACGCCCAATTCCAACAATTGCTTTACGCTGTGCTGGGTGGGTTTCGTTTTTAATTCGCCCGCTGCGCTGAGGTATGGTATCAATGTCAAATGAACAACCAAGGCGTTTTCGTGGCCTTCTTCCCACAGTAACTGACGCATGCTTTCAACATAAGGGAGCGATTCGATATCACCCACAGTGCCGCCGATTTCGGTAATGACAATGTCAAATTCTCCGTTCTCAGCCAAGATTTTCATCCTGCGCTTGATTTCGTCGGTGATATGAGGAATAACCTGAACGGTTTTGCCGAGGTAATCACCCCTGCGTTCGTTTTCAATTACAGTTTGATATACGCGACCAGTGGTTACGTTGTTTGCTTGTGAACTGGGGACATTCAAGAAGCGTTCGTAGTGGCCCAAATCGAGGTCGGTTTCGGCGCCATCTTCGGTAACATAACATTCTCCATGCTCGTAGGGGTTTAATGTGCCCGGATCTACGTTGATATAGGGGTCGAATTTTTGGATGGTGGTTCTGAGGCCCCGTGCCTGCAGAAGTTTGGCGAGGGATGCGGCTACAATGCCTTTGCCCAATGATGATGTTACGCCCCCCGTAACAAAGATGTATTTTGCTTTTTTCATGTTGCTTTTCCCTTACGGGAATGTGATGTTACGGGATACAAAATTAACATTTCCATCAAGGGGTATGGGGAAATTAATTCGGTAGTTTTCAACAACGAAAAAGGGGACCTCGTCATTGACCAGATCCCCTTCGGATTCGAAGCAAAAATATGCCCGTCGGAATTATTTCACTGAAACCAATTCGGTGTCGAACACCAAGGTGGCGTTGGGCGGAATCACTCCACCTGCACCGCGCTTGCCGTAACCCAAATGAGAAGGGATGATCAATTTGTATTTCGCACCTTCGCTCATCAACGCAATGCCTTCATCCCATCCAGGGATTACTTGGCCTGCACCCAATTTGAATTCAATGGGTTGTCCACGCTTGAATGAGTTGTCGAACTCTTGTCCGTTATCCAATGCGCCAGCGTAATGCACAGCCACCGTTTTGCCGGCTACTGCCTGGGCACCAGTTCCAGCTTGTTCCACCACGTACCACAAACCAGATTTGGTTTTTTGGGCAGTGGGGTAGGTGGTTTTTACCCAATTTTCAAAACCGGCCGAAGCCGATTTAATGGCTTCTTCCGCACGCGCAGCAGCACCTTCTTTCAATTTCTTGAAGGCCGCATCGTTGGCTTCAAATGCTTTTGCATCTTTGCCCTTGCGGATGATTTTCAAACTGGTAATTACATCATCTTGTTTGATGGCATTCACTACGTCTTGGCCAGTAATTACTTTGCCAAAAACAGTGTGTGCGCCGTCTAACCATGGGGTAGCCACGTGGGTGATGAAGAACTGAGAGCCGTTGGTTCCTGGGCCTGCGTTGGCCATGGACAATACGCCCGGACCAACATGCTTCAAGGTAGAAACGAATTCATCGTCGAACTGATATCCTGGTCCGCCCGAACCATTCCCTGCTGGGTCTCCACCTTGGATCATGAAATTGTCGATCACGCGGTGAAACTTCAATCCATCGTAGAAGGGGGTTCCAAGGGGTTTGGCGTTGTTGGTAATTTTACCTTCGGCCAATCCCACGAAGTTGCAAACGGTGAGGGGGGTTTCTTTGTAATGTAATTGCAATAGGATGGTGCCTTTGTTGGTTTCCATTGAGGCATAGAGGCCATCCGCCAATGCGGGCTCTCCATCGAGTTCTAAATTCTGGTTATCCATGGTTAATTTGTTTGTATGATTGAAGCCCGAAGCGAAGCTGAGGGCGCTTACTGTCATCGCAGCGAAAGAAAGTAATGTCTGTTTCATGTGTTTTTTATTAATTCTCGGGTTTTCTTTGGCAATTTCTGTACCACAATATCATAACTGTGCTCTATCAGTTCGGCCACCATCGTTTGTGGCAGTCCATCCAAGTTAACACTGTTCCAATGTGTTTTGTTCATGTGAAAGGCCCCTGTAATTTGTGGGTGCGATTCTCTCAATGCCAATGCACGTTCTGGGTCGCATTTCAATGCGATGCTTTCAAATGCTTGGATATCGCCCAAACAAAACATCTTCCCGGCAACCTTCCAAACCATCGTTGTCTCGTCGAACGGAAATTCCGCCGTCACCAAGGGTTTTGATTCGCAGTATTCGCTGATCCAAGTGAATTGTTCCATATTGTGGGAAAATCGAGTGCCACAAATCTAACACAGGCTGTTAATTTTGAAAAAAATTAATTTCATGAAACGCCATTTCATTTTCTTTGTCCTTCTTGTGTTTGCTGGATTCTCAGTGGCCCAGCCTCAGTCCAAAAAACCCACACCCAAAAACATGGGCGATGCGCAACAAGGACTAACAACCGAGCCTGTTCGCAAAATTTTGGCATCGGCCCTGGAAATGCGAAGCAATATCGCCTATGCCCCAGTGAAGCAAGGGAAGGAAATTGTGGGTATGGCTCCTTTTACCGGAATAGCGCTGGTGATGTGGCCCAACAATCGGGTGTATACAGAACAGGGGTATGTCAATGGTTTGAAGCACGGGAAATACCAAGAGAACACGGAAAAAGGCACGTTCGTTGCCGGTGAAACTTGGGCCAATGGCAAGAAAAATGGTCCTTTTCAATACGCTGATGAAAAAACAGGTATCGTAGTCGCTACGGGGGAATTCCTCGATGATAGTTTGCACAATACCGTCAAAGGTTTCTACATGAATGGCGTAACCCAATACGTAAAGCACTACAATCGTGGGGTGCGCAACGGGGAAGCCATAAGTTACTTCGATAACGGCAGAACCGAGCAAATTGCCACATTCGTGAACGATGTGCCCCATGGTGCCGTTGTTGCTTTCTATGCCGATTCCATTCTGCGCTATATCAAAGAATACAACATGGGTGTGCCGCACGGTCGCTTTTATCTGTTTCATCGCAACGGGTGTGCGGCCAGCGAAGACTATTACAAAAATGGAGAGCACGACAGTATTTCTCGTGTTTGGGACGCGGTAAGCTGCAATCTCATCGCGGAGTCCTCTTGGAGCAATGGTAAGAAAAATGGCGCTTTTATCCAATACAATGCGTTCGGCGATACCCTTCGCATCGATAACTACGACAATGGGTCATTAAATGGTAGGTTCGTGGAAATTCGCGAAGTGCCCAATGAAACCACAAAAAGAATTGAATTGCAAGTGGAATCGGAAGGGTATTACAGACAGGGTTTGAAATTTGGTCCTTGGAAGCACGGAATGGTAAGTCATTATCAGCAGCGTGAAGGCACATATGACGATGATGGAACGATGGTCGGTGATTGGCTGTTTTACGACAACAAAGGGCTGCCACTGTTGAAACAGACCTACGACAACGAAGGGAACCTATTGAAAGAAAAGTACATCAAAGTAAAAAAGAAGTAATTCGTGACACATGTGATAGAACCGTTTGTAATGGGTTTGACCGGCTTGTCTGGTGCAGGAAAAACCTATTATGTGGATGCCTTGAAAGCGGCGTTGGGGGAAAATGTAACCGTAGTGGGATTTGATGATTATTACAAACCCCTTGAAATGCAGCACATAGATGAGCACGGCGAGGCCAATTACGATTTGCCATCGGCCTTGTTTTCGGAGCGATTCCATGAGGATTTACTCCAATTGTTGGCTTACAAACCCGTGCTAATCAAGAAATATCAATTTGAAAACTATGATGCGCCTGAACAAACAGAAATTGTAAATCCTGCACCCATTTTGTTGGTCGAAGGTCTGTTTGTGATGGATTATGAAGCCGTAGATTCGCTTTTGAACTACCGAATTTTTGTGGATTGCGATTTGGAATTGTGTTTTAATCGTCGCATTGAACGCGACATCCGGGAACGGGGTATCCCATTGAAGCGCAGTTTGCACCAGTGGGAACACCATGTGATGCCGGCATACAACAATCACATTTTGCCACACCGCGAACGCTGCGATTTGGTGATCCAAAACAACGGTCCGGCCGATGAAAACATCGCCACCATTGTGGAGCACATTCGCACCCATGCCCACCCTTCGGTGTTGGCGTCACTTTAGCCGATTTCGATAATTTCTGAACCCTGAAGTTGGGTATCGTACACTGCATATGTGGCAAGACCCATGATCCCACCCACTTCGCCCGGATTGATGAGTAAAGCATTGCCAAATTTTTGACGGTGTACTTTGTGGGAATGCCCAAAACAAACCACATCGTACCAGCCCGTTTTTACCATCGTCTTGGCGTAGAAATGATAGTGGGTGACGCCGAAACGAACACCATCCAGGTGCAGCAAGCTGTCATCGTCGCCAATATACTCGCCGTACAATTTGATGTTGGGAAATTGCGCTGCAATTTGGGTGAGTTTGAATCGATCGCCATCGTTGTTGCCCCAAACAGCATGAATGTCTAGTCCGGTAGCGCCCAATTGTTTCATTACGAAGGGGGCACAGAAATCACCACAGCAAATCACGGTTTTGATTCCGCGGGCGATGAGTTGGTCAGTCACTTTCTGCAAATTTTTGAGATTGTCGTGTATGTCAGACAGAATGGCAATTTCCATGGATTTGTGCGTTAAAATTTGGGTCGAAGTTACTGAAAGGGTGTTAACTTTGTATAGAATTATGGCAATCATCATCACAGAAGAGTGTATTAACTGCGGGGCTTGTGAGCCCGAATGTCCGAACAACGCGATCTACGAGGCCGGTGTTGAATGGGCCATTGCGGATGGAACGGAGGTTACGGGAGAGTTTTTATTGGCCAACGGGCAAACGGTGGATGTGAATGAGAAATTCGCACCCGTAAGTCAAGAAGTATATTTTATCGTGCCCGACAAATGCACAGAATGCACAGGGTTTCATGAAGAGCCACAGTGCGCTGCGGTTTGTCCGGTAGACTGTTGTGTCCCTGATCCCGACCACGAAGAGAGTGTGGAGGTTTTGTTGGATCGCAAAGAGCGTTTGCATTTGTAGCTATGAATCAGCGAATTTGCCTTCAGTCTTGGGCTCCATTGCGATCAATGGGTCATTCAAAGGGCGAAATGGTAAGTTCGTTGCTGTTCGGTGAAACGTGCACGGTGTTGGCTTCTGAAGGGGAGTGGTTGCATGTGCGGGTAGATCACGATGGGTATTTGGGTTGGATTCCGGATCTATATTTGGGCGATGCGCGACCTTTTCAGGGTCAGTCATGGCAGGTGGTTCGTGAATTGGGCGCATACTTTTTGGGTGATGATGGCGATGTGATTGCTTTGTCGCCCGGTTCCAAGATTCCTGGCGAGCGTATAATTATTGAAGGCAGGACCTATTATTTTCGATTAGGAAAATACCTGGTGGCCGGAGCCGCGGCAGCGGCGAAGGTCTTTTTGAATACCCCATACCTTTGGGGCGGTCGCTCTATCTGGGGAATCGATTGCAGTGGTTTGGTACAAGCCGTGGGCAGGGTGTTGGACATTTCAATGCCTCGGGATGCTTATCAGCAAGCGGCTGAAGGACAGCCATGCATGTGGGATCAACGCAGGCCCGGTATTTTGGCGTATTTTTCCAATGCCGATGGCAAAGTGGTTCACGTTGGCATTTTGCTGGACGATGATCGGATTATCCATGCCTACGGAAAAGTTCGCATCGATCATCTAACACCGCAAGGGATTGTGAATACCGTCTCAGGAGAACTCACCCATAAATTAAGCGGGTTGCGATTGTGGCCTCAAACCATGTTATGAGATTTTTAGCAAATATCGATGTGTTTGGAAGGCTGTGGCGCATTACAGCCAATCAAGTACATGGACGTTTTGTTTCAATTTTGGCCATCTTATTTTGGTCCATATTTTCGGTATCGGCCTATGCCCAAACATCGTATGTGAAACCCAAAGCCGCAATTCCGGGCTATTCGCTGTACGTAGAAGTGACCACGCCGGCCGATTTGGATTATATCTCAACCCATCTTTCAGCCTTTGCACAAACCCTTCGCATTCGCGTGGCTGCAGATGTGGATGTGGCCCGTGTGGCGCAAGTACTGGGGAAGCTCGATAACTTAGAGGAGGCTGTATTACAGCGCTTTCAAGGGGTGCTTTCTGATGATGATTTGTCGCAATTGGAATGGTTGCATAGTTTGGTGTTGTATGTGCCTGATGGCAAAGAAGACGCCTTGTTGATGAATAAAAATTGGTCGCTCATACCGGGTGTGACCTTGGTGTTTCAAACCGTGCCGGATGATTATTCGTTTTTTAAAGAATGGACGTCCTGCAAACGCATTGGCTTGGTGGCACCGTATAACCAAAAGGAAGCAGGATTGGCGGTTGATGCTGTTAAGACCTATTTGCCATCAGTAGAGGAATTGGGTTTGTCGCTGGATCGATTGTATCATTTACCGGTCGCGGCCAAATCGCTCATGAAGTTGAAGCGGCTGATCCTCATCGATAATGCTTCTTGGATGATGGAAAAAGACATCACCCTGCTGGGCGATATGTCGATTCAAGTTGGATTTTACGAAAATCGTCGCGTCATGACCAAACGCAACGGAGCCACGGAAGAACAGAGTGTGATACACCCCATTTCTTTGCACTACCTCAGCAGTGATCCTAACCTTCTTTCCGCTGAACAGCGGTTTTTGGCGGCCTATTTCCCCGTGGTGGTAGCAGCGGACCAAGGCGATGCTGTGGGCGATCCTAGCGCCGAGAAATACAATGATTTTGCCATGTCAGTGCCCCTTACAGCATTGCAAGGACGTTCTCAATTCCCCAAACCCATTACCGAGCCCTTGTTGAATGATTTTGCTGATGGTTGGTTTGAGTTTGAAGGCAGCAATAATGAAGATCGCTTGTATGCTGCCGATGGTACGCTGGTTGTGATGGTACCAAAAGGATGTATGACCAATTCGGAAGGACAGGATTGGTTGGGTTCTTATCAATTGAGGATTAAGGTGATGAATGATGCGCAGCGACAGTTGGCATATGCGCCACCGTTGACACTTGATAGCGCAGGGCAGCGATTTGTGCTGTCGGCGCCTTTGGTGTTGGATATAGAGGCATTTTCGGGCAGGGAGTTGTTGAAGGTGAAAGATGGGTATTTTATTGAGGTAAGGTTTGCAGGCACCCCAGATTACAATTCACGATTTTATGCGTGGGATGCCAAACAACGAAAGTGGCGCAATTACTACGATTACGATTATAATTTTTCCGATGAAAACAAGGCGGCCATCGACTTTTATCAGTTCTATTCTGGCAGAAAAACCGCCACTGTTCAGACCACAGTGAATCGGGTGGGGCTCTCTGAGCGAATCAATACGCAGGGATACAACTATTTGCTCAACCCCGATGAGAGCAAGCAGGCCTTGGCCAAGTTCTCTGAGTTTTATGTGGCTCGGATGGGTGATAAAGCGCAGAATGACCAACAGTTTGTATTGAGGCGGGGCCGCAGTGTTGTGGGAGTGCGTAAATTCCAAGGAAAAGAAGCCACGGAAAAAGGGGTATTTGAAATGGTGGTGTACGACAAAACAGAATTGTTGTTTCCAGAACTCAAACCCTTGCGTGATTATCCTTTGGCTTTTAAAACCCAATGGGATAGAAAAGCCGTGATGGACGAGTTTTTCAGGTTGCATAAATTCTGGGATGTGGATTTCTATCAGTCTGGAAACCAAGTAGTGATATTGCTTCGATCGGCGGAGGGTCTTTGGCAAATTGAATTACTGCAACCCAAGAATCGATGGGCATCGAACCCTAAAAAGGCCAGCCGGGAACAAGTAAAGTTTGAGAAGCTGATCCGACAGGTGATGGCGTTGAAGGCGCAAAAGAACCATGCTTTTGATGTATTTCAAAACCAACAATGGCAGAAGGAATATCAACGAACATCATTGGTGGCGCTGGAAACTGCGGGTTTACCCAAAGGGATGGTTCGCAACGATTTCAAAATTCGAAGTTTGGGTAGGTTTGCCTGGGCATCGCCCCAAGCAGCAGATTCAGTGCTGAATGTGAATGTGGTCATTTCGGATCAAGGACAGGCCCCCATTGATGTGGCGCAGTGGGTGATGGGGTTGAAAAAGCCAGATTGCGTTCAAGTGTTTACGGTAGAATCGCAAGGAGGCATTGGGTCGCTGCAGACGAGGGAATTCGCTCTGATGTTAGATCCCGCTCGGGTTGCGTTTTTTGCGGCCAAAGACACGGAGGGTAGAATTTACAGTTTGTCGGGCGATGCCTTTCGGAAGCTCGAAGTCAAGACCAACAGTTTGATGTATTTGCCGTTGAATCAAGCGCCAGAACAACAATACAACGATGAATCGCTGCGGGCGTTGTTGAATTTACCCAAAAAGAAAATCGCTCCATGAGTCCTACCTTGATATTGATTGCCCTTGCCCTATACTTCTTTATGCTGTTGGCGGTGGGGTATGTAACTGGGCGTAAAGCCAACGAAGACGGGTATTTTGTGGGGAATAAGCAGAGTTTGTGGTGGATGGTTGCCTTGGGGATGCTGAGCGATAGCATGAGTGGGGTGTCGTTTATTTCAGTGCCAGGTGCGGTGAATGTGGCTCATTGGAGTTACATGCAGGTGGTGTTTGGGTATGTGGCGGGCTATCTGGTGATCGCGTATGTGCTTTTGCCCTTGTATTACAAGGAAAATCTTACTTCCATTTATACCTATTTGGGGACTCGTTTGGGGGTTGAACATCAGCGCGTGGGCGCATCATTTTTCGTACTTTCTCGCTTGTTGGGCAGTGCGGCGCGGTTGTTTTTAACTGTAGCCATTCTTCAAACCTATTTGTTTGGTCCGATGGGCGTGCCCTTCTTTATATCAGTGATTGTGATTATCCTGTTGATCTTGGCCTATACCATGAAAGGCGGGATCAAGACGCTGGTGGTAACGGATGCTTTGCAAAGTGTATTTCTCATTGGCGGTGTGCTGATTTGCGTTGTGGCGCTGGCCGATGGGTTGGAATGGATCAGTTTTTGGCAAAAAGGGGTGGGGGAATCGCCCTGGAATCGAATCATGTTGTCTGAAATGAGCGATGTGTTTGTTTGGGATGCCAATAGCAAAGTGAATTTCTGGAAGCAGTTTTTGGGAGGTGCCGCGATGTGTATCGCCATGACGGGCCTTGATCAGAACATGATGCAAAAGAACTTGAGTTGTAAATCGCTTGGGGATGCCCAAAAGAATATGGTAACCACCGGGATTGTGGTGCTGATCGTGAATGTGTTCTTTTTGAGTTTAGGGGTGATGATGCATGCCTATTTGAGCAAGTATCATTTGGAAATTCCCATGCTGAATGGTAAGCCCAGCACCGATGGCATCTTTCCGATGTTGGCATTGGGCGGTAATTTATCGCTCTTTGGTGTGAGTTGGCTGGTCCCGTTTGCCTTTATGTTGGGGTTAAGTGCTGCAACGTTTAGCAGCGCCGATAGTGTGTTAACGACCTTAACAACCAGTGTGTATCACGATTTCTTGGGCTTGGGCGATGAGAAAGTTGGGTATGATGAAAAACGCAAGAAGCGGGTGCGACAAATGTTGCATTTTGGGTTTGCGGTGGCCCTGTTTTTTTGTATCCTGCTGTTTTATTGGTTGAACGAGAGCTCGCTGATTGACACGGTGTTGATGGTGGCTACTTATACATATGGACCGTTGGTTGCCTTGTTCGCGGTAGGGATTTATACACGATGGCTTCCCAAAGGTTGGTCTGTGGTTGTATGGTGTGTTTTGGCGCCGTTGGTTACGTATTTCCTGAAGTTGAGTGATGCCGCCGGGGTGTGGATGGAAGGCAAAGACATTGCCAAGTTGAATTTGCTAGAGAAATTCTGGTATTCAACGAATCCGAGTGGAAGGCCTTGGTTTGGTGATTATGTGATTGGGTATGAGAGTTTGATTCTCAATGCGGCCATTGTGGTATTGGGGTTGGGTGCGATCCACGGGGTGCAGAAGCGCCGTGCGAAATAGATTGCGACTCGAGGTGGGTTGAAGGTCAAAGTTTATTCAGGGCACTGATCAATCATGAAAACCGAGTCCTTTGAAGATTTTGGGAATGAATTTTTCAATTCTTGCAGTTCGGGTTGCAGATTGTTTGGCGCCCGTGAAATGAAGGTTGTAGCCTCGCTGACGGCCCGGTGTAAGTCGCATGAAAGCTTCTTGGAAGGAAGGATCTTCGTTGAATTTTTGAATGAGTTCTTGGGGAAATTCCAATTCGTGTTTTTGTTTGAATTCGATTTTCGCACCGCTTGATTCTATGTTGATGGCTTCTTGGATGTATTCAACGATGATGGATTGCTGATCAATGACTTGTTGGGGTGATGTGAATCTAAGGAATTTTGCGGCTTGTGCATTTTCTCCGGATACTTGCAACAAATTGTGTGGGTCTTTCATGAGCATGCCTTTGAAAAAGCTGATGCTCGCATGGTTTTTGAAAGCCACCATCATGGCGATGTTTTTGTTGTCTTGATTGACGTAGCAAGGACAGCCCCATTTCATGGTTTCGGTGAGTCCAGCGTTTAGCATGATGCCCCGCAGTAGCTGGAGTTCTTCGGCCCAGGTATGGACTTTGCAAGCAGGGGTGGCATGGAGGGAGCAACGGCCACAGCCGTCAACAAAATATAGGTCAGCGATTTTTTGCATTAAGGTTTGATTAAAGTGTTACGGGTGATTGCTGTGCAGCGTATATAGGCCTTCTAAGTCAAATGCCTTGAATTCTCTTAGGAGGAAACGTTCGGTTTCAATCATTACGTTGAATGGGGTATGGTAGCTCAGCAAAAATAAAACAGGGCGGCCAAAAGGCCGCCCTGTTTTCGTAGGAAATGGGAAATTGCTTATTTTGTTATTGAAATCTTACCCTCGTCTGTTTTCTCGTATTGGTTATATACCACTAACAACGCCAATCCAAAAAGCGTTGCGCCGATAATGAGTACATTGTTAACAACGCCCTCCACAGAAAATGACATTTTTAGAAGAATTGTGGAGATGACAAAGCCAGAATTTCGGAATATTATATGGAATTTATCGCTGTAGAAAAACGATGTGAGTAAGAGTAAAACATCGATAAAAATAAGAACATTGAAAAAGTCATCGAAAAAGACACTGTTCACATTTTTCAGTATTTCTGTCATTGGGGTATGCTGATAGAAAAAGCCAACAGACCAGGTATATAAAGAATAAATCGCCAACACGAAAAGGCTGGGAATCAACACCAGGGCGATATTGTTTTTGAAAAAAAGGTATTTGTTATTCGAAGATGACTTTGTGGCCATATCGAGGGTCGATTTTTTGTTGTATTCAATATTTTGGTAGAACCAGTAAATCATGTAGAAGAGCAACAGTGCTGTGAAAATGTCACAGACGAATTGAACATTGTACTTGTTGTTGAACCAATGCTCACTGTCGTTGAGATTAAGACCCCCGATGTCTTTGAATATTCTACGTATAACGATTAGCGTAATGATTTCGTATTGTTTGCCAATGTATATGGATGTGGATTTGGGTAGGTAATAAATGAGTAAGTATACCTCATAGATCAGGATGAATGAAAACGGGGTATAGATGGCGGAAACAGGGTTGCTAAATAGATGGTGGCTCTGAATGCCTAATGTATTGTCGTTTAGAAATACAAACAGAAGATGGACTAAATAGCTCAGTATGGCAACGACCAAAACAAGTTTTTCCACTTTGCTTTTCGACTTTTCTGATAAGAAAAGCTGGACGAGGTATCTGTAAAATTGCAGTCGTAGGGTTTGGATTTGACTCATCTAGTTGAAATTTAATAATTTACAACAAATGAATGTCGGATTTGTTCAGTGCAACTATAACTGCCAACAAACAATGTACTAATTTTCCTTTTTCTTGGATAGGATTGAATAAAAGTACAAATCCTCCACCTTCTTTCTAGCCCACGGAGTTTTGCGGAGAAATTTCAGGCTCGACTTCACACTGGGGTTTTCATAGAAACAATTGATGCGAATTCTTTCTGCCAGCTCAGGCCAGCCAAATTTGGCATGAAGTTCCGTAACGATTCGCTCTAGGGTAATGCCGTGTAAAGGGTCTTGAGACATGGATATAAAAAGAAACCGCAAACATAGGCTTGTTTGCGGTTTCAATAAAGGGTTATCGTTGGATTAGAGGTCGAAACGATCCAAATTCATCACCTTGTTCCATGCAGCCACGAAATCATTCACGAATTTCTTCTCAGCTGCTGGGTAGCCATACACTTCGGCAATTGCGCGAAGTTCAGAGTTGGATCCCATGATCAAGTCAACGCGGGTGCCAGTCCAAACGGTTTCGCCCGTTTTACGGTGTTTGCCCACGAAAGCGTCTTGGTGGTCTGAAACGGCCGACCAAGTCGTATTGATGTCCAACAAGTTTACATAGAAATCGTTGGTCAATGCTTCTGGACGGGTAGTGAATACGCCGTGGTTTGAGTTGTCGAAGTTGGTATTCAATACACGCATACCACCCAACAATACCGCCATTTCTGGGGCTGTTAAGTTTAACAATTGTGCTTGATCAATCATCAACTCCTCGGCACTGCCCAAACGGTGGTGACTGTTGTAGTTTCTGAATGCGTCTGCATGGGGCTCCAATACAGAGAAGGATTCAACGTCGGTTTCTTTTTCTGTAGCATCGCCGCGACCTGCAGTGAATGGCACTTCAATGTGATGTCCTGCGTTCTTAGCCGCCATTTCAACACCCACACATCCACCCAATACGATGGTATCCGCAATAGAAATGCCTTTGCCACCAGTTTGAGCGGCATTGAAAGCGGTTTGGATTTTCTCCAATACGTCCAGAACTTGACCCAATTGCGCAGGGTTGTTGGCTTTCCAGTATTTCTGTGGAGCCAAGCGAACACGGCCACCATTGGCACCGCCACGTTTGTCTGAACCACGGAAAGTGGAAGCAGAAGCCCAAGCGGTAGAAATCAATTGAGATACGGTTAATCCTGAGGCTGCGATTTCGCCCTTCAATTTGGCGATGTCGCTAGCATCCAATGCTGTATATGTATTCGCTGGGATAGGGTCTTGCCAGATCAGTACTTCTGCAGGTACTTCTTTACCAACGTAGCGATTTCTTGGACCCATATCGCGGTGTGTTAATTTGAACCAAGCGCGAGCAAATGCATCGGCAAATTCTTCAGGGTTTTCCAAGAAATGACGAGAAACTTTCTCGTAAGAAGGGTCGAAACGCAACGCCAAATCGGTAGTCAACATGAAAGGCGCGTGTTTCTTGGCGGCATCGTGTGCATCGGGTACCAACCCTTCACCTGCACCGCCTTTGGGCTTCCATTGTTGGGCGCCAGCGGGACTTTTGGTTAATTCCCATTCGTAGCCGAACAAGTTTTCAAAATAGTTATTGCTCCACTGGGTTGGGGTTGTGGTCCAAGCGCCTTCCAATCCACTGGTGATGGTGTCACCACCGTTTCCTGTGCCGAAACTGTTTTTCCATCCCATGCCTTGCATAGCGATATCCGCCCCTGCAGGCTCTGGTCCAACGTGCTTGCTAGGATCTGCCGCACCGTGTGTTTTACCGAATGTATGTCCACCAGCGATCAAAGCCACCGTTTCGTAATCATCCATCGCCATGCGCTTGAAGGTCTCACGAATGTCGCGTGCTGATGCAATGGGGTCAGGGTTGCCGTTAGGGCCTTCAGGGTTAACATAAATCAATCCCATTTGAACCGCAGCCAACGGATTTTCCAATTCGCGATCGCCTTTGTATCGCTTGTCGGCCAACCATTCGCGCTCAGATCCCCAATAAACTGTTTCTGGTTCCCAAACATCGGCTCTACCGCCACCGAAACCGAAGGTTTTCAAACCCATTGATTCCAAGGCGCAGTTACCTGCCAAAATCATCAAATCGGCCCAAGAAATGGCTTGACCGTATTTCTGTTTGATGGGCCACAACAACAAACGCGCTTTATCGAGGTTGGTGTTGTCAGGCCAGCTATTCAATGGAGCGAAACGCTGCATACCAGCACCGGCGCCACCGCGACCATCGGAGGTACGATAGGTTCCTGCACTGTGCCATGCCATACGGATGAAGAAAGGACCATAATGGCCGTAATCTGCGGGCCACCAATCTTGCGAAGTAGTCATCACATCCATGATGTCTTGTTTCAATGCATCATAATCAATGTTCGCAAATGCTTCAGCATAGTTAAAGTCTTCGCCCAAAGGGTTGGAGAGGTTGCTGTGCTGACGCAATACGTTTAAGTTTAACTGGTTGGGCCACCAATCTTGGTTTTGGGTGCCGCTACCGGTCATTTTACTCATGTTGCCGTGATTGAACGGACATTTTGCTCCGTCCCCGTCTGCTGTATAATGTGATTCAGTCATAATAATAGATTTACAACACAAAGTTCACGATTTTGTTCGTGTTTGGGTCGATTGTTCGTGTAATTTTTTGATAAAAAATATCAAAATAGAGGGTTGGATTTGAGTCTATTTTCAATTTTAAATCCAATACGGTGAGATACAGTAAATTGGCGGGATCAGATGCCCGATTAATCTAGAATTTGCAGCTGCGCGGAGGATTACATGTACCCCAGCGTTTTTAACATACTCTTGTAACTCTGCTCCTTCGAGAAAAGTCTGAAGTGATGCTCGCCGTTTTCGTCGCGATCAATGATAACATGCTTGGGCGCTGGCGTTAAGCAATGCTGAATGCCGCCATAACCACCGATGCTTTCTTGATAGGCGCCCGTGTTGAAGAATCCCAAATACAGAGGATCTTCTGGGTCGTATTTCGGCAAATAAATGGCGTTGACGTGTTGCTCGGAGTTGTAGTAATCGTCGCTATCGCAAGTGATACCACCCAACAATACGCGTTCTTGCTCCTCGTTCCATCGGTTGATGGGTAGCATGATAAATTTCTTGTTGATGGCCCAAGCGTCTGGAAGGGTAGTCATGAAACTCGAGTCGATCATGTTCCATTTTTCCCTGTCGTTTTGCGATTTTTGGTCGAGTACCGAATAGATGTTTCCGCCCGATTCACCCACCGTGAACGATCCAAATTCAGTAAAGATATCGGGTTCAGGGATATTGTTCTCCGTGCAAACTTGCTTGATTTGACTCACGATCTCTGTGGCCATGTATTCGTAATCGTAATCAAAAGTAAGCGAGTTTTTGATGGGGAATCCGCCGCCGATATTCAACGTATCTAGGTCGGGACATTCCTGTTTCAATTCGCAATACACTTTCAAACACTTGTGTAGTTCATTCCAATAGTAGGCGGTGTCGTAAATACCCGTATTGATAAAAAAGTGAAGCATTTTCAACTTTACATTTTTGTTTCGCTTTACTTTGGTGCGATAAAAGCTGACCAAGTCTTTGTATCCGATGCCCAAACGGGAAGTATAAAATTCGAACTTGGGTTCTTCTTCAGCGGCAATTCTAATGCCAACGGTTACGGGTTTGTCGGTGTATTTTGTGAGTAAATCAATCTCGTTGCTGTTGTCCATTACAGGAATCACATTGCTCCAGCCACTGTTGATTAGGTTCGCAATATTCTCGATGTAATTTTCTTTTTTGAAGCCGTTGCACACAACAAATTTGTCTTTACTGATCTTACCTTGTTCAAAAAGGTTCTCGAGGATGTTAATATCAAAGGCTGAAGATGTCTCAATGTGGACATTGTTCTTCAGCACTTCATCGATTACGTGAGAGAAGTGGTTGCTCTTGGTACAGTAACAATAGTAGTATTTGCCTTGGTAGTCTGCCTTGGCGATGGCTACATTAAACCATGTTCTTGCCTTCTGGATATTCTCGGAAATTTTGGGTAAATAGGTGAATTTCAATGGTGTTCCGTACTGCTCGATGAGGTCCATCATAGGAATTCCATGGAATTCGAGGTTGTCATTGTTGTCAAGCTTGAATTCTTCTGTAGGGAAGTAAAAAGTTTGGTTAATGAGGTCAACGTACTTGTTTTTCACGATTGTTTTTTGGTTGGGTTATAAAAATTATACAAATGTAAGTCAGTTGGATGGTATTTTTTTATATACTTGTAAGTGAGTTGGAATTTTCGCAAATCGCTAGAATTGTTTTTGTAAATTCGCGCTACCAAAATCAAAATCAATACGCCATGAGTAAAATTAGTGTTATCGGAGCCGGAAACGTGGGCGCAAGCTGCGCGGAGTACATCGCAATCAAGAATTTCGCAGCGGAAGTTGTGTTGTTGGATATCAAAGAAAACTTTGCCGAAGGCAAGGCTTTGGATTTGATGCAAACGGCTGCATTGAATGGCTTTGATACGCGCATTTCGGGTAGCACGAATGATTACAGCAAAACCGCAGGTAGTGATGTTGTTGTGATTACAAGTGGTATTCCTCGTAAACCAGGCATGACCCGTGAAGAGCTGATCGGTATCAACGCAGGTATTGTGAAAACAGTGATGGAGAATTGCCTAGTACATTCGCCGAATGCCATTGTAGTTATTGTGAGTAACCCCATGGATACAATGACATACTTGGCTAAAACCACCTCCGGATTGCCAAAGAATCGCATCATCGGTATGGGTGGTGCGCTAGATTCAGCCCGCTTCAAATACTATTTGTCTGCGGCATTGGGATGTCCAGCATCGGATGTAGATGGAATGGTTATTGGCGGTCATGGTGATACTACCATGATTCCTTTGACTCGTTTGGCCTCTTACAAAGGTGTTCCAGTGACAGAGTTTTTGTCTGAAGATGTATTGGCGAAAGTAAAAGCAGATACCATGGTGGGTGGTGCTACATTGACAGGTATGTTGGGTACCAGTGCATGGTATGCGCCAGGTGCTGCTGTTAGTGTGTTGGTTCAAAGCATCGTATGCGACCAAAAGAAATTGATGCCTTGCTGCGTAGCCTTGGATGGCGAATACGGTCAGTCTGATATTTGCATTGGTGTTCCAGTGATCTTGGGTAAGAGTGGTTGGGAGAGCATTGTTTCTCTGAATCTCAACGATGCCGAGAAAGCGGAATTTGAAAAGAGTGCCGCTGCGGTGCGCAGTATGAATGCCGCTTTGTAATTAAGAATCCAATCCCAATCCGATTTCGGATTAATAGCAACAAAAAGGGCCGATAGGCCCTTTTTGTTTTTTCAGCATTTGGGTTTCAAAGTATCTTTGTCCCATGAAGTTGTCTCGCGGAGTCTGGTTGATGTTGTTGGCTTCGCTTTCCTTTGGTTTGATGAACGTATCCGTGAAGTTTGTTCACGATATGCCCGTTTCACAAGTGGTATTCTTCCGTGCGGTGGTGCAAATTGTATTGAGCTTGGGTATCTTGTTTCAGCTAAAGCAATCGCCGTGGGGCAAAAATCCCAAATTGTTGGCCATGCGTGGCTTGTTTGGGTCGATGGGTTTGTTTTGCTATTTCTACACCCTGCAAGTGATGCCATTGGGCAACGCGATCGTGATTCATTATCTATCGCCCATCCTAACTACTTTGGTGGCCGTGGCTTTGGGTGATGAAAAGAACCATCCTCTGAGTTACTTGTTTTTTGGTTTGTGTATGATTGGCGTGGTGGTGGTGAATGGCGTTTCCAATGAAGTTACCATGGCGGGTATTCTGGCTGGATTGGGCGGTGCACTTTTCTCTGCTTTCGCTTACAATACGATCCGAAGATTGAAAAATCTTGAAAATCCCAATGTAGTGGTGTTTTATTTCCCGCTAATCACCCTGCCATTGTCACTCATGGCTTACCTCTTGTTCGATGAAGCTTGGCGCATGCCCGTGGGAATCGAGTGGTTTTGGTTGTTGATGACGGGAGTTACAACCCAGTTCGGACAGTTCTTTATGACGCGAGCCTATCAGTCCGATAAAGCCTCGAATGTCTCAGCCATTAGTTACGCGGGCATCATTTGGGGTGCCGGATTTGGGGTGTTCTTGTTCGATGAAAAATACCAATGGTTGCAATACGCTGGGATGGCTTTGGTGCTCTTGGGGATGTTCTTGAATGTTCGTATTAACCTTCGCCGCGAAGCGGCTCAGTAACCGCAAAAACTGCCTCCATGACGCTTTTTTCAAAATCGCCATAGGTCCGTTTTCTGCGTGGCATCACCAAATTCGCGGTTTTGTGCACTGCATCCAATTTGTGCGTGACAAACCCTTGTGCGCCGCCCCAACTAAAATCAGGGACGAATTGCCTCGGGAAACCTGCGCCGAACAAGTTACAGGCCACGCCCACAACAGTGCCCGTATTGAACATCGTGTTGATGCCGCATTTGCTGTGATCGCCCATAATTAATCCGCAAAACTGCTGTCCGCTGCGATCAAATCGCCCAGAAGCATAGTTCCAAACCTTCACCTCGTCGTAGGTGTTCTTTAGATTCGATGCATTGGTATCAGCCCCAATATTGCACCACTCTCCCAATACCGCATTGCCCAAAAATCCATCGTGCCCTTTGTTGCTGTAACCCCAGAAAACCACATTGGAAATTTCGCCCCCAGCCACGCTGTAAGGACCCAATGTTGTTGCGCTGTACACCTTGCTGCCCATTTTTAATACAGCACCTTCACAGAGTGCTAACGGACCGCGAACGAGCGATCCTTCCATGATTTCGGCGTTTTTGCCGATATATATAGGTCCTTCTTTGCTGTTCAATGTGCAACATTCCACCTTGGCACCTTCTTCCAAAAAGATGGGGAAATCGCCGATGGTTCGGTTGCTATCCGATAGTGGTGCAGAAATTCTTCCAGCGGTGATTCTTGCGAAATCTTGTACGATTTCCTTGCCATTGAGCGCAAAAATGTGATAAGGTCTATCAATCCAGTCGAGAGAATCTTCCATGGCTGTCATGGTTTCAGGTGATTCATTGGGGTTTGTGCCATGGAAAGCCACCAACTTGCCTGCATGTGTTAATGCATGTCCCAATGGAAGCTTTTTTATGGCCTGCACCCAATTGGGATTTGGGAGAGCGCTTCCATTGATAAAGATACAAACGTCATTAGAATCGATGCGGGGGTAGGGACTGCCTGCAGTTTGCAAATAGTCACGTGTGATGAATCCAGTTTCAGTTGATTCAACCCCGAGGTCGTGCATCCACTTTTCTGCAATGGTGAGCATGCCACAGCGAAGGTCTGCCGCGGGACGTGTTAGTGTGAGCGGGTAGAGATTGGCTATGTTTTCGGGTTCGATGAACTGTAGGATCATGAAACAAATTTACAGCAAAAACAAAAAAGCCAACCCATTGGGTTGGCTTTTTGAGGATTTCAATGTGTGAGCGACAAGAATTACTTCTTGTTGTAGCGCTTCATGAACTTGTCGATACGTCCCGCAGTGTCGATCAAATTTTGCTTACCAGTGTAGAAGGGGTGAGACATGGAAGAAATTTCCAATTTGTACAACGGATACTCGTTGCCATCTTCCCAAACAATGGATTCTTTGGTGTTTACACAGCTGTGCACCAAGAAACTGTGGTCGCAGCTCATGTCTTTAAATACAACTTTGCGATAATTTGAAGGATGAATATCGGGTTTCATGAGATTTTTTACTTTTTAAGGGGTGCAAATATAATGAATCAATTTGACAAAAGCAACTTATTCGCCGAGTCCGGGAATATTTGCCGGTGATTGTTGTGTTGAGGCCTCGGCTCGCCGACTACAGTCCAAGATACTGGCGTCAAATCCCTCCGGTATGTCCAGTGCGTCCGTGACTATACCGGTTGATTTATCGGCTAGCGCGGCCTTAAGGAAATACGCATAAATGGGTAAGCTCATGTTCGATCCCTGTCCAATCAAAGAACCACGGATTCTCACCGTAGGGTCATCGGCACCCACCCAAGTAGCACAAACCAAGTTTTTGGTCAACCCCATGAACCAGCCATCGGCAGAGCCTTGGGTCGTGCCTGTTTTGCCTGCAATATGTCCTTCTATGGCGAATTTCCCGCCACGAATTCTGCTGCCTGTACCGCCATTTACAACATTCTCCAACATTCTGAACATCATGTAGGCTTTGCCGGCGCTCAATACTTGGTCCGTTTTGGGTTGATTGAATTCTTCCAAGACGTTGCCGTTTTTGTCCTCAATGCGCAGCAAGAATGAGGGCTCTACCCACAATCCATTGTTGGCAAAGGCAGAGTAAGCACTGGCCATTTCAAAAGGAGATAATTCCATCGTACCCAAGCAAATTGAAGGGACTTTCGGAATACGATTTTCTTCGATGCCCACACGTTCGGCGAATTTTACCACGATCTCGGGCGCATCTTCACCCAAACTCTTCATGACCTGCGCTGTAATTAGGTTGTCAGAAAGGGCCAAACCGCGCGACATTGTCCAAACACCACCCGATTTTCCATCGGCGTTGCGTGGACTCCATTCTTCGCCATTGCTCACAAATACAGTACGCTCGCGTGGAAATTCAGTGCAAGGAGTCATTTGGTTGATGTCTATTGCCGTAGCATAAACAATGGGTTTAAACGTAGATCCCACTTGTCTGCGTGCACGCTTGTTCACGTGATCATATTTGAAAAACTTGTGATTGACACCACCCACCCAAGCCTTCACGTGCCCCGTTTCGGGCTGAACCGCAATGAAGCCGGCCATCAAGACCTTCTTGATATAGGCCATGCTGTCATAGGGCGACATCATGGTATCAATATCCCCGCGCCAGCTGAAAACAGTCATTTTGATGGGCTTTTTCAACTCTTGAATGATTTTCGCAGAATCATCACCCATTTCCTCGGCCAGTCCCTTGTATCTATCGGTGCGTTTAAGAGCACTTTCAATGAATCCAGGAATCACGGCACGTGTGGTGACATAACGCCAAGGTTTTTCTTTGCCCCAGCTCTTGTTGAACTGCGATTGCAAATCGGGCATGTGTGTCTGCACTGCTTTTTCAGCATATTGCTGCAGTTTGGGATTGAGGGTAGTGTAAATTTTCAGACCGCTGCGATACAGGTCGATTCCTCGCTCTTTACACCACGGCTTGAGGTATTCGCCCAAATAAAACTTAAAATACTGTGCCATGCCATCCATTTCGGCACTGCGATAATTGATTTTAATGGGGATGTTTTTGAGTAATTCAACGCTATCGTCGGATAGAAAATTGTATTTGTTCATTTGTTCCAACACCGTATTTCTGCGCGATAGCGATTTTTCTGGGTTGAACTTTGGATTGTAGCGATGGTTTGCTTTCAACATGCCGATTAACACGGCGGCTTCCTCAATTTTTAATGCTTTGGGCGGCTTGTTAAAGAACTCTTTGGATGCCGATTCTATCCCAAAGGAAATCCCAGAAAAAGGAACTGTATTCAGGTACATCGTGATGATTTCGTTCTTGGTATAGCGCCTTTCTAATTCCACGGCGATGACCCATTCTTTGAATTTTTGCATCACCATGCCAATTTTCGTGGATGGTTTCTGAAAGCGATAGAACAAATTCTCCGACAGCTGTTGGGTGAGGGTAGAAGCACCACCATCCTGTCCCAAAGCCACTACGGCGCGAATGGTGCCGCGAACATCAATGCCAGAATGCGAGCGAAAACGAACGTCTTCTGTTGCTTCTAAAGCCTGAAACACGCAAGGCGCAATGTCTTTGTGGGCTGTGTTGATGCGATTTTCGAGGTAAAAGCTACCAATTAAGGTGCCATCATCGCCCAGGATTTCAGAGCTTAAAGCATTCTTGGGGTTCTCCAAGTCTTCTACATCAGGCATATCGCCAAATAGGCCAAATGTGACCAAGAAGAACAATAAGAATACAGCGACCGTGCCGCCAATCAAGATTTGCCAGAAGCGTTTGATGAAGGAAAATTTAAACTCAGGTGCTGCCATGATTTACATGCGAATATACGCAGTTTTTTAGCGCGGAATTGGGGCGCTTTGCGATTACTGATTTTCGTAAAAAATCCGGTATCCGTTGAGGTCGAGAAGTTGGGTTAACAACAGGTAATTGGATTCGCTGATCCACATCGCCTGGTATTCGTAAAGTCCTTTTTCCGCGAAATAGCTGTTGGATTTGGAAAGGAAATTCACAAATTCTTTGGCTATTTCGGCTTTGGAGAATTGCGAAATGCGAATCACATTATAGCTACCAATGGCGGTACTGGTGTTTACGAGTACGTTTTCAAAGGCAAACTGTTTCTTCGCAAAATCGCTGAGTGCAGCGCGAATCATGTTGGTATTTGCGCCTTTAGGGAATGTAAAAATACAATCAATGGTCTCTGTGGAGTTGGCTACTTGAAATACTTTGACTGCCGTGCTGGTTGGATTCAGTGCGGCTTTTGCCTGTGCTTTTAATCGCTCGTTGGCCTCTATGATTTCCTGCGACTTCACCGCAATGTCAGTACCTGGATAGTCAATCACCAATTGTTGTAGCAATTCGATGCCTTTGTTCGTGTTGTCAGATTTGATAAAGCAAATGGCTTGTAAATAATCAAACTTTGTCTGCAGTTGGTTTCCTGCATAGTTTTTGTCGGTTTGCTGTTTGATCTCCAATGCCTTGGCGAAATCGCCCAGCTGGTATGCAGTAAGCATCGCGCTGAACAAACTATCAATGGTCTTATTTCCAGAATTGTCTTTGGCTACATCGCTCAATGATCCACCGGTTTCGAGCATTCTTACATAAACACTTTTGGGGTGGTCTGTTAGCAACTTCGATTTCCATTGATCGGCTTGGGTGTAATCTCCTGTTAGGCGGTTTACCTTAATCAATTCATACAATGCTTGGGGAACATTCTCACTGAAAGGGAATCGCTCAACCAACTCTTTGAACAATCGGATGGCTTCGGGATATTCTTGCAATCGGTCTTGATAGATTTTGGCACCTTCGAACAGTGCTTTTTCAATGGCCATCAAGGATTGTTTCTGTGCCTTTTCCGAGAGCGGTAATTGGGCGTAATATTTCTTTTCATTCTCCGCAATATTGGCAGGAATCTGCGCTACTACCGAGTCCTTTGCCTTGGTTGCTGTTTGGTTACTGGCATTGGGTGTACTGTCTTTCGCACCGATTTCTGCTTCTTCCGAAATGACTTTTTTGGCGGCGTATTTCCAATAATCGCGGTTTTCGCGTTTGCCCCATATTTTCTGAAATTCTTGGGTGCTTTTGCTGCGATTGAGGGCATTGTAAAAGGGGAATGAGGCATTGCCACTGCTCATCGATTGCATATCTCCACCGCCCATGCCACCCATGCC